>Ga0081539_10000311_pt1 | contig 108579 bp, 103 predicted proteins | sample TabmetS4T2R2_FD_71023 | JGI IMG/M metagenome (GOLD analysis project Ga0081539, IMG submission 71023) | Tabebuia heterophylla rhizosphere microbial communities from the University of Puerto Rico - S4T2R2 | ecosystem: Host-associated > Plants > Roots > Rhizosphere ... | reverse complement strand
CCGCGACGGCTTCCTGCTCCCGCTCACCGCGTTCGGCCCGGACGCGGCGCGACGCTATCGCGCCGATCTCGAGGCGCTCGAGGCGCGCATCGGCACGCCGCTCAGCGGGTCGCTGACGCCGAACAAACGCAAGTACCGCGCACGCACCTATCTCTTGTGTCGCTGGGCGTACGAGCTCGCCAGTCATCCGGCGATCCTCGATGCCATCGAGGATGTGATCGGCCCCGATATCCTGGTGTTCACGAGCTCCTGGTTTATCAAGGAGCCGGGGACGCCGCACGTCGCCGGCTGGCACCAGGATGCCACCCACTTTGGCCTGGAGCCGAATGACCAGCACGTCACGGCGTGGCTCGCGCTGTCGGATGCTTCGCTCGGCAGTGGCTGCATGCAGTTCATTCCCGGCAGCCACCGGCGCGGCCAGGTCAGGCACACCTATGGCATGGAGGCGAGCGTCAACGACGCCGAGCAATGGATCGACAGGCCGGGCGACGTCGCGCACGCTGTCGACTGCTGCCTCGCGCCCGGACAGTTCTCACTGCACAACACGCTCTGCGTCCATCAGTCCGGGCCCAATCGCTCTCGCGACCGGCGCATCGGTATCGGCATCAGCTACGTGCCGACCTCCGTGCGCCACACCGGCTCTCAGCGCCATCCCGCCCACCTGGTTCGGGGCGTCGACCGTTACGGCCATTTCGAGCTCGAACCGGCGCCGGCCGCCGATTTCGACCCGCGCGCCGCCGAGGTGCATGCCCGGTCGTTCGAGGTGTACCGCGCTAACTACCTCGAGCAGGTAGCGCGTCATCGTGGGCAGGCGGCAGCGTAGGATTAGCGCAGCGGCCGGACGTAGTCGCTCAGGAAGTGCCGCCGCGATCCGTCGGGAAACTCGACTTCGATGCGCTCGCCGTGGACGGCACGCACGCGACCCTCGCCAAAACGCCGCAACTTCACCGCATCGCCGGGATGCAGGCGCGGCTTGCTCGCCGGCTTTAGCTTGAGCACGGGCGGCTCCGCGGGGATGGCGCGCGCGCAGTTGTCGCAATGCCCGCAGCGATCCCAAGGCGGCGTCACCGCGAAATAGTCGAGGATCGCTCGCCAGCGGCATTGCGCCGACTGCGCATACGCGGTCATGCGCTGGAGCTTGCGGCGGTCGGTCTGCGCCTTGTCGGCATAGGCGCGCGCGAGCTTCGCGAAGCCGCGCTCGTTCGCCACGCGCGCTTGTCGCAGCAGCGCACGCGCCGCGCGCACTACGGTTTCGGGCAGGTCGGTCCTCTTGCCCGCGTGGATGGCACGGAGCTCCATTGCCGTGGGCAAGCGTCCGCTCGTGAGAAACGCCTGCACGCTGCGATCGGCATGGTTATAGAGGAGCGTGCAGTGCGCTTCTTTGCCGTCGCGGCCGGCGCGCCCGGACTCCTGGTAGTAGGCCTCGATGCTCCCGGGGACCTGGTAGTGCACGATGGCGCGGATGTCGGGCTTGTCGACGCCCATGCCGAAAGCGTTGGTCGCCACCATGAGCCTCGCTCTGCCGCTCATGAACGCATCCTGGCGCTCGGCTCTTTGCTTCGAGGCGACCTGGCCATGGTAGAGCAGCGCTTTCCTGCCGGCGGCGAGCAGAAAGGCGTGCACCTCCTTCGCCACCTTGATGGTGGCGCAATAGACGATCGCCGAGCCGCGCGCTCGCCGCACGCACGTGAGAAGGGCTTCGCGATGCTCCTTGTCGTTCGTCACCTGCTGTACGGCGTAGCGCAGATTCGGGCGGTACACGCCGGTGTTCACGAGACGCATCGCCGGGCGTTCGAGATGCCCGCGGATGTCCGCCACCACATCGGCGGTCGCGGTTGCCGTGAGGCCGAGCAGCGTCGGCTTGCCGAGCCGGCGTAGCGACGCGGCGATCTCGAGGTACGCGGGGCGGAAATCGGGACCCCAATGCGAAATGCAATGCGCTTCGTCGACCACCGCGAGCGCGATGCGCTGTCGGCGGAGGAGGGCGACGAACTCTGGGTTCGACAGTCGCTCGGGCGTGGTGTAAATGAGCCGCGCCTTCTCGGCCTCGATTTCCCGGATGAGCCGCGCTTCCTCGCGATCGCTCAGGCTGCTGTTCAGCGCCGCCGCCCGCACGCCGCGCTCATTCGCCTTGTCGGCCTGGTCCTTCATGAGCGAGATGAGCGGCGAGATGACGAGCGTGGCGCCGGGAAGACAGAGCGCCGGCACCTGATAGCAGAGCGATTTGCCGGCGCCGCTCGGCATGATGGCGAGCGTGTCGCGTCCGCTGAGGATGTTTTGGATGACCTGGTGCTGGCCGGGACGCCAGACGCGCACGCCAAATGTGCGCATTGCCCGGGCGAGAGCGCCGTGCTTTACTTTTTTCACGCCGGCGCTGCTAATCCGGCTTGATATTGGCCGCCCGGATCACGCGCGCCCATTTGTCTATTTCGCGCTTGATGTGCTGTCCGAACTCCTCGGGAGTGCCGCCGACGGGTGGACTCGCGAGCGCCATCAGCCGCTCGCGAACGTCGGGCATGGCCAGGCTCTTCTGCCCGGCCGCGTTGAGCGCGCTGATGACTGCGGGCGGCGTACCGGCCGGCGCGACCAGGCCGAGAAAACCGCCCGCCTCGAATCCCGGCACACCGGACTCGGCGATGGTCGGGACTTCGGGCAGGCCCTCGAAGCGCTTCGGCGACGCGATGCCGAGCGCCCTCAGCTTCCCGGACTTGATGTGCGGCAACAACGCGGCGACATCGGCAAACATGATGTTCACCTGTCCGCCCAGCAGATCGTTCACCGCTGGCGCAGCGCCCTTGTAGGGCACGTGCAGCAGGTCGACGTGCGCCATGAGCTTGAATAGCTCGGCGGTAAGGTGCGCCGAGCTGCCGGGGCCATAGGACGCATACGTCACGGCGCCCGGCTTCGCTTTTGCGAGCGCGAGCAGCTCATGCACGTTGTTGGCCGGCAGCGAAGGATGCGCGGCCAGCAGATGGTTGTTCACCACCATCAGCACAATCGGCGCGAAGTCGCGCGAAAGATCCCAGGGCAGATTCGGTATCAGCGTGGTGTTGATGGCGGTGGAAGCGCTCGCGACAAGCAGCGTGTAGCCGTCGGCAGGCGACTTCGCCACCGCCTCGGTGCCGATATTGCCGCCGGCGCCGGCCCGGTTGTCGATGACGAACGGCTGGCCGAGGATCTCCGCCATCTTCGGCGTCACCGTGCGCGCGACGATGTCCGTGCCGCCGCCCGGCGGAAACGGCACGACCACGCGGATCGGTTTGGACGGGAAACTCTGGGCAAGCGCGCCATTGGCGAGCGCGAACGCGATGGCGAAGAGACATTGCTTCAGCACGCGACGACCTCCTGGAAGCTAGATTCGCTTGTTGAACTTGCGGGCGTGCTCGAGGATGTCCTTCGGCGGGCGCGCATGGGTGTAGCCGCGCCGGGTGACCGAAATGCCGAGCTTCTTCAGGTCCGCCATGGCCTCGGCCATTTTCACCAGCGCGGCAAGGCCGTCGACGATCGGCACTTCGTCGATGCGTGTCATGCCGGCGCGTGCGATCGCCTCGCTCAGATACAGCTGGCCCGGGATGATCGCCTCGGCGCCGAGCGCGATGGCTTTCCGGGCGGTGTTCGAGAAGCGGTCGACGAGCGCGGCGGCATCGTCGAGCGCCTCGCCTACGTCGGCAAAGCTCGTGCGCTCCATCAGCATCGTCGGCAGCGCGCGTTCGGAGAACCCGAGCCGCCTCACCCGCACGTCCAGCATCTGATCGAAGCGCTCACCGAAGGCGATGATTACGAAGCGGCTGCCGAGCAGGCAGGCGAAATGCATCGCCGACTCGCCGTAGCCGACCACCGGGATGTCGAGGAGCGAGCGCGCTTCCTCGAGCGCCGGGTCCTGCACCGAGCTGAGCGCGAACACGTCATAGCCTTCCGCCTCCGCGCGCAAGGCGTTCTCGAGAATGATTTGCGCATGCAGCGACGCGATGTACGGATAAACCACCGCCTCCGCCGGGGTACGTGTGCCGTAGACGCCTTGCGGCATGGCGTGCAGGTGGACTTCCGTGCCGGGACGCGCGACTGTGGCGACTCTTTTACGCACGCCGTCGAAATAAGCGGGTATGCGGCCGGCGTCGAACAGGCTCTGGTACCAGATCTTCATCGCCGTCTTTCCTGTAGGGACAATGCGATGATATAGGCTTCCTTTTGCCGATCCGGGACGAAACGATGGCAGGGATTCAGATTCGCAAGATCGACCACCTCGTTCTGCGAGTTCGCGACATCGATGCGATGCGCAAGTTCTACTGCGATGTCCTGGGCGCGGAACATATTGCGTACCGTCCGAAGTTCGCCATGTCGCATCTTCGCGTCGGCGATTGCATGCTCGACCTTGTGGAAGCGGACAAACGAGGTCTTCCCGCGCCGGGCGCAGGCGGCCTTAACCTCGACCATTTCTGCTTTCGCGTCGAACCGTTCGATCAGGAAGCGATCGTCGCTCACCTGAAGCGGCATAACGTCGCCCTTGGCCCGATTCGCGAGCGCTACGGCGCGGAGGGCAACGGTGTTTCGATTTACCTCACCGATCCGGAAGGAAATACGGTCGAGCTGAAAGGACCGTCCGACGGTAAGCCGCCGCCGGCGGGTTGAGTCGGTGCTGCGGGCCGTTTAGCGCTTTCCCCACTTCTTCCTTTCGACCGTCTGCTCCTCGATCTCGTAGAACTCGTCCAGTCCGACGAGCGTCTCGATCTCGTGGCGCGCGGCGATGCACTCGTCGTTGCTGAGCGCAGTGTAGCGGCCGGTGCGCTTGATCTCGCGATAGGCGAGCTTGGCGAAGTGGAAGCTCGCCAGCAGATACGTCATCGCGTCGATCGCTGCCTTGTAGCCCATGTCGGCGAGCTCGCCGGCGGTCGGCAAAGGCCGGCCGTCGCGGTTGCCGCGGCTGATGACGTAGATGAGCGGAATGCGCGCCTGCTTCGGCGCCTTCTTCATCTCCTCCGCATTGCGCGGGAAGATGAGGCCCATGTCGGCGCCCGCGTCGGCAGCGATGTTGATGCGAGCCACCGCCTCCTTGAGACCCTCGAAGCGGCAGGTGTCGGTGCGCGCGATGACGACGAAGTCGGTGTCTGAGCGGTCGCGCTGCTGGCAAGCGAAGGCGATCTTGGCGCCGAACTCCTTGCGCGGCACCGCGTGCGCGACGTACTTGTGGTAGTGAGCGCGCTTCGGATAGAGCTGGTCCTCGATGTGGGTGCCGGCGATGCCGGCGCGGATGCATTCGCGCACCGTGCGCATCGTATGCAGCGGCTCGCCGAAGCCGGCGCCGCCGTCGACCACCAGCGGAATATCGATCGCCGCCGCCACGTCGCCCGCGACGCGCAGCTGCTCGTCCATGGTGAGCAGCGGCTCCGAGGTGCAGCGCGACGCGCCCGTGACGAAGCCGCCGGTATAGACGCAGTCGAAGCCGAGGCTTTGCAGCAACCGTCCGCCGAGCGCATCGTAGGCGACCGGCATGTAGACGAAGTCGTTCTTCTTCAGCAGCCGCCGCAGCGCAGTGGTCTTTTTGGACTTCGGGGACGGAGCCCGAACTCCGTGAGCTGCGCGTCGCTGGAGTTCGGGCTCCGTCCCCGAATTCCGCCTGGGGGTCTTCATTCGTCGACGACGGCGATGGCGTCAATCTCGACATCGAACTTCTTCGGCCACGAGCCGACGACGCAGAAGACGCGCGCCGGCTGATCGCTTCTGAAGTACTGGCGGTAGACCTTGTTCACTTCGTCGAAATAGGCGCTGTTCGTAATGTAGACCGTGCATTTCACGACGTTGTCGAGCGACGACCCGGCCGCCTTCAGGCAGACCTTCATGTTCTCGAGCACCATCTTCGTCTGCTTCTCGACGGTGACGAGCGGGATCTTGCCGGTGCGCCGGTCGGTCGGCGTCAGGCCCGAGACGAATACAAAGTCGCCGGCGCGAATGACCGGATTGAGCGGAATGCCTTCCTTCTTCAAATGCCAGCTCACGCCCGGGACGTCGATGACCTCCTTCTTTACTTTTCTCATAGCCGTTCTCCTCCTGTCGCCCCCGCCAAGGCGGGGGCCCAGTTGCGGAACATGGGTTCCCGCGTTCGCGGGAACGACGAGCGCCTCTAGTATTTGTAGAACATCTCCTGAATCGCCGCGCGCTCGCGCGTGGCCGTCAGGGCAAGCATCAGCAGGATCCTCGCTTTTTGCGGCATCAGGTCGTCGCAGACGATGAAGCCGTCCGCGTCCTTCTTCGGCGTGAGCACCACGCGGCCGTTCCACGAGCGGGTGGCGAGCACCACCGGGATGCCTGCATGCACCGCGCGCTTGCCGGCGTCGAGGAACGCGGCGGGGTAGGAGCCGCCGCCGAAGCCGACCAGCACCATGCCGTCGGGCCGCCGCGCCGTAAGCGCGTCCACCAGTACGCCATCGGCGCCAGCGTAGGAATAGACGATGTCGACTCGCGGCAGCTCTTGTCTTCGGCGCACGTCGAACGGCGTGGCCGTCGTGTGGGGCCGCGTCACGCTGCGATAGAAGAGCACGCGCGCATCGGAATCGACGTAGCCGAGCACGCCGAAGTCGCGGCTCTCGAACGTATCGACGCGAAAGGCGTTCGACTTGGTCACGTCGCGCGCGCTCTGGATCTCGTTGTTGAGGATCGTGAGCACGCCGCGGCCTCTCGCCTCCGGTGCGGCGGCGAGGCGGATCGCGTCGAGCAGATTGAGGTCGGCGTCGGTGCCCACCGCGCTCGGCGGGCGCATGGCGCCGGTGACGACCACCGGCCGGTCGGACTTCACCGTGAGATGCAGGAAGTACGCCGTCTCCTCCAGCGTCGCCGTGCCGTGTGTGATGACGAACCCGGCGGGCGCATTGGCAGCCGCGAGCAGCGCATGGATGCGCTCCGCGAGCTTCAGCCACTCCTGGGGACCAATGGAGGGGCTGCCGACTTGCAGCACGTCTTCGCCGGAAAGCTCGGCCAGCTCGCGCGCCTCGGGAATGCGCTCGAGCATCTGCGCCACCGTCAGCTTCTTGCCAACGTCGGGATAGAGCGTGTAGTCGAGGCGGTGCGGTCCGATGCCGGAAATGCTGCCGCCGGTGCCGAGGATGTGGACGCGCGGTTTCGCCGCCATCAGGGAACGAGGATCACCTTGCCGAAGAAGTCGCGCGAGTCGACCACGCGATGCGCCTCCGCCGCCTGCGCAAGCGGGAACGCCTTGTGAATGATGGGCCTCAGCTTGCCCTCGGCGACGAGCCCCATCACTTTGCGCAGCTCCAGCACCGAGGCGTTCTTCGAGCCCGCGAGGCGGAGCTCCTTGCGGAAGAACGGGATGATGTCGAACTCCACCACCTCGCCTGCGTGTGCGCCCACCGTGACGATGATGCCGCCGCGCGCGAGGCACTGGAGGCTGCGCGTAAAAACTTGACCGCCGATGTGCTCCATGATCACGTCGACACCGCGGCCGCCGGTGATCGCCATCACGTTGTCGGCGAAGTTGTCCTTGCTGTAATTGATGAGGTGGGTCGCGCCGAGGGCCTTGGCGTGCTCGAGCTTCTTCTCGCTGCTCGCGGTGGTGATGATCGCCGCCGCGCCGGCGAGCTTCGCCACCTGCACCGCGGCGCTGCCGATGCCGGAGCCGGCGGCCTGGATGAGCACCGTCTGTCCCGCCTGCAGGGAGCCGCGCGTGATGAGCACGTGCCACGCGGTGCCGAAGGCGATTTGCGCGGCGGCGGCGTTCTCGAAGGTGACGGAGGAGGGAAGGGCGTTGAGGTTGGCGATCGGCACGCAGACGTACTCGGCGTAGCCGCCGGGAATGTCGAGGCCGAAGTAGCCTTCCTGCACGCACAGGTTGTCGCGCCCGGCGAGGCAGAACTCGCACTTGCGGCACGGAATGCGGCAGGTGATCCAGATGCGATCGCCTTCCTTGAAGCCAGGGGCTTCGCCGTTCAGCGCGGCGATCTCGCCGGCGAACTCGCGGCCGAGGATGTGCGGGAACTTGACCGGGATGCGCGAGGTGCCGGCGCGGTGGTCGAGGTCGACGTGGTTGATGCCCACGGCTCGCACGCGCACCAGCGCCTCGCCGGGCTTCGGCGCGGGCTTCGGCGCTTCTTCGCACACCAGGACTTCCGGACCGCCGAACTGGTGAAACCAGGCGACCTTCATCGGCTCTCCTTCGCGTGGCGCGCGCGGATCGCGTCCGGGATCTTGCGCTTCAGATATTGGCCGTCCTTCAGGTCGCCATAAAACTTGCCGTCGGCGACCATGACCTTGCCGCGCAGCACGGTGACCGAGGGCCAAGCGCCGACTTCCTTGCCTTCCCACGGCGTGTAGTCGGTCTCGTGCAGGTCCTGCGCGCGCACGGTGCGGCGCTTGCTCGTGTCGAGCACCACGATGTCGGCGTCGCTCCCCACGGCGATCGCGCCTTTGCGCGGGTACAGACCGAGAATCCGCGCCGCATTTGTCGATACCACGTCGACGAACCTCTCGAGCGAGTAGCCGCGCTTCTCCACAGTCTCGGTGTAGATCACCGCCACGCGGGGCTCGACGCCGGAGTTGCCGCCGGTGGTGTCGTCGATGCGGTTGCCGCGCACCTTCACCGACAGGTTGCAGCACACCTCGTCGGTGCCGACGCAGTGCAGGTGGCCGTGCTGCAGGCCGTCCCAAAGGCCCTGCTGGTCGCGCTTCGACTTGAGCGACGGGTACGTGTGGTAGATCTGCCCATTCGGCTTTTTGTAGTCCTCCTGGGTATAGAGCAGGTATTGATGCAGCGTTTCGCCGTAGATCGGATAGCCGCGCGCCCTGCTTTCCGCGATCGCGTCGACGCCGGCGGCGGCGCTGACGTGCATCATGTAGAGCGACATGCCGTCGATGTTCTCGGCGAGGCGGATGATCCGGCGGAAGGAAAGATCTTCGGAGAGTGCGTTGTGCACCTCCGCCAGGTGCTCGAAGCCGGTGCGGTTCTCGCGGAAGAGCTTCTCGTACATATAGCGCACGATGTCGTCGTCCTCCGAGTGGATCACGGCGAGGCCGCCTTCGCGCGCGAGGATCTTGAAGATCTCCCAGATCTCGCCGAAGCGCACCATGCGCCCCGCGCGGCTCGGGGTGATGTCGGTGGTGAAGATCTTCACGGTCGCGTAGCCGGCCTGCACCGCTTCCTTCACCTCGGCGATGGTGGCGGGCGGCACCTTGCCGCGCAGCATCACGTGGTACGCGTAGTCGCAATAGCACTTACCCGCCCAATCCTTGTCACGCGCCTCGATCGCATCGCGGATGCTCTGGGTGGATGACTCGTCGCCGGCGCGATCCGGCTTGCAGGCGGCGAAGTCGATCAGCGTTGTCGTGCCGCCCCACAGCGCGGCGCGGCTCACCTGCTCGGGCGGTCCGCTCGTGCCCGGAGGGTCGCCGGGGCGATGCGGCGGGATGTACCAAGCGCAATGCACGTGCGGATCGATGCCGCCGGGCATGACGACGCCGCGCCCGGCATCGATGACGCGCGCGGCCTGCGCGAGCGTGCCGGGTGCGCCGAGTGCGGCGATGACGCCATCCTTGATGGCGATTTCCCACGGGCCGACGCCATGCGGCGTGACCACGCGTTCGCCGCGGATCAGGAGATCGAACATGCGTTCACCTCTTCTTCGAGGACTTCCAGCAGGTCTTGTAGCCAGCGCGCGTCGAGGCCTTGCGAGATGACGACGATGCGCGTGCTGCGATCGTTGTCGGGCCAGCCATCGAGCCAGGCGGGCGGATGGAAGACGTGCTGCACGCCGTGGATGACCGCCGGGCGGCCTGGACTTTCGACCACGTCGACAAGGCCCTTCAGCCGCAAGAGCTTTGCACCGCAATGCTCCGCCACCACTTGGAGGAAAAGGCTGAGCGTCGCGGCGTGCAACGGCTTGTCGCGGCGCAGGCAGAAGGTGCTGATGCTGCCGTGGCGGTGCGCCGGCGCTTCATAGAGCGCCGGATCGTAGCGCGCGGGGTCGTACGTGCCTTGGAAAAGACGTGACGCGTCCACCGCGCCGCGCACGGCAGTGAGCTTGGGCGCGCCGGGATTGAGGGCCTGCAGCCGTGCCGCGAGCCCGTTCGCCGCCGGGTCGGCGAGATCGCTCTTGGTGACGACGATGCAGTCGGCAAGCGCGGCCTGCTTCACCGATTCCGGATGCGCGTCGAGCGTCGCCGCGCCGGTGGCCGCGTCGACGGTAGCGATCACCGATTCCAGGCGAAGCGCATCGGCGATGTCGCGATCGGTCATCAGCGCATGCACGATCGGCGCGGGTTCGGCGAGGCCGGTGGTCTCGACGACGATGCGCTCGAAGGGCGTGATAGCACCCGCGGCGCGGCGCGCGAGCAGGTCGCCCGCGGTGCGCACGAGATCGCCGCGCACGGTGCAGCACACGCAGCCGCCTTCCAGCATCAGGATCTGCTCGTCGCTCGACTCGACGAGCAGATGGTCGAGGCCGACGGCGCCGAACTCGTTGATGATCACCGCGGTGCGCGCGAACGCCGGATCGCGCAGCAGGCGCGAAAGGAGCGTCGTCTTGCCGCTGCCGAGGAAGCCGGTGATGACCGAGACGGGGAGAGCGGTCATAGCAGCGATTGCGCGCCGATGATCAGGCGGCCCGCCTTAACGTTCGGCGCGAGCTCCTCGCGCAGCTGCCGCAACAATCCGGGCAGGCCGGCATGCACGCCGAGCGTCTCGGCCCCGCGGACGATCAGCCAGCCGTGCGGCGTGCGCGGCATTATCCGCAAAGGGGTCAGGTCTTGAATTGCCGCGTCGGCATGCGTCAATTCAAGACCTGACCCCGATATCGTGATGGTGCCGGCGACATTCCAAAGGCGCAGCGCGCCCGAAAGGACGCTCGCCATGCGAGCGTGCCGTGCCGCGTCTTGGAGCATCGGATCGATTCTATGGCTTGACTTTTGGTAGAAGCGGCGAAACGATGCTTCAGTCGATTCCGATATGGCTGACGTCGATGGCGGCGCCGGCGCCTGGTGAAATTCGCGAGGAGGAAGAAGCACCCATGAAACGCAAGCTTCAGATGCTGCTTTCCGTGTTGGGCGCGTTCGGCCTGGCGGCCGGCGAGGCCGGCGCACAGGCGAAATACAACCTGCGCTGGGGCCATTACCTGGCCGACAGCCCGTTCGTGCAGCTCGAGAAGGACTTCGCCGCGGCGATCGAGAAGCGCACCAACGGGCAAGTCAAGATCACCATCACCTTCGCGCAAGGGCTGGGCAAGACGACCGAGCTGCTCACGCTCACCGCCAAGGGCGCGATCGACATGACGGCGACCGCGCCGGGCTACAACCCCGACCAGCTGCATTACTGGCGCGCGTTCCAGCTGCCGCTCACCTTCACCTCGAGCAAGCAGGCGATGGACGTCCTGCGCGCGGTGGTGAAGGAGTTTCCCGTCTACAACCAGGAGATGGACCGCGCGGGCGTGGTGTGGCTCTTCCAGCAGCCGCTCGGCGAGTACTACCTGAGCGGCCCGAACGCAGATTGCGACAGCGTGGCGAAGCTCAAGGGCAAGAAGATCCGCAGCTTCGGCGCCGACATACCCAAGGCATTCACCGCCATCGGCGCGGTGCCCGTGACCGTGGCCCCCACCGACATCTACGAGGCGCTGCAACACGGCACGCTCGACTATTCGTTCATCAACCCGGGCAACATCCAGTCGTTCCGGCTGGTCGAGGTGGGCAAGAACCATTGCGGACCGGTGATGGCGATTACCGGCCACAACATCACGATCAGCAAGCGCACGTGGGGGCGTCTGCCCAAGGAGATCCAGCAGGTATTCCGCGACCAGTCGGCGAAAACGATGGACGACTATCTCGCCTGGGTGGGCGATTTCGAGAAGAAGGCCGTGGCCAACATCAAGGAAAAGGGCGGCACGTTCAAGCCTTTCCCGGCCGACGAGCTTAAGAAATGGAAGTCGGCGTCGCCCGACTTCCTCGCGCAGTGGGAGAAGGACACCGCAGCGGCGACCAAGGACGCCGAGACGCCGAAGAAGGTGGCGGCGCGCTGGAGAGAGCTGCTCGCTAAATGAGGTGGTCGGCGGAGATCTTGCGGCGCCTCGCCATCGGCCTGGTGCTGCTCGGCTCCGTCGGCATGATGCTCTCCATGCTGATCTGCGCCGCCGACGTGGTCGGCACCAATTTCTTCGACTGGCCGGTGCCCGGAACACTCGAGATCACGGAGAGCACCATGGTGCTGATCGTCTTCGGCGCGCTCGCGTTCACGCAGGAGAAGCGTGGCCACATCCGCGTCGAGATCCTGCACGGCTACATGAGCGCGCGCGGCAAGTCGCTGGCCGATCTCCTCACCCATTTGCTCGCGCTGGTGTTCTTCGTGCTGCTCGCCTGGTACAGCTTCGGCGAGCTCGCCTATAGCTGGGAGATCCGGGAGGCGACGATGGGCACGATCCGCTTCCCGCTCTATCCGGCGCGGACGCTGCTCACCGCGGGCGCGGTGCTTCTCGTGCTGCAGCTCCTGCTCGACGTGATCGGAGACTTCGGGCGCGCGTGGCGCGGCCAGCCGCCGCCGCAGCACGGCTCCGCGCCGGAAGACACTGCCAAGGTGAGCTGAGCGGCGCCATGGAGCTGCTCTCCGCGCAGGCGGCCGGCTGGATCGTGATTCCGTTCCTCATCGTGTGCCTCGCGCTCGGGGTGCACATCGGCGTGGCGCTCGGCCTCGCCGGATTCATCGGCATCCTCCTCACCGTCGGGCCGGATGCCGCCGGCGCGCAGTTCGCCGCGATTCCGTTCAGCACCACCAACAACTTCAACCTCGCGGTGATCCCGCTTTTCATCCTGATGGGCTCGTTCGCCACCGCGGCGGGCATCGTCACCGAATGCTTCCGCACCGCGTACCTCTGGCTCGGCAAGCTGCGCGGCGGCCTCGCCATGGCCACGGTCATGTCCTCCGCCGCCTTCGGCGCGGCGTCTGGCTCCACGATCGTGAATGCCGCCGTGTTCACGAAGATGGCGATGCCGGAGATGACGCGCTTCGGCTACGACGTTCGGCTCAGCTCGGGCTGCATCGCCGCTGCCGGAACGCTCGCGGCGCTAATTCCGCCCAGCATCCTGATGGTGATCTACGGCGTGATCACGGAGCAGTCGATCGGCAAGCTCCTCATCGCCGGCATCATCCCGGGCATCGTCACGGCGCTCATCTATTGCGGCGGCATCTACGCGCTTGCGCGCGTGCGGCCCGATCTCGCGCCGCGCGCGGACATCAAAGTCGACTGGGCCGCGCGCTGGCGCTCGCTTTACGGCGTGTCCGGCATCGCGGTTCTCTTCTTCCTCGTGGTGGGCGGCATCTATGGCGGCTACTTTCCGGCCACCTACGCCGGCGCGATCGGCGCCTTCGGTGCGTTCGTCATCGCCCTCGCCAAGCACAAGCTCGGCATGGGCACGCTGACCGAGGTGCTCAAGGAGGCGGCGGTCACCACGTCGGTGATCTTCATCATCGTCGTCGGCGGCATGCTGTTCGCGCGCTTCCTCACTTATTCCGGGCTGGTCGACATCATCTCCACGGGGCTGCTCTCGCTCGGCACCGGTAAGTACACCTACCTCATCGGCTACGTCGTGCTCTTCACCATCCTCGGTTGCTTCATCGAGCCGATCGCCATCATGGTGATGACCCTGCCGATCATGTACCCGGTGATGGTGGCGCAGGGCTTCGACCCGATCTGGCTCGGCGTGGTGTCGGTGAAGCTCGCCGAGATCGGCGTGCTCACGCCGCCGGTGGGCCTGAACGTGTTCGTGGTGAAGAGCTCGTCGCCCGTCCCGGTCACGCTCGGCCAGGTGTTCACCGGCGTGATGCCCTTCATTGGGATGGATTTCCTCTCGCTCGTCCTCTACGTGTTCTTCCCCGGGATGATCACCTGGCTGCCTAACCTGATGTCGAAGTAAAAATGGCGATCCTGAAGGCCGAAGGCAAGACGTTCCCGACGCAGACGCAGGTCTTGGTGATCGGCGCTGGCGCTTGCGGCACCATCGCCGCGCTCGCCGCCAAGGAGCACGGCGCGGACGTGTTCATCGTCGAGCGCGACGCCAAGCCCTCCGGCAGCACGTCGCTCTCGAGCGGACAAATCCCGGCGGCGGGCACCAAGCTGCAGCGCGCGGCCGGGCTCCTCGACGACACGCCCGAGCTCCTCTACCAGGACATCATCGCGAAGGCGCACGACGAATGCGACCCCGCGATCGCCCGCGTCATCGCCGATGAGGCGAAGAACACGGTCGAGTGGCTGTTCGAGCGGCATAAGGTGCCGCTTTCCTGCGTCCTCAACTTCCAGTACCCCGGCCACAGCCGGCCGCACATGCACGCGGCGAAATCACTCGATGGCGCCGAGCTGCACGCGGCGCTGCTCGCGGCGGTGGAGCGAGAAGACATTCCGCTTGCCACGTCGGCGCATGCGACCGATCTCTACGCCGACGCCGACGGCCGCATCCGCGGTGTGCGCGTCACGCGGCCTGACGGCAAGACCGAAGACATTGGTTGCGATGCGCTGATCCTCGCGTGTAACGGCTACGGCGGTAACAAGGAAATGCTGAAGCGGTTCATCCCCGAGGCGGCGGATCTTTTCTATGAAGGACACGTCGGCAACCAGGGCGACGGTGTGCGCTGGGGCGAGGAACTCGGCGCCTCACTCAAGGACATGGGCTCGTTCCAGGGCCACGGCGCGATGGCCACGCCGCACGGTGTGCACCTCAACTGGGCCACCGTCACGGAGGGCGGTTTCCACGTGAACGTGCACGGCAAGCGCTTCTCGAACGAGAACGCCGGCTACTCGGAGCAGGCGCTGAAGGTGCATCGCCAGCCCGGCAGCGTCGCGTGGGCCATCTTCGACGAGCGCTGCAATGACATCGCCATGCAACAGGCGAGCCACGTCGAGGCCGAGCAGGCGGGCGCCATCAAGCGTTGCGACTCGATCGAGGCGATCGCGCGCCTCGTCGGCTGCGATCCCAAGGCGCTCGGGCAGACCTTCGCCGACGTCGCCGCGGCCGTGCGCGGCGAGAAGAAAGACGAGTTCGGCCGAGACTTCAGCGGCAAGCCGATGCTCAAGGCGCCGTACTGCGTCTCGAAGATCGCCGGCGCGCTCACGCACACCCAGGGCGGCTTGGAGGTGAACACCGAGATGCGCGTGCTGAGAAAAGACGGCACGCCTTTCCCGAACCTCTTCGCCGGCGGGGGCGCCGCGCGCGGCCTCTCGGGCCCGTCCGATTGGGGTTATCTTTCCGGCTCCGGTCTCATGACCGCGACCAACATGGGCCGGCTCGCCGGCATTGCAGCAGCCAAACTCGTCAAGGAATCGCGATGATCAAGTTCTACTACAGCACTGCACCCAACCCGATGAAAGTGGCCCTCTGCCTGGAGGAGATGGGCCTCGCCTACGAGCCTATTCCCGTGGACACGCGCAAGGGTGAGCAACATCAGCCTCGCTACCTGGCGATCAATCCGAACGCCAAGGTGCCCGCGATCGTCGACGGCGACGTGACCATGTTCGACAGCAACGCCATCGTCCTCTATCTCGCCGAGAAGACCGGCAAGTTCCTGCCGAAGAAGGCGCAGGAGCGCGGACCCATGCTGTCGTGGCTGATGTTCGTCGCCTCGGGCATCGGGCCGTTCACCGGCCAGTACGTGCACTTCAAGAACTACGCACCGGAGAAAATCGCCTACGCCATGAACCGCTACGAGTTCGAAGCGCTGCGCCACTGGGGCATCGTGGACGCGCGCCTCGCGAAGAACAAATACCTGGTCGGCGACGGCTACACCATCGTCGACATGGCGCTTTGGGGCTGGGCGCGCCTGGTGCCGAATATCCTCGGCGACCAAGCCGCGAAGTTCACCAACGTGAAACGCCTGGTCGACGAGATCAGCGCCCGCCCGGCCGCGCAGAAGGCGGTGGCCCTCAAGGATCGCTACGCCTTCAAGACGGAGATGGACGAGGAGGCGAAGCGCGCCATGTTCCCGGGCAACTACCGGGCGCAGGCTGCCGCGTGAAGCTCACCTAGTCGCCCTGTCGTGCCCGCGGGGGCGGGCACCCATGTTCACGGCCGCAGCAGCTCGGGCGCGTGCCAGTGCACCGTCTGCTTGCCGCGCTTGAACGCGGCGACCGGCCTGGAGATCTCCGCGATCGCTTGCTCGGGAGATTCGGCCTCAAGGATCACGACGTCCGCCGGCTGCTCCGGGGCGAAGCCGTACTCCTTGAGATTGAGCAGCTTCGCCGAACGATCTGTCAGCATGTTGAAGCATTCGCGCAGCTGCTCCGGACGATCGAGCTGGATTACGTTGGCGTAGAGATTCGCCATGCGGATGAGCGAGCAGTCACCGTAGGGCGTGGCGGGATTGAGGATGTTGTTTGACGAGAGCGAGCAGTTCACGCCATGTTCGATGAGAAAGTTCGCATCGGCGACGCCTCGCCGCACGCTGTGCTCCTGGTCGCGCCCCATTAGGAAAAGATCCGTAGCGGGGAGCACCGTCACGGCGATGCCGGCATCGGCAAGCGAGCGCGCGATCTTTGCGACCTCGCTTGGCGGCAGCAGCGAAAGCTTGGCCAGGTGTCCGACTACAACGCGGCCGCCGCGCTTGTATTTCTCGGTGAGCTCGCGCACCAGATGGATGTGCATGCCCTCAGGCGTGTGGCCAACGTCCAGGTGCAAGTCGATGTCGACATCGAACTCCCGCGCGAGCTCGAAGATGCGCCGGATCTGCGCCGCGCCGTCGGTGTCGTAGCGCGGCGCGCCGCCGATGACCGGCGCGCCACGCCGCAGCGACTCGACGAGGAGCTCGTCGGTGCCCGGATAGTTCGTCAGCCCTTCCTGCGGGAAGACGCATATCTGGAGGTCAATCGCCCATTTGTAGTCGGCGATGAGCGATTCGACGGCTTCATAGCCGCGCATGCCGATGCCCGGGTCCACTTCCACCTGCGTGCGCATGCGCGTAGTGCCGTGCAGGATGCATTGCTCGAGCGTACGCGCCGCGCGCGTGCGCACGTCTTCGATCGACATGCTTTTCTTGAGCGGCGCTACGCCGAGCACCGGGCTCAGCGTGCGGCGATCCTGCGGCGCGCAGCGCTCGATGATGCGTGACTTGTCCAGGTGGATATGGGTCTCGATGAGACCGGGGCAGGCGAGGCGGCCTTGCGCGTCGAAGCTCGGCGCGTCGGCTGCGAGGCGCGGCGCAATTGTCGCGATGCGCCCGTCCTCGATGCCAATATCCATCGGCCCGCCGTTCGGGCCGCCGCTCAAGCGAGCGTTGCGGATGATGAGGTCCAAGCCTTTTCGCTCCTCGCGTACCTGCAGACAATATGATCTACGCCCGCAACTTACGGAGAGTCAGCAGATGATCGCGCTGTTTCGCCGCTTCATTGCCGCGTTGTTCGCCTGTGCCGCCACCCAGGCCGCTGCGCAATCGTATCCCGCCAAGCCGGTGCATATCGTCGTGCCGTTTCCGCCAGTAGGTGCGGCGGATCTGCTGACGCGCGCGCTCGGCGACAAGCTGACGAAGAGTTGGGGCCAGCCGGTGGTGACGGACAACCGGCCAGGCGCCGGCGCGAACATCGGCGCCGAAGCGGTGGCGAAGAGCGCGCCAGACGGATACACCCTGCTCATGGCGGCTGCCACGACGCACGCGGTGAGCATGAGCCTCTACCCCAAGCTCGGCTACGACCTGGAAAAGGATCTCGTGCCGGTGAGCCTGGTGGCGAACGTGCCGCACATCCTCGTCGCGCATCCGTCCGTTCCCGGCAAAAGCCTCGGCGAGGTGATCGCGTTCCTCAAGGCGCAGGAGGGCAAGGTGAACTTCGCCTCTCAGGGCAATGGCACTCTTTCGCACCTTGAATTCGAGCTGATGAAATCGATGGGCGGCTTCAGCGCGATCCACGTGCCTTATAAAGGCAGCGGGCCCGCCATGGTGGATCTGCTTCCCGGCAACGTGCTGCTCCTGTTCGACAGCATTCCGTCGTCGCTGCCGCAGGTGCGCGCCGGCAAGCTGCGCGGCATCGCTGTCGCGTCGTCCCGCCGCGCGCCGGTGCTGCCCGACCTGCCGACGATGTCGGAGGCGGGGCTGACAGGATTTTCGGCCGATAACTGGTTCGGCATCATGGCGCCGGCCGGCACGCCGCCAGCGATCATTAACAAGCTCAACGGGGACATCGCCAAGGCGCTCGATTCAGCAGAGGTCAAGGAGATCGTGGCGCGGCAGGGCGGCGAGCTGATGGCGAGCTCGCCAAGCGAGATGGCGGCGCAGATTCGCAGCGACCGCGAAAAGTGGGGCAAGGTCGTGCGCGACTCGGGCGCGAGGATCGAGTAGGTCCGGCGCTCGAGTGCCCTTGCACACTCGCGCCCGTGCCTACGCCGTCCACCTGCTAACGGCCAGTGGCGTCATCGCGGCGTTCCTGGCCGTGGCCGAGCTACTGGAAGAAGCGCCGGACGAGCGTGTCGTCTTCGCTTGGCTCGTCGTCGCGGTCGTGATCGACGCGGTGGACGGGCCGCTCGCTCGAGCATGGGACGTCAAGCGCTTCGCGCCGGACATCAACGGGCGGACGATCGACGACATCGTCGATTACCTCACCTTCACCTTCATCCCGCTGCTGCTCGTGTGGCGGATGGGCTGGGTGCCCTTCGCTCCTGGCGTTCTTGGCGTGGCGTGGATCGCGCCGGCGCTCCTCGCGAGTCTGCTCGGGTTCGCCCATGTCGCGGCCAAGGACGAGGCGGCAGGGTACTTCCGCGGCTTTCCAAGTTACTGGAACGTTGTCGCGTTCTATGCGGGGCTCGCGTTTTACGGGTTCGGCGAGACGGGGCAGTGGCTGAACGGCGTCGTCCTTCTGGCGCTCGCGGCCATGACGGTCTCGCCGGTGCGGTTCCTCTACCCGAATCTCACGCCGCGTCCGTGGAAGCTGCCGGTGCTCCTCGGGGCGGCGGCGTGGCTGGCCGTGCTGCTCGGGATGCTCGTCGTGTATCGACGGGTGCCTGGGTGGGTCGTCGCCGTGTCGCTCATATACCCGGCGTTTTATGCGACGCTGTCGATATTGATTGACCCTCAGCGATCATGAATCACCTCGACGCCCTGGTCATAGGCGCCGGTTTTTCCGGCCTGTACCAGCTCCTTTGCCTGCGCGACCGGCTCGGCTTTTCGGTCAAGGTCCTCGAAGCGGCCGGCGATCTCGGCGGCACGTGGTATTGGAACCGCTACCCGGGCGCGCGATGCGACTCGGAGAGCCATTCCTACTGCTACTTCTTCTCGAAAGAGCTGCTCGAGGAATGGCGCTGGTCGGAGCGCTATCCCGAGCCGCCGGAGATCCTGCGGTACCTCAACCACGTGGCGGAAAAGTTCGGTCTGCGGCGCGACATCCGTTTCAACACCCGCGTCACCGCTGCGCACTACGACGAATCCGCGAACCGCTGGGACGTCGTTACCGAATGCGGAGAGCGCTATCGTGTGCGCTATCTCATCACCGCCGTCGGCTGCCTGTCGGCGGCCAATGTGCCGCAGATTCCCGGTTTAGAGACCTTCGCCGGCCGTTGGTATCACACCGGCCAGTGGCCGCGCCAAGGCGTCGATTTCCGCGGCAAGCGCGTCGGCCAGATCGGCACCGGCTCGACTGGCATCCAGGCGGCCCCGGTAATCGCCGAGACCGCCGCGCACCTGACGGTATTCCAGAGGAGAGCGCAGTACAGCGTGCCCGCGCGCAACGCGCCGCTCTCGCAAGAGTTCCTGCAATACGTGCGCGAGCACCATGACGAGATCCGGGAGGTCGTGCGCTCGACGCCCAACGGCCATCCGTTCCGCATCTCCCGTCGCAAGGCGTTCGAGGTGAGCGAGGCCGAGCGGCAGGCGATCTACGAGGCGGCGTGGGAAAAAGGCGGGCTGCAATTCCGCGCTAGCTTTCACGACATGATGCTCGACAAGGCGGCGAACGACACGGCGGCCGAATTCATCAAGCGCAAGATCCGCGAGATCGTCAGGGACCCGAAGACCGCGCAGGCGCTCGCGGATATCGATCACCCCTATGCCGCGAAGCGCCCGCCGATCGACACGAACTATTTCGAGACCTTCAACCGCGACAACGTCACGCTGGTCGACCTGCGCGCCGAACCGATCGAGCGCATCACGGCCGCCGGCATAAAGACGCGCGCCAAGGAACACGCGCTGGACATCATCGTCTTCGCCACCGGCTTCGATGCGATGACAGGCCCGCTCCTGAATATCGACATCCGCGGGCGCAACGGCGTGGCCTTGCGCGAAAGCTGGGCCGGCGGGCCGCGCACTTATCTCGGGCTGCAGATTCCCGGCTTCCCTAACCTCTTCACCGTAACTGGCCCGGGAAGCCCGTCGGTACTCTGCAACATGCCCGTCGCGATCGAGCAGCACGTCGAGTGGATTAGCGGCTGCATCTCCCACATGCGCGAAAACGGAATCGACTATTGCGAGGTCACGGCCGAAGCGGCCGAAAAATGGGCGGAGCACGTCAACGCGGCCGCGCATGCAACGCTGCTACCGCTCGCCACCCATTCCTGGTATCTCGGCGCCAACATTCCCGGCAAGCCGCGCATGTTCATGCCTTATGCGGGCGGCATGGCTCGCTACCGCGCCATCTGCGACGACATCGCCGCGAGAGGCTACGAAGGCTTCGTCATGGGTCGAGTCGCCGGCGCGGCAGCCGCTTCGGGCGAGCGCGACGCGACGGTGAACGACTTTTCGGCTGGCGCGCAGATCGCTTCGCCGGGCGTCTAACGCTGGCGGTCGCTTTGCGAGGCGCGTATCGTCAAAGCATGTTCGATCGAGAGCAGTTCGTCGCCGACTGCCGCGCGGCGCTCGCGGCCGATCCATCCCACAAAGCGGTGCGAGAAGTCGTCGCCCGTGCGGTCGCCGATCCCACGGCGGTCCTAAAGGGGCTCGGCGCGCCGACCAAGGCCGGCATCCAGAAGATCTACCACTCGCACGAGCTGACCATCCTCAACGTCGTCTGGGCGCCTTACATGACGATCCTGCCGCACAACCACCGCATGTGGGCCGTCATCGGCGTCTACACCGGCCGCGAAGACAACATCTTTTGGCGCCGCCTGTCGCAGGATGCCGCTGGCAGGGTGGAAGCGGCGGGGGCTAAGGCGCTCTCCGAGAAGGACGCCGAGCCGCTCGGACGCGACATCATTCACTCCGTCACCAACCCGATCCCGCGCCTCACCGGCGCCATCCACGTCTACGGCGGAGATTTCTTCGGCGCCGCGCGAAGCGAGTGGGAGCCCGAGACGCTCACCGAGCGCGCCTACGACGTGGAGAAGAACATGCGCCTCTTCGAAGAGGCGAACGCCCGATTTAGCCGTTGATCAGGCGCTCGCAGCGCGCTCCAACGCACGCACGCGCGGTAAGCGAGGTCAACTACGGCCGTGCTACCACCGCGGTGAGGTCGGTATTGATGGTCGCCACTTGCGCCACTGCCGCCGTCACCGCGCCGCTTGCCGTTCCGGCGTTGTTAAGGACCACCACGCGGTTCTGACCGGCTGCGTAAAGACGATCATTCGTCGTTTCGATGAACAGCCGGTGCTGGATAGTGAAGGGCAGCTGTATCGTTCTGTTGGGCGACGGCGTTGCGCTCGTTCGTGTGCTTGCACTGTCATATACGAAGACGTGACCCAAATGATCGGCAACATACAAGCGATCTCTGGGGCCATCGACGGTGATGGACTGCGTGGAGGTGCTCCCGGCTCCTGATATTTCTGCGTTTAGCGGAAGTGCACCGTTCGGCTTTCCGGAGATGCCCAGGATGATCCCCACCATGCCCACACCGTTTCGGCTCAGGCCAACATAGAGCACGTCATGCGTGGTATCGAGGGCGATATCGGTGATGGAGTCGGTTCCGCCGGTGAAAGGAGTCACGTTGAAAGTGCGAGTCGCCGTGGTGAGGCTATTCGCGGTGCTCGCGCTGTCGATCCTGAAGATCGATCCGTTTGGAGCGGACACATACAGGATGTCGCTCGCCGTATTGAGCTGGATGTGCCGATTTAATCCGGTGCCGCCGCCGCCGACGATGCGAGACGGCGCAATGTTTCCACTCGCCGTCCCCGCGTTGTTGAAGACAAGAATGTTGTCCCTGGTGCTGACGTAGAGTTGGTCCCGCGGAGAATCGAGGGCGAGGCTGGGCAGACAGCCGAAACACGGAGGCCCCGGGGGAATCTGCGTGTTTGGGCCGGTGATGATCCTCGTTATCGCGACCGTCGTGCCTGGCGTCGGATTGCTGTTGTCGGTGCTGCCCACGGCGCCGTTGACTTCGTCCGCGGCGAAGACCTTGCTTGCCGCCGCCAGCGGCGCGGGACTGTCGCCGCCGCCACCGCCGCAGGCGGAAAGGCCGACAATTAGCGCGATGATGAACCAGCGACCTACAGGATTGACGGCCGGCATGACACTCCCTTCAGTTAGTTATTCGCTGCGCGCGATGTGTTCTGCGCCGGGTCGAAATCTATTCGAACCGCTGATGTTTGGTCAACGTCGGCTAGTCGACAATATTCCCGCCTAAATTTGTCTGGCGCAGTGCAGCCGACAGCGCTTCCAGCTCCCCGGGCAGCCTGAGTTGCTGCCGGCACGCGATAGCGACCGACCAATGAAGACGTACATCATCCGCGCAATCGTTCGATTGGATGAGCCCATTCACGACGCGTACGGTTGGGCTGTTGACTATGTCGAGGCTAGCGATCTATCGGAGGATTTGAAGGCGGCATGGTTTTGCGCCCCTTGGGCAGATGAGCCGGATCACGTGGAGTTTGTCTTTGCGGTGCGGGCCAGCGAGGATTCAACTAAGCGCTACTCGCGCGAAATCGAACTACTTCTCTCCCAATTTGCCGCACGTCGAGGAGGGACCGAAGCTCTCCGTCGAAGAGCAGCCCGATCACCAAGTTAGGCATTAGAGCAATGTCCGCTTTTGGCCGGTAGCGGACGCTCCCGCCCACGTGACAACGACAATATTCCGCGGTGTTTAATTAGTTTGGCGTAGTGCCGCCGAAAGCGCGTTGAGGTCGCAGGCAGCGATGAGTTGCTGCGCGGCACGCTCGAGCGCGCCCACCGCGTCTGCCTTCAGCGAGCGGGCAGCATTGCCGCGGAACTTGGCGAGCACGGCGTCTGAACCGGGCGGTCTCGTGTGGTTGCCGAAGACATCGTCGATCCGAACGGTCTCGCTCGCGCCACCTTGGCGCTGACAGATGAGCTCGGCTTCGAAGCGCTCCGGGAAGCGCGCACCCGGCAGCGGCTCCCATTGGATGCGCCGCGCCAGCTCGCGCACCGCGCTGCTTGCCGGCGATTCGAATGTGGCGAGGTCGATGCGGCCTTCCACCAGCCGGGCGGCGACCGTGATCGGCAAGCTCCAGCGAGCGGCATGGCCGGTGTCGGGCGCCTGCTTGCGCTCCCACGGCTCGCAGATCACCGGCGCTTCTCCTTGCGGCACGCGGCAGAGGATGCGCTCGACATCGCTCGCCCGCACGCCGCGCTCGGCGAGCTTGCCGGCTGCTTCGATGAACGGATGCAGGTAATGGCAGCACGGATAGAACTTGTATGCCGCCTTCGGCAGGTGCCATTCGCGCCCGAGGTCGCCGATCAATGCGCGAAAGCGACCCGCGGCCGCTTCGTCGCCCGTGAACTGGCGGAAGAGTCCGTGTTTACCGTCGAGCGAGGTCTCGGGTCCGGTCATTCCGGCGCGTGCGAGCATCGCGGCCACCACGCCGCCGTGCGCGGCCCAACCGGGGTGCAGCGACTTCACCGACGACCCGTTGGTGAGGAACTCCATGACGCCGGAGGCTTGGCTGAGCGCGATGCCGATCGCGGCGACGGTGCGGTCTTCGTCGAGTCCCATCAGCTCGGCGGCGAGGAGCGCGGATACCAGCGTGCCGGTGACCGAGGTGCTCATGAATCCTTTTGCATGGAAGCCGTTCGGCGCGGCGAGGCCGAAGCGGATCAGGACTTCCCAACTGCGCGCGTAGGCGCCGAGTAGCGCCGCGCCGCTTGCGTTGTGCGCTTCCGCCACGGCGAGCGCCGCGGCGGCGAGGACTGCGCTGCCGTGCGCGATGGAGCCGGTATGGGTGTCGTCGAACTCCAGGCTGTGGATCAGACCGCCGTTGATCATGGCCGCATCGGCCGCGCTCGCGCCCGTGGCTTGGCCGAATACGCTGGCCGGGCCGCCTCTCGCGATCTCGGCGGCGTAGGCGCGATAGGCCGCGCCGATCGGCGAAGCCGCTGCGGCGAGGCCGACGCCGATCGCGTCGAGGAAGTGCAGCCGCGCCGCGGTCGCGACGCCCTCGGGCAACGGCGTCCCAGCGGCGGCGCGCGCAGCGCGCACCAGCTCGCGGGAGAGCGTCACAGCTTCACCATTGCGGCGAGCGTTTCCTTCCATCCTTGTGAAAGAAGATTTTTGTCGCCGGCGATGACCTTCTTCAGCGTTTCCGGCGCCGCCGGGAAAACCGCGCCCGCGTTCTCCGCGAGCTTGGAAAGAAGCGTCGGCTCGTCGAAAGGCTTGTCCGCGCCGCCGCGCGCGCTCTCCACGATGGCGCTCATCTCGGCGCCGTCGCCGAAGCGCATGGTGACGCGCGCAGGGCGGTCGTTCGGCGCGGGCTTGAGGTCCGGGTAGGGCTGTAGGCGAACGCGCTCTCGCAGCTTGGCGATGCGTTCGTCGCGCAGCTTGTCGTCGGTAAAAGCACGGGCGCCCGCGGTGCCGAGCTGTACCGTGGCCGCGATGGCGTGCGGCAGCGAGAACTTCGCTGCGAGCACGGTCTCGGGCTCGGCATTGCGCAGCGCCTGGCCGCCGGGCGCCGTCTCGACCACGATCTCGGCAATCTCTTCCTTCTTCTTCTGCATGCGGCCGAGGAGCTCGAGCGTCGCTTCGATCGCCGAGTGCGCATAGCCGCAGCACGCGAACACCTTGTGATAGCCGTTGATCACCGACCATCTCTCGCCCAGCCCGTCGACGAGCTTTTCGGGCATCGCGCGGCAGTTGTAGGCGCCGACGAAGACGTCGTACGGCGTGACGTCGTTGCCGCCGATGCCGGCTTCCGCCCAGTCGGCGGCGCGTAGGCCGATCCAGGCGCCGGCGGACGTCCAGGCGTTGCGAATCAGCGCGCCTTCGACGGCGGTGTCGAACGGTCCGGCGAAAGACATGCTCGCACCGCCGGTGACTGCGGACAGCATCGTGTTCGCGTGCTGCCGGCGCACGAGCGAAGCCGCCGCGGCGCCGCCGATCGTGGCGAACGCCGCGTGCGGGTGCACGTTGAACACTGGGAACGGGAACGCGAGCGCGAAGCGCGTGGTGACTTCGTACGCGACGGCGAGCGCGCGCAGCACTTCCTCGACGCTGCGGCCTTGCGCCTCGGCCTCGGCGAGGAGCGCTGGAATGGTGTACGCGCCGCCATGGCACGAGGCGTTGCGAAAGCCCTCGTCCAGCTCGCACCACGTGATCGCCATGCCGTTCACGCTCGCTACCGCATACCGGTCTGCGCGCGGCGCGCCTTTGGCGAGCACGGTGGCTTCCATTTTGCCCGACGACGTGCGCATCAGGCCTTCGCGCGCGCGGGCCACCTGCGTCTCCAGTGAGCCGGCGACCATCGCGCCGATGTCGTCCGACAGGATGATCGCGGCGCGCCGGCGCACTGGCTCGGGCAGCGGCTTACCGACCGCCTCGACGGCCCATTCAATCAGCTTGCGGGTGTTGGCGGCGGCCTGCGATCGCGTCGGATTCTGGTTGGGCGTCATGAGGGAATGCTACGAGAAAAGGTGCATCTACCGAATCGACGGTGGCAATCGGTTTCGATGATGAAGCCGTGGGTTAAGCTTTCGGCGCCCCTCTAGAGGACGACCATGCGCATCTGGCACCACAGCTTTACCGACCTGACGGTCATGCCGCTGTATCGCAAAACAATTGCCGAGCACGCAGCAGCAGTAATGGGGAAGGACGCCACCGTGAGCGTGCACGGCCTGCGCCCCGGCACTTACACCGAAGGCTGCGCGCCGATCGACGCGATCAAGTACCGCTACGTGGCCGCAGTTCACGACCTCCAGATCTGCGACGCGGCGCTCGTGGCGGAGCGCGAAGGTTTCGACGCGATGGCCATCAGCTGCTTCTTCGATCCCGCCTTGCGACCGGCAAGATCGCTGGTCGATATCCCGGTCGTCAGTCTCGGCGAGTCGTGCGCGCTGACCGCTTGCTCGCTGGGCCGCAAATTCGGCCTCGTCACGCTCTGCGGGGATCAATCGGCCGACTACACCGACCTGATGCTCGGCTATGGGCTCGAGCGCCGCTTCGCCGGCGCGCTCGCGCTCGACCCGCCGATCGACGAGTTCGCGCTCGAGGCGGACGAGAAGACGGCGCGGGGGATCGAAGAGCGCTTCGAGGTGGCATGCGCGGCCATGGTTGCGCGCGGTGCCGAGATCATCGTCCCCGCCGACGGTGTGCTCAACGAGTTTCTCGTGCGCCGCCGGCGCCTGTCGGCGCGTGGCGGCGTGCCGGTGATGGACAGCCTCGGGGTGCTGTTTCAGCACGCGGCGTTCCTGGTGAGGCTCAAACGCACGACGGGGATGGGCGTCAGCCGCCATCAGTTCTATGCCAAACCGGCGCGGGACATGGTCGCGCACGTGCGGAGCTTCGCCGGACAGCGGAAACTGGCAAGCGACTTCTCCGGAGACCGCTAACCCGTTATCGGGTCTTGCCCGGGATGGGCGGCTGGCCGATGCGGCGCCACAGGTATTTGCCGTGGCCGCCTTTGCCGACCAGCTTGTGATCCTCCATCACCGTGACGCCGCGCGAGATGGCGCGCACCGGCCAGCCCTTCAAGTTCCAGCCTTCGTGCAGGTTGTAGTCGGCGTAGGAGGCGAAGTCGGCGGCGTGCAGCACGCGCTCCTTGTTGAGATCGACGAGCGTGAAGTCGGCGTCGGCGCCGGGCGCGAGCGAGCCCTTGAGCGGTGTTAGATCGAACACCTTCGCCGGCACCGAGCCGAGGAGCTGGCAGATGCGCTGCAGCGGCAGCTTCCGCTTGTGGTAGCCCTCCGAGAGCATCACCGGCAGCATGCTCGCCGTCGCCGGGAAGCCTTGCGATGCGAGCCAGAGCGGCTTGTCCTTGTTCACCTTCTTGCGCGCGTTGTGGTCGGAGGCGACGAGATCGACCGTGCCGTCGAAAATCGCTTCCCAGATCGCCTCCTGGTCATCCTTCGTGCGGAACGGCGGATTCGCCTTGCCCATGCCGCCGAGCTCGGAGTCCTCGGTGTGCGTGAGGTAGTGCGGGCAGGTCTCGACGATCACGTCCTTGAAGCGGCTGCGCCAGAAGCGGATGACGTCGAGCGCCTTGCGCGATGAGATATGCGGGAAATACACGCGCGCGCCGAGTTCCTCCGCGAGGTACATCGCGCGCAGCGCCGGCTCGGATTCCGTGATCGCCGGCTTGGACGCGGACCAGTCCTTCAATGTGCTGCCGCCCGCCGCCTGCACCTTGCGCCGCTCGCGGTTGACGATCTCGATGTTCTCGGTGTGGCAGACGACGATCGGCCGGCCGACGCGCGCCGACTCCTTGAGGAGGTCGTATAAGTAGCCGTCATCGGTGCCGTCGAGGCCAAGGTAGCGACCTTCCTCGCCCTTGAAGTTCATGAAGTACTTGAACGACGTGACGCCGTAGTCCTTCACGTACTCGCCGAGCTCTTTGATGTGCAGCTCGTTGGCGGTGCTGAAGTGAAAGCCGAAGTCGACATGCGCGCGCTCGACCGCGTGCTGTAGCTCGCGCCGGAAGACGTCGCCATAAGCCTCGTTGTTGAGGAAATAGCCGAGCACCGTGGTGAAGCCGCCCTGCACGGCATTGGCGGTTTCCGTCGAGTACTCGGTGATCTTCTCGCCCATGCCGAAGTGCACGTGGCAGTCGATGAGACCGGGGAAGACGTGCAGGCCCTTCGCCGATTGCTCGGGCACGCCCTGCGCCGCGGCACCGGGTGCGAGCAGCGAATCGATCTTGCCGCCCTTCACCAGGACGTCCTTCTTCTCAGGCTCGCGGTCGGGAAAGACCAGCGTGCCGCCGCGCAATACGAAATTGGTCATCGTCCTGCGTACCTTTCTCTCAGTTCCTGCATGGAGTAATGGGCCTGCGTGCCGGCGGGCGTATTGAGTGCCGGCAGTGTGATGGTGATGTCTTCTTGCGGCACGTCGCGCGAGATGCAGACGAGGCGGTTGCCGTGGTCGGCATCGGGCCAGTCCCGAAAGCGTTGCGGTGCATAAAACACACCCTGCACGCCCTGCACGAAAGCCACCTCGCCGCTGTCCTCCATGTGCAGCAGCCCTTTCACGCGGATCAGCTTGGCACCAAACTCCGCCTTGGCGAGCCGCGACCACGCAGACCAGCCGGCCCACGTCACCGGCGGAGGAGGGCGGAAGGCGTGCGCGCGAATGCCGGAGAAGTGTTCGCGCCGACCGATCTTGCCCTTCGTGTTCAACGACACCTGGTACTTGCGCTCCTTTGCCCAGGTGGAAAAGAGCGCGGCCGGCGTGTCGAGCACTTCTGCTTCGGGGTTGTGCTCGCTGAGGAAAGCCAACACTGCCGCTGGATCGGCGAGATCGCGCTTCGTGACGTAGAGGCGCTCGGCGATCGCGGCCTGCTTGTCCAGCTCCGGATATTCGCGGCGCGAGGCGAGGAAGTGCTGTGCATCCACCGTGCATACCGTCGCCTCGAACGCGTAGCCGCCGGTGACCAGCGGATGGCCGAGGAGCACATTCAGGAGCGGCGCGGGATCGGCAGCACCGCTCGTCTCGATGATCACGCGCTCGAAGGGTGGGATCTCGCCGCGCGCGCGCCGGCCATCGAGGTCGGCGAGCGTCTCGTGGAGCGCGCCGGTGTTCGCGCAGCAAAGGCACCCGGCGTCGAGAAGCACGACGTTGTCGGTCGCCTGCGCGATCACCACGTTGTCGAGGCCGATCTCGCCGAGCTCGTTCACCACGACCGCCGTGTTCGCGAGCGCGGGATCCTTGAGCGCCTTGTTCAGCAGTGTGGTCTTGCCGCTGCCGAGGAAGCCCGTGAGGAGGAAAACCGGAGTCTTTTCCGCTGTCATGTGCGGCGCTTGTCGTCGCCGAAGAGGTGCAGCATCGCGTCGCGCAGCGCCGAGTCGTTCTCGACGCGCGGATAATTATAGGTCCGCGTAGACTGAACCGAGGAAGGAGCCCCGCGCATGAAACCCTGGGACGGCATCGTCAGTGAGGAAGATCAGAAGCAGACATTCGCGGCCGGCTTCGGCCGTCCCGGCGGCGTCGGCAAGCGCCCGGCGCTGCTGATCATCGACGTGCAGTACCGCACCATCGGCACGGCGCCGAAGCCCTTCTGGGAGGCGATCAAGGAATATCCGACTTCCTGCGGCGAAGCGGGCTGGAACGCGATGCGCAATATCGCCGTGCTGCTCGCCGAATTCCGCCGCAACGACTGGCCGGTGCTCTATCCGCATGTCGCGCCGAAGAACAAGGCGACCGACGGCGGCCGGCTCGCCGAGAAGGTGCCGGCGATCATGAACATCCCGCAGAAGGGCTACGATTTTCCGACCGAGATCGCGCCGCGCGAAGGCGACGTGCTGCTGCCGAAGAAACACCCGAGCGCCTTCTTCGCCACGCCGCTCGTGAGCCATCTTATCGACCTTGGCGCCGACACCCTGGTCGTCACCGGCTGCACCACCAGCGGCTGCGTGCGCGGCAGCGTGGTGGACGGCTTCGCCTACAACTTCCGCGTGCTGGTGCCGCACGACGCGGTTTACGACCGCTGCTCCGCCTCGCACGCGGTAAACCTCTTCGATATGGCGGCGAAGTACGCCGACGTCGGTACCACCGCCGAGATCCTGGAGAAGCTAAGGCCGCTCGCGAAGTCGGCGAGCGCGGTACGCGCGGTCGGCTGACCTCCATCGATGCGCGAGGCGGTCCTCGTCCTCGACATGACGCGCGACTCGATCGCGCCGGAAGCGCGCGCGGTCGACATGCGCCGCGCCATCCTTCCACAGGTGAAGAGTTACCTCGCCTGGGCGCGCGGCAAAGGCATGCCGGTGCTGTTCGTCTGCAGCGCGCGCCGGCGCACCGACAAGTGGTTCCTAAAGTACTGGGAGCTCGCCAACGAGATCTGGAAGACCGGCCAGGAGCCCATCCCAGAGATCTACGAGCGCGAGAAAGACACGGTGGTGCATAAGCGCCGCTACAGCGCCTTCTTCGCCTCCGATCTCGAGCTCACGCTGCGCGAGCTCGATGTCGCTTCGCTGCAGCTCATCGGCTGGTCGACCTCGCTCGCGGTAGCGACCACGGCGATCGATGCCTGGCAGCTCGGCTTCCCGACCACGGTGGTCAGCGATCTCACGATCGCCCACGCGTGGGGCGGGCATTCCGTCGAAGAGAATCAGAAATGGTCGCTCGACTACATCGCCGCGATGGCGAAGTCGAGGATCGTGCGCTGCACCGAACTGATGACATGAGCATCGACGGGCGCGCCACGCGGCGCGAGCTGCGTGTCGGCGACGCTGCTTTCGACTACTACAGCATCGCAGCCGCGGAGGAGCTCGGCCTCGCCGGCGTGTCGCGCCTGCCGTTTTCGCTCAAGGTGGTGCTGGAAAACGTGCTGCGCCAGCATGCCGAGCGCCACTCCGATGGCGCCGACATCGCCGCGGTCGCCGGCTGGCTCGCGACGCGACGTGCCGAGCGCGAGATCGCGTTCCGCTTCACGCGTGTGCTGATGCCCGATTCGTCCGGCGTGCCGCTGCTTGGCGACCTCGCCGCGATGCGCGACGCGATGATCCGCCTCGGCGGCGATCCGAACCGGCTCAATCCATCCGTGCCGGTCGACCTCATCGTCGACCACTCGGTGATGGTCGATGCGTACGCCACGCCCGACGCCGCCGTGCGCAACCAGGCGCTCGAGCTCAAGCGCAACGCTGAGCGCTATGCGTTCCTCCGCTGGGGCGGACAGGCGTTCGCCAACCTGCGCATCGTGCCGCCGGGCAATGGCATCTGCCATCAGGTGAATCTCGAACATCTCGCGCGCGTGGTGTGGACCGCCGAGCGCGAAGGCCGGTGCATCGCCTATCCCGATTCGGTGCTCGGCATGGACAGCCACACCTCGATGATCAACAGCCTCGGCATCCTCGGATGGGGCGTCGGCGGCCTCGAAGGCGGCGCGGGCGCGCTCGGCGAGTCGGTGGCGATGCTGGTGCCGGAAGTCGTCGGCGTCCGCCTCGTCGGCAAGCTCAAGGCCGGCGTGACGGCGACCGATCTCGTGCTTACGGTCACTCAGACGCTGCGCCGGCACAAGGTCGTCGACAAATTCGTCGAGTACTTTGGTCCCGGCGTCGCGGAGTTGGCGGTGGCCGACCGAGCGACGATCGCCAACATGAGCCCGGAGAACGGTTCCACCATGGGCTTCTTCCCGGTCGACGCGGAGACCCTGCGATATCTGCGGCTCACCGGCCGCGACGAGGCGCAGATCGCGCTGGTGGAAGCCTATTGCAAGGCGCAGGGTCTCTGGCGTGACGCGAATACGCCGCCGCCCGAGTTCAGCGAAGTTTTCGAAATTGACCTCTCCGCGGTCGAGCCCAGCGTGTCGGGACCGAGCCGGCCGCAGGACCGTGTGCCGCTCGCGCAAGCGCCTTCTGCGTTTCGGAAACTGGTTGGAAAGGAGAAGGCAGGGAAGACGCTGAAAGACGGCGACGTCGTGATCGCGGCCATCACGAGCTGTACCAACACCTCAAATCCCGCAGTGATGGTCGGCGCAGGCCTGCTCGCGCGAAATGCGGTGCAACGCGGGCTGAAGCCGCGTCCTTGGGTGAAGACCTCGCTCTCGCCCGGCTCGCGCGTCGTTGCCGATTACCTCGAGAAGAGCGCTCTGCAAAAGTCGCTCGACGCGCTCGGTTTTCAGCCGGCGGGCTACGGCTGCATGACCTGCATGGGCAATTCAGGGCCGCTGCCGCCGGAAGTGGATGAGGCGATCAAGGCCGGCGGCCTGACGACCGTCGCCGTGCTTTCCGGTAATCGCAATTTCGAAGGCCGCGTGCATCCGGCGGTGCGCGCCGCCTTCCTCGCGTCGCCGCCGCTCGTGGTGGCCTATGCGCTTGCCGGCACCGTGCTGATTGATCTCGCGTCCGAGCCGCTCGGCGAGGATTCGCAGGGCCGTGCGGTGTATTTGCGCGACCTGTGGCCGGAGCGCGGCGAGATCGACAGCGTTATCGCGCAAACGATCAACCCCGCCCTTTACCGCGAGCGTTACGCCGAGGTCGGCGAGGGCTCGCCGCAGTGGCGCGCGCTCGCCTCCGGCACGGGCACAACGTTTCCATGGCACGAAGGGAGCACGTTCATTCGCCGGCCGCCGTTCTTCGAGGATATGCGCGCCGATCCTGACGAGCCGGGCGACATCCGCGGTGCGCGCGTGCTCGCCATGTACGGCGACATGTTCACCACCGACCATATATCGCCCATCGGGGCGATCGCTGCGGGCACGCCGGCCGCGGAATATCTCGCCTCGCTCGGCATCGCGCCGCGCGACTTCGTCAATTACGCCGCGCGGCGTCTCAACCACGACGTCATGATCCGCGGCACGTTCGCGAGCACCCGCGCGCGCAACGAGATGACCCCGGACGTCGAGGGCAGCTGCACCGTGCACTTTCCGGACGGCCGCCGCCTGCCGATCCACGCCGGCGCGGCGCGCTATGCCGAGGAGGGCGTGCCGCTCGTCGTGATCGCCGGCGCGGAGTACGGCGCGGGGTCTTCGCGCGACTGGGCGGCGAAGGGCACGCGCCTCCTCGGCGTGCGCGCCGTCATCGCCGAGGGCTTCGAGCGCATCCACCGCTCGAACCTCATCGGCATGGGCGTGCTGCCGCTCGAGTTGCCCGCCGGCGTGACGCGCAAGACGCTCGGGCTACAGGGCGATGAGGTGATCGATGTCGCCGGCATCTCCAGCCGCATGGCGCCGCGCAGCCAGCTCGAGTGCACGATCACGCGAGCCGATGGCAGGCGCGAGCGCCTACGCTTGCTGGCGCGCCTCGACACGAAGCGCGAAGTCGACTATTTCCGCCACGGCGGCCTGCTGCACTACGTGCTCCGGCACCGCCTTTCACACGAGGTTCCGGCATGAATCCGAGAAAGAAGCTACTCGAGCTGATCGGCAGCCGCCGCTACGTCGTTGTGCCGGGCGCGTACGACACGCTCACCGCGCGCCTGGTGCAGGTCGCCGGCTTCGATGCCGTGTACCTCACCGGCGGCGGCTACTCGCGCGCCAACGGCTATCCCGACATCGGCCTCGTCACGATGAGCGAGGCGACCCAATGGATCTCGCGCACCGTGGACGCCATCGACATCCCGGTGATCGCCGACATGGATGCGGGCTACGGCAACGCGCTCAACGTGGTGCGCAGCGTGCGCGAGTACGAGAAGACCGGCGTCTCGGCGTTCCACCTCGAGGACCAGGTGTCGCCGAAGAAGTGCGGCCACTATGAGGGGAAGCAGGTCGTCTCGAAGGCTGAGATGGTCGGGAAGATCAAGGCCGCGGTCGACACGCGGCGCGATGCCGACATGGTGATCATCGCGCGCTCGGATGCGCGCGCCATCGAGGGACTCTCGGCGGCGATCGACCGGGTGAACGCCTACCTCGAGGCGGGCGCAGACGTCGGCTTTGTCGAGGCGCCGCAGTCGCGCGACGAATTGGCCACGGTGGCCCGGCAGCTGAAGAAACCTTCGCTCGTAAACATCTTCGAGGGCGGCAAGACGCCAGTGCTGCCGGCGCGTGAGCTCGAGGCCATGGGCCATCGCATCGGCATCTATCCGTCGCAGACGCATCGCGCCGCGATCGCGGCGGCGAAGAAGGTGCTCGCGGTGCTGAAGCGCGACGGCGACACCGCCGCCATGGAGTCCGAGCTCGCGACTTTCCTGGACCGCGAGGAGGCGGTGAATGCGAAGCACTGGCGCGAGCTGGAGACAAAATATCTAAAGGACGCATGAGCGCGCATGCGCCTGACGCGACCGGCCTCTGGGCAAAGTCGCCGGAGCTGCCGCCGTCGCCTTACGTGCGCCCCAAGGCCGCGCTCGTGTCGGGCGGGCTGATCCGCAGCGACCCGCCCTACGAGCGCCTCGTCGACGCGGAGCTTTCGCAAGCATGAACGCAGTACCCACGATCGACATCCGTCCCTTCCTGGGCAACGAATCCGCGCGCAAGCGAGCAGTCGCGGACGCGGTCGCCCTCACGTGCGAGCAAACTGGCTTTCTCATCATTTCCGGACATGGATTTCCGCACGAGCTGCTCGCGCGCGCCCAGCGGGAGCTCTTCGCGTTCTTCGATCTACCGGTGGAAGTGAAGAACCGCTGGCATCCGACCGGTCCCTCGAAGCAGCGCGGCTACCACGGCTTCGCGACGCGCGGCCTCGCCTATACGCTCGGCCAGCAGACGCCGCCCGACCTGCGCGAAACGGTGTTTCTCGGTCCGGTCGACGATCACCGCGCCTACTACGCCAAGCTCCCCGCGGCGGCGACGAGCTACGCGCCGAACGTGATTCCCGACAAGCCCGCGGGCCTCGCGGCCACGCTGGTCGCGCTTTACCGCGAGTACGAGCGCCTGGCGCGCGACATGATGCGCATCTTTGCCGCGGCGCTCGGACTGCCGGAAAGCTTCTTCGACGGCACGCTCGATCGCCACTTCAGCATCATGTCGTGCCATCACTATCCGGTGCTCGAGAAGCCGCCGCTCCCGGGACAGCTGCGGACCGGCGCGCATACCGACTACGGCGCGATGACCATCCTCGCGGCGACGGACGCGGAGGGCGGCCTCGAGGTACGCATGCCCGACGGCGCTTGGGCCGGCGTGCGGCCGCAGCCGGGAGAGTTCGTCGTCAACCTCGGCGACATGATGGCACGCTGGACGAACGACCGATGGGCCTCGACGCTGCATCGCGTGGTTAACCCGCCGCTCGGCAGGGCGCAGAGCCGGCGGCTGTCGATCGGCATGTTCGTGCATCCGAACTACGACCAGGAGATCGAGTGCGTGCCCAGCTGCCTCGCGGCGGGAGAGCAGCCGCGCTATCCGGTGATCAGCGCCGGCGAGCACATCAAGCGCAAGATCGAGCGCAGCCACGAGACTGCCTAGTCAATCGAAGCGCTGCGCGGAGTACGGGCCGAGATCAAGCTGCGGCGGCTCGCCGCGCATGGCGCTCGCCAGCGCTTCGCCGGTGACGGCGGCGGCGGTAAGGCCGAGGTGACCGTGCCCGAAGGCGAACCAGAGGCCACCGTGCCGGACGCTTTCGCCGATCACCGGCAACGAATCCGGCAGGCACGGGCGATGCCCCATCCAGGTTGAACGCGCGCCGTTCAAGCGTGCCTGCGGGAAAACAGCGCGCAAGTCATCCATGAGGAGCTCGGCGCGCGCAGGGTTGGGCGGCGCCTCCAGGCCCGCGAACTCCACGGTGCCGCCCACGCGCAGGCCGGCCTCCTGCGAAGTGATGAATACCTTGCGATCGGCCGGCACCACGGGCCTAGCGATCTCGATACCGGTGCCGCGCAACGTGATGTGGTAACCGCGCTGGCTTTCCAGCGGAATGCGGTAGCCGAGCGGGCGCAAGAGTTCCATCGACCAGGCGCCGGCACATACCACAACGGCGTCCGCCTGATAGCGCGATTGGACGCCGCGCGCGCCACGGACCGTTCCGTCTGCCGCTTCGAGTGCAGTCACCGAATCGCGCCTGATCGCGGCGCCGCGCTCAGCGAGCGCCTGCGCCAGCCGCTCGCAGTAGCGGTACGGATTCGCCACCATGGCCTCGTTCGGCAGGAACACGCCGACCGTGTAGGCCGCGCCAACGGCGGGCTCGAGCTCGAGCATCTCCCGGCGCTCCAGAACTCGAATCACATGGCCGTGACGGCGGCGCAGCGACCATAGCGCGTCGTCCTGCGCGAGCTGTTTGCCGTCGCGGTAGATGACGAGCTGGCCATTCGTGCGCAGCAGGTCCAGCGCTTCGATTTCCTGCAGGATGCGACGATGCTTCTCGATGGTTGGGCGGAGCAGCGCGGCGAGTGCGCTTGAGATCCGCTCCACCTCCGCCGGACGCGATGCCGCGACGAAGCGCGCGAGCCAGGGCGCGGCACGCAGCCAGTAGTGCGGCGCGATATGAAGCGGGCCGGTCTTATCGAGCAGCATGCGCGGCGCCTTGCGCACCACGCCCGGCATTGCGAGCGGCGCCACCGAGCTCGAGCTAAGGCTCGCCGAATTACCGTACGAGCAGCCGAGACCGGGACGTTCGCGCTCGAGCACCGTCACCTGCGCACCGCGGCGCACGAGGTGCCATGCGACGCAGAGGCCGACGATGCCGGCCCCGACGACGAGAACCTTCAGCCGTGCACGGCGCCGAGCGCCCCGTAGAGCTCCGGCCGGCGATCGCGCCACCACGGCAGGCTGGTCTGCGCCTTAGCGACGTTGTCGAGGTCAACGGCCGCCACCAGCAGCTCCGCGCCGTCGCTCGAGGCGACCGCGATGACGTCGGCGCCTACGGGGTCAATGATCATGCTCTTGCCGATGTGCTTGCGGCCGTTCTCGTCGCCGGCGCGGTTCACCGCCAACACGTACACGCCGTTCTCGTACGCCCGTGCCTGCAGCGGCAGCTCCCACGTATTGCCGCGCAGCTTCGTCTCGCCGTACGTCGCGGCGCAGATCGGCATGAAGATGATCTCCGCGCCTTTCATGGCGAGGAGGCGCGAGCCCTCAGGGTACTTGCGGTCGTAGCAGATCTGGATGCCGATCTTGGTGCCGCCGAGCGCGAACACCGGGAATTCACTGCCGGGCGAGAAATAGAACTTCTCATAGCTGCCGGTGCCGCCCGGCAGCTTCGAAGGCAGGATCGCCGGGATATGCGTCTTGCGGTAGACGCCCAACTGCTTGCCGTTCTTATCGATGACCAGGCACGCGTTGTAGTAGTGACGCCCGTCCTTCTCGCCATAGGGAAAGAGCAGCGCGACGCGATGGTCGGCGGCCGCCTGGAAAATCGGATCGGCGCCTTTGTCGGGCAGGGCGATGAAGTAGCGGTCGAAGTCGTGCGTCAGCCGGTTCGGAAAGAACGGCGTCAGAAAGAGCTCCGGGAAGCAAACGATGTCGGCCTGCTTGCGCGCCGCCTCTTCGATCATCCGGCAGGCGCCCGGCACGCCGTCGCGCCAGTCGTCACTCAGCACCGGGCCGGTTTGCGCGGCGGCCAGGGTGATCATGCGTGCCATCGGTCTCTCCTTGCGGAATTCCTGCGCAATCGTATCAGCCAGCGAGCGCGATACATTCGATCTCGATCTTCATGCCGGCAGAGAGCTGCACGCCGCACGTGGTGCGGGCGGGCGGATCCTTCGGAAAGAATTCCCGGTATACGCGGTTCATGTTCTCGAACTCGAGCATGTCGTAGAGGAGGACGTTGATCTTCACGACGCGCTCGAGCGACGAGCCGGCCGATTCCAGCAGGTGCCGCATGTTGGCGAGCGTCTGGCGCGTCTCGTGCGCCATCGTCCCGGGGCTGCGCTCGCCGGTTGCGGGATCGGTAGAGAGCATGCCCGAGAGGAAGATGAAATCGCCGGCCCTGATGGCGGGGCTGTGCGGCAGATTGAAATTGCGCGAGACGTTGAGCTTGTCGTTCTTCGGGACGATGACTTCGCGGCTGGTCAAGGGTTCCTCCCTAGGCGAGGGCGATGGCGTCGAGCTGCACCTTGAACGCGTCCATGATGCGCACGCTCCACACCGTGCGCGCCGGCGGGCCGTCGGGCACGTACTGGCGGTAGACGCGATTGAGCGCGTCGTACTCGATGCGGTCGTAGATCATGGCGCGCACCTGCACAAGGCGAGCAATCGACGATCCGGCCGCTTCGAGTACGAGCTGCAGATTGCGAAAGGCGCAGTGCGCTTCGCTCGTGAGCGTCCCGTTCAGCCGCTCGCCGCTCTCCGGGTCGACCGCGACGACGCCGGAGACGAAGACATAGTCGCCGGCGCGTATCGCGGCGCTTTGCACCCAGCCGTACTGCGCGGCCATGTCGAGGCCGCGCCGCGGCGCAGGCACGACGATGCGGGAGAGCGGCTCGCGCTTCATTCGACGGGTCATCTCATTCTAGCGGCGTTGCCTGCGCTAACTACGGTGTGCCGGGGCCGACTTTATTTGCCGCGGCGGCCCCAGATGAAGAGGTGCAATCGCCCGCCGACGAAGCGGCCGCCATCGATGGTGCGGTTCAGCTCTTCCTGCCAGCGCTTCGCTTCGGCTTCGCTGATCGCGCCGACCTTCGCTGCCGTCTGGCCGGCGCGCTGGGCAAGATTGGCGTAGAAACTGCCGGGCTCGCGTTCGAGCGGCATGAAGGCGTGCACTTTCACATCCTCGAGGCCGAGGCTCACGAGCAGGCCCGGTAGCTCACGCACGAGCTGGCCATTCACGGCTGAGTGATCGCAGGTCGCCGCGACCACCCGCCGCGTCACGTCGCGATCCGGATGCGCAATGAGGAAGCAGTCGCCGTCGAAGTCGAATATGCCGACGCGACCGCCGGCGCGGGTGACTCGTACCATGTCCTTGATCGCCGGTTCGGGATCTGGCACGTGAGCGAGCACGGTCGCGGCGAGGCTCGCATCGAACGTCGCGTCGCCGAAGGGGAGTGCGTGGCAATCGCCCGTCTGCCACTCGATGCGCCCGGCGAGGCCGGCTTCTCTTGCGTATTGCGCGGCGAGGTTGAGCAGAGCAGGGCTTGCATCAAAACCGACGACTCGACCGCTTTCGCCGACGCGGCGCGCGATAGCGCGGGTCACCGCGCCGCTGCCGCAACCCACATCGAGGACGCGCTCGCCGGCCGAGATGGCGAGGAGGTCGAGATAAGCGTCCCGGGCGGACACTTCGTCGGTCGCCTTGGCGCGCAACTCCAGTCGCGCGGCCAGCTCGCGCGCCTGCTCTGGCGTCACGCCCGCCGTGTCGCGCCAGTTGCTGAGGCGTCCGTGCTCGCCCGCTCGCATGGACCGGATTATCGTCGGCTCTGGCATCGCTTACGAGCATGCGCAGTGGCTAAGCAGGGCGTTCATGGTAGGGTCCGCGCTCGTTCGAAAAGCCGCCATGAGCGGACATGACCGCCCACTGGCGCCTCTTCCTAAAAGTCACACTACCGCTCTCGGCGCTGAACCTGATCAACTAGGCTTCGCGCACGGTGATGGCGATCATCGGCCCCGTGCTGGCGGTGGAGTTCTCGCTTTCGGCGAGCGAGCTCGGCCTCCTTGCAGCCTGCATGTTCGTGTCGTACGCGCTGGCGCAGCTTCCCAACGGCGTCGCGCTCGACGTACTCGGGCCGCGACGCGTGCAGGCGGCCTTCAGCCTCGTCGCCGCCGCCGGATTCGCGATATTCGCGCTCGCGGATGGCCTGGCGGGTTTCGTCGTGGCGCGCGTGCTCCTCGGCATCGGCGTCTCCGCCGGGCTGATGGCGGTGCTCAAGGCCAACACGCAATGGTTCGCCCCGGCGCAAGTGGCGAACATGAGCGGCATCGCCGGCGCGCTCGGCGCGCTCGGCAGCATCCTCACCACGACGCCGGCACAGGCGGCGCTGCCGACGCTCGGCTGGCGCGGCGTGCTGTGGATGCTGTGCGCGTTCTCCGGCGCCGCCGCCGTGTGGATCTTCGTCTCGGTGCCGGACAAGCGCCGCGAAGGCGCGCGTGCGAACCTCAAGGCCGAGTCCGCGGTGATGCTGGCGATCTGCCGCTCTTCCGTCTTCTGGCGCTATGGGCCCGCGGTGGCGATGCTCGCGCTTATGAACTTCACCTACCTTGGCCTCTGGGCCGGGCCGTGGCTGCGCGACGTCGCCGGCTATGACGGTCTGGCACGGGCCAACACGCTCTTGCTCTACACGCTCGGCACGATCGCGGGCGTAACCCTGATCGGCGCGGCGACGAGCCGCCGACAGGCGCACGGCCGTTCCACCGTCGCGGTGATTCTCTGGTGCAATGCCGGCCTGCTCGCCGCACAGATCGCGCTTGCCTTGCGGCCGAGCGGTGCCGCGGTGCCCGTCGTTTGGGTGCTGTTCGCGTTCTGCGTCGCCGGCTCGACCCCCGGCTATGTGACCGTGGGACAGATGTTCCCGCGCGAGGAGATGGGCCGCGTGTCGACGGCGGCGAACACGCTCACCCTCGTCGGCGCGTTCTTCTTGCAGACCGTCATCGGCGCGCTGCTCGACCTCTGGCCGCGAACGGCCGATGGAGGCTGGGATCCGCGCGGCTATTCCGCGGCGCTCGCGCTCTCGATCGCGCTCCAGATCGTCGTCGCCGTTCGGCTAGTACGCCGCACGTCCGGGACGGCGCGATAAGCCTGTAGCGCTCGAGGGCGATGCTGACGTTGCCATTCGGGAGTATTAAGCTAGGGGAAGAAACCTGAGCGTTGCGGCGTAACTAGACGTGCTGCGCAAGATCGAAATCGATATTTCCATGCGAGCAGCCTTGTTTGTCGCAATGCTGATACCGACGTCTTACGTCGCAGCGACGGATGTCGATAACAAGGTAACGTCGCCTCCCAGCTGCCGCCAAGCGGTTGCGCGATCGCGCATGATCTGCCTGAGCGGTGATACCTGCCAAAAAGAGATCGGCCCGGTGTTGCGCGCCTGCGATCGTTTGGATGCGGCATCATGCGTCGCCGCCCGTGAAGCCCTACGGAACTATTGCGGTAAACCGCTGCCCTGGAATGGCTCGCGCGATTGCGACGGAGCTCTGAAGCAAGTAGGTGACCATTGCGAACGGTAGAGTCGAGCGCGCCGTATAGTAGATAGCGGTATCGCACGCATTAGTACGGATGGAAGATTGCAGCCGCAACGTGGCGTAAAGCTCGCGCCGTACGCTGAATCGGGATGCTTCTCCGATTACGGCTTGCGGTCACGGGCGCACTGCTGCTCTGGTTCTTCCTGTTCGTTTTCGGAGTCGTCGGTCGTCTGTTCTCCTCACCGACTAAGCCCAAAACGATAGTCGAGGCACCCGCGGTCGTCAGCACACCCACTGTCGCCAGCAGAGCGGCCGATCATCGCCAGCAGAAGAAGACAGCGCCTAAAAAGCTTGCCGCTGTCGCACGGCCCGAGACGGCGCACTGGGAACCGTAAGCCAGTTCGACCTGCCGTAGCGCCCGACGGCCGGGGACGTATCGTTCACTGCCAGCGCCCGCTCACCGCGGCGGCGTCGAGGACCCCAGCCAGTTCAATGCTTCATGCAAATCCGTAAAAGCTTTCACCATCATGCCGCGATTTACTGCGGCAGTCTCGCCCACGCGCTCAGGGTCAATAACGTCTGGGGCCAGCACGTAGGCAAAGCGCGGCATCGGCAAAACGCCCCGCTCCGGAAGACTGTGCGTTTCCTTTGCTACAAATTCGCCGTAGCGAAATCGTTCGACCGGTCCTATATGACCAGCCACGTTTCGCGCATCCATAAGCACAATCCGAGGGTGATGCACCGCGATTGACTCCACCACTTGACGAAAGGAGTCCATCGCGTCGGCTAAGGCGAACGTCCCTGCCAGCTCCGCTTTGAGAAGTTCCCCTTCGATATGAATTGAGGTTTTCATTTAGTGCCTGCCTTGGCACGCCAAAGCAATCGCCGTACCGCCTAACCTCCACCAGCGGCAGATTTGCGTAGAGGGACTGCGGAGCTCTCTTTTTCTTTTACTTGCCGACGTGCTGACGCACAGCGTCGGCGCGATGACCTCGTCTCGCGTCCGCCGTGCGCGGTGTCCCCGTGATATTCGTCACGGCGTTGTTTTACGTTCCGCGCCTTGCCTCGGGCGCTGAGTCTTTTGTGCTGCAAGAACCGGCGAGCCGTCGCTCAATTTGTCGAGCAGCGCAGCCCGTGTGATTATGCTGCCCGGCATGGGGGGGAAAGAACAAGCTGCGCGCATTCTGCTCGTCGAGGACGACGAGAGCTTCACTGCTCTCGTGCATGCTTATCTGCGCACAGTCGCCTCGGATTCGCAGCCGCCGCTCGCGACGCTGACGCACTTTGACGGCATGCCGGCCCTCGATTCGGTCGGCACGCTTGCCGCGGCGCTCGAGCGGCTCGCCGCCAGACATTACGATCTTGTGCTGCTCGACCTCCATCTGCCCGACTCGGCGGGACTCGACACGCTGCGGGCATTGCGCGCCACGGGCGAGCACATCGTCATCGTAATGACGGCCGACGACGACGCCGGGCTGCCGGCGAAGGCGCTCGAGCATGGCGCCTATGACTTCATCCTCAAGGGAAAGATGAACTACGGCGAGCTGCGGCGGATCGTGCGCCTCGCCACGCTTCAGGCAGCTGCGATGAGCTCGCTGCGCGAGAGCGAAGGTCGCTTTCGTCAGCTCACCGAACTCATCGCCGACGCCTACTGGGAACAGGACGAGCAATATCGCTTCGTCGCGATCAGAGACAGGTCTGCGCATCATGCGCACGGGGTCAAGTCTGCGAGCCTGCTCGGCAAGAGACGCTGGGAAGTCGAATACGCCAACATGAGCGCCGAGGACTGGCAGCGCCACATCGCAGTGCTCGAGGCGCGCCAGCCCTTCCACAGCCTGGAGCTCTGCCGCATCGTGGACGGCAAGCCGCTCTGGCTTAGCACGAGCGGCGAACCGGTCTTCGACCGTGCGGGTCGCTTCCGCGGCTACCGAGGTATCGGACAGGACATCACGGCGCGTAAGCGCGAGGAGCAGGTGCGCTCGCTGCACCTTGCCGTAAGCCGCGTGCTCGCCAATTCCGACAGCCCGTCCTCCGCGCTGCAGGCGCTGATCCGCGCGATCTGCGAGAGCGAGCATTGGATGTGCGGCCGCTTTTTCGGCCTTGACGAGGCGGCGGATGCGCTGCGCTGTGTCGAGACCTGGGGGCGCCCGGATGCCGGGGTCGAGGCGTTCATCGCCCGTTCGCAAGACAAAATCTACCGGCGCGGCGAGGGCTACACCGGTATCGTCTGGCAGACCGGCAAGCCCCTCTGGGTGCGCGACATCAGCCACGATGCGCGCGCTTCCGGCACCGCAAGCGGCACGGGCATTCAAGCGGGCGCGCTCGTCTTTCCGGTCATCGCCGAAGGACGCACGATCGGCGTGCTCAGTTTCCAGAGCAAGGACGTGCGCGAGCCCGACGAGCGACTCCTGGAAGCCTTCGCCCTCATTGGCGCGCAGGTCGGGCAGGTGCTCAAGCGCATCACCGCCGAATCTGCCATGCGTGAGAGCGAACAGCGCTTCCGCAGCCTCACGGCCTTGTCTGCCGACTGGTACTGGGAACAGGACGCGGAATTCCGCCTCACCTTCATGTCGCGACCGCTTAGCGAGAAGACCGGCCTCGATGCCTCCGCTTACCTCGGCCGCCGGCGCTGGGAGCAGCCCGCGCTTAACCTGACCGAAGACGACTGGGCCCGCCATCGCGCGATGCTCGAGCGGCGGGAGCCATTCCGCGATTTCGAGATGCAGCGGCCGGCCCCCGATGGCAGCACGCGCTGGCTCTCGATCAGCGGCGAGCCCACATTCGACGGCGTGGGACGATTCAAAGGCTATCGCGGGGTGGGACGCGACATCACGGCGCGTAGGCGCGAAGAGGCGCTGCTGCGCCTCGAGCACGCGGTCACGCGGTGCTTGGCGGAATGCGACGCGGCGCCGCAGGCGCTCGAGCGTGTGATACGCGCGGTGTGCGAGAGCGAGGGCTGGGAGTGCGGCCGCTACATCAGCCTCGACCACACCGCGGGTGAGATCCGCGTGCAGGCGAGCTGGTACGTTGGAGATCCTGCCGTGGCACGTTTCCTCGACGTGTCCAAGGAGACCGACTACTCGGAAAACGGCGGCCTGATTGGCGAGGCGTGGCGTGCGCGAAAGCCGCTGTGCATCGCGGACGTCGAGGTGGACGAGCGTGTGGTGAGAAAAGCGGCACTGCAGGAGGCGAGGCTGCATGGGGCCGTCTTTATCCCGGTTACTTCGGCGGGTGGCACGATCGGCCTCTTCGCCTTCAATAGTCGCAAAATCGGCAAGCCGGAGGAACGGCTGGTCCAGGCGCTCGCCGTGATCGGCAGTCAGACCGGTCAGTTTCTGATTCGCAACCAGGCCGAGAATGCCCACCGGCGTTTCCGCGTTGCGCTCGACACCTCCGCCGACATGATTTTCCTCATCGATCGGGCGACGATGCGCTACATCGATGTCAACGAAACGGCATGCCGTGTGCTCGGCTATTCGCGGGATGAGCTTCTCGCCATGGGCCCGCACGACGTGCTGCCGGTGGCTCGCGAGGATCTCGAGCGCAGCTACGACGCGCTCATCGCCAATCGGCACGCAACGAGCGGGAACGCCGCGAGCGGCATGGAGAGCCATTACCGCTGCAAGGATGGATCGCTCGTGCCCTTCGAATCGACGCGCCGGGTGTTGCGCTCCGGCGAGCGGTGGATCATCGCCGCGATCTCGCGTGACACGACCGAGCGCCAGCGCGCCGAAGAGACCCGCGCCGCGCAAGCGCGTTACCAGAAGCGCATCGCCGCGTTCGGCGAGGCCGCGCTCGGCAAGCGCGACAGCGCAGAGCTCATCGCGCTCGCGCTACGCAACGTCCTCGAAGGCCTGGGGAGCGGGCTCGCCCTGTATATCGAGCGCCGATCGCCGCTCGAGGCGGCGGTGCGGCAAAGCGATGGCCTGGCGGGCGAAGCTGCCCAACCGAGCGCGCGCTATCGCCCGGACGAGCCGCTCGGTCGAGCGCTCGAGGCCGGCGAGGCGGTGAGCGGCGAGCTGCCCTTTGACTGGGCGGCCGGCCGCGCCGCGCTGCTCGCGCCGGTGGCCAATGAAGCGCGCACGCGCGCCGCGCTCTGCGCCCTCGGCGAGCGCGGGACCGCGCTCGGCGCCGAAGAGGAGAGATTCCTGGCCGCGGCGGCGAGCGTGCTCTCGGCGGGGCTGAAGCGCATCGAGAGCGAGTCGCGCCTTTCGTACCTGGCGCAGTTCGATCCGCTCACGGGGCTGCCGAACCGCGCATTGCTCTCCGACCGTTTCGCGCAGCTCATTGCCGGCGCCAAGCGTCACGGCGCGCCGTTGAGCGCGCTGTTCGTCGACCTCGACGAGTTCAAGCTGGTGAACGATACGCTCGGGCATGCGGGCGGGGACGAGCTCTTGAAGGAAGTCGCGGCGCGCCTGCAATCGTGCGTGCGCTCGGGCGACACCGTGGCGCGCATCAGCGGCGACGAGTTCGCGGTGGTGCTCGCCGATCTTGCCAAGCCCGAAGACGCGGCGCTCGTCGCGAAGAAGATCATCGAGCGCTTCGGCACCGCTTTCGAAGTGCGCGGCAAGGAGGTCTTCGTCACCGCGAGCATCGGCATCGCCGCCTTCCCCGGCGACGGCACCGATGCCGAGACGCTGATCAGCGCGGCCGACGCGGCGATGTACCGCGCGAAACAGTCCGGGCGCAACACCTACCAGTTCTTTACCGCCGAGATCGAGAACCGCACACGCGCGCGGGCGCAGCTCGGCGGCGAGTTGCGCCGCGCGCTTGAACGACAGGAGTTCCGGCTTCTCTACCAGCCGAAAGTGGACCTGAAGACCTCGCGCGCGAACGGCTGCGAAGCGCTCCTGCGCTGGCAGCATCCGAGCCGCGGCACGGTTTCGCCCGCGGAATTCATTCCCATCCTGGAGGAAAGCGGGCTCATCGTGCAGGTGGGCGAGTGGGTGCTGGGGCAGGCGTGCACCGATATTCGCGCGTGGCAAGCCGCGGGTCTAAGGCGCTTGCCCGTGGCCGTGAATCTCTCGGCGCGCCAATTCCGGCAGGCGGACCTCGCGCAGCGCATCCTCGCCCTCGTCGAGGCGGCGGCGGTCGATGCCCAGCTGATCGAGCTCGAAATCACCGAGAGCCAGTTGATGCAGGATCCCGACCATGCGGTGCGCGCGATGCGCGCGCTCACCGAAGCAGGCATGCGCATCGTCATCGATGATTTCGGCACCGGCTATTCCAGCCTCGCCTATCTCACGCGCTTCCCGCTCTCGGCGCTGAAGATCGACCGCTCGTTCGTTGCAGGCGTGCTCGAGCAGCCCGGCGACGCGACCATCGTACGCACGATCATCGACATGGCGCACGCGCTCGGCTTCTCCGTGGTGGCGGAGGGTGTGGAGACGGAAGCTCAGAAGCAGTTCCTGCGCGGCCTCGGCTGCGAGGAAGCGCAGGGTTACCTTTTCAGCAAGCCGGTTTCGGCGGACGCGATCGCCGAGTTCCTCGCGGCGGACGCCGGCATTCGCCACCCGCCCACCGCGGCGCAAAAGAAGGCGCCCCGCAGCTCGAAGGGTTAAAACTTCCGGCGAAACGTAGTCGCCTTTCGAGACTCTTTAGGAATTGGTGGAGGCGGCGGCTACTGAACGGTCGCGCTCACTTCAAACGCGAATGCACGTTTGCAACATGCGGCCGAGCTGGGCCCTTCTTCCGCCGACGTAACACAAGACCAGCAAGGCCAACCATTAGCAGCCCGACCGTTGCCGGCTCCGGTACGGCTGCCGAAGGGCCGCCCGCCACAATGACCCCAGGTAGCGCGCCCTGTTGCGTGATCAGGCCGATGAGATTCGCATCGAGAAAGGAAATGACATCGCCCAACAGTGGCCCCAGCACGCCGCCGCCGGTCACATTTAGATCGCCCACGACAAGCGCCACTTGGAACGGCAGATTCAGCCCGAGCTCCGCATTGTCGCTCAGACCGATCGTCCCGGTGCCCATGGCGGAAGGCGTCAGCAGGGCGGAGAAATCGAGCGTCGTCGAACCGGACTGCCCAAAGATATTGAAGTCAACATCCAACATCCCCGAGACCGTACCAGTCCCGGTGCTCGCAAACGAAATTCCGCTCGCATTGCCGCCGTTGACCGCGGTGCCCGCGGTCAGATCCAGATGCAGGTTCGAGAGGCTGGTTTGAAAGCTGCCGCTGACTGTTGCGGTCGCACCGGTGAAGCCTACAACCCCGGTCGGGAACGTCAAGGGTACGACCAGCCCCGTCGTCAGGAAGATATCGCTGCCGCCGGTGAACGTCAGGGATTGGGCCGCGCTATCGAAATCGCCGACGACCGTACCGGCGAGTGGCACGCCGGCCAGTGCGCTGGCGGACGAATCGACGAGGAGCGTCACCGGCGCGGCGAGCGCAGAACCGATCCCGAGCACGAGGCTCAATGCGGCGATACAGGAGGGAAAGAGAATCTTCAATCGCATTTACCGAACTCCATTGTTGTTGGAGGGAACCACCGCTCAAGAGCACGATGAATGCCATCAGACTAAGTGCTTGACGCTACGCCGTCTCTCTCTCGATCCAAGAAGGCGATGTCAAAGAAACCGACACCACCATTCATCTGGCACATGCTTGTTGGAAGACGGGTCGTACTTCGGGATCGTGGCGGCCGGCGTGTAGAGATGCGGGATTAGGTGGCGGAGGTTGGATTCGAACCAACGTACTAGGGTGTTTGCCAATAGTTCTTGCATGCTCGCCACCCTCGCATGCTTTCCACTCTGCTACTCCGCCACGGCTAGGGTGACGAGAGATCACGCACTCGACAAGGGCTCTTTCGTACTACGTATGCACGCCCAAGACGTTCGCTTAGTACGCACGGACTAATGCAAGCGATGGCTCGCGCCGTCGCGCGCTTTCTGCAGAGCTGCGGGCTTCCCTACGCGCTTTGCTAGCCGCCGCGCTTTCGCGCGACGATGAAGCCGTAGACGCAGGTCAGGTCCTCATCCGACAGATCGCGCCAGCGCGGCGCGAGCCGCGACCGGTCGATGCCGCTTTCGCGCGATTGACGTTGGACAGACGCGATTTCGAAGCCGAACTTCTCCAAGAGCGCAAGATGGCGGGAAAGCGGCTCGCGGTTGGGGAAAAACGGGCGCTGGCCGGCGATGACCCGCCATATCGCGTCGCTGTACTGCCGATGTCCATTCCACGCGCTCGTGATCCCGTGACTGGTGAAGTCCAATAGGTGAGACATCCACCCGCCGGGCTTCACCCAGCGCCCGCAGCGCTCATACATCGCCTCCAGGTCGTGGACCAGGTCCAAAACGACATGGGAGAAGAGGAGGTCGGCTTTCCCTTGCGTAACGGCTGCGGTGTCGCGCGCGGTCGCGTAGCGCAACCACGGGTGCTGCTCCTCGGCGTCGAGCTGGCCCACTGCCTTCTCGAGCTCCGCCAGGCGGCCCGGGGCGAGCGAGCGATCGAGACACTCGTCGGTGATGATCTGGCTCGGAAAGAAGCGCGCGTCGAGAGCACTGCCGTAATCCGGAAAGCCGGTCGGCGGGCAGGGCTCTCGTCGGCTGAAGAATTCCGTCATCGGCTCCAGCACCGGTGCCGTCGTGGCGACACTCGCGTGCCGCACGGCGTCGAGAGCCCAATAGCGTTCCGCACCGGAGAGGAGCGCCGCGATTCCGGTGCCGAGCGACTTTCCCGGCCCGAGTTCCGCAACCGCGCGCGGCACGCTGCGCATTCCCGCTTCCCAGAGAAGCGAGATGTGCTTGATCCAAACACCGTAGCAGTAGCGCGCTGCGCCGGTGCCACCGGCGGCGTGGCGGTCGTAGAGCGCTTGCTGCACGCCCGGTATCCACGTGAGCGCGCCCTTCAGCACGGGCTTGAAATCGTTAAATGCTCGCAACGCGTTCAACGCCATGCCGCCTCCACGCAAGTCCTCGCACGGATCTTAAGAAAGCTGCATGACAGGAAATAGCAAGCGCGACACCGCATAGGGAGGGCCACTTGGAGCGCCGGCGCTTCGATCGCGCCGCGGCTCGTGCTGCTGTGTGATTCTCTTAGCGCACTGCGGGTTTTTCTTTGACGACGCTACCACCGGGGTACGGGTTGGGCGGCAATGTCTCTATTGCGTGACGTCGTCAGTCCATTGCGGATCGATTCCAGCGAGGATATCCAAGAGCCTAAGGAACTTGTATTCCGGCATGGCCGCATGGCCCATGCTCCAAGCGCGGATGACGCTCTCTACCGTACGCAGCCGCTTAGCAAGCTCCTGTATGCCGAAGTGCTTCTCCCCGATCTCCAGTCCCTTGCTGACGAGCGGGCTGGCGGGCATCCGGTTCATGGCCGGCCAACCTATCGCAACCGCGTTACGCGCGTTGCATCCGTACGCCCCTCGATAGGACGAGAAGCAGCGCGAGAGATGTCGTCGCACGATCATTCGGCGGCGTTTCTTCGGTGCTCAAACGACCCGGCTATGTCACTGAGTGGCGTGTGCAACCGCTCCTGAAACGCAGCCAACGCGGGCCGCAGGGTAAAAGCTACAGAGCTAAACCACTGAAACTGTCGATAGCGTTTACACCGCGGACCCCCGCGAGTAGTCCACTGTCGGTCCGCTTTACAGTCCTCAGAAATCCGAATGCGACAGTGCCGCTTTCATGGCAGCGTCTCGCTCCAGTAATAAAGAAGCAAGTAGAGCTCAAACGCGGGGAGGAGCGATGAGACTCAGCACCTTGTTGGCGGGAAACGCCCGTTACCAAACCGTTCTCGCTTCGTAGCCCTTGCCTTGACGGCCAGCCTTGCGGCGTTCTCGGCGCCGTCTGCGGCGGCCATCATCTCCGGTACGTGGGCCTTCCAGGCAACCGGTGCGATCGGGGCGCAGAACATTGTCTTCGATGGTTCATTCACAACCAGCTTTGACAACAGCGCATCGGGCACCTTAAACCCGAGCGACATCACCGTTAACTCCTTGCATCTGTTGCCCGGCTTTAGCGGCACCGTTGGCGCGTCATACATTGCTTCGAGCGATGCGCTGATCTTTGGCTACACCATTGGCGGTTCCGGCGGCTTGAACCCCAACACGAACGACTTTCGCATCGTCTTGAGCCCCTCCACTGCACCGACAAGCAACACCTTCGTATTCACCAGGGTCGGCGCACAGACGCTCTTCAACGTGCCGATCGTCACCGCGACTTTTCTCGCTGCCCGAAATCACTCTGTTGCAGCCCGAGCCCGAGGTCGCGGTGCCCGAGCCGGCGACCATCGCGCTCCTAGGCATCGCTCTCGCGGGCCTTGGCTTCAGCCAACGCAAGCGCTTCGCAAAATAGAACGTTGGTGAAGCGCCTATGCGCTGAATTCTGTCTGTCGATACCGCCACACTGACCATCGCCTAGCGCAAGCGCCCGAGCCTGCGAAAGTCTTTGCTATGGACGAGCGGGTTCGCGATCTATCGGCGGCGCAGACCGATCACGGCCGCGACGATCCCTACTGCGACAAGCGCGAGTAGAAGCGCGCGCGTCAGCCAGTTGCCGACGAACAGGTGCAGCGGTGCGGCGACCAACGTGCCGACGAAGCAAAAGTAAGCGATCTTCAACACGGCATGCCCATTCCACTGATGGCGCTCTTGCGTCGATCGAAAGGCAAGCTGCGTGCCCCATGAACTGATCGCACCGACCGGCGACGATGTCCAGCGCTGCGAGGACGACCGCGTCCGGCCGCTCAGTACGTTTGTTGTCCGGGGCTATCCCGAAGGCGGTCGCGTATTTCCCCTTACGCCTCGAGTTAGCCGCGCTTCGACTCACAGAGTTTCGGTGGGGCTGATTTTTGCTCGGTACCGTCGTCAGCAGCCTTTCGTCGCGAATGCATGAACGCCGCGTCCAATCGCGTGCTTGTCAGCGTAGTGCCTGAAGCTAAGGCACGCATCCAAACTCTGTTCCCGGACTGCGACCTCGAGTTCGTCGATAGCTACGCTGACGCGGCGCTTGCGATCAAGTCGCACAGGTACGGCGCGGCGGTGATCGGAGTTCATCTCGGCGCGACCCTTGTGGAATCGCTTGCCAGGCTCATCGCAGAGATTCAACCCAGCGTGCGGATTATCGCCGTCGCGGGAGTGGATCGTGGGCCGATCCGAATGCCAACGTTCGACTCGCACGTTGGCATCGAAGGACCTTTTGACGTGAGTAGCGATCCGCTTGCGAGACCCGCGCAGGAAGCTATCTCAGCAATCGTCAAAAAATGCGCGCGCTAGGCGTGCAACTTGGACGCGCAGGCGCCAAACGCCTGCTTCGCCGCGCGCTACAGAAGTGCACGACCCCCTATCGGGCAGTCATCCGGCGTTCCGTCACCTGCCCCAATTCCTGAACTTCTGAAATCGCTTGGAGATCCCCGTCTATGAGTATCAAGTAGTCGACGATCCGGCGAATCCGGCCATTCCCGGCATCATCGTCAGGAAATCTCTTGAGATCGAGAAAGCCATTCGCCATCATTGCCTTTACGGCGTGTTCCAGACCTTCTACCGCTATGTTCGTAAGGCGCCCGCGCTCAGCAAGAACGCAGAGGATGGGGATCTTCCGGTAGAAACTATGGGCGCGAATGTCGCCGAGTAGCGAAAACATCTGAGATTCGTCGAAATGAACACTGAGGATGACCATCCCATATCGTTCGCGCGATAGGTGCGACATCACCTCTGCCGAGTCGGCAGCGAACAGAACTTCATGCCCTTGCAGTACGCGCGCGAGGCGGTCGGCAACCGCCGGTGTTGCAGCTACGAGAATTTTGGTGCTCGGAGGAGGTGCGTAGGGTTGCATGGCGATATCCTGCTGCTGCACGCCGCAAGGTACGTACCTTACGACCCTTACGCCGGGGTGCGCCGGGAAGTCAGGCCCTCGTCAATGACCCAGCGTAGGATCGCCAGCTATGGTGAAGCATGCGTCGCTCCTGCTCTTGCTCGCGTTTAGCACTGCGACTACGGCCGGAGGACCGCTCGGCATCGACCATAGGTGGTCATATGACCAGAGCGGCATCTGGAGCCACAGCAGATTACGCTTGATCGAGTATGCGACGGTAGGCGTCGATCTCGGCCGAGCCGTCTGGCTGGATGGCGACACGCGCGACCGCCTCATCAATTGGGAAGCGCTTGACGCCAGCGCGTTGGCGTTCGTCGGCGGAGAGGCGGCGAAGCGTGTCTTCGGCCGCGAGCGGCCGACAGAGACGGATGACGCAAATCGATGGTTCCAAGGAGCAGGTCATCACAGCTTTCCCAGCACGGAAGTCGCCGTCATGGCCGGCGTCGTCACGCCATTCGTTCTCGAATACGGCTGCGGCCACCCGGCCGCCTGGGGGCTTGAAGTCATTCCAGCCATCATCAGCGTCGGTCGCATGAAGGCGCAGGCGCACTGGCAGAGCGACGTATTGGGCGGCTGGGCGCTCGGAACGGCGAGCGGCTATTACGCGCACAGCCGTGCCGCGCCGATCTCCCTCTCGGTAATGCCGCACAGCATGCGGATCGGTATGGAAAGACGGTTTTGAGTCGGCTCATCGGCAGGCCGATCAACTTGACGGCCGTGCGCGATACTGTAAAAGTGTACAGCATGGAGGAAGAACACGGAGCGTTGGTGCGCGATGGCTTCCGGTGTCCTATTTGCGACTTTGACGCGTACTGCCGAATCATCGTGAAGCGCAAAGACTACTCGAATTACGTGACACCCTTTTATCGCTGCGGTGCATGCCAAGTTATGTTTTTCAACCCTGCAACATTCAGCGCCAATGGAGACCGCATTCGCCCGAGGAGCACGTCATGATCGCGGCGCCAAACGCCGGAGGTCTCGTGCCCGATGGACGCGCGGAGGCAGGAGGAAGACAAACCGCCGTCCTCGCCACCGTGGTCGCTATTGATCCCACGCCTCCGAGCGGCGGTGCTGCATTTCTCTGCCGGTCGCCGTGCAGATCTTGATCCAATCCTTCGAGCGCCCGGCCTTGTACGGCGCGTCGGCACGCTTCGCGACGATGCCCTCGAGCTCGAGCGCCGAGGCCGCATCGTAGAGCCGCTGCCCTTGCTCGCCGACGTACTGCACCGGTCTGATGCGCTGAGAGTTGCGTAGCACGTCGGCCACAAGCTCCTTACGCTTGAGCAGCGGCAAGCCGCGAACGTCCTTCCCGCGGAGGCTGAGGAGGTCGAAGGCGAACACAGCGGCCGGATCGCTCCGCGTGGCCGCCTCGATGGAGATCGGGTTTCGCGTTCGCGCTCGGCGGCTGAGACGCTCGAACTCCGGCTTGCCCTTCTCATCGAGCACGACAAGCTCGCCGTCAAGCACGACGTTCGGCAGCTCGCGCACGCACGCCACGATCTCCGGGAACCACCGGGCGAGGTCGTTACCGCGCCGTGAGAGCAGGCGCATCTCCATGCCGCTACGCATCGCCAGCACGCGAAAGCCGTCGTACTTGAGCTCGAAGATCCAGCCGGCGCGCTCGAAGGGCTTGGCAGCCGACGACGCGAGCATTAGATCGCGGTGGTCCATTGACACGCGGCCGAGCGTACACTAGCCCTCACGCAAGGGCCGATGCGTACGCGGCTGGGACTACGAAGCCAATGTCGCCACTGCGCGCTTGTTCCGAACACCGTCTGCAAAACGCCACCTACGCGATCTAAGGCTCGGCTAGCTTCGCCCGTCGGTCTTCTGCCCTATGCCCCACCCCAACATCACTGAGGAGATTCATCATGGAGAACGCACAGGCGGCTATTAAAACTACGAACCAGAAGTTTATGGAGGCCTTCCAGCGAGGTGATGCCGCAGGTATCGCCGCGCTGTATACCGATGAGGCAAAGCTCCTCCCGCCGGGTAATCAGATGACGAGTGGCAGAAAGGCTATCGAATCCTTTTGGCAAGGCGCGATGAACATGGGTATCAAAGAGGCGAAGCTGGAAACCGTCGGCATTGAGGCGGCGAGTGATCTCGCTTACGAGGTCGGAAGATTCGCTTTGACGGTTCAGCCTGAGAGGGGCGAGCGTACAACGCTGACAGGCAAGTACGTGGTGGTTTGGAAGAAGCAGGGCGGCACGTGGAAGCTACACGCAGATATTTGGAACACTAATAGTTGATTTGAGTGCGCGGGGCGTCGCCGCGGCTAAACCAACACTATGCCGACCGGACGTCTATCGGCACGGGCTCTGAGGCCGCGGCGCCGCAAGCCTCCACCGCCGGCGCGCCCTTAAGACAGTTAGGACCTACGCCGTCGTTCCCGAAGCGCCTTGACCGTGATAGGTCCTTTGCGGACCGGGCGTTTTCCAGTCAATGGATCGATCAAGCCGAGTTCGTCCATCAGACCGCGAAAGCGGCCGGGAGACTTGGCGTGGCCCCGTGCAGACCGTCCAGGCTCATGGGTACGCTTCATCGTACGGAGCTACCGATCGAGGTCCTGACGCATAGCCTCGGCACGGTGGCCGACCTGCTGCGCAGCCCGCCTGAGTTCATCCGGCGAGACCCAAACTTCTTGGCCCAAGCGTTAGTCACGATCCCTATTGAATTGGTGGAGGCGGCGGGAATCGAACCCGCGTCCGCAAGCCCTACACAGTCAGGACTACATGCTTAGCCTGGTTCTTTGAGCTTCACCTTGCGAGCGCCAACCGGCAGGCTCTCGCGCGGCTAGCCGCTTCGACGGATCCCCCGGGCGAAGCGGCCACACCCGGAGGAGAGGCTGATGTAAATGACGCTGCACCCCTTGCGGGGCCTAGACCATCAGCAATCTAGTGCAGCGTCTCGCGGGTATTAGGCCGCGAGAGCGAAACGCTCGTCGTTGGCGTTTGTAGTGTTTCCAGATGGATTTACGAGGTGACTGGTCCTCGGCATGCCCTGCTCTGCTTCGCGACCCACGTCGAAACCAGGTCGCCCCCGCTCATCTACGACACTGCGGTAGATGGTGTCAGCCGCCATTTTATCAAGCCCACTCTGCGAGGACCAGCTTGCCGATCATCTTGCCCGACTCGAGCCGCTCGTGCGCTTTGCGCAGGTTCGCGGCGTTGATCGGCGTCAGCGTCTCGCGCAGCGTCGTGCGCAAGTTGCCGGCGTCGAGCCAATCGGAGACCTGGTTGAGGAGCCGGTGCTGCTCGATCATGTCCGGCGTCTGGAAGCGCGGACGTGTGAACATGAGCTCCCAGCAGACGCTCACGCTCTTCGAACGCACGACGTCCATCGGCAATGGATCGCGGTTGCCGACGATCGCCACCACTGCGCCCTGCGGCGCGACGAGGTCGGCCATCGCCGGCCAGTGGGAATCGAGCTCGCCGCTGAAGTTGGCGATGTAGTCAATGTGCTTGTAGCCGAGCGCCTCGAGCTGCGGCCGCAGCGACTTCCGGTGGTCGAGCACGTGGTCGGCGCCGAGCTCCTTCACCCAGGCGATGGTCTCCGGACGCGACGCGGTGGCGAGCACCTTGAGGCCCGTGGCCTTTGCGATCTGAATGCCGATCGAGCCGACGCCGCCCGCGCCGTTGATGATCAATACCGAGGCGCCGCTCTCGCGCCGGATTTTCATGCGCTCGAAGAACGCTTCCCATGCCGTGATCGCGGTAAGCGGGATGGCGGCGGCCTGCGCGAAGTCGAGGCTCTTCGGTTTTTTGCCGACGATGCGCTCATCGACCAGCTGGAACTCGCTGTTCGAGCCGGGACGCGTGACGTCGCCGGCGTAATAGACGGCGTCACCGGGCTTGAAGAGCGTGACTTGCGAGCCGACCGCGGCGACGGTGCCGGCGGCGTCCCAGCCGAGGACGCGCGGCGCGCCGTCCTTTGCCGGATCGGCGCGGCGCTTGGTGTCGACCGGATTGACGGACACCGCTTCTACCTTGACGAGCAGATCGCGCGCGCCCGGATTGGGTTTTGGCAGCTCGATGTCGACGAGCGAAGCGATGTCACGCGTGGTGTGGGCGACGGCTTTCATAGGTGCTCCAGGAGGTCGAGCGGGTGGTCGATGATCGCGTCGGCATTCCAGGTCGCGGGACCGGGATTGTCGGCGCCGTGGTAGCCGTACTGCACGGCGACGCAGCGCATACCGGCGGCGCGCGCTGCCTGGATGTCGCGCAGATCGTCGCCGACGTAGATGCAATCGGCGGGCGGCAGCGCGAGCTTCTCCGCGGCTGCGAGGAGCGGGGCCGGGTGCGGCTTGAGATGCGGCGTCGTGTCGCCGCAGACGACGCACGCCGGCGCGACGTCGAGCTCGGTGACGAGGCGAGAGGTGAAGCGCGTGGCCTTGTTCGTGACGATGCCCCAGGCTACCGAGCGCGCTTCGAGCTCGCGCACAAGCTCCGGCATGCCGGGGAAGAGGCGAGTGTGCACGCAGATCGCCGCGGCGTAGTTGTCGAGGAACTCGTCGCGCATGGCGATGTAGTCGTCATCCGTCGGCGACATGTCAAAGCCGATGCGCAAGAGGCCGCGCGCGCCCATGGACGCGTAAGGTCGCACGGTTTCTGCCGCGAGCGGCGCCATGCCGCGCTTCGTGCGCATAGCGTTGACCGCGGCGGCGAGATCCGGCGCCGTGTCGGCAAACGTGCCGTCGAAGTCGAACAGCACCGCGCGGCTAGTCACGCACGCAGCGCAGGAGATAGTTGACGTCGCAGTCGCGTCCGAGCCGGTACTCGCGCGTGAACGGGTTGTAAGTCATACCGATCAGCTCGACCGGGCGCAGCATCGCGTCGCGGGCAAAGCGCGAGAGCTCGGAGGGCTTGATGAAGCGCAGGTAGTCGTGCGTGCCGCGCGGCAGCAGGCGCAGCAGGTATTCGGCGCCGATGACCGCGAAAAGATACGACTTCGGATTGCGGTTGATGGTGGAGAAAAACACCTCGCCGCCCGGGCGCACGAGCCGCGCGCACGCGGCCACCATGCCGCCGGGCTCCGGTACATGCTCCAGGAGTTCCATGCACGTGACGACGTCGAATTCCCCCGGATGCTGCGCCGCATACTGCTCGGGGCTCGTGTGCTCGTAGACGACATCGGCGTTGCTCTGCAAGAGGTGCAGCTCGGCGACGCGCAGCGATTTCTCGGAGAGGTCGATGCCGGTCACGTGCGCGCCGCGCGCGGCCATCGCCTCGGCGAGGATGCCGCCGCCGCAGCCGACATCGAGGACCCGCTTGCCGGCAAGCGCCGCACGCTCGTCGATCCAGCCGAGGCGCAGCGGGTTGATGTCGTGCAGCGGCCGGAATTCGCCGTGCGGGTCCCACCACCGGTGCGCGAGCTGGCTGAACTTCTCGAGCTCTGCCGGATCGGCGTTCACGCGATCGATTGTCCCAAAAAAAAGCCCCGCCGAAGCGGGGCCTCTCTTGAGCCGTGAAACGCTTACTTGTTGGTCGAGCCGGATTCGCTCGACGAGGAGCTGCCGCTGTTGCCGGGGCTCCCGCTGCTCGCGCCGCTATAGCCGGTAGAGCCGCTCGAGCCCGGTGCGCTGACCGTGCCGCTCGCGGCTCCCGAGCTAGAGCCGGTCGTGCCGGTCGTGCCGGCGGCGCCGGTGGCCGGCGTAGAGCCGGCGGCCTGCTGGCGGCTGCCGAGGAGCTCGGCGTCGACGCGGCGATCGGGCTGCAGGCAGGCGATCAGCCGCTGGTTCTTGTTGCTGTCCGGACCCATGCGCTTGCACTGGTCGCCCGTCACGGGCTCGCTCTCGCCCTTGCCCGCGACCTGCAGGCGGCTGCTATCGACGCCTTTCGACTTCAGATAGTCGGCCACGGCCTGCGCGCGCTGCTCGGAGAGCTCCTGGTTGTACTCCTCGGAGCCGATGCGATCGGCGTGGCCGGTGAGCGCCACGCGCTCGACGTTCGCGCCCTGCGCACTCTTCGCCAGGTCATCGAGCTTCTGCTGGCCAGCCGGTGTCAGCTCGGCCTTGTTGAAGCCGAAGAGCACGTCGGTCGAGAGCGTGATCTTCTCGATCACCACCGGTGGCGCCGGAGGCGCGGCGGCCACGATCGGCGTCGGCGCGGGCGCCGGCGCGGGCGCGGCCGCGACCGGAACAGGCGCGACTGCGGCACGCGGCACCGCATCACAGGGCGCGGCGGCCTTGTCGGGCGTCCACTCCGAGCCCGCGCGCCAGCAAAGCCCGAAGGGGTTCGTGGCGACGACGCCGGCGCCGGAGCCAACATAGCCTCTCGCGGGCGGCGGATTAGCGGCGCTCGTGGTCGCGCCGGCGCTTTGCGTCGCGGTGCTCTTGTCGCCCGCACGCGCGGGCGCCTCGGTCGACCTTGCGCTGCGGTCAGCTTGCGCAACTTGCATGCGCTCGCCGTTTGTTACGTTCGATTGTGCGTACGCACCGCCGGCTAACGCGGCGATGAGCACTGCCAAGATGCGCTTCTCCATCCTCGTCTCCTTGTGGAAAACGTTGCCAAAAAGTCGCCGCGCCGACCGGATCAGGTCGGCATGGTCCACATGGAGCAGCAAACGGCGTGCCGCAAAGGCCGAGCCGCGCCAGAGCGGCGTTTGGATGGTCGCCGCGGGCTTACGCCGCAGCGCAGCGCTACGGACGTCGCGTGCCGATGACTTCGATCTCGACGCGCCGGTTCTTCGCGCGACCTTCGCGCGTGCGGTTGTCGGCGACCGGCTGCTTCTCGCCCTTGCCCTCGGTATAGATGCGGTTCGCCTCGATGCCTTTCGAGACGAGATAAGCCTTCACCGACTCCGCGCGGCGCACCGAGAGCTGCTGGTTGTAGGCGTCGCTGCCGATCGAATCGGCGTGGCCGATGGCGATCACCACTTCGAGGTTGACGCCGCGCACCTTGGACGCGAGATCGTCGAGCTTCGCTTTCCCATCGGGCTTCACCACCGACTTGTCGAAGTCGAACAGCACATCGGCGGCGAAGGTGACCTTCTCGGCCACCGGCTTCGGTTTCGGCTCGGGTTTCGCCTCGGGCTTCGGTGCCGGCGCCGGCTCAGGCGCGGGCTTCGGTGCCGGCGCGGGTGCCGGCGCGGGCGCGGGTTTCGGCGGCTCCTGCGTCGCGCAGGCGGCGGCGAAGGCGACGGCGACGAGCAGGCTCCATGCGTCCTTCAGCATTGGTTCTCCCCGAAAGGTTTTTGCTATCAATGGCCTGCGAGAGCGCCGAGGGAATTCTGCCATAGCGCCCAGCGAGTGTCCAAGCGCGCGAAGGCCGCGTTTTGCAGCTCACGCTCGCGCACGCGCAGCTCGCCCGCCACCCAGACATGCGTGACGTGCTCTCGTCCTGCCGAGTACACGAGGTGCGAGAGCACGTCGTAGCAGGGCGCGAGCTCCGGGCCGCGTATCGCCACGGCCGTGAGGTCGGCGGCCTTGCCCGGCGTGATCGAGCCGATGCGTTCGGCAAGCCCGAGGGCGCGAGCGCCGCCGAGCGTCGCCGCATGTAGCGCCGCTTCGGCGGGCATCGCCTGCGCGTCGCCTGCCGCGGCTTTCGCGAGCAGCGCGGCGGTGCGCATCTCCTGGAACATGTCGAGCCGGTTGTTGCTCGCAGCGCCGTCGGTGCCGAGTGCGATGTTCACGCCCGCCTGCGCGAGCTTGGCGATCGGCGCAAAGCCGCTCGCGAGCTTCAGGTTCGACGAGGGGCAATGCGCGACCGAGCAGCCGTGGCGCGCGAGGAGCGCGATCTCCGCCTCGTTCAAATGCACCGCATGCACGGCGATCAGGTTCGGTCCGAGGAGATTCATGGCGCGCAGCCGCTCGAGCGGGCGCAGGCCGAAGTCCGCCGCCGAGCGCTCGATCTCGTGCTCGGTTTCGTGCAGGTGCACGTGCACCGGCAGATCAAGCTCGGCAGCGAGCGTCGAGACCTTCTTGAAGCTCGCATCCGAGACGGTGTAGGGCGCGTGCGGCGCGAGGCAGAAGCTCGCGAGACTTTCGTCGCCGTAGCGGTCGCGAAGCTCGAGGCCCTTGCGCAAATAATCCGCCGCGTCGGCGGCATAGGCCGAGGGATATTCGATGACGATGATGCCGTGCGCCGAGCGCATGCCGGCGGCGAGCGCCGCGCGCAGGGCCGCCTCGGGGAAAAAATACATGTCGTTGAAGCACGTGATGCCGCCGCGCAGCATCTCCGCGCACGCAAGGAGCGTCCCGTCGTGCACGAATTGCGGCGACACATGGCGCTTCTCGGCCGGCCAGATGTGCTCCTCCAGCCAGCGCATGAGCGGCAGGTCGTCGGCGAGGCCGCGCATCAGCGTCATTGCCGCGTGCGTATGCGCGTTCACCAGGCCGGGGATCAGCGCGTGATCGGCCAGCGTGACGCGCTCGTAATCGCGAAAGCGCGCCTCCGCGGCCGCCGCCGGCAGCACCGCTTCGATCTTGCCCTCGCGCACGGCGACGGCGTGGCCGGCGAGCACGCGGCCTGCCGGCTCGACCGGCACCAGCCAGCGCGGCTCGATCAGGAGATTTGCTATCTCGGCGTGCCCTGGATTTCGACCTCGACGCGCCGGTTGGGCGCGAGGCACTCGATGAGCGAGCTGCGGTCCTTCTGGTCCGGGCAGGACTTGACCGGCGTGGTCTTGCCGAAGCCGAAGGTCTCGACCTTCGAGGCATCGACGCCCTTCGAGACGAGGTAGGCGCGCACCGCTTCGGCGCGCTTTTCCGAGAGCTGCTGGTTGTACTGCGTCGAGCCGAGGCGGTCGGCGTGGCCGTTGACGTTGATGTAGCGCACGTCGCCCACGTCCTTCAGCTTGGCGATGACTTCGGCGTCGAGCTTCTTTTTCGCCTCGTCGGTGAGCGTCGCTTTATTGAATTCGAACAGCTCGCGCGAGGCGAGATTCACCACCGCCGGCTTCTTCGGCTCGGGCTTGGGCTCGGGCTTTGCGACGGGTTTCAACTCCGGCGCCGCCTGCGGCTTCGGTGCGGGCGCGGGCGACGGTGCGAGTGCCGGCGGCGCCGGCTTCGGCTCCTGCGTGGCGCAGGCAACAAGCGCGGCAGTCATCACCACGAGGACGAGCGGGCTCGTTTTCATCGATCTCCTCCTCTTCTTTTTTGCTTTCGAGACGCGAGCGGATTTAAGCACAGCCGCAGGGCTCGCGACAAGCCGTTTCTTCGAGGGAAAACCGAGAGTTGAGGTGCGCTCGCATGATAAAATCCGGACTCGTTTCGCATGGAATCCTTCGCCAAAGAAACCCTCCCGGTCTCACTCGAGGAGGAGATGCGGCGCTCGTACCTCGATTACGCGATGAGCGTGATCGTCGGACGCGCACTTCCCGACGTCAGAGACGGCCTGAAGCCGGTGCATCGGCGCGTGCTTTTCGCCATGCACGAGGCGAACAACGTCTGGAACCGCCCCTATGTGAAGTGCGCGCGCATCGTCGGCGACGTGCTCGGCAAATACCACCCGCACGGCGACGCCGCCACTTATGAAGCGCTGGTGCGCATGGCGCAGGACTTCTCCATGCGCTACACGCTGATCGACGGCCAGGGCAACTTCGGCTCGGTCGACGGCGACTCCGCCGCGGCTTACCGCTACACCGAGTGCCGGCTGGAGAAGCTCTCCTCCGAGCTGCTCGCCGACATCGAGGCGGAGACGGTCGACTTCGTGCCGAACTACGACGGCAAGGAGCGCGAGCCGGTGGTGCTGCCGACGCGTGCGCCTAATTTGCTCGTGAACGGCTCCTCCGGCATCGCCGTCGGCATGGCGACCAACATTCCGCCGCACAACCTTGGCGAAGTCGTCGATGCCGCGCTGCATGTGCTCGAGCACCCGAACTGCGCCATCGAGGAAGTGATCAAGCTCATGCCGGCGCCGGACTTTCCGACCGCCGGCATCATTTACGGGATCGCCGGCGCGCACGAGGGCTATCGCACCGGGCGCGGCCGCGTGGTGATGCGCGCGCGCACGCACTTCGAGGACATCGGCAAGGGCGACCGCCAGGCGGTGATCGTCGACGAGCTGCCCTACCAGGTGAACAAGAAGGCGCTGCTCGAGAAGATGGCCGAGCTCGTCACCGACAAGCGTCTCGAGGGCGTCTCCGACATCCGCGACGAGTCGGACAAGTCCGGCATGCGCGTGGTGATCGAGTTGAAGCGCGGCGAAAACCCGGAGATCGTGCTGAACAACCTCTACAAGATGACGCAGCTGCAGGACGCCTTCCATATGAATATGGTGGCGCTGGTCGACGGGCAGCCGCGCCTTCTCAATCTCAAGGACCTGATCGAGGCGTTCATCTCGCACCGGCGCGAGGTCGTGACCCGCCGCACGGTGTTCGAGTTGAGGAAGGCACGCGAGCGCGGCCATCTCCTCGAAGGCCTGGCGGTGGCGCTCTCCAACGTCGACGAGGTGGTCGATCTGATCAAGCGCTCCCCGAGCCCGGCGGATGCGAAGCGCGGCCTGATGGCGCGCCCTTGGCCGTCGCAGCTCGTGCGCGACATGCTCGGCACCACGCCGGCGGCGCAGTTCCGCCCGGCCGGGCTCGCCGAGCAATACGGCCTCAAGGACGACGGCTACCACCTCTCGGACGAGCAGGCGCAGGCGATCATCGATCTGCAGCTGCGCCGCCTGACCGGCCTCGAGAAGGACCGGATCCGCGACGAGTACCGCGAGGTGATCGCCACCATCGCCGATCTCCTCGATATCCTTGCCAAGCCCGCGCGCATCACCAAGATCATCTCGGACGAGCTCGGCGCGCTGAAGCAGAACTTCGCCGACAAGCGAAAGAGCGAGATCGTCACCGTCGCCGAGGACATCTCGATCGAGGACCTGATCGCGCCGCAGGACATGGTGGTCACGTTCTCGCACGGCGGCTATGTGAAGTCGCAGCCGCTGACCGAATACAAGGCGCAGCGCCGCGGCGGCCGCGGGCGCATGGCGACGACCATGAAGGAAGACGACTTCATCGAGCGCCTGTTCGTCGCGCATTCGCACGATTACCTGCTTTGCTTCTCCAGCCGTGGCAAGGGCTACTGGCTGAAGGTATTCGAAGTGCCGGTCGGCAGCCGCTCGGCGCGGGGTAAGCCGATCGTCAACATGTTCCCGCTCGAAGAGGGCGAGAAGATCACCGCGGTGGTGCCGGTGAAGGAGTTCGACCCGGACCATTTCGTCTTCATGGCGACCGCTCAGGGCACCGTAAAGAAGACGGCGCTCGACGAATTCTCGCGGCCGCGGCCAAGCGGCATCATCGCCGTCGGGCTGGAGGAGGGCGACTACCTGGTCGGCGCCACGCTCACCGACGGCAAATACGACGTCATGCTCTTCTCCTCCGAAGGCAAAGCGGTGCGCTTCGAGGAAAGCGACGTGCGGCCGATGGGCCGCCAGGCCGGCGGCGTGCGCGGCATGCGCCTCGGCGACGGCCAGCGCGTCGTCTGCATGCTCGCCGCCAACAACGAATCCAAGGGTGTGCTGACGGCGACCGAGAACGGCTACGGCAAGCGCACGCCCCTTGGCGAATATCCGCGCCATGGGCGCGGCGGGCAGGGCGTGATCTCGATCCAGACCTCCGAGCGAAACGGCAAGGTGGTGGGCGCAGTGCTCGTCGATGACAACGACGAGGTGATGCTGATCTCCACCGGCGGTGTGCTGATCCGCACGAGTGTTGCGCAGCTCCGCGAGATGGGCCGCGCGACGCAGGGCGTGACGCTGATCGCGCTCGGCGAAGGCGAGAAGCTCGCCGGCCTCGAGCGCATCGAGGAACGCGATCTCGGCAACGGGAATGGCAACGGCAACGGCAACGGCGGCAACGGTGGACACCCCGAAGCCGCGGCCGAGACGCCGCCCGAAGACGTGCCGCCGTCCGATCCCTCATCGGAGCCGCCGCCGCCCACGGTGCATTGATGTCGCGCATCTTCAATTTCAGCGCGGGCCCGGCGATGCTGCCCGCCGAAGTCCTTTCCCGCGCCGGCGACGAGATCCTCGACTGGCACGGCAGCGGCATGTCGGTGATGGAGATGAGCCATCGCGGGCGCGAGTTCATCGGCATCGCCGCGGAAGCCGAGAAGGATCTGCGCGAGCTCCTCAAGATTCCGGCGAATTACAAGGTGCTCTTCCTGCAGGGCGGCGCGACGCTGCAGTTCGCGCAGATCCCGATGAACCTGCTGCGCGGTAAAGGCAAAGCGGATTACGTCGCCACCGGCGAATGGTCGAAGAAGGCGATCAAGGAAGCGAAAGCGCTCTGCGACGTGCACGTCGCCGCCTCATCAGAAGACCGCAAGTTCACCTACGCGCCGAAGCAATGGAACGTGCGCAAAGACGCGGCGTACGTCCATTACTGCTCGAACGAAACGATCGGCGGTGTCGAGTTCCACGCGGTTCCCCAGGCTGAAATACCGCTCGTCGCCGACGCGTCGTCGCATTTCCTCTCGCGGCCGATCGAGGTGTCGAAGTTCGGCCTCATTTACGCGGGCGCGCAGAAGAACGTCGGCCCCGCGGGCCTCACCATCGTCATCATGCGCGACGAGCTCCTCGGCCATGCGGCGAAGGGCACGCCGAGCGTCATGGACTACAAGCTGCAGGCGGAGGCCGATTCGATGCTGAATACGCCGCCGACCTACTCGATGTACATCGCCGGCCTGGTGTTCAAGTGGCTGAAAGCGCTCGGCGGCGTCGCCGAGATCGAGCGGCGCAATATCGCCAAGAGCAAGCTGCTGTACGACTACCTGGACACGACGCGCTTCTACGCCAACCCGGTGGCGAAGGAAGACCGCTCGCGCATGAACGTGCCGTTCACGCTGCCGGACGCGAAGCTCGACGAGCCGTTCCTCAAGGGCGCCACCGAGCGCGGCATGGTGCAGCTCAAGGGCCACCGCTCGGTCGGTGGCATGAGAGCGTCCATCTACAACGCGATGCCGATCGAAGGAGTGCAGCGCCTGGTCGAGTACATGCGCGAGTTCGAAAAGAAGCATGGCTAAGCAGAAGAAGTGCGAGATCCTGGTGATCAACCAGATCGCGCAGGTGGGGCTGAAGCGTTTTCCGGCCGAGCGCTACGCAGTGGTGAAGGAGTCGAAGGATCCCTGGGCCATCCTCGTGCGCTCGCAGGACCTGCATAAGTACGAGTTCGGGCCGTCGCTGCGCGCGGTCGGCCGCGCCGGCGCCGGCGTCAACAACATCCCGGTGCCGACGCTCTCCAAGCGCGGCATCCCGGTGTTCAACGCCCCGGGCGCCAACGCCAACGCGGTGAAGGAGCTGGTGCTCGCCGGCATGCTGATCGCCGCGCGAAATCTCGGCCCTGCGCTCGAGTTCGTGAAGGGGCTCGATAACGGCGGCGACATCGACAAGGTGGTCGAGAAGGAGAAGAAGCAGTTCGCGGGCTTCGAGCTTCCCGGCCACACGCTCGGCGTGATCGGCCTCGGCAAGATCGGCAGCCTGGTGGCGGACGCGGCGATACGGCTGGGCATGCACGTGCTCGGCCACGATCCCCACATCACGGTGGAAGCGGCCTGGAGCCTGCCCTCGCAGGTGCGCCGCGCGCACTCGGTCGACGAGGTGCTGAAAGCGAGCGATTTCGTCAGCCTGCACGTGCCGCTCGTGGATAAGACCCGCCACATGGTCAGCGCCAAGAACGTCGATCAGTTCCGCCAGGGCGCGGTGCTGCTCAATTTTTCGCGCGACGGCGTAGTCGCCGACGACGCGGTGCTGAAGGGGCTCGCAGGCGGACGCCTGCGGTGGTACGTCACCGATTTCCCGAGCGCAGCGCTGCTTGGCAAACCGGGCGTGATCGCGCTGCCGCATCTGGGCGCCTCCACCGCCGAGGCGGAAGACAATTCGGCGGTGATGGTGGTCGACGAAGTGCGCGAGTACCTCGAGCACGGCAACCTGCAGAACGCGGTCAACTTTCCCGAGGCGACCATGGCGCGCGAGGCGCCGTTTCGCCTGGCGATCGCCAACGCCAACGTGCCCGACATGCTCGGCCGTATCTCGCACACGCTCGGCAAGCGCAAGATCAACATCCACAACATGCTGAACAAGTCCAAGGGAGAGATGGCGTACACGCTGGTGGACACCGACACCCCGGTGCCCGGCGACGTGATCGACGAGCTTTGCCATACCAATGGCGTGCTCGCGGTGCGTTATTTACCGGTCGATGGCTAACGACGTCGAAAAGCTCCGCCACGAGATCGATGCTGTCGACGCCGAGCTGCTGAAGCTCATCAACCAGCGCGCGCGGCTCGCTAGCCGCATCGGCGCGCTGAAGGCCGGCGCGCCGGCGTATCGGCCGGAGCGCGAGGCCGAAATCCTGCGGCGCATCGCCGAAAAGAACCCGGGACCGCTCGCGCCCGAGCGCGTGACGGGCGTCTTTCGCGAGGTGATTTCCGCCTGCCGCGGGCTCGAGGAGGCGATCCGCGTCACCTACCTTGGACCCGAAGGCACGTTCAGCGAGCAGGCCGTGCGCCAGCATTTCGGCCGCGCGGTCGAGGCGCTCGCCGTGCCGAGCGTCGACGAGGCGTTTCGCCGCTGCGAGGCGCGCGCGGTGCAGTTCACCGTGGTGCCGGCGGAGAACTCGACCGAGGGCGTGGTCGGCCGCACGCTCGACCTCCTGCTCGCCACGCCGCTTCGCATCTGCGGCGAGGTGGAGCTCCGCGTGCAGCAGAACCTGCTCGCCAAAGGGGAAAACGCAGGCTCGCTCGCCGACGTGCGGCGCGTCTATTCGCACGCGCAGTCGCTCGGCCAGTGCAACGCCTGGCTCGCGCAGCACCTGCCCGGCGTCGAGCGGCTGCCGCTCGGCTCGAATGCCGAGGCCGCGCAGCGCGCCGCCGCCGAGCCCGGCGCGGCGGCGATTGCGGGTGAAGCCGCCGGCGAGCGCTACGGCCTCAAGGTGCTCGCGCGCGCCATCGAGGACGCGCCGAACAACACGACGCGCTTTCTCGTCCTCGGCGAACTCGACCCGGAGCCGACCGGCAAAGATCGCACCTCGCTCGTCATGTCGGCCGAGAACAAGCCGGGCGCCGTACACGCGCTCCTCACGCCGCTCGCCGAGCACAAGGTGAGCATGACGCGCATCGAGTCGCGTCCGGCGAGAAGTCGCTCGGCGCTCTGGGAATACGTCTTTTTCGTCGACGTCGAGGGTCACCAGAAGGACGCGCCGGTGGCGGCGGCGCTTACGAAGCTCCGCGCCAAGGCGGCGTTCTTGAAAGTGCTCGGCTCGTACCCGGTGGCCATAAAGGGAAACTGAGGCTGATGCTGATCGATCCCTGCGAGCTCTCTCCCTCCTACGTGCGCTCGATCGCGCCGTACCAGCCGGGAAAGCCGATCTCGGAGCTCGCGCGCGAGATGGGGCTGGAAGAGCGCAAGATCATCAAGCTCGCGTCGAACGAGAACCCGCGCGGCATCGGTCCGCGCACGCGCGCGGCGATCGACGCGGCGCTCGGCGATATCGCGCGCTATCCGGACGGCAACGGCTTCGAGCTGAAGCAGGCGCTCTCGGCGCGCTACGGCGTCGACATGTCGGCGATCGTGCTCGGCAACGGCTCGAACGATGTGCTCGAGCTCGCCGCCGCGGCCTTTCTCGGACCCGGGCGCGCCGCGGTGATGTCGCAGCATGCGTTTGCGGTCTATCCGCTCGCGACGCAGGCGCGCGGCGCGCGCGCGATCGTCGTGCCGGCGAAGAACTACGGCCACGACCTCGAGACGATGGCGCGCGCCATCGACGACGAGACCTACGTCGTCTGGGTGGCGAACCCGAACAACCCGACCGGCACCTTCGCGCGCTCGGACGAGGTGGAAGCGTTCCTGCGCCGCGTGCCCGAGCGCGTGCTGGTGGTCGTTGACGAGGCGTACAACGAGTACCTGCCGCGGGAGCTGCGCGCGGACAGCATCAAATGGCTGAAGCGCCACCCCAACCTGGTCCTGACACGCACCTTCTCGAAGGCCTATGGCCTTGCGGGCCTGCGCGTCGGCTACGCGTTCGCTCACGCGTCGGTCGCGGACATCATGAATCGCGTTCGCCAGCCCTTCAATGTCAACAGCCTCGCGCTCGCCGCGGCGACCGCGGCGCTCGACGACATGGAGTTCGTGGCGAAGAGTTTCGCCGAGAACCTGCAGGGGTTGCGCCAGCTCGAGGAAGGCGCGAAGCGCCTGGGCCTCGATTACATCCCTTCGTACGGAAACTTCCTCACCATCCGGGTGGGAAGAGCGCCGGAGATCTACAAGCGGCTCCTTCGCCGCGGCGTCATCGTGCGCCCGGTGGGCGGCGCCTACCAGCTGCCCGAGCACCTGCGCGTCACGATCGGCACGCCCGTGGAGAACGAGCGCTTCCTCGCGGCGCTCGCGGCCAGCCTGCGCGACTGATGTGCCTCGCCGCCTCGAGAAGGCGATGAAGCTCGCGGCCGTGAGTAGGCGATGAAGCTCGCCATAATAGGCGTCGGCTTGATCGGCGGCTCGTTCGCCGCGGCGCTCAAGGCGGCAGGCAAGGTGACGCACGTCACCGGCGCCGGGCGAAGCCGCGAGAACCTGGAGCTCGCCCGAAGCCACGGCCTGATCGACGCCATCGCCACCGATCCCGCCAGCGCGGCGCGCGACGCGGACCTCGTGCTCCTCGCCACGCCGGTCGCGCAATTCCCGCAGATATTTGCCGCCCTCGCACGCGCATTGGCGCCCCGCTGCGTGCTCACCGACGCGGGCAGCACCAAGTGCGACGTCATCGCCGCCGCGCGAGCATCGCTCGGCGCGAAGCTCGCGCAGTTCGTCCCCGGGCACCCGATCGCGGGCGCCGAGCAGAGCGGCGCGCAAGCCGCAGCCGCGACGCTCTTTCACGAGCGCCGCGTGGTGCTGACACCGCTGGCAGAGAACGCCGCGGCGAGCGTGCAGCGCGTCGAGGACGCCTGGCGCGCCTGCGGCGCCCGCGTCTCGCGCCTCGAAGCCGAGGAGCACGACGCGCTCCTCGCGGCGGTCAGCCATCTGCCGCATGTGCTCGCCTATGCGCTGGTCGACGACATCGCGCGGCGGCCGAACGCCGGCGAGCTCTTCTCCTTCGCCGCCGGCGGCTTTCGCGACTTCACGCGCATCGCCTCGAGCAGTCCCGAGATGTGGCGCGACATCTGCCTCGCGAATCGCGAGCGCCTGCTCGCGGAACTCGGCCGCTACCGCGCAAGACTGGGCGAGCTCGAGCGCCTGCTCGCCGCCGGCGACGGCGCCGCGCTCGAGCGGCTCTTCGCCGGGGCGCGCGCCGCGCGCAACCAGTGGCTCAAGTCCTCGAGCTGAAGGCCGCGCGCGCCGCGCGCGGCACGGTGCGGCTGCCCGGTTCGAAGAGCATCTCGAACCGCGTGCTGCTCCTCGCCGCGCTTGCCGCCGGCGAGACCGAAGTGCGGGGGCTCCTCGACGCCGAGGACACGCGCGTCATGCGCGAGGCGCTCGAGCGCCTCGGGATCGCCGCCTCCGAGCGCGCCGATCACATGCGCATCGCCGGCGCGGGCGGCGTCTTTCCCGAGAAGAAGGCCGACCTCTTCCTCGGTAACGCCGGCACCGCGCTTCGCCCGCTTACCGCGGCGCTTGCGCTCTCGGAAGGCGAATACTTCGTCTCGGGCGTGCCGCGCATGCACGAGCGGCCGATCGGCGACCTGATCGACGCGCTGCGCGCCATCGGCGCGCGTATCGACTACCACGGCAAGCCAGGCTTCCCGCCGCTCTTGATCCATCCGGCCAAGGTGCGAGTCGCAGGGCCGGTGCCGGTGAAGGGCGACGTCTCCTCGCAGTTCCTGAGCGCGATCCTCATGGCGCTGCCGCTCACCGGCCGCGAGGCGGCGATCGAGGTGCGCGGCGAGCTCGTCTCCAAGCCCTATGTGGAAATCACGCTCAACGTCATGCGCCGCTTCGGCGTCGCCGTCGAGCGCGACGGCTGGGAACGCTTTCGCGTGCCGGCGGCGCGCTACTCTTCGCCTCGCCGCATCTTCGTCGAGGGTGACGCGTCATCGGCGTCCTACTTCCTCGCCGCCGGCGCGCTCGGCGGCGGGCCGGTGCGCGTCGAGGGCGTCGGCCGCGAGAGCATCCAGGGCGACGTGCGCTTTGCCGAGGTGCTGCAAGCGATGGGCGCGGCGGTGCGCCATGGCGAGGGCTGGATCGAGTGCGCCAGCCGCGGCAGGCTGCGCGCGATCGACCTGGACGTGAATCACATCCCGGATGCGGCGATGACGGCGGCGGTGCTCGCGCTCTTCGCCGACGGCCCGAGCCGCCTGCGCAACATCGCGAGCTGGCGCGTCAAGGAGACCGATCGCATCTCGGCGATGGCAACCGAGCTCGGTAGACTCGGCGCCAGCGTCGAGCAGGGCGACGATTACCTGGCGATCGCGCCGCCGGCGAAGGTGAACCCGGACGTCGTCATCGACACGTACGACGACCACCGCATGGCGATGAGCTTCTCGCTCGTCGCCGTGGGCGGCGTGCCGGTGCGCATCGACAATCCCGAGTGCGTCGCCAAGACATTTCCCGACTACTTCACCGCGCTCGGCAAGGTGCTCGCTTGACCGCGGTCCCGGTCATCGCCATCGACGGTCCCTCGGCCTCCGGCAAGGGCACGATCGCGAGCCGCGTCGCGAAAGCGCTCGGCTTCCATTACCTCGAGAGCGGCGCGCTTTACCGGCTGAGCGCGCTCCTATCGCTCCGCGAGGACACGCTGGATGAGCAGCGGCTCGCCGAGCTCGCGAACGACATGGACGTCTTCTTCGACGAGGGCGAGATCGTTCTCGGCGACGAGTCGGTCACCGAGAAGGTGAGAAGCGAGGTGGTCGGCAATCGCGCTTCCGAGGTGGCGCGGCTGCCGCAGCTTCGCCAGGCGCTGCTCAGGCGCCAGCGCGCCTTTCGCCGACCGCCGGGCCTGGTCGCCGACGGGCGCGATATGGGCACGGTCGTGTTCCCGGACGCGAGCCTCAAGGTGTTCTTGACAGCGAGTCCCGAAACCAGGGCCGAGCGGCGCTATAAGCAGTTGATAGAAAAAGGAATCGATGCTAATCTTCGCGCCCTTTCCCGCGATCTGCGGGAGCGCGACGAGCGCGACGCCAAGCGGGCGGTCGCGCCGCTTGCTCCCGCGCCCGATTCGCAAGTGCTCGACTCGACAGCGCTTTCGATCGACGAAGTGGTCGAGCGAATCGTCCGCTGGTGGCAGGAAATGGAAGGCGGGCGGCCGTAGGCCGCCCGGTGTTCAACTCCTAGCCCGCGGGCGCAAGCCTGCGGTTAAAAAGGCTTTTCTTAATGGCAAGCATCTCCCCCGCGGCCGCCCAGAAGTCCCCGCAATCCGCCCAAGCTCCCTCCGGCGGCGAGTCGTTCGCCGCTCTCTTCGAGGAGAGCCTCAACCGCAAGGAAATGCGCATCGGCGAGGTGATCACCGCCGAAGTGCTGAGCGTGGACGAGAACTGGGTCGTCGTGAACGCGGGGCTCAAGTCGGAGAGCGTGATTCCGGCTGAGGAATTCAAGAACGACGCCGGGCAGGTGGACGTGAAGCCCGGCGACTTTGTCTCCGTATCGATCGAGGCGCTGGAAGACGGCTTCGGCGCGACGCGCCTTTCGCGCGACAAGGCGAAGCGCATGGCGGCGTGGCTCGAGCTCGAGAAGGCGCTCGAGAAGGGCGAGAAGGTGCAGGGCGTCATCACCGGCAAGGTGAAGGGCGGCCTCACCGTGATGACCAAGGGCATCCGCGCGTTCCTGCCGGGGTCGCTGGTCGACCTGCGTCCGGTGAAGGACACGACGCCGTACGAAGGCAAGCAGATGGACTTCAAGGTCATCAAGCTCGACCGCAAGCGCAACAACGTGGTCGTCTCACGCCGCGCGGTGCTGGAAGAAACGGCGGGCGCCGAGCGCGAAGCGCTCCTCGCCTCGCTGCAGGAAGGCGCGACCGTCAAGGGCATCGTCAAGAACATCACCGACTACGGCGCGTTCGTCGATCTCGGCGGCATCGACGGCCTGCTTCACATCACCGACCTGGCGTGGCGCCGGGTGAAGCACCCTTCCGAGGTGCTGAACGTCGGCGACGAGGTCACCGCCAAGGTGCTGAAATTCGACGCCGAGAAGAACCGTGTCTCGCTCGGTCTGAAGCAGCTCGGCGAGGATCCGTGGGTCGGCATCGCGCGGCGCTACCCGCAGGGCACGCGCCTCTTCGGCAAGGTGACGAACCTCACCGATTACGGCGCCTTCGTCGAAGTCGAGTCCGGCATTGAGGGCTTGGTGCATGTTTCCGAGATGGACTGGACCAACAAGAACGTCCATCCCTCGAAGGTGGTGCAGGTGGGCGACGAGGTGGAGGTGATGATCCTCGAGATCGACGAGGAGCGCCGGCGCATCTCGCTCGGCATGAAGCAGTGCATGCCGAACCCGTGGGAAGACTTCGCGCGCGAGTACAAGAAAGGCGACCGCGTGAAAGGTCAGATCAAGTCGATCACCGACTTCGGCGTGTTCGTGGGCCTGCCCGGCGGCATCGACGGCCTGGTGCATCTCTCCGACCTGTCGTGGAACGAGCAGGGCGAGGAGGCGGTGAAGAAGTTCAAGAAGAGCGAAGAGCTCGAAGCGGTGGTGCTCTCGATCGACGTCGAGCGCGAGCGCATCTCGCTCGGCGTGAAGCAGCTGGAAGGCGATCCGTTCACCAACTTCATCGCGAGCCACGAGAAGAACAGCGTGGTGACCGGCACGGTGAAGTCGGTCGACGCCAAAGGCGCGGTGATCGACATCGGCGGCGTCGACGGGTATCTGCGCGCCTCGGAGTTCGCGCGCGACCGCGTCGACGACCTCGCCAAGCACCTGAAGGAAGGCGACAGCGTGCAGGCGATGATCATCAACGTCGACCGCAAGAACCGCTCGATCAACCTTTCGGTGAAGGCGAAGGACCTGTCGGAGGAGACCGAGGCCATGAAGCAGCTGAAGAGCGAGAATGCGGCGGCGAGCGCCGGCGCCACCAACCTCGGCGCGCTGCTGCGCGCGAAGCTCGACAAGGGCAACAACCCGCAGCAATAGCGGGATTCGGCGCCGAACGGCACAGGGGGGACGCGTCGCATGACCAAGTCGGAACTGATCGCGCGGCTCGCGCAGCGCTATCCGCAGCTCGTGGCGAAGGACGCCGAGTACGCCGTCAAGATGATCCTCGACGCGATGACGCAGAGCCTGCTCAGCGGCCATCGCATCGAGATCCGCGGCTTCGGCAGCTTCGGCCTCAATTACCGGCCGCCGCGCACCGGCCGCAACCCGAAGTCCGGCGAGAAGGTGCACGTGCCGGAGAAGTACGTGCCCCACTTCAAGGCCGGCAAGGAGCTGCGCGAGCGGGTGGACGGATCGCCCGAGCCGCAGTCGGCTCCCGAGGAGCGGGCTTCACAGCCTGTTAGATAAGGCCCCGGGTGCGTATCGTCACCTGGGCGATCCGCTTCGCCGTGTTCGTGCTGCTGATCGCGTTCGCGGCGAAGAACGTCGAACCGGTGACCTTGCGCTTCTATTTCGACCTCGCGCTGCAGGCGCCCCTGGTGGTGCTGCTCCTTGCCTTCTTCGCGCTGGGCGCGCTGTTCGGCATCGCCGCGCTCACGGGCACGCTGCTCAGGCAGCGGCGCGAGATCTCGGCGCTCAAGCGCCGCGCGCTCGCCACCCCGCCGGCGGAAACGCAGCCGCCGGTGCCGGAGCTCTGAGTGCCGGAGTTCGAATACTGGTGGCTGCTCGGCTTTCCGCTCTTCTTCGGCCTGGGCTGGATCGCGGCGCGCATCGACATCCGCCACCTCGTCTACGAGTCGCGCACGCTGCCCCGCTCGTACTTCAAGGGCCTCAATTTCCTGCTCAACGAGCAGCCCGACAAGGCGATCGAAGCCTTCATCGAGGTGGTGAAGGTCGATCCGGAAACCGTCGAGCTGCATTTCGCGCTCGGCAGCCTCTTTCGCCGGCGCGGCGAGTACGACCGCGCGATCCGCATGCACCAGAACCTGCTTGAGCGCGCCGATCTGCCCGAGGACCAGAAAGTGATCGCGCTCGCCGAGCTCGGCCAGGATTACCTCAAGGCGGGCATCCTCGATCGCGCCGAGGAGGTGTTCACCAAGCTCGAGAAGAGCCCGCAGGCGCCCGCCGCGCGCGCGCACCTCCTCGAGATCTACGAGCAGGAGAAGGATTGGGCGCGCGCCGTCGCCCTTGCGCGCCAGATCGGCACCGACGCTCGGGTGGCCGCGCAGTACCACTGCGAGCTCGCCGCCTCCGAGATGGCGAGCTCGCGCCCCGACGGCGCCCGCCGCCACCTCGAGGCGGCGCTGGAAGCGAACCGCAAATGCGTGCGCGCGAGCCTGCTCGCGGGCGACCTCGAGCGCCTCGCGGCCAATCGCGAGCGCGCCATCGACTACTGGAAGCGCATCGAATCGCAGAACCCGGCGTATCTCGCGCTCGCCGCCGAGCGCATCTACGAAGCGCACGCCGAAGCCGGCCGCGCGGAGGAGGGGCTGCGTCTGCTCGCCGGCTACCTCGAGCGCTACCCGTCGCTCGATCTTCTCGACACCGTGTTCCAGCACACGCTGGAAGCGAAGGGCCACGAGGAGGCGTACAAGCTGGTGCGCGACGAGCTGCGGCGCAATCCGACGCTCCTCGGCCTCGACCGCCTGCTCGAGGCGCAGATCATCGCCGCCGCCTCGCCCGACAAGCGCCGCGACCTCGAGCTCGTGAGGAACCTGGTGCACGGGCACACGCGGCGCCTCGCGCGCTATCGCTGCGAGGCCTGCGGCTTCAAGGCGCGCCAGTTCTACTGGCGCTGTCCCGCCTGCGGCGGCTGGGAGACCTATCCGCCGCGGCGCACGGAGGAATTCGATCTCACGCCATGATTCTAACTAGGCACTTTGTGAAGCCATCATTCGTCCTTCCCGCGAAGGCGGGAATCCATGTTGTGGAAGCGACGGTTCCCTATTTCGTAGACTCGCAATGAACATCACCGTCATTGGCACCGGCTACGTCGGCCTCGTGACCGGCGCATGCCTCGCGGACGCCGGCAATCACGTCTTCTGCCTCGATCTCGACGAGCGCAAGATCGCGCGCCTGAACGCGGGCGAGATCCCGATCTTCGAGCCGGGGCTGGAACCCATCGTCAAGCGGAACGAGCACGCCGGACGCCTGCGCTTCTCGACCGACGTGCCGGCGAGCGTCGCGCACGGCGAGCTGCAGCTGATCGCCGTCGGCACGCCGCCGGGCGAAGACGGCTCCGCCGACCTGCAGCACGTCATCGCCGCCGCGCGGGCGATTGGCCGCTACATGGACGGCTACAAGGTGGTGGTGACGAAGTCCACCGTGCCGGTCGGGACCGCCGACAAGGTGAAGCACGCGATCATCGAGGAGCAGAAGAAACGCCATCTCGGCAACGATTTCACCGTCGTCTCCAATCCGGAATTCCTCAAGGAGGGGGCGGCGGTCGAGGACTTCATGCGTCCCGACCGCATCATCGTCGGTTCCGACGACCCGCGCGCCATCGCGCTCCTGCGCCAGCTCTATGCGCCCTTTCAGCGCAACCGCGAGCGCATCATCGTCATGAGCGTGCGCTCGGCCGAGCTCACCAAGTACGCCGCGAACGCGATGCTCGCGACGCGCATTTCCTTCATGAACGAGATCGCCAACCTCGCCGAGGCGATCGGCGCCGATATCGAGGAAGTGCGCCGCGGCATCGGCTCCGATCCGCGCATCGGCTACCAGTTCCTCTATGCCGGCGTCGGCTTCGGCGGCTCGTGCTTCCCGAAGGACGTGAAGGCGCTGCAGCGCACCGCGGGCGAGGCGGGCAGGGCGCTTCGCGTCGTCACCGCCGTCGAGGAGGTGAACGAGGCGCAGAAGCACGTGCTCGCCGACAAGATCCGGACGCGTTTCGACGAGAACCTGCGCGGCAAGTGCATCGCCGTGTGGGGGCTCGCCTTCAAGGCGAACACCGACGACATGCGCGAGGCGCCAAGCCTCGCGTTGATCGACGACCTGGTGGCCGCCGGCGCGCGCGTGCGCGCCTACGATCCCGCCGCCGGCGCCGAGGCGCGGCACCTCTTTGCCGAGAAGCGTGCGGTCTCCATCGCGGAAAGCGCCATGGAGGCGCTGGAAGGGGCGGACGCGCTCGCCATCGTCACCGAATGGCAGGAGTTCCGCAGCCCGGACTTCGCCGAGATCAAGAAGGCGCTGAAGACGCCGGCGATCTTCGACGGCCGCAATCTTTACGACCCGGCGGCCTTGCGCGCGCAGGGCCTCGAGTACTACCCGATCGGTCGGAGGCAGTGAAAGCGCCGGACACCGCCAAGGCCCGCGTGCTCGTGGTCGGCGACGTGATGCTCGACCGCTACTGGTACGGCGACGTGTCGCGCATCTCGCCGGAGGCGCCGGTGCCGGTGGTGCTCGTCAAGGAGCAGGACGAGGAGCTGCGCCTGGGCGGCGCCGGCAACGTCGCGCGCAACTGCAAGGCGCTCGGCGCCGAGGTGCGGTTGCTCTCGGTCATCGGCAAGGACGAGGCGGGGCGGCAGATCGCCAAGCTCGCCAGAGAGGAAGGCCTGGATGCGCGCCTGCATTCGGATGGCAAGCTGCGCACGACGCAGAAGCTGCGCGTCGTCGGACCGCGGCGCCATCAGCTGCTGCGCATCGACTTCGAAACGCCGCCGTCGACCGAGGTGCTCGCCTCGAAGCTCGCCGACTTTCGCGAGGCGCTCGACGAATGCGACGTGGTGCTCCTTTCCGATTACGGCAAGGGCGGCCTCGCGCACATCGAAACGATGATCCGCGAGGGGCGCAAGGCGAAGAAGCTGGTGCTGATCGATCCGAAGGGCGACGATTATGAGCGCTACCGCGGCGCGAGCCTTGTCACGCCCAACCTCGCCGAGCTGCGCGAGGTGGTCGGCACCTGGCGCGATGAAAAGGACCTCGCGACGCGCGCCGAGCGCCTGCGCACGAGCCTGCGCCTCGATGCGCTGCTGCTCACGCGCGGCGACGAGGGCATGACGCTCTTCAAGCCGCGGCGGACGCTCCGCGTGCGCGCCGAGAAGCACGAAGTGTCCGACGTCACCGGCGCCGGCGACACCGTGATCGCCACGCTCGCGGTAATGCTCGCCGCCGGCGAATCGCTCGAATCGGCGGTGCGCATCGCCAATCGCGCCGGCGGCATCAAGGTCACCAAGTTCGGCACGGCGGTCGTCACGCCGGCGGAGCTCTTCGCCCCATGAACTACTACATCGTCACCGGCGCCGCCGGCTTCATCGGCTCGCGGCTCGTGCGCGCGCTCAATCGCCGCGGCGTAAGCGAGATCATCGCCGTGGATAACCTCGCGCACGGCGACAAGTTCAAGAACCTCGTCGATTGCGAGCTTGCCGATTACATCGACCAGGCGCAGCTCGCGAGCCGGCTCGCCTCGCTGGAAGGCTCGGTCGAGGCGGTGTTCCACCAGGGCGCCTGCTCCGACACGCTGGAGAGCGACGGCCGCTACATGATGGAGAACAACTACGCCTATTCGCGCCGGCTCCTCGACTGGTGCCAGGAGGAGGAGATCCCGTTCATCTACGCCTCGTCGGCTTCGGTCTACGGCCGCGGGCCCGACTATCGCGAGGAGCGCGCCTGCGAGCGGCCGCTCAACATCTACGGCTATTCCAAGTTCCTGTTCGACCAGGTGGTGAGGAGCCGCCTGCCGCGCAAGAGCGCGCAAATCGTCGGCCTTCGCTACTTCAACGTCTACGGGCCGAACGAGTGGCACAAGGGGCGCATGGCCTCGGTGGCGCTGCACGCCTATCAGCAGCTGCACGGCGAGGGGAAAGTGAAGCTCTTCGCCGGCTCGGACGGCTATCGCGACGGCGAGCAGCGGCGCGACTTCATCTACGTCGACGACGCGGTCGCGGTGAACCTGTGGTTCCTCGAGCGGCGCGCCGCCTCCGGCGTCTTCAACTGCGGCACCGGGCGCGCCCAGACCTTCAACCGCCTCGCCTGCGCGGTGATCAACTCGGTGCACGGAACGCAGGCGACGCTGCACGACATCGTCGCCAAGCGCCTAATCGAGTACGTGCCCTTTCCGCCGGAGCTCGCCGGCAAGTACCAGAGCTTTACCGAGGCCGATCTCACGCGCCTGCGCGAGGCGGGCTACCCGGGCGAGTTCATGACAGTGGAGCAGGGCGTCGCCGCCTACGTGAAGGAGCTGCAGGCGAAATGAAAAAGACGCTCGAGGACTTCATCGGCGACACGCCGCTCGTGCGCCTGCAGCGGCTGCCCGGCGCGGACAACGCCAAAGCGAGGAACGCGCTCCTCGCCAAGCTCGAAGGCAACAATCCCGCCGGCTCGGTCAAGGACCGCCCGGCGATCGCCATGATCCGCCACGCCGAGCGCGAGCGGCGCATCAAGCCGGGCGACACGCTGATCGAGCCGACCTCGGGCAACACCGGCATCGCGCTCGCGATGGCCGCGGCGACGCGCGGCTACCGCATGGTGCTGATCATGCCGGAGCATCTTTCCGTCGAGCGCCGCCAGACCATGCGCGCCTTCGGTGCCGAGATCATCCTTACGCCCCAGAAGGGCGGCATGGAGGGGGCGCGCGATCTCGCCGAGAGAATGGTGCGCGAGGGCGAGGGCACGATGCTCGACCAGTTCGCGAACCCCGCCAACCCCCGCGTGCACTACGAGACCACGGGCCCTGAGATCTGGCGCGACACCGAGGGCCGCGTCACGCACTTCGTCTCGAGCATGGGCACGACCGGCACCATCATGGGCTGCTCGCGCTTCCTCAAGGAAAAGAACCCGAAGATCCAGATCATCGGCTGCCAGCCCGAGGAAGGCTCGCAGATTCCCGGCATCCGCAAGTGGCCGCAGGCTTATCTGCCGAGGATCTACGATGCGAAGCGCGTCGATCGCCTCGAGTACGTGAGCCAGGCAGAAGCCGAGGAGATGACGCGGCGGCTCGCGCGCGAGGAGGGCATCTTCGCCGGCATCTCCTCGGGCGGCGCGATGCACGTCGCGCTTCGCCTCTCCAAGGAATTGAAGAACGCCGTCATCGTCACCATCGTTTGCGACCGCGGCGACCGCTACCTCACCACCGGCGTCTTTCCTGACTGATAAATGACCCCGGTGCTCGCCTTCGACATCGAGACGGTTCCGGACGTCGCCGGCATCCGCAAGCTCTACGACCTGCCGGAGGAGCTGCCGGATGTCGAAGTGGCGGAGGTCGCTTTCCAGAAGCGCCGCACGGTGTCGAACAACGACTTCCTGCCGCCGCACCTGCAGCGCGTGATCGTCATCTCGTGCGTGCTGCGACACGGCGACGAAGTGCGCGTCTTCTCGATCGGCGAGCCGGACGCTACCGAGGACGTCGCCATCCAGCGCTTCTTCGAAGGCGTCAACAAGTACGTGCCGCAGATCGTCTCCTGGAACGGGCGCAACTTCGATCTGCCGGTGCTGGTCGCGCGCGGCCTCATCCATGGCGTGGCTGCCGCCTGCTTCTGGGACACCGGGCAGGACAACAAGGACGCAAGATGGGCGAACTACATCAACCGCTTCCACGACCGGCACGTCGATCTTATGGATGTGCTCTCGCTCTTCGGCAGCCGTGGCTCGCCGCTCGACGAGCTCGCGCGCCTGTCGGGATTTCCCGGCAAGCTCGGCATCGGCGGCGCGGCCGTGTGGCACAGCTACCGGGAGGGCGCCATCGCCTCGATCCGCGACTACTGCGAGACCGACTGCGCCAATACCTATCTCCTGTATCTCAGGTTCCAGCTGATGCGTTGCGCGCTCTCGCGCGAGCAGTACCAGAGCGAGCTCGAGCTCTTGCGCGCCTTTCTCGTCCGCCAGAACCTGCCGCACTGGCAGGAGTTCCTCTCGCTCTGGAAGAGCTGACGGTCGAGATCGACTCGCTCGACGCCGAGGGCCGCGGCGTCGCGCGAAAGCCCGACGGCAAGGTGCTGTTCGTCGAAGGCGCGCTGCCGGGCGAGCGCGCGCGCGTCGCGATCCTCGCGCGCAAGCGCCGCCACGAGTTCGCCCGCGCGCTCGCCATCGAAAAGGGTTCCGCGGAACGCCGCACGGCGCGCTGCCCGCACTTCGGCGTTTGCGGCGGCTGCGTCACGCAGCACGCCGCCGCCGCGGCGCAGCTCGCCGCCAAGGAGGACTGGCTGGTCCAGAACCTGGCGCGCATCGGCAAAGTGACGCCCGAGCACATGGCTCGGCCGCTCGACGGACCCGAATGGGGCTACCGTCACCGCGCGCGGCTCTCGGTGCGCCGCGTGCCGAAGAAGGGCGGCGTGCTGGTCGGCTTCCGTGAGCGGCGCTCCTCCTACGTCGCGGACCTGCGCGAATGCGCCGTCCTGCCCGAGCACGTCTCCGTACTCATCCCGCCGCTGAAAGCGCTGGTGGAATCACTGTCGGTACGCACGCGCCTGCCGCAGATCGAGGTCGCGGTGGGTGACAACGCCACCGCGCTCGTCTTCCGGCATCTCGAGCCGCTCACCGATGCGGATGGCGCGCACCTGCGCGCTTTCGCGGAGCAACGCGGCGTGCACGTCTGGCTGCAGCCCGGCGGTCCGGAGAGCGCGCACCCGTTCCATCCTGCGCAGAGCGATCCGTATTACGAGCTTCCCGATTTCGGCCTGCGCCTGCATTTCCGTCCCACCGACTTCACCCAGGTGAATCACGCCGTGAACCGCGCGCTGGTGGCGCGGGCGATCGAGCTTCTCGATCCGCAACCGGGGGAGCGCATCGCCGACCTCTTCTGCGGCCTCGGCAACTTCTCGCTGCCGATCGCGCGCCGCGGCGCCGAGGTGATCGGCTTCGAAGGCAGCACCGACCTCGTTGCTCGCGCGCGCGAGAACGCGAGGGCAAATGGCTTAGTCGCCCAGTTCGAGGCGATGGACCTCTTCGCGCCGCAGCTCGCGCCGTTCGGGCCGTTCGCGAAGCTCCTGATCGATCCGCCGCGGCAGGGCGCGATCGAGGTCGTCAAGTCGCTCGCGGCCTCATTTGGCGAGAGGCGGCCGCTACGCGTGGTCTATGTCTCCTGCGATCCGGCAACGCTCGCGCGCGATGCGGGGGTGCTCGTGCACACGCAGGGCTATGGCCTTGCGGCCGCGGGCGTCGTCAACATGTTCCCGCACACCGCGCACGTCGAGAGCATCGCGCTCTTCGAGCGCAAATAGCGACAAGCGCAAATGAAAAGGGCGCCCAAAGGCGCCCTTTTGTGATGCGGTTCTCTTTACTCGCGGTCGCCGCTGAAGGCGAGCAGCAGGTTGAGCAGGTTGGCGAAGATGTTGAAGAGGCTCATGTACACGCCGGTCGCCGCCATGACGTAGTTGGTCTCGCCACCGCGCAGGATGCGGTTCAGGTCGTAGAGAAGGAAGAGCGAGAAGACCACGATCACCAGCGTCGAGATGGTGAGCGCGAGCGCCGGGATCTGCAGGAACATGTTGGCGAGCATCGCCACGAGCAGCGCGATCATGCCGACGAACAGGAACTTGCCGAGGAAGCTGAAGTCGCGCTTGGTCGTCGAGGCGATCGCGCCCATGGCGAAGAAGATGACGCCGGTGCCGAGCGCCGCGTAGCCGACGAGCTGTGGCCCGTTCTTGAGCGCGAGCGCGACGGTGAGGATCGGCCCGAGCCACCAGCCCAGGAGGCCCGTCATCAGAAGGAGCAGGGCGACGCCGACGCCGCTGTCGCGGTTGGCGGCGATGCCGAACTGCAGGCCGATGACGACCGCCAGCATGACGAGCGTCGTGGCGATCGGATGGGCGAAGACGAAGCTCGCCGTCGCCATGCCGACGAAGGCGCCGATCACCGTCGGCACCATGGTCAGCGCGAGAAGCAGATACGTGTTGCGCAGAACCTTCTGCGCGCGCCCGGCGGCGAGGACGTCGCCCGCTGGGGTGTAGCTCACGCCCGGTCGGGTTGGCTGGCCGTCGGTGCGTATGGGTTTCAGTTCCATCCGATCCTCCTACTGTTGTGCGCCTAGACTACCCTAAAATGCGGCCGCGAAAGCGCTTTTCAACCCCGGATGGGTTGGCAGAGCGCACGAATGCGGCGTACTTGAATCCACAGGGCGCCGTGTCGCGTTGTGCATCCCCGTAGTTCAACGTCCTGTTTTCCGCCGCTTTGCGGCGGAGCAACGTGCTCTTGCGCAGTAACAGTACAGGCGGTGCGGTTGCAATCAGGTCCGATAGGCCAAGCGGCCATCCTGCTCGGCCGGCGTCGCCTCCAAGGCATCTTGAGCGTTGCGCGGTAATGGTGGAATCGACTGAGCCGTCCGAATCGCGCCCGCGATTTCGTGTGGTCCCGCATCCCTTCAGCGCATTGTTGATACCCGCAATGCTTACCAAAATTCCAACGTATGAACCTCAAGGCCGCCTTCCTCGCCACGGCGACTGGCGCATTGCTTCTCCTCGCCGCGTGCGGTGGTGGCGGTGGCGGTGGCGGCGGCGACGGCGGCAGCACTCCGGGCGGCGGCGGCACCGGCACCGGTGGTAGCGGTGGCGGTGGCAGCGGTGGCAACAATGCTCCGGCACCGCCGCAAAACAGTGCTCCGCTACCACCGCAAAACAATGCTCCGCTGCCACCGCAAAGTTGCCAACCTCAGGCGCCGACCACCATCGTCGGCGGCGATCTTTCCGTGGCAGAGCAAGGACCTGTCGGGATAACTTTGCTGAGCAACGGCGGGTTCACTGATTACAGCTTCTGGTTCGCGTACGACAACGTCTTTGGCCTCGACAGATCGCTGATCCACAATCCACAAGACAAGTTCGGGGTTGAAATACCTTTTCCCCCCGGCACGCCAGTCGGCACGTCTACCCAGCTCGTATTGCAGCCGCAACCGGATTTCAATGGCATGCCACCGCCGCCGAGCACGTTCCCGAAAGGGATTCCTGTTCAGTTATTGCTGCAAGTTTTTGACGGCCAACAAAGCCCGGACTGGGCCTATTCCGCCACTGCGTCCTTGCTCAAAGATAACCCGTTCGATGTTTGGCATACGGCCAGCGTAACGTACGGAGCGAATAACACTGCCACCGTCACGTTCCTACCCAAGACCCGCTTTGGCAATGTTGTCACGTTCGTACCCAGGGACGGCGGCGCGGGATTCAGTGTCGGCTTAACCAACGTCACCGGTTCTGGCTCGCCGAAAGGTGGCGGCAGCGGGTGCTGAAGCAAGCCCGCCGGTGATTAGCGCGGTTTTGAATCGCAGGAAAGGCCCGCATTTCACATGAGGAACTGATATGTCAACGATTCTTCTTGTCATCCTGGTCTTGCTGCTGATAGGCGCAGTCCCAGCGTGGCCTCACTCCCGTGGCTGGGGCTACGGTCCCAGTGGTGTAGTAGGCCTCCTCGTGATCGTTCTGCTGATCATGCTTTTATTTGGCGTGCGGTTTTGAAAGTGGCTTCATCGAAGATCTGAGGCCGCCCAAAGTGGATCACGCACAATCCGCGGCTCGTGTTGTGTTTGAAGAATTTCGGCGCTAGTTCGGCGAGGACGCCGGCGATCAGGCAGTACGCGGGCCGTACTCATCGGCTTACCAATCCGGCAGCGGGCGTCTGCGAATCAGCGAACGCCTTTAGAATCAGCGCGCGGAGGGTTGGCAGAGCGGTCGAATGCGGCGGACTTGAAATCCGTTAGCCCGCAAGGGCTCGGGGGTTCGAATCCCTCACCCTCCGCCACAACGGGTGCGAGCATGGGTTGTGGACGCGGTTAGGGCACGAATCGCCCCGAATCACGCTTGAACATCGGCTTAACAACGAAATAGAGCCACCCGAGCGCGGCGATCCATAGCGCTAAAGAGAGCAGCATCCAAAGAACGGAAGCGATGCTGTGCAGGCCGTGCGGCCGTGCCCATATAGCTATGGCTCCCAGACAGGCGATCAGCGCGAGCTGCACCACGACCCAGAGAGCAGCGTCTACCGCATCATCGCCGTTCACAGAACGTCCCGCTTCGAATGCACGCCGCTAATTTGCACAATTGGATTTGACGGCGTAGTCCCGCCGGGCTACTCCGGTAAGACTGCGCTTGTCGGCAGACTCACCGGCCGCCAATCCCCATTACGATCCGCAATAGGTTGCAGCCCCGCTGCGATGTAGCCCGGGTGGACGTCGATCGTGTAGCGCATGACGCCGTTATCGTAGGCGGCGGGCTGGCCGGCCTTGCGTGCGCGGTGGCGCTCGCCGAAAGCGGCCTTCGGCCGCTGGTGCTCGAGCGCACCGGCGAGCTCGGCGGGCGTGCGCGCAGCTGGCGCCACGCGGCAACCGGCGACGAGGTCGACATCGGGCCGCACGTCGTGCACAGCGAGTACGCGAACTTCCTCGCTTTCCTCGAGCGCCTGGGGACGCGCGATCGCATCACTTGGCAGCCACGCCGGCTCATTACCATTGCGACGACACCGCCGACCGTGCTGCGACACCGGCCGCTGCCGGCACCGTTAAGTCTCCTGCCTGATTTGGTGCGCGCGCCCGGCCTTACGCGGCGCGACCTGTGGTCGAACAACCCGCCGACGTGGCGCGCGCTCAAGTTCGGTGAAGAGGACGTGGCCGAGCTGGATCGCGTCGCGGCGCTCGAGTACCTGCGCGCGGCGGGCGTCAGCGAACGCATGATCGACTGGTTCTGGCGCTTCGCGGCGATGGTCGTGATGAACGTGCCGCTCGAGCACTGCTCGAGCGCAGCGCTCCTTCGCGTGCACGCGCAGCTGATCGGCCGTCGCGGCATTCACTTCGGTTTTCCAGCCGCCGGGCTCTCGGAGCTGTACGTGCCCCAGGCCGATCGCCTGATCCGCGCCGCGGGCGGCGAAGTGCTCTGCAACGCGGAAGCCGTGCGCCTCGAATCGGACGCGGTGCAGCTCGCCGATGGCAGGCGCATTGCGGCGCGCTTTTGCGTGCTCGCATTGCCGCCGCAGAATCTCGCGCGCCTCGCACCGCGGCTCGCGGACACTGCGGCGTTTGCGCCGAGCCCGTATATCAGCACCTACCTCTGGCTCGACCGCAAGATCACCGCCGAGCGCTTCTGGGCGCTGCCGTGGTCAGGCGAGCGGCTGAACTACGACTTCTATGACCTGACCGCCATCCGTCCCGGCTGGGAGACGCGTCCCACGGTCATCGCCACCAACGCCATCTATGCGCTTCGCGCCACCGGTATGGATGACGACGCGGTCGTGCGCGCCACGCTCGCGGAGCTCGCGCTCTTTGCGCCGGAGGCGGCGCATGCGCGCGTGGTCCACGCGGACGTGCACCGTATTCCGATGGGCATCTGCCAGCCGCAGCCGGGCACCGAGGCGAAGCGGCCGCCGACGCGCACGAGCCGGCCACGAGTGTTCCTCGCCGGCGACTGGACGCGCACGGCACTGCCCTCGTCGATGGAAAGCGCGGTGCGCTCGGGCTTTCTCGCCGCCGAGGCTTTGCTCGCCGATCTCGGCCGCGCGCGGCGCTTCTCGCAGGACGTGCGGCCGCGCGACGGCCTGGCGGGCCTCGTTCGCGCAGCAACGGTGGCGGCGCGCGCGCTGGGACCTGTTCTTGCTAGGGCGAGAGCATGACCAAGCTTCTCGCCAAGATCGCACCGAACGCCACCGACATGATTCGCGCGGACCATGCGCGAGTCCTCACGACCTTTCATCGCTACACCACAGACGCGGCGCCGGCCACCAAGCGGTCCTTGGTTGCGACGATCTGCCTCGCGCTCGAAGTGCACGCCGAGCTCGAAGAGGAAATCTTTTACCCGGCGATGGGCAGCGTCGACACGGCGCTCGTCGGCCGCTTGATCCCGGAGCACGACCGCATGCGAACGCTGATCGGGCCGCTTCGCAACGGCGACCCGGCCGATCCGGGATACGACGCGCAGCTGATGGAGCTGATGCGCGAGGTGATACACCACGTCGCCGACGAGGAAACGATCCTCCTGCCGCAGGCCGAGCGCGTGCTCGGCGAGCGCCTGGGCGAGCTCGGCGCGCGCATGATGAAGCGGCGCGTGAGCCTCATGGCGCCGCACGCTGGCGAGCTCACCCGGCACAAGGCGCGCTCCATGCCGATGACCAACTGGATGATCGCCGCCGGCGGCGTGATTGCCGGCGTCCTGCTCCTGCGGCACGTCAGGCGTCACGTGTGATCGAAGCCACGCACATCTACTGCGCCGCCTGCCGCGCCATCCGGCCGGTCGAGTTCGAGCGGTTCCTGCCGAGCGAGCCGTCGCTCGGCACCGCTGCGCGCTGCTCGCGCTGCGGCTGGCTCGCCTTCACCATGATCAGCGAGGCGCGCGTCTACTGCGACGTGTGCGACGAAATCCGGCCGGCGCTCCTGCACGAGTACCGCCCGGCCGGCTTGCTCTCGGGAGGTCTGGTGCGCTGCGCCGTCTGCTACGCCAGTCGCGCGCGCCTCTACGGCACGAAGGTGTCCGCCAAGTAATTCGGGGACGGAGCCCGAACTATTTCGGGCTCCGTGCCCGATCGAGTTCGGGCTCCGTCCCCGAATTGCGTCTGGGGACCATCAGGTTGCCGACGTTGATCTGAACCGCTTCGCCCTTCTGGTTGAGTGTTGTCGTGCGAATCTTGACGACGCCGATGTCGGCGCGCGATTTCGAAGGACGCACCTCCAGCACCTCGACTTCCACGCGCAGCTCGTCGCCGGGACGCACGGGCAGCGGCCAGCGGAATTCGTCGAAGCCCGCGCCGACGATGCCGCCGGCGGGCTGCAGGTCGCTTTCCACCAGTAGCCGCATGGTCATCGCGGCGGTGTGCCAGCCGCTCGCCGCGAGGCCGCGGAAAATGGAGCCGCGCGCGGCGGTGTCATCCAGATGAAAGGGTTGCGGATCAAACTCGGCGGCGAAGCTCTTGATGCGCTCGACGCTGACGGAGAGCCGCGTGCGGCCGCCGTACTTCTGCCCCGGCGCGAAATCCTCGAGATAGCGCATTCTTCACTGTTACACTAAAACCGGGTGGCTTCCATGAAAAGACGCGTCGCCGTCTACAGTGCCCGTCCGGGTCAGATTGCTCGCCCGGTGCCGAAGCCTGCGCCCGCCGACAAGGCGGCCGCCGCCGCCGCGGCGCCGCCGACGCGGCGCTTTGCCTGGCGCCAGCTTCTGCTGCCGGCGCTCGGCGTGCTCGTCGTAGCGCTGGTGGTTGCGCTGTGGCATGTGCAGCCGCGCGGCCTCAGCGAGAAGGACGTGCAGGCGCTCGTCAAGTACACGCTCGAGACGACGCCGCCGCCGCCCACCGCGCGCGACGCCTACGAAAAGATCCTGCCCTCGGTGGTCGCGGTGCGCGCCATGGCCGACGACGGCGAAGAGGGCACCAAAGGCATGGAAACCGGAATCGCGGACTGGCAGCGCGGCACCGGCGTCATCATCGTCGACAGCGGCCTCATCCTTACCAACCTGCACGTCGTGCAGGGCGCGCGGCGCATCCACGTGACGTTTGCCGATGGGCTCGACTCGGAAGCGACGGTCGTGGGCGAGCGCGCCGAGCACGACCTCGCGGTGCTGCAGGCGAAGGAGCTGCCGGATGACATCATGCCGGCGACCATGCGCTCCACTTCGGGACTGCAGCCCGGGGACCCGGTCGTGGCGGTCGGCTTTCCATTCGGCATTGGCCCGTCGGCCTCTTCCGGCGTGATCTCGGGCCTGAAGCGCGATTACGTCTCGCCCGAGGGCAAGCGTCTTCTCACCAACCTCATCCAGTTCGACGCGGCGGTGAACCCCGGCAACTCGGGCGGCCCGCTCGTCACGCTCGACGGCGAGGTGGTCGGTGTCGTCACCGGGCTTCTCAATCCGACCGAGAACCGCGTGTTCATCGGCATCGGCTTCGCCGTGCCGATCGAGAACGCGGCCTCGGCGGCCGGTCTTTCACCTTTCTAGTCAAAGGAACGCCATGGACCAAGGCTCCACCCTCATGGAGCGCGTGCTCTACGAGGTCAAGAAGACCGTCGTCGGCCAGGATCACTTCCTGGAGCGCGTGCTCGTGGCGATGCTCGCCGGCGGCCATCTGCTGGTCGAGGGCGTTCCCGGGCTCGCAAAGACCCTCACTGTCAAGACGCTGGCCGCCACGGTGCGCGGCACCTTCCGCCGCATCCAGTTCACGCCCGATCTGGTGCCGGCGGACCTGGTGGGCACCCGGATCTATAACCAGAAGACCGGTGACTTCGCCACGTCGCTCGGCCCCGTTTTCTGCAATCTGCTGCTGGCGGACGAGATCAATCGCGCGCCGGCCAAGGTGCAGAGCGCGCTCCTCGAAGTCATGCAGGAGCACCAGGTCACGATCGCCGGCGAGACCCACAGCGTGCCCGATCCGTTCCTGGTGATGGCGACGCAGAATCCGATCGAGACCGAAGGCACCTACGCGCTGCCGGAAGCGCAGGTCGACCGCTTCATGATGAAGGTGCTGGTCGGCTATCCGAGCGAGGAAGAGGAGTTCGTGATCGTCGAGCGCGTCACCGGCACGGCGCACGAGCCGATGGCAGTGGCGAGCACCGACCAGCTCGGCGAGCTGCAGCGCCAGTGCCGCAAGAATTACGTCGAACCGGCGCTGATTCAGTACGCAGTGCGCCTTGCAGCGGCGACACGCCAGCCGGACAAGTACCTGCTGTACGGCGCGAGCCCGAGGGCGTCGATTCATCTCATCGAGTGCGCGCGCGCACTCTCGTTTCTGCGCGGACGCGACTATGCGCTGCCCGAGGACGTGATCGATCTCGTGCCCGACGTCCTGCGCCATCGCCTGGTGCTTTCCTACGAGGCGCTCGCCGAGGGCCTCACGGCCGATGAGCTGATCAAGCGCCTGATGCAGCGCGTGCGCCCGCCGGAGAAGCCGCTCCAGGCCCATGTCCGAGTCCCAAGCGCACCCAGCGCGCAATCCTGACGCCCTCCTGCGGCGCGTCGAGTGGACGGTGATCCGTCGGCTCGACGGCCTGCTGCATGGCGATTACCGCACGCTCTTCCGCGGCTTCGGCCTCGATCTCGCCGATCTGCGCGAGTACCAATACGGCGACGACGTACGCCACATCGACTGGAACGTGACCGCGCGGCTGCAGACACCGTACGTGCGCGAGTACCACGAGGATCGCGAGATCACCGGCTGGTTTCTGCTCGATCTTTCGCGCTCGGTCGATTTCGGCTCGCAGGAAGTGAAGAAAGGCGCGGTGTCGGCGGACTTCGTCGCGCTGCTTGCGCGCCTGCTGACGCGGCACGGCAACCGCGTCGGCGCGATCCTTTACGGTACCGATGTCGACCGGGTGATCACGCCACGCACCGGCCGGCGCCAGGTACTCGCCATCCTGCACGCGATGATGTCGCGGCCGGCCCTGCCGGCGGGCAAGGGCACGGATCTCGGCACGCTCTTGAAGAGCGCCTTCAACTTCATCCACCGGCGCTCGCTCCTCTTCATCGTCTCGGATTTCATCAGCGCGCCCGGCTGGGAGCGGCCGCTGACGCAGCTCGCGCAGCGCCACGAGATGATCGCCGTGCGGGTGCAGGACCCGCTGGAAGCCGAGCTGCCGGATCTGGGACTCCTGGTATTTGAGGACGCCGAGACCGGCGAGCAGCTCTTCGTCGATACGCACGACGGGCGCTTTCGCAAGCGCTTCATGGACGCGGCGCAAAGGCGCGAGGCGGGGCTGCGCGGCGCGCTCGCGGATGCCGGCGTCGACGCGCTCGAGCTCTCCACCGGGGCCGATCTCGTCGACACCGTGCTACGCTTTGCCGATTTACGCAAGCGCAAGCGCACGGTGAGAGTCCATGAGCTTCCAGTGGCCTGAGTTTCTCTGGCTGCTCGCCGGGCTCCCCGCGCTCGTCGCGCTCTACTTCTACCTGCTCCGGCGGCGCAAGAAGTTCGCCGTGCGCTTCTCCAGCCTCGCGCTCGTGCGCGACGCGATGGGCGCGCCCAACTGGCGCCGCCATTTGCCGCCTGCTCTCGTCCTGCTCGCGCTCGCGGCACTTATTATCGCGGTCGCCCGACCGAGCGCGCTGATGACGCTGCCCTCGCAGCACGAGGTGGTGATCCTGGCGATGGACGTCTCGGGCAGCATGCGCGCGAGCGACGTCGAGCCAAACCGCCTGGTCGCCGCGCAGGTCGCTGCGAAGGCGTTCATCGGCGACCAGCCCGACCACGTGAAGATCGGCATCGTCGCCTTCGCCGGCACCGCAACCGTGGCGCAGGCGCCGACCCGCAACAAGGAAGACCTGTACGCGGCGATCGACCGCTTCCAGCTGCAGCGCGCCACTGCCATCGGCAGCGCGATCATCGTCTCGCTTGCCACGCTCTTTCCCGACGGCGGCTACGACGTCTCGGCGTTCTCGTACGCCGCCGAAAAGCGTAAGCCGCCGCCCAACTTCAAGCCGGTGCCGCCCGGCTCGTACAACAATGCCGTGATCATCCTCCTCACCGATGGCCAGCGCACCACTGGCCCCGATTCCCTGATGGCGGCGCGCCTCGCCGCCGAGCGCGGCGTACGCATTTTCACCGTCGGCGTCGGCACGCCCGAAGGCAAGGTGGTGGGCTTCGACGGCTGGTCGATGCACGTGCGCCTGGACGAAGAGACGCTGCGCGCGATCGCCGATCTCACGCGCGGCGAGTACTTCTATGCCGGCAACGCGCCCGATCTCAAGAAGATCTACCAGACGATGAACTCGCGCCTGGTGATGGAGACGAAGAAGACCGAGGTCGGGGCCTTCTTCTCCGCCGCCGCGGCGCTCCTCGTGCTCCTCGCCGCGGCGCTCTCGCTCGCCTGGTTCAACCGAATCCTGTAGTGCCGTTCGCGCGCGAGCGCCTGATCCGCTTCTCGCACTGCGATCCCGCCGGCATCGTGTATTTCGTCAACTTCTTCGACATGGTCGGCGGCGTGGTCGAGGACTGGTTTCGCGACGCGGTCGGCCTGCCGTTCGACGAAATGCACCTCAAGCGCCGCATCGGCTTCCCGATCGTCAACACCGGCTGCGAGTTTTTCCGTCCCGCGCACCTCGGCGACACGTTGCGCCTCGAGCTCGTGATCTCGCGCCTGGGGCGCTCATCGATCGAGTTCGAGGTGCGCGGCTCGGTGCGCGGCGAGGAAAAGTTTCTCGCCCGACACAAAGTCGCCCTCGTTTCGCTCGATAACTGGCGCGCGCAGCCGATTCCCGAGGACATGCGCGCTAAGATGCAGCCGTTCGTCCAATGATCAATCGCAGCTTCATGCCACTCGCGCTCGCCGCCGGCGCGATCTTCGGCCTCGCGCTCGGCATCCGCATGGCGCAGCCGCTCTTCATCAGCGCCATCAATTCCGCGACCGGCGTCGGCTACGCCACCATCAGCCTGGCCTTCGGCGTTGCGCAGCTCATGTGGGGCATCGGCCAGCCGGTCGCCGGCGCGATCTCGGATCGCTGGGGACCGCGGCCGGTGATGCTGTCGGGCGCGGTTCTCCTCGCCCTCGGCACGGCGCTCATGCCGTTCGCGTCCAGCACGTGGTCGCTGATCGTGGTCATCGGCCTCATCGCCGGGGCCGGCGCGAGCACCAGCGGCCCCGCGCAGCTCGCTTCCGCCATCGCGCGCTGGATCCCGGACGCGAAGCGCTCGGTGGCGAACGGCATCATCGGCGCCGGCGGCTCGCTCGGCCAGTTCATCCTCGTGCCGCTCGCGCAGCTCTTCATCGGGGTCGCCGGCTGGCAGCCGGCGCTCATCATCGTCGGCGCCATCGGCCTCATCGGCGTGCCGCTCGTCCTCTTCATCACGCCGGCGGAGACCGCACATGCGGCGGGCCACGCGCAGGCCGGCACCTTGCGCCAGGCGCTTCGCGGCGCGCTCCGCGATCCGAGCTATCTGCTCCTCACCGCCGGCTTCTTCACCTGCGGCTTCCACATCGCCTTCATCGCCACGCACCTGCCGGGCGTGGTCGCGTTCTGCCAGCTGCCGCCGAGCGTCTCGGCGTGGTCGCTCTCGATCATCGGCCTCTTCAACATGTTCGGCAGCCTCTGGATCGGCAAATACATCCAGGCGCGGCGCATGAAGATGGCGCTCGCCGGCGTCTATTTCGCGCGCGCGCTGATTATCCTGGTGTTCTTCTTCTCGCCGAAGGTGCCCCTCGTGTTCTTCCTCTTCGCCGCGGCGATCGGCTTCACCTATCTCTCCACCGTGCCGCCGACCATCGGCCTGGTCGCCAAGCTGCACGGCGCACGCTACATGGCGACGCTCTTCGGCATCGTCATGCTCTCGCACCAGATCGGCGGCTTCCTCGGCGCCTGGCTGGGCGGCAAGGCGTTCGAGGCGAACGGCAATTACGACTGGATGTGGTGGGCGGACATCGCGCTCTGCCTCGCCGCCGCCGCGGTGCATCTGCCGATTCGCGAGGCGCGGCCGCAACCGCTGCCGGCGGCCGCATGAAGGCGCTTGCCGGTTTTCTGGCGCTAGCGCTGGCCGGGGGCGCCGGTGCGCAGACCAGCATTCGCGGACTCGTCACCAACGGCAAGACCGCGGAGGCGGGCGTCTGGGTGATCGCCGAGACCGAGGACCTGCCGACGAAATTCGCCAAGATCGTCGTTACTGACGATCGCGGCCGCTTCCTCATCCCCGAGCTGCCGAAGGCGGACTACCGCGTCTGGGTGCGCGGCTACGGCCTGGTCGACTCGAAGAAGGTGAAGGCGAAGCCGGGCGCGCTTTTGCGCCTGAAAGCGAGCGTCGCGCCGAACGAAGGCTCGGCCGCGCAGTACTACCCGGCGGCCTACTGGTACGCCATGCTCGGCGTGCCGGCGAAGAACGAGTTTCCGCTCGGCAAAGCGGCGAATCAGATGCAGTGGCTCGACGCGCTGAAGTCGAACGGCTGCATCGGCTGCCATGCGCTCGGCAATGCCGCGACGCGCACGATCCCGCATGCGCTCGGGCAGTTCAAGTCTTCGCGGGAGGCGTGGGCGCGTCGCATCGCCTCGGGGCAGGCGATGACCTCGATGACCAATGTGCTCGGGCGCACCGATCCCGAGCGCATGCTGCGCGAATTCGCCGACTGGACCGATCGCGTCGCCACCGGCGACGTGCCGCACGATCGGCCGCCGCGACCGCAGGGCGCGGAGCGCAACGTCGTCGTCACGCTCTGGGACTGGAGCAATCCGCGCGCGTACCTGCACGACGAGGTGTCCACCGACAAGCGCAATCCGACGCTCAACGCCTACGGCAAGCTCTACGGGGCGACGGAAGAGAGCACCGACATGCTGCCGGTGCTCGATCCGGTGAAACACGTCGCCGCGGAATTCGAGCATCCGGTGCGCGACGCCGAGACGCCTTCTTCCAAGGATGATCCGATGGCGCCGTCGCCCTATTGGGGCGCGACGCCGATATGGGACAGCCACACGACGACGCACAATCCGATGCTCGACGAGCAGGGTCGCGTCTGGTACACGGCGCGCGTGCGTCCGCCGCGCAACCCCGAGTTCTGCCGCCAAGGCTCGAGCCATCCGTCGGCGCAGGTGCTGCCACTCGAGAGCGCCAACCGCCATCTCTCGATGTACGACCCGAAGACGAGCAAGTTCACGCTCGTCTCCACCTGCTTCAACACGCATCACCTGGTGTTCGCCGAGGATGCCAACCATACGCTCTGGACGAGCGCCGGCGGCGCCGGCAACCCGGCGCTTGGCTGGCTGAACCGCAAGCTCTTCGAAGAGACCGGCGACGAGGAGCGCGCGCAGGGCTGGACGCCGTTCGTGCTCGACACGAACGGCAATGGCAAGCGCGACGACTGGGTAGAGCCGGGCGAGCCGCTCGATCCGGCGAAGGACAAGCGCGTCGTCACCGGTCTCTACGCGGTCGCGGTCAATCCAGTCGACGGCACCATCTGGGGCACATCGCGCAGCTTTCCGGGTTACGTCGTGCGCGTGAATCCGGGGCCGGATCCGACGCATACCGCGCTCACCGAGCTCTACGAGCCGCCGCCGCCGGGCTACGGGCCGCGCGGCGGCGACATCGATCGCCACGGCGTTTACTGGACGTCGCTCTCGAGCGGGCACCTCGCAAGCTTCGACCGGCGTAAATGCAAGGGGCCGCTGAACGGCCCGCAGGCCACAGGCAAGCATTGCCCGGAAGGCTGGACGCTCCACGCGTTTCCCGGCCCGCAGTTCCGCAACCTCAGCGATCCGGGCAGCGTCGAGTCGAGCTACTACACTTGGGTCGACCAGTTCGACACCTTCGGCCTCGGCAAGAATGTACCGATCGCCACCGGCAACCTGAACGAAGGCCTGCTCGCGCTGGTCGACAGCAAATTCGTCGTCCTGCGCGTGCCGTATCCGCTCGGCTATTACGCGAAGTGGCTCGACGGCCGCATCGACGATGCGAAGAAGGGCTGGAAGGGCCGCGGCCTGTGGTCCACCGTCGCGACACGCGCGCCCTTCCACCTCGAAGGCGGCAAGGGCACACGGCCGAAAGTCGTGCGCTTCCAGCTGCGGCCGAATCCGCTCGCCGACTGACCCCGGTTCAGTTGTCCACGGCAGCGACGACCTGAATCTCCACCAGCTGCTCGGGCTCGCCGAGCTCAAGCACTGCCATGTTGGTGGTCGTCGGCTTGTGGTTGTACGGCGCGAAGTAGGAGTTGACGATGGCGCTCGCCTTGCCGATATCGCCCATGCGCGGGCGAGTGCGGAAGATGAAGACATGCACCACATCTTTCGGCGACGCGTTGGCGGCTTTCAGCGTCTGCATGATGCCGTCCATCGTCTGGCGCACCTGCGCCTCGAGGTCGTTCTTGAGGTACTTCACCACTTCCTCGCGCTTGTGCGGATGGTCGTGATAGACCGGAAGCGCGGTGCCGCCCGCGAGCCACAGGAGCTTGCCGCTCTTCACCTTGATCGCCGGTGAAAACGGCATGAACACGCTCTTGTCGTAGTTCGGATGGTTGATCACCTCGAGGTTGTTGCCGCTCTGGGCAGATGCGAAGCTAGGGGCGATGCACAGGCTCAGGCAGGTGATCAGGGTTGCGGGCTTCATGGCGCCTCCTCCGGTTGATTGGGACGCCCAGCGTACCTGATGAACCCAGCGAGGCGCCGCGCCCTAAAAATGGCTGGCGCTCTGGCGCTCGCGCCCGCGCTGGCGCGCGCGCAGGCGTCACCCCCGGCCGTGCTCGGCTACCTGCCGTGGTGGATGGCGGCCGGCTGGCGCGAGCTGCGACTGCGGCCCTTTAGCCGGCTCGTCCTGTTCGATGGGCCGATCCGCGCCGACGGCGCGCTCGAGCGCCGTCCGTGGCAAAAGCTCGCCCCGGGGCTTGCGGCGCACGCGCAGGCGCGGGGACTCGGCTTGGACCTCGCGCTGACGCTGCTCGGCGAGCACGACTTCGAGCGCGTGTTCGCGCGCGCGGCGCCGCGCGAGCGACTGCTCAACGAGTGCGCACGCTACCTTGGCGAGGGCATGCTCGCCGGCCTTCACCTCGACATCGAGGGCTACAGCGCGGCTTCCGATACCGCCATCGCCGGCTTTCGCGGCTGGCTGGCGGAGCTGCATGAGAGCGCGGCGGCGAAAGGCAGGACGCTCTCCGCTTTCTTCCCGGCGAGCGACGAATTCCACGCCTACGACGTTCAGGCGGCCGGTCGCATCGCGTGGTGGGTCGCACAGATCTACGACGCGCACTGGGCGGAGTCAAAGGCGACCGGCCCGCTCGTCACGCGCAGTGAAGCGAATGCCGTTGGCGTGCCACGGGCACTCGCACGGCTCGCTGCACTCGACGTGCCGCGCTCGCGCGTGCTGCTCTCGGTGCCGCTTTACGGCTGGCAATGGGCAGCCGTGTCCGAGCGCCCCGGGGCCGCGGCGCTCGGCAAGGCGCGCCTTCTCACCTATGCCGAGACGCCGCGAGCGCTCATGCCGAACGACCGGCTCGCGGCAAGCACGCTCGCGGCGCGGCACGGACTGCAGCGCGACGCCGAGCAGACGCCCTATTACGCGTATCGCGATAACAAGCACTGGGTCCAGGGCTGGTATGAGGACGTCGCGAGCCTCACGCACAAGCTCGCCCCCGAGCGGTTGCGCGGCTACGGCGGCCTCGCGTTCTTCCCGCTTGGCTACGACCGCGGCGAGATCATCGAGCCGCTGCTTCGCTGGTGGCGCTCGCCGGCGGCCTAGAATTGCAGACGTAACTCCGCTTGCCCGCGGGGGAGCTCCGGTAGCACGATCGCGAAGCGGTATTCATCCAGCCGCGTGAGCCGCGCGCTCGTCCCGTTCGCCACCAGGTGCGGCGTGGCGGCGCTCGTGGGAATAACGATGAGCTGCAGGCCGCGCACCGGCTCTGCTGCGACGAGCGAGATGCGCAGACCGCCGCTTTCTTGGCGGGTGGTGACAACCACTCGTTCGCGCCCCCGCCACCAGCGCGTCAGCGCTTCGCCGGAAGCGGCCCATAGCCGGCCGCGCTCCTTCGCCACGGCGGCGAGGAAAGGCGGCATCGCACGCGCGAGCGGGCTGTCGGCATCAAACGATTGCGTGTGCAGCGAGAGCAGGCCGAAGCCGCGCGTGGCGAGCGTATCCGCTAGGCTCGCGCCGAGCATGTTGCTCGCGCTGTCGGTCTTAAGCTTGCCCGTGCGCAAGAGGTTCATGTCGTCGAGCCAGGTGCGCGGCAGGACCACGAGCGCCTGCTCGGGCGGCACGCCTTTCTCCGCCTGCGAAAAACCGGGGAGCGAGTCCTCGCGCGCATCGGGCGAGGCGGCGTGGTGCCGCAGGCCGTTCGCACGCAGGAGCTGTTCCGTGGTGTCGTCGTAGAGCTCGAGTGGGGCGCGGAAGCCGCCCGCCGCTTTGATGTCGGGCATGAGCTTCGACATCTGGTTGATCATCGCCTTGATCCGCGCGTCCTGGCGCGCCGGCGCAAGCTTGGCGAAGCCGTCATGCACGTCGGCGTGGTAGGCGATCTCATGGCGCGAGGCGAGCCGTTTGACGACCGCCGGAAAGCGCGCCGCTTCCGAGGTGACCGAGTAGAACGTGCCGCGCAAGCCGTAGCGCTCGAGCTCCGCGGCGAAGCGCACGCTGTTCTCGAACTTGTCCTCGGTATCCATCTCGATGAGGAGCGCCGCTTGGTAGGGCGAGGGCCACGCGGCCTTTATTAGCAAGGGCTTGCGCTCGAGCCAGTCGAGCGTGCCGAGGAGCAGCTTGTCGATGTCGGCTTGCGCGCCGCCCCAGGTCGTCTCGATGAAGCCGAGATAGGCGCGCCGCGCGCCGTCGCGCTCGTCGAAAGCCACGCCCGGAAGGAGCGAGTCGGCAGGACTGGTTTCGCGCATCCAGTTGCCGTAGCGCGCCGCGCCGTTACGCGTGCGCACACGAAGCAGCGGCTCGGGCGTCGGCAGCAGGTAAACGCGCTTGCCGGCGCTGAGGCGGCTCGTGATGGGGGTTTCACCGTAGGGAAGGAGGAAGTGCTCCTCGGCGCCGGGCGCCTGCGCTACCACCGCGGCGCCGAAGATGTCGTCGATGAAGCCGTAGCCCGACCACTGGCCGCGACCGTCGCGCACGCCGACCGCCCAGGTGCCGAGCACGCTCCAGCCGGCGGCAAGGCGCGCGCGGATCGCCACGCGTTCCTCGTCCGAGAGCGCCACCGTCGAAGGCAGGATGAGCACGGCGGGCTCACTGACCGACGCGAGCTCGGCGGCATGCAGCTCGCGCGCGGCGAGATGCGCTCGCGCAAAGAACTGGCGCCAGGGCGAGAGCAAGAGGTCGTACTGGCCGCCATTGCCGCGGAAGAACGCTTCGGTGATGTCGCTGCGCAAGAGGACGATCGGCCGGGCGCACGCCGCGGCGGCCGAGAGCGCGAGCACCAGGGTGGCAACGATGCGAGCGAGGCTAATCATGGTCGTCTCCGGTATAGCGGTAAAGCAGCACCACCTCGTCGCGCGGCGCGGCGCGCTGTCGCGCCGCCGGGCGCCGCCGCCGCAGCACGAGCGTGCCGTAGGCGCCGAGCGCGAATACGAGCGTCGTGAGCGAGAGGAAGAGCACGAGGTGCGTAAGAAAGACGAAATAGGTTTCCATGCCTAGGTCTGCGCGGCTTTCAGCTTGCCGAGGCGGGAGACCTTGTCCCAGCTCATGCCCACGGCGGCGAACTCTTCGGCAGCGGCGAGTAGCCGCGCGGCGTCCAGCACCACCATGTAGACGGCGCGAAAGAGCGGGCTCAGGGCGAGCAGCCATGGCGATTCGTTCTCGATGGCGACGCAGAAGGTGAGCACCGTGCACTCGAGCACGATGAGCTGCAGCCACCAGCACACCACCACCGGATGGATATGGAAAAGGAGGCCGCCGCCCACGAAAAGAAGCTGTGCGCCGATATGCAGCGCCGGCAGGGCGAGGTGCTCGGCGCCGAGGTACCAAAGTGCGACGCAGCGCACGGGCGAGCGCCGCAGCGAAAAGAGGCGGTGACGGCGCTTCCTGAGCGCCTGCAGCGAGCCGCGCGTCCAGCGATAGCGCTGGCGCAGGAGCTCGAGCGTGCGCTCCGGCGCCTCGGTCAAGACCATGGCGCGCGGCTCGTACACCACGTGCCAGCCCGCGCCGAGCAGCTTCACGGTGAGATCGAAATCCTCGGCGAAGCTGTCGCCGTCATAGCCTTGTACCGCCTCGAGGGCGCTCTTCCTGAAAGCACCGAGCGGGCCGGGCACGATGGTGACGACGCCGGCGGCGCTCTGCGCGCGCTTGGCAAGCCCGTAGCCCGCAATGTATTCGAGCGCCTGCATGGCCGACCACGGCGTGCCGCGGTTAGCGACGCGCACATTGCCCGCCACGGCGCCGACGCGCGGGTCGGCAAAGCGCGCGATGCAGTGCTTCAGCGCCTGCGGATGAAGCAGGCTGTCGCCGTCGATGCAGACGACAAACTCGCCGCGCGCGTGCGCGATGCCGTGGTTGAGCGCGTCGAACTTGCCGCCGTTCGGTTTCGCGAGCACGCGGCATTCGACCTCGGGGCGGCGCCGTTGGAAGGGCAGGGCATGCAGGTATGTGCGATCGGAAGAGCCGTCGTCGACCACCACGATCTCGAAGTTCGGATAGTCGATAGCGAGCAGCGATTCCAACACCGCAGCGATCATCGTGCCCTCGTTATAGGCGGGCACGATGATCGAGACGCTCGGCGCTTGCGCACCGGCTTGCTCGCCTTCGCCGGCCGCGCGCGCCCAGTGGTCCCAGGCGGCGAGCCCGAGCATGCAGAGATGCCGGCAGGCGAGCACGATGAGCAGCGCGAAGAGCGCGAGCACGATCACCTTGCTCACCGGACCGAGCAGCGCGGCGCCCTCACGGCGCAGCAGATGATGTGCGAGTTGGTGCACGCCGTAGGCCGCCGCGGCGAGTAGCGCCGCGGCGGTGGCAATGGCGAGCGCGCGCGCGGCGTTGGGCTTCACCATAGGAGCTGCACGAAGGCGGCGAGCTGTTGCATGCGGTAGGGCGTGGGCCGCGGTGCGTCGACGAACCACGCTTCCAGCCCGCAGGCGAGCTCGCGCGTAAGCCAGCGGCGCGCGCTGACGCCGGCGCTGTAGGTCGCCTTGGCGGTCTCGCTGAGACCGGCGCCGAGGCGCGCCCAGACGCTCACGTCGTTGCGATCCGAATACCAGGCGCGGCGCAGGCCCACGAAGCCGATCTGGTACGCGGGCTTCGGCGACCAGTAGCGCGCATCCTCGCGCTCGGCGCGGCGCGCGAACAAGCCGCCGTACCACTCGAGGCGCCAAGGCAGTGGCTGCCATGCGGGCGTCACCTGCGCCTCGGCTTCGTAGACGCGATTGCCGTCGGAGATGTCGTAGCCGTCCGCGCGCACGCGCAGCGCGCCGAGCACGCCGCGAGCTTCGGCTGCCACGCCGAGGGTGTTCGCGGTGAGCCGGCCCGCGAGCGCCGCCGCGCTGAAGGCGAGCCGCCCCCAGTTCACGTGGCCCGCGCGCACGCGCACGTGATCGCGCCAGGGCTCGACTTGCACGGTGCCGAAGAGCTGGTCGTCGTACAGCGTCGCCTCGACGCGGGGTGCGAGCGGCGTCGCGACGAACCATGCAGAGCCCTGCAGCGCTTCGCGGCTCGCGCTGAACCCGGGGGAGCGGTTGTCCTCGCCGAGGAGCCCGAGCTCATATCGCCGCGAGCGATCGGCGCTCCAGCGGCGCCAGGTAAACCACACTTCGTCGCGCGTGAAGTCTTGATTGTCGGCGGTGCGTACGAAGCGCAGCCCGAGCGCCGGGCGCAGTTCGCGCGCGGCGAGCTCGAGGCTCTTCTCGCCGTCCTGCACCGCGGGGTCGCGCTCGCGAGCAGCGCGAAATTCGCGCTCCGCGGCATCGGGCCGGCCTTGCCACAGCATGACGTTGCCGATGCCGACGCGCGCACGCGCTTCGTACTCGGTGCCTAAGAGCGCGCGATAGTCCTCGAGCGCCGCGTCGTAGCGGCCGGTCCAGGCGAGGCTGTTCGCCACGGCGTAGCGCAGGGGAGCGGAGCCTGCCGCGCCGCCGTGCAGCGCCGCGCGTCCGAGACGCACGGCCTTGTAGTAGTCGCCGGCCTCGTAAGCCTCGAGCGCCGGCGCGGCAGTGCGATCTCTTTTCAGCTCCTGCAGGGCCTGGTCCATCGGCTTCAACGGCGCGCGCGGATCGAGCGCACCGGCGGGCGCGGCCGGGGGCTCGAGCTGCGTGGCGGCCGGCTGCGCGGCGGCGGCGCCGGGCAGGAATGCGAGCGCCGCGGCGAGCGAGCGCCATGTGCGGGTCATGCTTGTCGCAGGCGATCGAGCGCACCGAGGATGCTGTGCGGCTCGGCGTGCACCTCCAAGCGCAAGCCCCCATCGGAGGCCGACATGCGCTTCACGATCTGCCGCGCCGCTTCGGCGCCGCAGCCGTACCAGTAAAACCAGACCCCTTCGCCTTCGGCGAGGGCGACGAATTCGCGCGAGCGGCGGCGCGCCGCCACGAGGATGCGCGAAGGCTCCAGGCGCGAGTTCTGCAGGCCTACGAGGCAGCTCTCGATGTCATAGCCGTCGGCCGCGGCAAGGAGGCGCTCCACCGCTTCGCAGAACGAGCTGCGGTCGAATCTGCGCGCAGCGAGCAGGGCGATCGTTTCCTCCTCCACCTGCAGCAAATCGCCGTCGTAGGGACGCGAGAAGCGCGTGCCGTGAAGCGCGTCGATCATGCGCTTCACCGCTGCGTCGGGCACGCCGACGGGAATCACCGATGAAGTCCCCAAGCGCATGAGCGCGAGCGTCTGCGAGTTGCGCAGCCTGAGCGCACGCTCGCGCACCACCACGCGCAGACTCGCGCGCTTCATGGCGCGCACTTCCGCGACTGCTCGCGCCAGCGCTTCATAGTCGCCCGGCCGCTCGAAAGGCAGGAGCAGCGTCGCCGCTTCGCTGCGGCTCGCTGCGTCCACTGCCTGCGCAATCGATTCGACTTCTTCCCACGCCTGCCACGACTTCACCGGCGCCGCGAGCGCTCCACGTACGCAGATGACGCTGTCGATCGGCGCCAGCGGCTCATCGAAACGGTGCAGCGGCGCGGCGAGCGGCGCTCGTGCGTGCGCGCCCGCCACGCGCAGCTCGAAGCTCTCGCGCGCACTCGGACCTTCGTCGCTGAACCAGTGCCGCACCTCGAAAAGCGCGCCCCCGGCGGCGGCCCTGGCCAGCGCGAAGCCGGCGAAGTTCTCGCCGAGGCGCCGCAACGTCAGATATTCACGCGCGGCCTCGGGTGAGGGCGCGAAAAGCGCGACCAGCGTGTGCTCGCGCGCGCGCGCCCATTCGATAAAGCGCGCCGTGGCCTCGCCCGCGGCGCGCGGGTCGGCGGTGAGGAAAAGCGCGTCCGCCTCGTCGATCACGACGAGCGCCTCGCGCGCCGCGATGTGGCGCTCGAGCTGCGCGAGCAGGCTTTGCACGCCGAGCCGGAAGAGATGCTTCGACGCTTCCGCCGCCAGCTGGCAGATCGAAAGCTGCCCGGCTTTCAGCGCCGCGTTCAGCGCGAAGCCGGCAAGCCGCGCCTTGCGTAGCAGAACCCCCGGCGCCGCCGGCGTGACGAGCGCACAAGGCTTGCCGGTACGCAGCGTCGCGGCGAGCGCGCCGGCGACGAGCGGCACACGCACCGCCTGCTCTGCGCAAGCCACCGCGTAGACCATGCCGGCCGCGAGCCGATCGATCCGGGAGGGCAGCTCCGCCAGGCCAAGGCGCGCGTGCGCCGCCGCGCCGTGCGGCGCTACCGGCGGCGGCAGGCTGCGGACGACGGCAGCCGCCGCCTGCTCCGATTGTTCGAGCAGCCCCCCTTCGGGTCCCATGCGTGCACTATGCCGTCCGAGCGGCTATCTCAATTCGGACACGCGCATAGCCCGGTAAGCGCTCCCCCCGGGCGGACTGAGGCTCAGGCAGCCGCCAATGTGCCGTCCTGGTAGTCGCGAATCGCCTGCTCGATCTCTTCGCGCGTGTTCATGACGAAGGGACCGTACTGCACGACCGGCTCGCCGAGGGGGCGGCCGGCGAGGAGCAGGAAGCGCGCACCTTGCGCTCCGGCTTTCACCTGCACGTCGCCCTTCGTGCTGAATACCGCGGCGCTGTGCGCCGGAATTCCGGCGAGCTCGCCCTCGTACACGTAGGCGAAGGCGTTGTAGCCGTCCGGCACCGCGTGCTTGAACTCCGCGCCCGCCGGCAGATGCACGTCGAAGTACGTCGCATCCGTCGCCCCGGGCGCGACCGGCGCGCGCGCGCCCGCATAGTCGCCGGCGATGACACGCACTCTGCCGCCGCCCGCGAGCGCGACCTCAGGGATGTCAGTCGCCTGCAAATCGCGATAGCTCGCCGGCTTCATCTTGTCCTTCGCCGGCAGGTTGATCCACAGCTGGAAGCCGCGCATGCGGCCGCGGTCCTGCTGCGGCATCTCGGAATGGATGATGCCGCGGCCTGCGGTCATCCATTGCACGCCGCCCGACTTCAGGTTGCCTTTATTGCCCAGATGGTCCTCGTGCAGCATGTGCCCATCGAGGATGTAAGTCACCGTCTCGAAGCCGCGGTGCGGATGCGCCGGAAAGCCGGCGATGTAATCGGCCGCATCGTCGGACGAGAACTCGTCCAGCATGAGGAACGGATCGAGCCGCGCGTGCGGCGACTGCCCGAGGCTGCGGCGCAGCTTGACGCCGGCGCCATCGGAGGCGGCCATTGATTTGATCAGGTGGTGCACGGTACGCGTGGTCATGGTCGCTCGCACGTGGGGGCGACGTGCGCCTGTTTCAAGGTAAGGCGCGCTTCTCGCGCGGACGCCGGAACCACTTGGTGATGATCGCCTTGTAGCCCGCCCTCACCGGCGTGCCGTGATGCAGCGTGTCGTAGTTGCCGCTGCCGTCTGCGCGCAGGTTGTTCCAGATGACCGCCATGCCCTGCTTCGGCGGAATGGAATGATTGACGTTGACGAAGTTGGTCTCGCCGCCCGCTTCGACGTCGTTCAGATAGATCATGAACGTCCACGTCCGCTGACCGAGCGTCGCCGTCGAATGCCGTTCGATTTCGTACGCTTCGAAGTAGTCAGTGTGCGGCTTGAACTCCTGGCCGACCTCGTAGAACTGGCCCTGACTCGGCTCGGCCATGGCGGGATCGATTCCCATGGCGCCGCAGATGCGCGCATCGAGCGCGCGCACCGCCGACTCGCTGCCGACCAGATCGCAGGTGCGGCTCGTGCGGAAGGAACTGTCCGCTGTGCCGTCGTGGCTGATGGTCGAGGGACGCAAGCGCTGCCTGATGATGTCGATCAGCTCCTCGCACTCGGCGGGCTCGAGGAAGCGCTCCGCCGTGTAGAGCTCCAGCCGATCGGACGGAAAGCGCCTTAGCGCCACGCGGCGAATGTTCAGCTCGCGCTCAGCGGCGTCGGGCGTAAAGCCCTCTTTCACCAGCGTGTTGAAGATATCGGAGACCGAGCAGCCGCGCGCCACATTGTGCGCGACCCATTCCTTCCATTCCTGCGGTAGTTCGGTGCGTGCCATCCGTTCATGGACAGCCTGCCCCGGCACGGGTTCCGGCGCTAGCGCGGCTTCATTACACGTCGCGCGCCATGGCGGTGGCGCTGGCGGGGCACAGATCGCGGAACTGCGCCGTGGCGCGAATCTCGGCCGGCAGCGAATCGCGTTCGATGGCCGCGAAGCCCAGTCGCCGGAAGTACGCCTGCGCATCCGTAGTGAGGAGGAACAAGCGCCGAACGCCCTGGGCGCGGGCGCGCTGCATTAATTCGCCGCAGAGCGCATCCGCAATTCCTTTGCGTCGCCAGGCCGTATGCACCGCCACCGAGCGCAGCAGGGCAACCGCACCGAACGCTTCCATTCCCGCTGTGCCGCAGACCTGCGTGCCGGCGCGGGCGACGACGAAGGCGCCATCGTCGCGGATGTCCTCGGTCGGCAGCCCGCACGTCGCGAGGAGCACTTTCACCTCGTCGAGCGTCGTGGCGCTGTCAATGCGGATCGTCGATGTCACTTGGCGCAGCAGGCGGCTGCCGTCGTCCGCTGTTCAGGCGTGGCGCGCGGGCGCGTCTCGCTGCCGTACATCGGCACCCTGTCCAGCGTAAGGAACGATTCCCAGGCGATGCCCTGCGGATCGATCGTCCAGTACTTGTCGCTCTTCGCGTAGCAGCAGTTCGCACCCTTCTGCGCCGTGGTCGAGAGGTCCGCCTGCGCGAGACGCGCGCCGATCTCCTCGAGCTCGGCACCGTTGTCGGCCTGCAGGCCGAGGTGGTCGATGCCGGTTTTTGCACAGCGATTCGAGATAGCGAAGTTGATGCGCGGGTCCTCGAGCATCCACTTGGCGTAATCGGACTTCTTCACCGCGGGCTCGGCCCCGAAGAGCGCGGAGTAAAAACGGATGCTCTGCTCGAGATCATTGACGGCGACGTGCACGTGAAAACGCTTCATGGTTTTTGCCTTTCGCGAGTGAGGGTCGAGGGGAACACGCGCGGCCACCGCCACAGCAGTTCTCGGTGAGATAGCCGACGAGTTCGTTCATGTTCTGGAAATCGGTGCTGTAGATGACGAACCGTCCTTCCTGGCGGCTCTTCACGAGCCCGGTGCGAGCGAGATGCGCGAGATGGAACGAGAGCGTCGCCGGTGGCAGATCGAGCTCTTCGCCGATACGGCCGGCCGGCAGGCCGTCGGGTCCGGCTTCGACGAGTAAGCGATAGGCCTTGAGGCGCGTCTCCTGCGCGAGCGCGGCCAGTGCGTCGACGATTTGCGCCATTTCCATATTTCCAGAATAATGGAAATATCGTAGCCGCGTCAAGCGCGGCAGAGCGGCTCAGGTCAGTGCCATACTTCGGCGGCGACCTCGACGATGCGCGCGAGCTTCGCCCACTGCTCGTCCTCGGTCAGCAGGTTGCCGTGGTGGGTGCTCGAGAAGCCGCATTGCGGCGAGAGGCACAGGTTCTCCAGAGGCACCACCTTCGCGGCTTCGTCGATGCGGCGCTTGAGCGCATCCTTCGGCTCGAGGGCGCCCGACTTGGTCGTGACGAGCCCCAGCACCACTTTCTTGCCGCGCGGCAGTTGCTTGAGCGGCCCGAAGCCGCCGGCGCGCTCGCTGTCGTATTCCATGAAGAAGCCGTCGACCTTCGCGGTGAACATCGCCGCGACCACATCGTCCTGGTAGCCGCCGGCGGCGAACCAGGTGCTCCTGAAATTGCCGCGGCAGGTGTGCATGGTCACCGCGAGGTCCGCGGGCCGGCCGGCGAGCGCCTCGTTGATGGCGCGCGCGTATGCGGGCGCGAGGGTCGCCGGATCGTCGCCATTGCGCCGGAAGTTCTCGCGCACTTTGTCGTCGCAGAGATAGGAGAAGCCGACGTCGTCGAGCTGCAGGTAGCGGCAGCCGGCGTCGTAGAGATGGCGAATCGCTTTGCGGTAGGCCGCGCCGATGTCCGCCCAGAATTCCTCCAGGTCGGGATAGACGGTGCGCGAGATGGCATTCCTGCCGCCGCGCATGTGCGCCGTGCCGGGCGAGGGCAGGGTGAACTTGGGCGTGCGACGCGTCACTGATTTGAGGTAAGTGAAGTGATCGACCATGATCGGGCGCGAGCAGTCGACCTTGCCGGTGACGCTCGCCATCGGCGGCACGTCCTCGGCCTTGAACGTGTGGCCGCCCGGCACCGGCACGAGCTCGATGCCGTCCAGCTGCTTTAGGAAATCGAGGTGCCAGAAATCGCGCCGGAATTCACCATCGGTGATTGCCTGCAGGCCGATTTCCTCCTGGCGCTTGACCGCGCGCGCGATGGCGCGGTCCTCGATCGTGCGGAGCTCGGTGGCGGGGAGGGCACCGGCCTTCGCTTTGGCGCGCGCCTCGCGCAGCTCCGCCGGACGAAGCAGGCTGCCGACCTGGTCGGCATGGAAAGGGGGGCGGGTCATGGCGCGAGTCTAGCGCCGCCGCCAGCCCGCGGCGTAACGCTCGAAGGTCTCCTCGCTCGCCGGCGCGAAATCGCCGCCGTCCCAGCCAAAGCGCTCGATGCGCACGATCTCGGGCTCGATGCGCAGCACGTTGAATGCGTTCGCTTCGCCGCGCGCGCGGAGCGACGTCGCCGTGCCCGCCTGCACCATGAGCGCGGCAAAGCCTTCGATGCGGTAGCGCGCTGTCGTGTCGCCGACGTGCGTCGTGTGCAGGTGCCCGGCAAGCAGCAGGTCGGCACCGCACTCGGCGAATGCCTCCATGGCGAGGCGCGCGCGACCGACAGTCGCGCGGGGCGCGTGCCCGGGCGGCAGGTCGAACGGGTGGTGCGTCACGATCACCTTGGTCGTGCGCTCGTCGAGCGTTGCAAAGCGTGACCGGATGCGCGCGAGCTGCGTCGCGTTGATGCGACCGCCTTTGAAGGCCGCCGAGCGCGCGGTGTTCACGCCGACCACGGCGATCTCGTTGTCGATGTACGCCGGCTCGATCTCATCGCTGATGTAGCGCCGGTATTTGGCGAGCGGCTGCAGGAAGCGTTGCCACAGGTTGTAGAGCGGCACGTCGTGGTTGCCCGGCACGACGACGAGCGGCTGCGGCAGCGTGTCGAGGAAGCGCCGCGCGTCGCGGAACTCCGCCGACTTGGCGCGCTGCGTGAGGTCGCCCGAGACGACGACGACATGCGGGCGAGACTGGCGCACGCGCCGTGCGAGGGGTGCGAGCAGCCGCGCATCGACGCGACCGAAGTGCAGGTCCGAAAGATGGGCGAGCGTCCTCATGGCGCCATCACCTTGAGCGCGCGCGGCCGCACCCGATAGGTGAGCGGCAGATCCATGGCGGCGACTTCGCCATCGGTGGCGACGAGGAGGCGCGTGTGCCGGCTCTCGATGCGAAGCTCGGCGGCGGTCGCGGCCTCGAAATCGCGCGACTGCTCGAGATTTCCGAGGAGCGCGCGTGCCGCGAGCGCGAGCAGGCCGAGGCGGCCGCCGCGGTGGGTGACGTAGACGCTCAGCACGCCCGCGTCGAGCCGCGCTCGCCGGCCGATGTCGAAGCCCTGCATCTCGTAGACGTTGTTGCCGATGAACACGAACGGCGTGCGCCGCCGATAGGCCTTGCCGTCGAGCTCGAGCGCAAGCTGCATGAACGGATGGCGGCCGATCACCGTGTGCGCGGCCCAGAGCATCGCGTGCCATTTGCTGCGGCCGAGCCGCCGCTGCTGCTTCGTGCGCTGGTGCACCATCGCCGGATAGAGGCCGATGCTCGAGTTGTTGAGGAAGATGCGGCCATTCACCGCGCCGACGTCGATCTCGCGCGCGCGGCCTTCCAGCGTGACGACCACCGCGGCCGGCGCCTCGAGCGGGATCGCGAGGTCGCGCGCGAAATGGTTGAGCGTGCCGCAAGGGATGACGCCGAGCGCGCTGCCGCTGCCGACGAGGGCACTCGCCACCGCGTTCACCGTGCCGTCGCCGCCCGCGGCGACGACCAGCGGCGGCCGGCCGCGCGCGGCTTCCTTCGCCAGGTGGGGAAGCTCCCCACCGCTCTTTGCAACCCGCGGCGCGACCTCGACGCCTGCCGCGCGATAGAGGCCGGCAAGCTTCTCGACCATGTCATCGGCCGCCGTGCCCGAGCGCGAGTTGAGGATGAGCGGGATCGCCGGCATGCGAGCGCCTAAGGCAAGGAACGCGCCGAGGGTCCCCTACAATGCGCCGACCATGAGCGACCTTGCCGAGCGCGGCCTCTCCGCCGAACAGCGGATGATGCGCGAGAGCTGCCGCGCGTTCGTCGATGACTTCGTCACGCCCTTCATCCGCCAGAACTGGCAGCGCGAGTGGCTGATGGAGCCCGAGGCGCGCCTGCCGCGCGCGATCCTCGAGCAGGCCGATCGCATCGGCATCCGCACGCTCGGCGTGCCCGAGGAGTACGGCGGCGTGCAGCTGGAAAGCGCGGCCGAGGTGCGCACCTTCGCGCTCATCGCCGAGGAGATCGCGCGCGGCGACTCGGGCCTCGCCGACAAGCTGGTGCAGAACTGGAAGGTGTCGGTGCTGCTGCGCCGCTTCGCGCCGCGGCACCTGCAGGAAAAGTGGTTCCCGCGTCTCGTGGCCGAGCCCTCGTTCCTCCTCGCGCATTGCCTGACCGAGCCGCGCGGCGCCTCCGATCGCTGGCTGCCGTACAACGTGCCCGAAGCGGCGATGCACACGCGCGCGGTGCGAGACGGCGAGCACTGGGTGATCAACGGCAGGAAGCAGTTCATCAGCAACGGCTACGACGCCTCGCTCTTCGTGGTCTACGCGAACACCCATCCGAAGGTGGGCATGCTGCAGGGCACGTCGAGCTTCCTCGTGCCGCGCGATACGCCGGGCCTCACCATCGCCCGCTGCAACGAGACGATCGGCTGCCGCTTCATGAATAACGGCGAGCTGGTGTTCGAGAACCTGCGCGTGCCGCTGGATCACCTGCTGGTCGAGGGAAACGCGCTCGGCGCGGCTGGCATCTATTTCCGGCCGGGAAAGATCATCCAGGCGGCGAAGAACCTCGGCGTCGGCATGGCGGCGTACGAGCGCACATCCGATTACGTGCAGCAGTACGTGCAGGGCGGGCGCATTCTCATCAAGCATCAGGCGGTGGCGTTGCGCCTTGCCGACATGGCGACGCGCCTGGCGGCGGTGCGCTCGCTCGTGCGCGAGGCGGCGCGCGCGGTGGACGAGGCGGCGGAAGACGCGGACGCGCTATGCAACATGGCGAAGGTGTTCGCGTCCGAAGAGATACTCAAGGTGGCGCAGCACGCGCTCGAGCTCCACGGCGGCAACGGCGCGATGCTCGACTTCGGCATCGAGAAGCTCTGGCGCGACGACTCGATCTTCCTGCACATGGACGCGA
>Ga0081539_10000310_pt1 | contig 109306 bp, 84 predicted proteins | sample TabmetS4T2R2_FD_71023 | JGI IMG/M metagenome (GOLD analysis project Ga0081539, IMG submission 71023) | Tabebuia heterophylla rhizosphere microbial communities from the University of Puerto Rico - S4T2R2 | ecosystem: Host-associated > Plants > Roots > Rhizosphere ... | reverse complement strand
CCCATGTCTCGAACGCGCCTTTCAGGACGGCTGCACCCCGGCGGACGGCACATTCGCGGCAGCTCACCCCACGGGTGCGCGCCGGGCGCTGCGCGCCCGGTGCCCGCGCAGCGGGCGTGACCAAGCCGCACCCGCCGCATGGCAAGAACCACAAGCAACCCACCGGTGGATCCAGGCTCAACGTCCCGAACGCGCCTTTCATGGCGCGGCCGATGTCCCGAACGCGCCTTTCAGGGCACGGCCAGCGTCCTGAAAGCGCCTTTCAGGGCATCGGTCAGCTCAAGGTCACCCGCAGGGAGGGTTGCAGCCGGTCGCCGTGAGCCCGGACCAGCTCGTCGCACAAGCCCCAGATCTGGTCCACCGTGAGCGCGGCCGCGGTCGCCGGGTCGGTCATGGCCGCGTGGCGGATGTGCCGCGGCTCGTCGTCGACCGCCGCCTTCACCACGAGGTCGTTCATGCTCAGGTAGGTCCGGTTCAGGGCCGCCAGCTGGGGCGGCAACGCACCGGCACGCGTCGGCCACACCCCCGACCCGTCCACCAGGCACGGCACCTCGACCGTCCCCCCGGCGGGCAGGTTCGAGATCAACCCGCGGTTGGGCACGTTCCCGTACACCACCCGCGGCGTCCCCGTCACCATGCTGTGGATGATCTGCGGCGCGTACTCCATCGTCCCCTCGACCGTCAGCGGCTCACCGGCGGCGAGGGCGGCTCGGGTCCGCTCGTACTCCGCCAGGTTCTCCTCGACGATCTCCAGGTAGTTCCCCACGGGGATGCGCAACCGCTCGATCTCGCCGGCGTGGTGCAGGTACCACGGCACGTACTCCGACGAGTGCTCGCTCGTCTCCGTCGGGTAGTAACCCAGCCGCCGGTACATGTCCACCCGCACCCGGCGCCGCAGCTCCGGATCCGCCTCGATCGCGGCGTCCAGGCGCGGGTACAGGTTCTCGCCGCGACGCGTGAACTCCAGCACCCACGCCTGGTGGTTCACCCCCGCCGCCCGGTACGTCACCTCCTCGAACGGGACGTCCACCAGCTCCGCCAGCCCACGCATCGTCCAGTACACCGAGTGGCACAACCCCACCACCCGGGTCAGCCCGGTCGCCTCCGTCAGGTACTGGACGTTCATCGCCATCGGGTTGGTGTAGTTCAGCAGCCACGCGTCGGGGCACACCTCCGCGATGTCGGCACCGAGGGCACGCAGCAGCGGGAACGTCCGCAGGGCACGGAAGATCCCGCCGACCCCGAGCGTGTCCGCGATCGTCTGGCGCAGACCGAAGGAAGCCGGGACGTCGAAGTCGGTCCTGGTGGCCTCGGCCATGCCGACCTGCACCATGTTGATGACGAAGTCCGCCCCTTCCAGGCCCTCCCGCCGGTCGAGGTGCGCGGTCAGCCGCGGTGACGCACCCCGGTCCCGCGCGATGAACCGCGCCGCTGCCTCCGCTGTGGACAGTCGCTCCCCGTCGATGTCGTGCAGGGCGATGTGCACGTCCCTCAGCTCCGGGAACGCGAACAGGTCCGCCAGCAGCCCCTGGGTGAACACGACGCTGCCCGCGCCGACGAAGGTGATCTTCATTCCTGGCTCTCCTCGACGTCGACATAGCTCATGGCCTCGGCCCACGACGGCTGGGACGCCGTTCCGCCAGGGGACAATGTGGACAGTGCGCCGCACACGGCCGCCAGGTTCAGAGCCCGCTGGTCGGACATCCCATGCAGCTTCCCGGCGATGAACCCCGCGTCGAAGCTGTCCCCCGCGCCGACTGTGTCCACAGGAGACATCAGGATGCCCTTGCTGCGCAACACCTTCTCGCCGCTGTGACAGAACGCACCGGCGGCACCGTCCTTCACGGCCACCAGGGGCCCACGGGACGCCAGCAGGGCGGCCGCCTCGGGAACCGACGCGGCGCCGGCCAACCGCATCGCCTCGTTCGCGTTGGGCAGCAGGTAGTCCACCTCGGCCAGGAGCGAGCCGACGTCCCAGTTCCCGCTCGGGTCGTCGTTCGTGTCCAGGGACGTCGTCGCGCCGTGCCGGCGGGCCGTCGCCAGCAGACCGGGCAGCACCGGGGCCATGGACGGCAGCAGGAAGTACGACGCCACATGGACATGCCTGGCCGACGCGAGCAGTTCCGCGGGCACCGCGAAGGAAGGCCACGACCCGCTGGTCAGCATCGCGCGGTCGCCGTCGCGGGTGACGATCACCGTCAGCGGCGTCGGGGCGTCGTCCACCACCAGCGCGTCCGTGCCGACCCCGCGCTGCGCCAACGAGTCCCGCACGAACCGGCCGGCCGCGTCGTCGCCGACGCGGGCCGCGATGGCGACCGACAACCCCAGCCTGGCCGCGCCGCACGCGGTGATCGCGCCCGAGCCGCCCAGCGTGAGCACCCCGGAGTCGACCAGTTGCTCGTGCTGGCCGAACGCCAGCGGTTCCGTCAGCGGGCCGACGATGACATCGGGGTTCGCGTCCCCGATGACGAGCAGGTCGACCATCTCACGCCTTGAGGCCGGTCGCGGTGACCGACTGGATGAACGTCTTCTGGGCGCCGAGGAACGCGAGCAGGACCGGCACGACGGTGATCACGTTGCCGGCCATCACCGCCGCCCAGTTGGTGTGGTGCAGCCCCTGGAACGTCGTCAACCCCAGCGGCAGCGTGTACTGCGTGTCGTGGTTGATGGCGATCAGCGGCCACGTCAGGTCGTTCCACGTCGTCAGGAACGTCAGCACCGCCACGGTCGCGAGCGCCGGCCGCGACAGCGGCAGCACGATCCGGAACAGCACCCCGAGCGTCGAGCACCCGTCGATCCACGCCGCCTCCTCGAGATCGCGGGGCAGCGACAGGAAGAACTGCCGCATCAGGAACACCGCGAACGGTGTCACCAGCGACGGCACCATCAGCGCGCCCAGCGTGTCGATGAGCCCCAGCTGCCGCATCACGATGAACGTCGGGATCATCGTGAGCTGGAACGGGATCGCCATGGTCGCCAGCATCAGCACCAGGAGCAGGCGGGACCCGCCGAACCGCAGCCGCGCGAAGGCGTAGCCGGCCAGCGCGCCGAACAGCAGGTTCGACGCGACCGCGACCGCCGAGACGATCAGGGAGTTCAGCAACCACCGCGGGAACATGCTGTGCCCGAGGACGTACGCGTACCCGCCGAGGTCGATCCCCTTGGGCCACAACGCCGGCGGGAACCGGTTGATCTCCGCGTTCGTCATGACCGAGCTGATCAGCAGCCAGATCAGGGGAATCGCGAACAGGAGGGCGAGCGGCACCAGCAGCAGGTGCCAGGCGCTGAACGGCAGGCGGATACCGGGGCGCCGGGACGACGCCGCCGGCGCCGCTCGCCTGGACTGTGGTGGCCGGAGGTTCACGGTCGCGGTCATCGGGCAACTCCCTGCCGCCGGGCGACCCGCACCACGACCGCGATGATCAGCAGCGCCGCCGCGAGCACGTAGGCGGCGGCCGCCCCGTACCCGGCGGTGAAGCTCTTGAACGCCTGCTCCCACACGAAGTACACGATCACCGTCGTCGAGCCGAGCGGGCCGCCCTTGGTCGTCACGTACACCAGGTCGAACACCTGCAGCGACTGGATCACCTGCCACAGCACGAGGAACACGGTGATCGGGGTCAGGGTGGGCAGCACCACGTGCCGCAGCACCTGCCAGCGCCCGGCGCCGTCGAGCCGCGCGGACTCCACAAGGGACGGTGGCACCTCCTGCAGGGCCGCCAGGTAGACCACGACGCAGAAGCCCGTGCCGCTCCACACCGTGATGCCGACGAGCACGAGCAACGCCTGCCCCGGGTCGGCGAGAAAACCCTGCGGGGACAGGCCGATCCGGTGCAGCACCGAGTTGGCCACGCCGAACTCGGGGTCGAGGATGAACGAGAACAGCACGCCCTGCGCGGTCGCGGAGATCACGAACGGCACGAACATCAGCGTGCGGTACAGGCCGACGAGCCGGATGCGCTGGTTCAGCACCAACGCCAGCGCCAGCCCGAGGACGATGGACAGCGGCACGTACAGCACCGTGTAGAGCAGCGTGTTGCGGACGGCCTGGCCGAACTTCGGGTCCTGCACCAGCGCGTCGTAGTTGTCGAGCCCCACCCACCGGCTCGGCGTGACGAGGTCGTTGGCCTGGAAGGAAAGCAGCAGCGACCAGAGCACCGGGACGATACTCAGGCCGAGGATGATGAGCACCGCGGGGGAGATGAACAACCACGCGGTGCCCGCTTCCTTTCGCGGCCGTCGGTCGGGTGCGATCGTGATGGGCATGCCGCCCTCCTCAACGAGGTATGCGCAGAGCCGAGTCCGCCTCGTCCGCACACGTCCGGATGGCGTCCTCCGGTGTGCTCTGCCCCAGCAGCACGCCGGCGATCGCCTGACCGAGGGCCTGGGAGATCTCGGGGTACGCGGGGTGCACCGGCCGCACGCGCGCGTGCTCGATCGCCTCGGCGAACACCGTGAGCCCCGGCGTCTCGGCGGCGTACTTGCGCCACTCGGGGCTGTTCTCGCTCTGCTTGCTCAGCGGCAGGCTGCCCGCGCCGAGCGCCCAGCGCACGTCCTGCTCGGGCGCGATCAGCCAGCTCACGAACGTGCGCGCGGCCTCGACCCGGGCGGGGCCGTTGTCGAACATGGTCCACGTGTCCGGGCCCGAGATCGTCACCGGCTTGCCGCTGAACGTCGGCAGCGGCACGACCTGGTAGTCGATGCCGGCGTCGGTGATGTCCGGCAGCTCCCACGGCCCGGTGGGGACCATGGCCATGCGGCCGGAGAGGAACACCTGGTACATCTGCTCGCTGCCGGACTTCGGGTCGATGTAGACGCTCTTGTCGCGGGCGAGCTCCTCCACCACGCGCAGTGCCTTCACCCCCGCGTCGGCGAACCCGATGCCCTGCCCGGAGGCGGAGATGACGTCGCCGCCCGCGTCCCACACGAGCGGCCACAACCGCCACACCGTGTCCTCGTCGCCCGCGCCCGGCCAGCCGGTGCCGAAGATGCCCTCGTCGTCATTGGTCAGCGCCTTGGCCGTGGCCACGAAGTCGTGCCAGCGCCAGCCCTCCTGCGGCAGGTCGACGCCGGCGTTCGCGAAGAGGGTCTTGTTGCACACGACGGCGAGTGAGTCGACGAGCGCCGGTGCCGCCCGCACCTTGCCGTTGATCGTGACCGCCTGGCGGACGGACGGCCAGTAGTCCGCGCCGGTGCCGCTGACCACGTCGGTCAGGTCGACGACCTTCGGGCTGCGTGCGATGTTCGCGAGGTCCGACCCGAAGATGTAGGCGACGTCCGGGAAGGAGCCGGCCGCCAGCGCCGCGAGCACCTTCTGCAGCATCGCGTCGCTCGGCACGCCGCCACCCATGTCCACCTTGATGTTCGGGTGGTTGCGCTCGAAGTCGTGGACGAGGTCCTCGATGACCAGGACCGACGTGTCGGTCTGGCCGTGCCAGAAGTTGATGGTCACGGGTCCGCCCTCGCCGGCGGACCCGGAACCGCAGCTCGTCAGGGCCGCGCCGGCCGCGACCCCGAGCGTGCCGCGCAGCAGGTCCCGCCGTGTCAGCATGTCTGGTACACGTACCCGCTGCTACCCGGTGTCGTCACGTCCACGTCCCTTCGCACGATGCTCAGTGTTGAGCCCCAACCACTGCACGCCGCCTGGAGTCCCGAGGCGGAGTACTCGATCACGATCACGTTGTTGCCGAAGGCGGCAACGTAGTCCCCGCACTCCTCCCACTCCGCGCACTCCTCCGCCACGGCGAAGTCGAGCCCGTTGGCCACGCGGTTGCCGGCCAGCTCGACGGTGTTCTTCTGCGCGATGGCCAGGCCGGCGCCGTGGGCGTGCGCCGAGAGGAGCTTGATGTGGGCCTGGGCCTGGGCGGCGGTCAGGAGGTTGTCCGGCGCGCGGCCGTAGGTGTCGTAGTTGTCCGGTTCGACGGCCTGGAACCCCTTGCCGGCGCACTCGTCGATCCAGACGCCGACCCTGGCGGCGATCCGCTGGCGCTTGTCCGCCGTGCGGATGTCGAGCATCGCCTCGCCCCAGTCCTCGTCGTAGACGATGTCGCCGGCGGCGTCGCGCAGGAGCAGGTCGCCCCATTCGGCCTCGGCGCCGGGCTGGGCCTGGAAGGCGTTGACGTAGCAGATGTTGTACAGGCCGGCCGCGGGCTGGGCGCCGTGGTCGCGGCTCACGACCCGCACGCCGCTGGGCGGGGTGTAGGCACCGCCGATCTGGTAGTCGAACCTGGCGTGCGCGGGCGGCAGCGTGACGGCGGCGGCAGCGGCGGCGTCGGAGGTCACGAACAAGGCGGCGACCAACGCGCCGACCAGGGGAATTACGCGAGCACGAGAAGACATCATCGGTGCGAGCTCCAGATGATCGCGGGATACGTCCCCGCCTCGGACCGCGTACACGACCTGGCGACTGAGTCCGGGCTCGCGGCTGTTCTCCGCATACCGGCTGGGCGTACCTCTGACGCCGGGATGCTCAACCCCGGCGTGCGCAGGAGAGTTAAACGAGGCACCCGTTGGGTTGTCAAGAGAGCCGTGTGATCATGCCCCGAACGTCGCAGTGCCGCCGGTTCACCGGGCGAGCCGGCTGAACACACCCTCGATCCGGCGCCGGCGCGTGTCCACCTTCCTGGCCGATTCGACCGCTTCGACGTTCTCCCGCTGGTGCGTGCAGGAGAGACGTTCCCAGCCGGCCCGCAGCCCCGCCTCGTCGATGGCGGCGGCCAGATCGCCGGGCACGACGACCACCCGCGGCTGGTCATCCACTCGTACCACCACCGAGAAGGCCTCGGGAACTCGGTGACGTGGTCGGCCAGGTCCGCCTCGCCCACCCGGCCGGTCGCCGGTCCGGTACCCACCTGCGCAGCCGGCCCAGCCCGCACCCGCCCGGCATGGTCGTCCCGCGCCGCGGCCGACGCGGCGTCAGCTCATCCGTCAGAGTGACTGGTTGCTAGTCCTCGACCCAGCCGTGCTCGCGCGCCTTGACCACCAGGCCCTGGCGGGCCTGCAGGATCTGCTGCGCGGACATGGTCGGCGCGGCGGCGAGCAGGGTCTCGGTCACCTCGCTGATGAACTTCTTCGTGGAGAGCACGTCGCACAGGTCGTTGTCGAGCGCGCGGGCGGGCTCGGGTGAGCCGAGCATCCGCACGTGGGAGGCCTTCGGGCCGCGCTCGCCCTCCTCGACCGTGAACTCGACCATCGTGCCCGGGGTGAGCAACCGCTTGTCGAACGCGAGGTCGTTCACGTGGATGAACACGTCCTCGCCGCCGCCCTCCGGCGCGACGAACCCATAACCCCGAACCTCGTCGAAACGGACCACTTTGCCGCTGACCATCACAACCACCAATACCCAATGACAACCACGCGCCGTCACCCTAACGCATCCGGCCACCCCGCGCGCATCCCGGCCGCCGCACCCCCAGGGCGGCGGCCGGGCACGCCGGCTGTGTGCTCGCACCGGCGCGTATCGCCGGTAAACCCGAAATCACGAGGTGGCACACAAAGCCGGTTTGTATTCGAGTGCCGTCACTGTTTCCCGGATTCGAAATGACCCGGAACTATTCCTCACACCCGGGTCCGCCGCGCTAACCAGAGGTGATAGACCACTCGGCCGAGTTGCTCGGCGTCCGCGAGGTCGAACCGCCCGCCCCGCAGCACGATGTTCCGCGCCGGCAACCCGATCACACACCACCGCCCCCGGCGATGGCTGGCCGCGGCCACCACGCACTCGGGGTATCGCTGATACACCGCGGCGATCCACCTGCGAGCACTGCGCCGCGTGCGGTGTTCACCGACCACGATGTCGGCCGCCCGCAGCCAGGCCGGCGGGCTCACCCCGTCGACCGCGATCACCGCCTCCGGGTGCGGTGTCATTCGCCAGGACACCTCCTCATATTTCGGCATTTGCCACCATTCCTGCTGAACCTGCATCTCACTCCCTCCCCAAAAAACGAGCCGTGTCCAGCGTGGCAAGGATTTCGAACAGCCACCTTGCAGATCACTTGCACACTGCTTGGCGTGGCTGTAACAGTTGGATATCAGAGGCCGTAGCTAAACCGATTCGAGTTTTTCGAGTCAGACACTCACCTGTGGGGAAGCCGTCAAGAAGGCTGGGGCACGCGGTGGAGCTACGGATACTCGGACGGGTGCGCCTGCGGATGCAGGAGCAGATCGACGTCGGCGCGACGAAGGTACGCGGCCTGCTCGGCTACCTGTCGTACAAGGCGAACGAGCTGGTGCACGTCGACCGCATCGCCGAGGCCCTGTGGGACGGCGACATGCCCGGCGACCCCGGCAAGGCACTGCAGACCTACGTGTCCAGGCTGCGCCGCGTGCTGCGGGACGCGGGCTGCCCGGCCGGCCTGACCCACGCGTACCGGTCCTACCGGTTCGACGTCGATCCCTCTACTGTGGACTTCCACCGATTCCGCACCACGATGCGCGAGGGCCAACGAGCACGAGGTGGCGGACACCAGGAAGCGGCGGCGGAGCTATTCGCCGCCGCACTCGCGTTATGGGAGGGGCCGCCCCTCGCCGACCTGGACACCGGCTGGGCGCGCCGCCTCCGCGAGACCCTGGTCACCAGCGAACTCCTCACCGCCCACTGCGCCCTGTTCGACACCCGCCTGTCCCTCGGCGACCACGACTTCGTCCTGGGCGGCCTGCCACCGCTGCTGTCCGACCACCCCACCGACGAGCGCCTCGCCATCAGGTGGATCCGCGCCCTGGCCGCCGCCGACCGCGCGGACGAGGTACCGGTCTTCTTCCGCGAGTTCGCCGGCCGCCTCCGCGACGACCTGGCCGCCCAGCCGTCCGCCGAACTGATCAAAACCGCCCGCGAGGCGACGACGCCCAGGTCGGCGCCCGCCGCGCCCCGCCGCCCCGCTCCCCCACGCGACACTCCCGACTTCACCGGCCGAGCCGCGATCCTGGCCGAGCTGGACGCGCTACTGAACCCCACCGACCGGGTGGTGGACGTCGTGGCCCTGGACGGCCCACCCGGCATAGGCAAGACCACCCTCGTGCGGCACTGGGCCCGCACCCGCATGCCCTGGTTCCCGGACGGGGTCCTGTACGTCGACCTGGCGGGTTACTCGGACACGCCGCTGGCCGAACCCCACGCGGTCATGGCTGGGTTGCTGGCGGACCTGGGCGTCAACCCGACCCGTATCCCGGACACCACCAACGAGCGCGCCGCACTGTTGCGCGACCTCCTGTCGTCGCGGTCGGTGCTCGTGTTCCTCGACAACGCCCGCGACAGCAACCACGTCCGTCCCCTGCTCGAGGCCACCACGCCGTGCCCCGCGCTGATCACCAGCCGTCAACGCCTGAGCGGCATCACCTACTGGGGTGGTGTGCACCTGCTGTCCATCCCGGCTCTCCCACCCGACGAGGCAACGGTCCTCCTGGCGAAACGCATCGGCCCCAGAGCCGCCGACGACCCCGCGGCGTTCGCCAAACTGGTCGAACTGTGCCAGGGCCTACCCATGGCCCTGCGCATAGTCGGCGAACACGTGGCCATGCGCCCCACCGCCCCGATCGGCGAACTGGGCACGGAACTGAGCCAGACCAAGCGCCTGCTGGACGCCGGCTGCCACGGCGACGACCACGTGACGACCCTGCGATGCGCGTTCTCGTTGAGCTACCGGGCGTTGCGCCCTGCCGAGCAACGCCTGTTCCGCCTTCTGGGCCTGCATCCGAGCACGCGGTTCAGCGTCCCGGCCGTCCGCGCCCTCGCCGGCGGCGACGTCGAACACCTGCTCGACGCCCTGGTCGGCGCCCACCTGGTCACCCAGGAAGGCGCGGGCCGCTACAGCGTCCACGACCTGTTGCACGTCTACGCCGCGGACACCGTCCACGAGGACGAGGAGCCGGACGAGCGGGCCCGCGCGATCCGGCGCCAGTTCGACTGGTACTTCGGGTCCGTTCTCAACGCCCGTGCCTATCTCCTCGACAACAACCAGCCCGTGCCCGCCCTCGCCCCGGCCGAGCCGATCTCGGTGATGACCTTCGCCAGCAACGAGGAGGCCCTGCGCTGGCTCGTCACCGAGCGACCGAACCTCGTCGCCTGCACGTACCGCGCCGCGGACCTCGGTTATCACGACCACGTCTGGCGCTTCGCCGCGTGCCTGACCGTACTCAGCCGCCGCGAGGATCCACGGGACCTGTTGGACCTCCTCGAGCTGGGCCGCCGGTCGGCGGAGCTCTTGGGCAACACGAAGGCCGTGGGTGGCTGCCTCAACAACAAGGGCGTGATCCACGTCCGGCTGAACGACGAGGAGAACGCACGGCACTGCTTCGACCTGGCGTACGAGGCGTTCACGAAGGCCGGCGACGAACTCGGGTTGGCCGTCTTCACGCAGAACACCGGCTCCATCCGGCTCCAGCTGGGCCAGCCGGCCGAGGCCATCGAGTGGTTCACCACGTCGCTCGCCATGTACAGCCGGGTCAGCGGTGAACGGCACATCGCCAGCACCCACCGCGGCCTGGGCGACGCCTACCGGATGCTCGACCGCTTCGCCGAGGCGCGGTCGCACTACCGCCAGTCGCTCTACACGAGCCAGAAGATCGGCGACCTGTCCGGCCAGGCCACCAGCCTGTCCAAACTGGCACAACTAGCCGTCGACGAAACCCACCTGGACGAGGCGATCGCCTACGGCGAGGCCGCCCTGGACATGTTCGACCGCGTCCAACTCGACCAGAACGGCACCGCGTCGGCGTTGCTGGTCCTGGCCACCGCCCACCTACGCCTCGGCACCCCCACGGCGGCCATCACCCTGGCGTGGGAGGCGGTCCGCAGGTACGAGGAGATCGGCAACGTCGCCGGCCGAGTCGACAGCCTGATCCTCCTCGGCCGCGCCCAGGCGGCCGCGGGAGACGCCGCGCAGGCCGCGAGCACCTGGACAACGGCCGAACTACTGGCGCCGGCGACCGACCCGCGCGCGGCCGTCCTCCACGACCTGCTGGCGGCGGGCGCCGCGCAACCCGTGCCCGCACCGCGCGAGGAGGCCGAAGTGGGAGGCACGCCGCCACGCGTTACCCGCGAATCGGTGGAAGACCTCGACTAACCCCTCACCCACGGAAGGCGACGTCCTCGTACCAGTCCTCCGCGGTGTCTCCACCCGTTCGGGTTGTCATGCGTTCGACCACGCCCCGAACGGGACCACGCGTTTTACCTGATCGGATGAAGCTCTGCCCTCCGATCGAAGCCAAAGTCGACACCATCCTGTGCCTCCCAGGTCCCCCAACACTCCGCTGCGACACGCCCGCTGGACAGCCGCGCGGTTACCCACCTCCCACTATAGCTCGTTCCAGCCACCAGCTACGACCACAGTTCCGTAACAAGTTACAGTAACCACCCATGGAACCAGGCAGCTCGCACCACGAGCTTCCGGTCAGTCGAGGTTTGAAATCCAGGACTCGACACAACCTGGCCAAGGACCAAGGGCCGTACCGGCCAAAACGTATAGCCAGGTTGCCATAGTCGCGAACGAACTTCTTTCGAAGAAAGTTCCCGCGTCAGCGTCATCCGATGAGGTGATCACTGCGACACAACGTTCACTAATGTGCCGACTCGGTTACCGTTCGAGATCAAGTAAGGTGTCCAATCGGGTCAATGTCAACACTATCGGTGACCCCCGTCTTGCCACAGCAGCCGGTTCTGGCCACCATGTGCGGACATGATTCCGTACAGAGTTACGGTAACCCGCGCGATGCGTGACCGCAGACGCCGAGATCCAGGCGATAACTTTCGCTGTCGCTGGCCACAATCTGTTCGGCGTCGACATATCGCGTCTTCTGGATTTCCAAACCGCGAGCCATCCAAGATCAACTGCCATGAAACCGTCCTCAAACCGGACACGTTAGCCATTGCCTTCAACCAGGCGCCGTTGCGCATCGGGGACAGGTTGGCAGCAAAGAAGATTATCGAAAGCACCGAAAGGAAGTTAGTTGTCCAAAGAGAATGATCTGGCAGATGATGGAGCCGGGTGGTTCGTGAGCAGTTTCAGCAACTCCGGCGGCAGCTGCGTCAAAGTCAAGCTCACCAGGAAACGGACCTTTGTCCGCGACAGTAAGGACCAGCGCGCCGCCGCGCCCACCATGTGCGTGTCGCAACAGGGCTGGGCCTACCTGCTGGCCGAGATCACCAAGCCAAGCTAGCCCCGCGCCCCGCGTCCCGCTGCCCGCACCCGCCGGCAGCGGGACCGCCACGCCGAGATGACGCCGGGCCGCGATACCAGTCGGCATGATCAGACACCTCGGCATGACACTGCGTGATCCTGAGTATCACACTAAGCGATCACTTCTACCGAGATGTCATCACACGATGCGGTGGCCAGAATCGTCGTCGCGGCGCTCTTCAATTACTCCCACCACCCCCTCTGACAGGCAGGATCCGCCAACCAGGGTTGAAAGTCGGTACCGATCGTGGCCCACCGCACTTCTTGACTGCGCCATGACCCGCCGTCCGGTATAAAAGCCCCGCAGTGCGACTCTCGCGGCTACCTTCTGTCACTTCAAGCCCCTGTGCACGACCCGCTGTAACCAGTGTTCCGGTACGGGTTACAGTAACCATTAACGGAACCGTGCCTTGGCTGTTCATGAGGAGGGATGAGGGTGCCACAGTCACCATCTCCAGTGATCGCTAACTGGGAGCTCGTTCTCCGCCTGCGCGAGCGCCGGGAACAGCTCGGCATCGGCGTCAGCGACATCACCCAGCGGCTCGGCTTCACGCGCAACTACTGGTCGGCCATCGAGAACGAGCACAAGATAATACCCGAAAACACCCTGCGAAATCTTTTTGAGTTTCTCGAGTTCAGCGAGGACGACCGGCAGCAACTGCTCGTACTCCGAGAGACCGCCAAGGAGACCGGATGGTGGAGCAGATATTCCGCTCTGTTCGACGGAAATATTCAGCGACTGTTCGGGCTCGAGCACGGCGCGCAGCAGATCCGCAACTATGACACGCTACTCGTCCCCGGCTTGTTGCAAACGCCCGACTACACCCGAGAAATAATGAGCTCGGACACCAGTATCCGACCCGTCGAGGTCGAGCAGCGGGTCGCCGCCCGGCTGCACCGACAGGAAAGACTTCGCGGTGCCGATCCATTGCACTTGACGGCGATACTCAGTGAAGCCGCACTCCGGCAACAAGTCGGCGGCCCCAGCGTCCTTCGCGGTCAACTCGACCGTCTGCTGACGATAATCGACGACTTCAACGACAACGTCGAGGTTCGAGTCATACCTTTCACCGCCACCGCCTGCAACCTCTTCGGTGCCGGGACACTGTGCCTGCTGGATTTCGAAAGCCCTCGGCTGCCCAGAGTCGCCTGGCATGAAACCGTCTCGACCTGGGGTGTCATCACCGACCCGATCAAGGTCCGGGACATAACCATGGCCTTCAACGAAGCGCTCACGCGCACCTTGGACCGTGGGGAAACACGGAAGATCATCGAAAAGCACCGGAAGGAGTTGCGTTGACCACAGCAAATGATCTGGCGCATGACGAAGACGGGTGGTTCGTCAGCAGCTACACCAACGGCAACGCCAGCTGTGTCCAGGTCAAGTTCGCCGAGCGGGATACTGTCCTGATTCGCGACAGTAAGGACCGCCGACCCACGTCACCCATCATCAACATGCCGTCGAACGGCTGGGGCGCCTTGTTGAAGGACATCAGCGGCAACCCCGCCTAGGCCTCCAGGTTGTCCCGCTGTCCGCCTCCTACCCCACGCTCTCGGGCAGCGGGACAACCTGTGTCGTGACCCTTACCCCAGCCAGCTCTGGACTCGCCCGATGATGGTGTTTCCGGTGGGCGCCCTGCGGGGGCCCAGGCGCAGGTAGAGCGGGAAATCATCCATTGTGGACTCTCGGACGACGTGCTGGCCGCCGGTTACCACCCTGCCGCTGAACAGGTCCAGCCACCGGCCCCGCGGGAGGTACACATCCACCGGAGTGGGTTGGCCCGCTGCGCCGTCGGCTTCGGCTCGGTCGGCGGTTACCGGGACGGCTAGCAGGTGGGGGCCGATCATCATCTGGAGGTCGGCGGACCAGGCTTCCGGGTCGGTGGGGAAGTCGTAGCCCAGGGGCCTCGTGATCGGTTCGCCTGTTCGGGACGCTTGTTTGGCCAGTGAGTACAGGTACGGCACCAGCGCGTTGTGCAGGTCCACCAGGTGGCCGAACCTCGCCACCGTCTCCTCGTCGTACAGCCACGGCGTGGCGTTGCGGCCCTGGCCACCCACCTCGAACACCGGGGACACCGCCGAGAACTGGGCCCAGCGGATGAACAGGGTCGGGGTCGGGGCGGCCGGGTTCCCCGCCTGCGTGTAGCCGCCGGTGTCGGTGCCCCACACGGGATGCCCGGACAGCCAGGAGTTCAGCCCTCGCCGGACCGACAGGCGCAGCCCCTCGAAGGTTGAGTTGGGATCCGCCCCCCAGAAGCCGTGGAGTACGGACGGTGAGCCGGTGTAGCCGGCGCGGAACACCATCGTGTAGTTGTTGCCCCATACCTCACGCAGCGCATCCGAGGTGGCTGAGGCGTACAGGCGGGGGTAGATGTTGTGGAACGAGGCACCTGGGCCCGCGGCGAAGGTCGCGTTCTCGAAGTCGGTCTCGTCGCCGCGGTCGCCTTTCACGAAGTCGACGCCCATGCGGAACAGTTTCTTGAGCTTTGACTGGAAGTGCGCGGTCGCGGCCGGGTTGGTGAAGTCGATATCGTAACGGTCGGTGCGGCCTGTGCCGGCCACGTACGAACCCGCGGGATAGCCTGGGTCGGGGCACGGCACACCCGCGGCCACCGGGCGGACGAACGACGAGATCCACAGTCCCAAGTGGACGCCTCGGGCATGCAGCTCGTCGATCATGGCCTGGGGGTCGGGGAACTGCTCCGGGTCGAACTCCAGGGTTCCGTTGCAGGCACCACCATGGGTGGGTTCGCCCGGGGCTGTGTTGATCTCCCACGGGTTGTCGATCCACACCGTCTTCACGGGGATGCCTCGGCTCTGCAACTGCGCCACGTCGTCGAGGACCTGGGCCTGGCCGCCCGGGTTGATGTCGCGCCAGTACGTCAGTTCCAGCTGGCGGCGCGGCGGCAGCGCGGGCAGGCCGGCTCGGGCGCTGTACGAACGGACCACAGCGGCCGGGGAGCCGGCGTACACCTCGTAGTCCAGCCGGCTCGCCTTGAAGCACAGCTGGGTTCGGTCCGGTTGACCCAACAACACCGGGCAGGGCGGCGGCGTGGTCGCGCAGCTGGGCGGACTGTCCACCGCATTGGGAAACGCCAGGCGGCCGATCGCGTCGGTGTCCGGGAAGATCCCGTAGCCGTGGGAGCTCATGAAGAACGGGCTTGGCGCGCCGCCGCTGTTGCAGCTCGTCAGGCTGCCCGCGCCGGTGAACCGGACCTTGTTGAACAGCACCCGGTGCCGCAGGTCCGTGTACAGGAAGTTCGCCCCACCACCGAGGAAGTGCTCGTCATCGTCCCCGGTCAGCGCCTCGTACACCTGGACCACACCCGCCGCCGGCTGGAACGTCCACGACACGCGCAGGCCCCGCGGGGTACGGGTCACCGCCACGCGTGCCGTGCGGTCAGGCTCGTCGGTGGCGACCACGTACGTGCCGCCGCGCTGACTGATCAGTGACGTCAGCCGGTGCGTCGTGCCGTCCGCCAGCGCGTACGCCATCCGGCCACCCGGCCCGGCCGTGTCGCCCTTCGCCTGTGCGACAAGGGGTTTGGCGCCGTCGTAGAAGCTCAGGCGGAACGGGGCGGGGTCTACGCGCCAACCGAGGCCGGCGGCGGCCACGGCCGATGGCGCCGGGCAGAGGGCCGCCACCAGCATCAGGACGAGCAGCACTGGACGTCTCACGAAGAGCCTCCTTGACCGATTAATCGGACCTAAGGGCTTTATTCAACGTAGGCAAGCGCTTTCCAAGCGTCAATACCTATGCGAAGATCCGACGTATGCGAGCAAGGGTGCTCATCGCGGCAATGTCCCTGGTCGGCGCGGCGGTTGCCGTCGCCTCGGCGCCGACACCGGCTCAGGCGCTCCCGGACGGCCTGGCCCTGACGCCACCCATGGGCTTCAACAACTGGAACGCCACCGGCTGCGCCATCGACGAGACGCTGATCCGCGCCACGGCGGACTTCTTCGTCACCTCGGGCCTGCGTGCGGCCGGCTACCAGTACGTGAACATCGACGACTGCTGGGCCGAACCCCAACGCGACCCGGCGACCGGCCGCTACGTCGCGCACCACGAGCGGTTTCCCAGCGGCATCAAGGCGCTGGCCGACTACGTGCACGCACGCGGCCTCAAGCTCGGCATCTACACCAGCGCCGGCACGCAGACCTGCGCGAAGACCATGCCGGGCAGCCTCGACCACGAGGAGACCGACGCGCAGACGTTCGCCGACTGGGGCGTCGACTACCTCAAGTACGACAACTGCAACAACGAGAACCGGCCCGCCCTCGAGCGGTACACGAAAATGCGGGACGCGTTGAGGAAACCCGGCCGGCCCATCGTCTTCAGCATCTGCGAGTGGGGCCAGAACCGGCCCTGGGAGTGGGGCGCGGACGTCGGCCACCTCTGGCGCACGACCGGCGACATCAACGACAGCTGGACCTCGATGATGTCGCTGCTGGAGCAGAACGCGCCGCTCGCGCCGTACGCCGGGCCCGGCCACTGGAACGACCCGGACATGCTGGAGGTCGGCAACGGTGGTATGACCAGTCGCGAGTACCGGTCGCACTTCAGCCTGTGGGCCACCATGGCCGCCCCGCTGCTGATCGGCACGGACCTGCGCGAGGCGACGCCGGAGACGATGGAGATCCTGCTGAACCGCGAGGTCATCGCCGTCGACCAGGATCCGCTCGGCGTGCAGGGAACGGTGCTGCGCAAGGACGGCGGGCACTGGGTGCTGACCAAACCCCTGCGGGGCGGCGATGTCGCGGTCACCCTGTTCAACCAGTCCGAGACCACGGCGACGTTCGGCGCGACCGCGGCGGAGCTGGGCCTGCCGCGGCAGCCGGCGTACACGGTGCGGGACCTGTGGGAGCACCGGTCCTACCAGAGCGCGGGGACATTCTCCGCGTCCGTGCCCGCACACGGCACCGTCATGTACCGCGTGCGGGCCGGTGACCACAGCTGGTGGCGGCAACCGCCGTTGACCGAGTTCGCGCTGGACGTGCCGGCCGAGTTCACCGGCGTGCCCGGCACGGTCACCCCGGCGGGCCGCCCGTTCGCGGTGACCGTGACGGCGGCGAACCGGGGCCTGCTGCCGGTGCTGGACGGCCGGGTCCGGCTGGCGCCACCGCGGGGCTGGCGGGTCGAGCCCCAGGGACCGACGGGAAAGCCCTTGCTCTGGCCCGGCGAGTCGGTCACCGCACGGTTCTTGGTCACCCCGCCCGCGACCGCGTCACCCGGCGACTACGCGCTCGGCACCGCACTCTCCTACTCCTCGCCGACGCACACCCGGATCGAAAGGTCCGCCGCCGAGGATCTGACGGTGCCGACACCTGTCCCGGGCGGCACGTCCGACCTCGGCGACCTGGCCTGGGCGAAGGCGGTGAACGGCCTCGGCCCGGTCGAGCGGAACATGTCCAACGGCAGCGCACCGGCCGGCGACGGCAAGCCGCTCACGATCAACGGCCGCGGGTACGCGAAGGGCCTCGGCACGCACGCGGAGGCGTCGATCCTCTACTACCTGGACAAAAGGTGCCAGACGCTGAACGTGGACGTCGGCATCGACGACGAGCGCGACCCGCGCCCCGACCCGACCTGGTCGACGGCGATCTTCGAGATCTGGGCCGACGGCACGAAGGTCGCGGACAGCGGACTGCGCACCTGGCAGGACGACGCCGTGCACCTCCAGGCGGACCTGTCCGGCGCGAGCTTCGTGCGGATCGTGACGAACGGCGGGCCGGACGGGTTCCGGTGGGACCGGGGCGACTGGGCCGGACCGGTCCTGTCCTGCTCGTGACCTTGACATCGACACAAGGGAGAGACATGCGACTCCGCCGTCTGCTGGTGATCCCGGTCGCGCTCGCCGTTTCCGCCGTCACGGCGCCGGTCGCGACCGGTGCGGCCGGACCGTTGCGCTGGACGGCGGACGCCGCGCCCTTCCGGCTCACGTTCCACACAGGACACAAAGTGATCCTCGGCCAGACGCCGGACGAGCTGGCCGGCCCCGGTGGCCGGATGGCCTACGCGCTCGCCGACGGCTCGACGCACCGGCTGACCGACCTGGTGGACAGCGAGCGAACCCGGAACGGCATCCGGTACACCGTCGCGACCGACGAGCCCGACCGCACGGCGACGGTCGCCGTGCGCCGAACACCACGTGGGCTGCGTGTCTCCTGGTCACTCCAGCCGGCCACCGACGTCACGCAGGTGTACGAGTCGCTGACCGGCGACGACACCGAACACTTCCTCGGCGGTGGCGCGAACTTCCTGTACACCGACCTGCGCCACCGGGTGCTGCTCAACAAGGCGCACTTCACCGGTGCCGGTTCCCTCGCGGGCTGCAACAAGAGCGGCATGCCGAGCCCGTTCTTCCTCAGCTCACACGGGTACGGCGTCTTCCCGGCGACCGACGCGATCGGCCGGCTCGCGTTCCCGAACGCCGTGGACGACCCACCGCACTGCTCGTCGGATCCCCCGCCCTGCCCCGTGCAAACCGGCCAGCCCGACCGGACCCAGCTGTGCTTCAAGACGAACCGGCTCGACTACGAGGTCTACGCGGGCTCCCCGGCCGAGGTCGTACGGGCCTACAGCGCGGGGGCCGGGCTGCCGGCCATGCCACCGGTCCGGCAGTTCGCGCTCACCCACTGGCGGGACACAGTGGACGGTCAGGCGACCGTGGTCGACGACGTGGACCAGTTGCTGCGCAGGGGTATCCCGCTCGGCACCGAGTGGATCGACAACCCGTGGGAGACCTCGACGAAGCTGCCGGACGAGGCGCAGAACAGCCGCTACGCCTGCAACGGCACGCTGGAGTTCGACCCGATCCAGTTCCCGGACCCGCGCGCGATGGTGGCCGCGTTGAACGCCAGGGATGTCGAGCTGGGCATCTGGATCTCGCCGCACGTGCGGGAGAAGGCGGCCGAGCGGCCGTGCCCGGTCACCGACTACCCGGACGGCTCGTTCATCCGGACCGGCCGCACCACGGACCCGCTGCAGCTGGACCTGACCAACCCGGCCACCCGCGCACACTTCCAGGACAAGCTGCGGCGGCTGTTCTCGCTGGGCATCACGATGGTCAAGGGCGACCGCGGCGAGGAGTTCGAGCTGGAGGACGCGACGTTCGCCGCCGGCCCCGGCACGCAGCTGATGAACACCAACCCGGTGCGGTACGCGCAGGCCACCACCGAGGTGCTGGAAGAGCTGTACGGCAACGAGTACACGACCCTGTGGCGCGGTGGGTACACCGGGCTGCCGGCCGTCGTCAACGGTGTCTGGGGCGGCGACCCACGCGCGACCTACGAGGGGCTGCGGCTGTCGGTGCGGCGCGGCATGAACTCGTGGCTGTCCGGACATCCCATGTGGGGCACGGACACCGGCGGCTTCAACGGCGGCGGGACCGGCGCGCCGAGCCCGACGCTGTTCACCCGCTGGACGCAGTTCTCCGCCGTGTCACCGGTCTTCGAGGTCGGCGGCGCGGGCCGCAACGCGACGCCGTGGCTGTACGACGACGCGACGGTGGCGCGGTTCCGGGAGAACGTCCTGCTGCACTACGCGCTCTTCCCGTACCTGTACGGGTTGGCGCAGCGGTCGGCGCGGACCGGCGAGCCGATCGCGCGGCCGATGGCGTTCGACTACCCCGGCGACGAGCAGGCGTGGGCGGCGGACCAGCACATGATGGTCGGGCCGGACCTGCTCGCGGTCCCGGTCACCGCCGACCGCAACGAGACGGACGCGGCGGCCGGGCAGCCGACGCCGGTGGACGTGTACCTGCCCCGGGGTCGCTGGGTGGACCTGTACACGGGCGAGACCGTCGACGGCGGCCGGCACCTCGTCCGGGAGTCCACTCTGGACGACTTCCCGCTGTACGTGCGGGCCGGTGCCGCGATCGGGTTCAACCAACGGGTCGACGGTGTGTGGGCGCGGCCGTGGGGGCTGAACGACCTCGACCGGCACGACCGGGCCGGGTGGACGTACGCGCCCGGCGACGGGACCACCCAGGCGACGAACCCCTTCGGCGGCAGGCTGACCGCACGCGGCGACGGCCGGCGGATCCATCTCACGGTGACCGGTGCCCCGGCGGAGACCCAGGTGATGGTCGCGGTTCCGGGCCCGCCACGACGAGTGGTGATCGACGGCCGGCCGGTGGCACAGGGGCTCGGCGAGAAGGTGGGGTGGACCACGAAACCGGCTCCGTTCGGCGGAGTGCTGCTGAAACTCAACCCGCGACACGGCACGAGCACCGTGACGATCACACTGTGAAGGAGAGCGACGATGAGCCGGTGGTCGCGACGAGAAGCACTGGGACTGGGTGGTCTGGTCGTCGGCGGGCTGCTCGCCGGTGTGCCGTCGGCATGGGCTGGACACGGCCGCCAGTTCGACATCACGCGGTTCGGTGCCGTGGGTGACGGGATCACCGACTGCACGGACGCCTTCCGGGCCGCGATCGCCGCGTGCCACCGCGCGGGTGGCGGGCGGGTGGTCGTCCCGGCGGGCGAGTTCCTGACCGGCGCGATCCACTTACGCAGCAACGTGAACCTCCACGTGACCGGCACGGTCCGCTTCCACACCGACCCGGCGAGGTACCTGCCGGTGGTGATGACCCGCTGGGAGGGCACGGAGTGCTACAACTACTCCCCCTTCGTCTACGCGTACGGCCAACGCAACGTCGCGATCACCGGCAGCGGCACGCTCGACGGCCAGGCGCGGCGGGGCCCGTGGGAGAGCTGGTACGCGAACGGCGGCCCGCAGGGCGCCGACCAGCGCGAGCTGCGGCGGATGGGCGAGGAGGGCGTGCCGGTCGGGCAGCGCGTGTTCGGCGCCGGGCACTACCTGCGGCCCAAGATGATCCAGTTCTACCGCTGCCAGAACGTGCTCGTCAGCGGCGTCACGGTCGTCGACCCACCAATGTGGACGATCCATCCCGTCCTGTCCCGCAACGTGATCGTCACCGGTGTGACCGTGCACAGCTACCTCTACAACACCGACGGCTGCGACCCGGAGTGCTGCAGCGGCGTGTACATCGCCGGCTGCCGGTTCAACACCAACGACGACTGCGTCGCGATCAAGGCGGGGCGCGACGCCGACGGTCACCGGGTCGGCGTGCCCAGCACGAACATCGTGGTGGAGCGGTGCAAGTTCGCCGGCCGGTGGGGTGGCATCGCGATCGGCAGCGAGATGTCCGGCGGCGTGCGCGGCGTGTTCGCCCGCGACTGCGAGATCAACCCGGCGGACTTCCCGGGCAACTACCCGGTGAAGTACCCGTTGTACATCAAGACGAACAAGCTCCGCGGCGGCTACGTCCGCGACGTGCACCTGCGGAACTTCACGGGTGGGAGGGTGGAACGCGAGGCGATCTACGTGATCCTGGACTACAACAACCAGGTCGGCACCCGCCCGGTCGAGGTCAGCGGCATCACGGTCGACGGCATGGTCCTCGACGGCGCCCGCCGCGCGGTCTGGCTGAACGGCCTCGCCACCGACCCGATCCGCGACGTGCGCGTCCGCGACAGCCACTTCACGAACGTCACCACGCCGGCCACCACGGTGAACTTCACCGAGAACCTGCGCTACACCAACGTCACGGTGAACGGAGAACCGATCACTTGACGCCGGGACTTCACCCTGCGTACACCCTTGCCGGGGAAGCTGTGGGCCGGCGAACCCCGGGAGGGCGAACATGGTGCGTGGTCCGATCATCGGTGCGGTGGTGCTGGGCGTGGTCCTGGCGACCACCTCGTTCACGGCGGCACCGCCGCTCGAGGAGCTGAACGCGCGGTACGAGACCGCGTCCAACTTCGACGACGAGGCCGGCGGCGACGCCGACGCGGACGACCCGCCATCTGGGTGCACCCCACCCGCCCCGGCGACAGCGTCGTGGTGGGGACGCTCAAGAACGGCGGCCTGACCGTGTTCGACCTGCGGGGCCGTGAGCTGCAGCACATCACGACCCCGCCGGGTGGCCGGTTCAACAACGTGGACGTCACCGGTGACCTGGCCGTCGTCAGCGACCGCGGCCTGGACCGGATCCGGGTCTACGCCATCGATCCGAGGGGCGCCCGGGCCAGGACGGTGCTGACCGACGTCACCACCGCCGCGCCCCCGCTCGTGTTCAGCGCGGACGAGCACGAGGTCGAGGACCAGCGGACGGCCTACGGCCTCACGGCGTGGGCACCCGGCGGCGCGCCGTTCGTCGTCGTCAGCCGGCGGCACGAGACCAGGCTCGGGCTGTTCCGTCTCACCAGGACGGACGACGGCCTCGGCTACCGCCCCGTCGCGTTCGTGGACCTGGCGGCCTCGTTCGGCGGCTGGACCCCGTGCGCGGACCCCGGTGAGCTGCCGCAGATCGAGGGCATGGTCGTCGACCGGACCGACAACGTGCTGTACGCCGCGCAGGAGGACGTCGGCATCTGGCGCATCCCCTTGTCCCGCACCGGTTTCGGCCGACCGGTGCTCATCGAGCGGGTGCGGTCGTTCGGCCAGCCGGCCACCTACGACGGTGAGACCGAGGAGTGCACGCCGACCGGGCCGCCGTCACCGGCGGCCGGCACGCACCTCACCGCCGACGCCGAGGGCCTCACGATCGCCTACCAGGGCGGCGAACGGACGCTCTACGCGTCGAGCCAGGGCGACAGCACGTTCGCCCGGTACCGGCTCGACGGCCGTTTCCGGTACGTGGGCGGGTTCGCGGTGGTCGACTCGGCCATTGACGGCGTCCAGCACAGCGACGGCGCCGCGGTGACGACCACGCCGCTCGGCCCGGACTACCCGCGTGGCCTCCTGGTCCTCCACGACGGCGAGAACACGCCGGTGACCCCGGGCGAGGACGGCGAACCCCGCACGGACACCAACTTCAAGCTGATCAGGCGCTGAGAGTCCGAAAAGGACACCGCCGCGACCGGGACGCGCCGGCCCGGTCGCGGCGGCGAGTACTCAACCCCGGACGGCCTGCGGCCAGGCGCCGAGCGGGAAGGCCTCCACATTGGCCATCTCGCTCGACAGGTTGCGAGCGTTGCTCACCGCGCCGATGAACCGGTTGCCGATCTCGATCAGCTTGTCGAGCTCCTCCTTCACCAGGGAGCCGATGAGCTCGGAGCAGTCGCCGAGGGCGTCGGGGATGCCGACGATGCTGCCGGCCTTGACGGCCGCGGTCGTGAGCTCGCTGAGGACCCTGGACGCGAGCTTCAGCGACCTCGCCATGAACTCCACGTTGTCCTTGACGATCGCCATCAGCCAGGCGCTGATGAAGGCGGCCTTCTTGCTCACGTCCTTGATGGCGGCGAGCTGCACGCCCGTCTTCTCCTCGAACCGCTTGGCGGCCTTGCCCGTCCACTCCCCGAAGTACTCGTCGCGATGCAGCGGCACGTCGCCCACCAGGCCCGAGATCGGCTTCTGCACGTTGTTGACCCAGTTGAAGGTCTGCACGATCATCGAGACGACCGGCGTGTGGTGGCTGACCGCGTAGTTCACGAGCTTGACCAGCTTCTCCACCACGCTCCGGATGAACCCCATGGCCTTGTGTACCGCGCCCATGGACGGGAGGAGGAGCACCTTGACACGGCTCTGGTTGACGCGGTCGACGAGGCCGTTGAACATCTTGACCGCGTCGTTGACCACCTTCCACACCGCGTCGATGGACTCGTCGAGGGGCTTGCTGTAGAGCTCGGAGCCGTTCCCCCAGGGGTCCGGGTTCAGCATCGTGGTCATCGTGTCCCCCTAGTCGCCGTAGATCTCGTTGAGGTTCAGCTCGACGATCGCCTCGTTCTGTTCGTAGGTGACCGCGGCCTTGACCAGTGCCTGGGCGATCTGCGCGAACTCCGCCACCGCACCGGCGAGCACCGTCTCCATGAACTGCTGGGCGGCCTGGTAGCTGGCCTGGTGCACCGTCGCCTCCCCCGCCGACAGGCCGATGGTCGCGAGGTCGCCGACGAAGAACGCCGTCGGGCCCAGCGTCGCGTCCTGCACCGTGCGATGGACGGGCGCGACGGTCTGGGCGTACTCGTCCCACTTGCCGGCCTCGGCACGCAGCGCCGTGGTGACAACCCGGTATCCGTCAGTCATCGATGTCCCCTGCCAGTTCCGCGTCGTGGAAGATGTCCAGCACGTCCTCACGCAGCCGTCCCCGGTTCGCGTGCGTCACGGCGGCGGATGCCGTGATGCCGGTGGGCACGCCATCGCGCACCAGCAACGTCAGGTAGCCGTTCCGGCCGCGAATCTCCTGCTCCGCCGGCACGTTCGCGGTCACCGCCGCCGCGGCCCGCAGCACCCTGTCGGCCTCGTCCAGCTCTGCCTGGACGAACGCCAGTAGTTCCTCTGTGGACGGTCGCGCCGCCGGTGGCTCGGGCCGGCGCTGGCGTGGCGGCGGCGGTTCCTCCCGTGCGGCGGCCTCGACGACCAGCGCCTTCTGCGCCGCGGCGACGTACGCGCCGAACAGCGCGTCGCCGACGTCCTCCGGCGTGAGCCGCTCCGACCAGGTCCGGCTGAACTCGACGTCGACGAGCCGGGCGCGGGGGTCGACCGACACCCAGATCGACCCGGACGGGTCCGCGGCCTTGTACCGGTCCGACGGCTCCTCGGTCGCCAGCACGGCCTCGGCCCGCGCGCGCGACTCCTCGGGGTCGCCGAGCACGGCCAGGTCCGCCAGCTCGGTCAGCTTCCGTGACGTCATGCACTCCCCTTGTGTGTGACAAATCGACTCGATTTATCTCAGTGAGTCGGCCGAATGCTAGCAGCGGGCTGCGCTTCTTGACCGAGGAAACGGCCCGATCGTATGGTCGGTGTTCCACGACACGATGAGTGTTCCGCTACACGGCACAGCGAGGGATGCGATGGCGCTCGCGCTGGAGAACCTGACGGTCATCGACATGACGCAGGTGATGGCCGGGCCTTTCTGCTGCCAACTGCTGGGTGACCTCGGCGCGAACGTGATCAAGGTCGAGCCCGTCGGGCGCGGCGACGCGACGCGGGAGGCCACCGGGCATCGGCTGCCACACGGGGAGAGCGCCGCCTTCCTGGCCGTCAACCGCAACAAGCGGAGCATCGCGATCAACCTGCGGACCCCGGACGGGCTCGACGCCTTCCGGCGGCTCGCGGTGACCGCGGACGTCGTGGTCGAGAGCTTCCGCCCCGGCGTGGCCACGCGGCTGGGGGTGGACTACGCGTCCCTGGCCGCGGCGAACCCGCGGCTGGTCTACGCGTCGATCTCCGGGTTCGGCCAGACCGGGCCGTACGCCACCCGCCCCGGCTACGACCTGATCGCGCAGGCCATGTCCGGGATCATGAGCGTCACCGGCGACCCGGACGGGGCGCCGACGAAGTCCGGCATCCCCGTCGCGGACCTGTCGGCCGGGCTGCTGTGCGCGGTGGGCATCCTGTCCGCCTGCCTCGCCCGCACGGTCACCGGACGCGGCCAGGCCGTCGACACCTCCCTGTACGACGCGGCGCTGGCGATGTCGGTGTGGGAGACCGCCGAACTGTGGGCCACCGGCACGGCGCCGGCCCGGCTCGGCTCCGCCCACCGTGTGAACGCTCCCTACGAGGCGTTCCCCACCCGCGACGGCCACCTCACCATCGGCGCCAACAACGACCGGCTGTGGGCGCGGCTGTGCGCGACGCTCGACCGGCCGGACCTGCTGGCCGACGGCCGGTTCGCGACCAACGGCGACCGCGTCCGCAACCGTGCCGCCCTCGCCGGGGAGCTGGCCCACACACTGTCCACGAAGGACACCGAGGAGTGGGTGAACCTGTTGCTGGACGCGGGTGTGCCGGCCGGTCCGATCCGCGACTACCAGGAGTCCTGCGCGGACCCGCACACGCTCGCACGCGAGATGGTCGTGGAGCTGGACCACCCGGTCGAGGGCAGGGTGAAGACGCTCGGCATCCCCGTGAAGCTCAGCGAGACCGCCGGCACCATCCGCCGCGGCCCGCCGGGGCTCGGCGAGCACACCGACGAGATCCTCCGCGCCGCCGGCTACACCGACGCCGACATCGCGGCCCTACGCACGGACGGAGCCGTGGAGTGAGCGTTAACACCGAGGTCGACGGCGCCGTCGCCACCGCGGTCATCGACCGGCCCGAGGCACGCAACGCCATGACCATGGCCATGTACGAGTCGCTCGCCGAGTTCTGCGCCCGGGTGGACGGCGACCCCTCGGTGCGGGTGGCGGTGATCCGGGGCGCCGGCGGCAAGGCCTTCGTGTCCGGCACGGACATCAGCCACTTCCGGGACTTCGAGTCGGCTGACGACGGTGTCGAGTACGAGCGGCGCGTCGAGTCGGTGCTCGCCCGGCTGGAACAGGTGGCCGTGCCGACGATCGCGGTCGTCGAGGGCTACGCGACGGGTGGTGGGCTGTCCATCGCCGCCGCCTGCGACCTGCGGCTCTGCACGCGGGACGCCCGGTTCGGCCTGCCCATCGCCCGAACGCTCGGCAACTGCGTGTCCATGCCGACGTACGCGCGGCTCAACCACCTGATCGGCGCGGCCCGCGCCCTGCACCTCATCTACACGGCCGGCTTCGTCGACGGCGAGGAGGCCGTCCGCATCGGACTGGCCAGTGAGCTGGTCGACGACGTGGACACCAGGCTGGCGGAGCTGTGCACCCAACTGGCCGGCCACGCCCCGCTCACCCTGCGGGCCAGCAAGATCGCCCTGCGCCGCCTGCGGAACCACGACCTGCCGCACGACGAGGACCTGATCAGGCGCTGCTACGGCAGCGAGGACTTCCACGAGGGCGTGCGGGCGTTCCTGGAGAAGCGGAAACCGCGGTGGCAGGGCAGATGAGCTCAGAGGGGACGCCGGTAGCCCAGGGTCGCGCTCACCCGCCGCGCGGCCTCGGTGATCAGCGTGCCGTACGAGCGCCGCAGTTCCGCCGACATCCGGCTGGCCGGCGCGGAGATCGACAGGCTCGCCTGCGTGCGGCCCTCGTGGTCGAAGATCGGCGACGCGACCGCGGAGATGTCCGTGCGCCACTCGCCCACGTTCGTCGCGTAGCCGCGTTCGCGGACCCGGCCCAGCTCGGTCAGGAACTCGTCCCAGTCCACAATGGTCCGGTCGGTGTAGCGGTCGAGGTGGCCGCCCACGATGGACCGGACCTCCTCGACCGGCCGGTACGCCAGCATGGCCTTGCCGTTCGACGAGCCGTGCAGCGGGACCGCGCTGCCGAGGGTGATCACGGCCCGGATCGCGTGCTCGGTCTCGACCTTCTCGATCAGCACCGCGCGATCGCCCTCGAGGACCATGAGGTGCGCGGTCTCGCCGGTCTCCTTGCGCAGCTCCCGCATGATCGGCAGCGCCGCGTCCCGGACGCCGAGGTCCGGGATCGCACGCTGTCCGATGTGGAGCGCCCGCGTCGTGAGCACCCAGCTCGTCTGCTCCGCGCCGGAGGGGCAGATCCAGCCGGCCGTCCACAGTGTCTGGAGCGCCCGCTGCACGGTCGTCTTCGGCATCCCGAGCCGCCGGGACAGCTCGCCGACGCCGGCCGGCTGTGTGAACGCGACCTCCTCCAGCACCCGGAAGGTCCCGAGCACGGTGCGCATCCCCTCACTCATGCCGGCAGTCTATGCGCACGTTCACAGCCAGCCCGGCGCCACGAAGATGGCCCACGACAGCACCGGCGCGACGATGATCATCGACAGGCCCCAGACCATCAGCCCGCGGAACACCCGGTCCCGCACCTCGGGTCCGCTGCTCGCGACGACCAGCGCGCCGCTGGTGGAGAACGGCGAGGAGTCCACGACCGACGACGAGATGGCCAGCGCGATGATCAGCCCGACCGCGCCGACCTGGCCGCTGAGCAGGAACGGCACCGCCAGCGGGATGAGCGCGCCCAGGATGCCGGTGGTGGACGCGAACGCCGACACCGCGCCGCCGATCAGGCAGATCACGAACGCCGCGAGCAGCGGCACGCCGATCTTCGCGACGCTGTCGCCGAGCATGTCGATGGTGCCGATCGTCTTCATCACGTTCACATAGGTCACCACGCCGCAGATGAGCAGCACGGTCGGCCACGCGATCTCGGCGAAGTTCCCCTTGCAGTCCTTGGGGAACAGCACGCAGATCACGGTCGCGATGGACAGCGCGAGCAGGCCCACGTCGATGTCGAACCCCAGCGCGCCGACGACCAGCCCCGCCAGGCCGGCCAGCGTGACGACCCGCTGCGTGTTGAGGGTCACGACCTCCTCGGCCACCTGGGTGGCCGGCTGGGTCCTCGTCGCGACCGGGCCCGGCGAGCCGGTCGGGCCGACCGGCTCGCCGGGCTCGGCATCCCCCGTGGCGTCCCGCCCGGCCGGGCCGACCGGGTCGGCCGGGTCGACCCGGCGCCGCACCAGTTCGCGGCCGCCGAACAGGACGAAGACCACCACGGAGAGCACCGCGTTGAACAGGAACGAGCTGATCCACAGCAGACCCGGGTTGCTCGCCAGGTGCTCGCGGTCGACGACGCCGTTGGTGATCACGCCGAACACGCCGATGGGCGAGAACCCGCCCGCGCTGGCGCCGTTGATGATCAGCAGGCCCATCAGCAGCGGGTTGATGCGGTAGCGGGCGGCGAAGCTCAGCCCGATGGGCGCCATGATCGCGACCGCGCCGGGCACGACCGCGCCGACGGACGTGAGCACGGCGGTGACCACGAACATCACCCAGGGGATGAACGCGATCCGGCCGCCGACGGCCCGCACCCCCATGTGCACCAGCCAGTCGACCGTGCCGTTGCCCTTGGCGATGGCGAACAGCAGCGTCACCCCGACCAGCACGATGAAGAGGTCTCCGGGAAAGCCGGCGAAAATGTCGTCGTCGCTGACGTCGAACACCAGGCTGCCGAGCAGGAATACACCGAGAAATGCGATCGCTCCCATGTTCACCGAACGCAGCGTGGCGAGCAGAACAATGAGAACGAGCCCAACGATCGAGATTATCTGCATCGTCATGACGACTCCCGAGACCGCATCGGCTCGTGCAGGACAGAGGCCACTATGACGTGACTCACAGGTAACAGTCAATAGGTTCCCAGCAACCGACAGGAGTGGCGATGCCATACCCGGCCGGACGGCATTTCCTGCAAATTCCCGGTCCGACAAATGTGCCGGACCGGGTGTTGCGCGCGATTTCCGCACCCACGATCGACCACCGCGGCCCCGATTTCGCCGTGCTCGCCCGTGAGGTTCTCGACGCACTGAAACCGGTGTTCGGCACGAGCGGCGCGGTGGTCGCCTACCCGTCGTCGGGCACCGGGGCGTGGGAGGCGGCGCTGGTCAACACGCTGAGCCCGGGTGACCGGGTGCTGGCGTTCGAGACCGGGCACTTCGCGACGCTGTGGCGGGACCTGGCCGGCAACCTCGGGCTGGACGTGGACTTCGTGCCGGGCGACTGGCGCCACGGCGTCGACCCGTCGGCCGTCGCCGAGCGGCTCGCCGCCGACACCGGGCACGCGGTCAGGGCCGTCTGCGTGGTGCACAACGAGACCTCGACCGGCGTCACCAGCCGGATTCCCGAGATCCGCCGGGCGATCGACGAGGCCGGGCACCCGGCGCTGCTGCTCGTGGACACCGTCTCGTCGCTCGGCTCGGTCGACTACCGCCACGACGAGTGGGGTGTGGACGTCACGGTCTCCTGTTCCCAGAAGGGTTTGCTCCTCCCACCGGGCCTGGGCTTCAACGCGGTGAGCGAGAAGGCGTTGCGGGCGGCGGACAGCGCGCGGTTCCCCCGGTCCTACTGGGACTGGCGGCCGATCGTCGAGGCCAACGAGCGGGGCTACTTCCCGTACACGCCACCGACGAACCTGCTGTACGGCCTCAAGGAGAGCCTGGCCCTACTCCGGGAGGAAGGTCTGGCCAACGTCTTCGCGCGGCACCGCAGGCACGGCGCGGCGACGCGGGCGGCCGTGCGGGCCTGGGGGCTCGACGTGCTGTGCCTCGACGAGCGCGAGCACTCACCGGTCCTGACGGCCGTCCTGGTCCCCGAGGAGCACGACGCCGACAAGATCCGCGCGCTCATCCTGGACCGCTTCAACATGTCGCTCGGCACCGGGTTGGGTCGCCTCGCCGGGCGGGTGTTCCGCATCGGGCACCTCGGCCACTTCAACGACGTCTCGCTGGCCGGCACGCTCGCCGGTGTCCAGATGGGACTGACGCTCGCGGGCCTTTCCGTCGACCCCAATGGTGTCAACGCCGCGCTCCGAGTGCTGGAGACCACGTGAACCTGGAACAGCGACTGCGGCGGGACCTCGCCGGCGAGGTCGGGTTCGACGACTACAGCCGCCAGCTGTACGCACGCGACGCGAGCATGTACTCGATCACCCCGCTCGGCGTGGTGTTCCCGCGCGACGTGGACGACGTCGTCGCGGCCGTGGCCGCCGCCCGGGATCACGGCGTGCCGGTCGTGCCGCGCGGGGCGGGCACGAGCCTGGCCGGGCAGACCGTCGGTCCTGGCATCGTCCTCGACCTGTCCCGGCACCTGAACAAGATCCTCGAGCTGGACCCGGAGTCACGCACGGCACTGGTCGAGCCGGGCGTCGTCCAGGACCAGCTCAACCGGGCGGCCGCCGCGCACGGCCTGATGTTCGGTCCGGACACCTCCACCAGCAACCGCGCCACGATCGGCGGGATGATCGGCAACAACTCCGCCGGCAGCGGGTCGGTGCGCTACGGGATGACCATCGACCACGTCCGCGAGCTGGACGTGGTGCTCTCGGACGCCTCCACCGCCCACTTCGCGCCGGGTGTCGACATGTCCTCGGTGGACACCCTGGCCGGCAGGCTCTACCGCGAGCTGCCGAAACTGGTCGAGGACAACCGGGACGCGATCGCGGCCGGGTTTCCCGGGTTCTGGCGGCGGGCGGGCGGCTACCGGCTCGACCGGCTGGCCGAGCGCTTCGACCTGGCCACGTTCGTCGTGGGCTCGGAGGGCACGTTGGCGCTCACCACCAACGCGCTCGTCGACCTCGTCCCCAAGCCCGGGCACACGGTCATCGCGGTCGGGCACTTCACCTCGACGCAGGCGGCGATCGCGGCGACCGAGGACGCGCTCGCCTGCGACCCGGCCGCGGTCGAGCTGATGGACCGCACGATCCTCGACCTGTCCCGGCAGAAGCACGAGTACGCCGCCCTCGGCACGATCCTGTCCGGCGACCCGGACGCGCTGTTGTTCGTGAGCTTCACCGGCGACGACGAGCGAGAGCTCGCCGGCCGGTTGAGCACGCTCACATCGTTGTGGCGCAAGCACAACCACGGCTACCACACGCTCGAGGCGGTCACCCCGGCGCAGCAGGGCTCGCTGTTGAAGGTGCGCAAGTCCGGCCTCGGCCTGCTCATGGCGGCGAGCGTCGGGCCGCGGCGGCCACTGGCGTTCGTCGAGGACACGGCCGTCGACCCGAAACACCTGCCGGAGTACACGGCCAGGTTCGCGAAGATCCTCGACCGGCACGGCCTGCGGGCCGGCTTCTACGGCCACTGCTCCGTGGGTTGCCTGCACATCCGCCCGTTCGTCGACCTGACCGAACCGGATGGGGTGGCGACCATGCGGGCCGTCGCCGAGGAGGTCAAGGACCTGGTCCGCGAGTACGGCGGCGTCAACTCCAGCGAGCACGGCGACGGCCTGGCCCGCAGCGAGTTCAACCGCGAGCTGTTCGGCGACGAGCTGTACGAGGCCATGCGCCGGGTGAAGGCGCTGTTCGACCCGACCGGCGTGCTCAACCCCGGGAAGATCGTGGACTCGCCGGCGATGACCGAGAACCTGCGTGACCCGGCGCTGCCGGCGGCGGAACCGTTCCGGACGCAGCTCGCGTTCGAGGTGGTCGGCGGTATGCGGGGCGCGGCCGACCGGTGCATGAACATCGGCCTGTGCCGCAAGACCGACGCGGGTGTGATGTGCCCGTCCTACATGGCCACGAGGTCCGAGGAGGACTCGACGAGGGGCCGCGCCAACGCGCTGGTGCACGCGCTCTCCCAGCCGGACCCGACGGCCGCGCTGGGCGACGACCGGCTGCACGAGGTGCTCGACCTGTGCCTGATGTGCAAGGCCTGCAAGAGCGAGTGCCCGCTCGGCGTGGACATGGCGAAGCTCAAGAGTGAGGCACTGCACCACCGGCACGAGAGCCACGGGGTGCCCCTGCGGTCCAGGGTCTTCGGCGCCATCCGCCTGCTGAACCGGCTGGGCTCGGCGACCGCGCCGCTGTCGAACCACGCCGGCCTCGCCCGGCGTCTCCTCGGCATCGCACCGAAACGGCCGCTGCCGACGTTCCACCGCCGCAACCTCGTGCGCTGGTTCCGCACGCTCCGCACCGGCGAGACACCGAAGGGCCCGGTCACGTTCCTGGCCGACTCGTTCACCACCTACACCGAGCCGGCCATCGGCCAGGCGGCGATCGAGCTGCTGACCCGCGCCGGCTACCGGGTGACGCTCGCGGCGGACGGCTGCTGCGGCCGGTCCAGCCTGTCCAAGGGCCTGCTGGACGACGCTCGCCACCAGGCCCGGGGGATGCTGGACCAGCTCGCCGGCGGCACCGCCCCGATCGTCGGCTGCGAACCGTCCTGTGTGCTGTCCCTGCGTGACGAGACGCTGTCCCTGCTGCCCGACGACCCGCGGGCCCGCGAGGTCGCCGGCCGGGTGCGGCAGGTGGAGGAGCTGATCACGGAGGCCATCGACGCCGGCGACCTGGTGCTCGCCGCTGACTCGTGGCTCGCCGGCCGCCGGATCCTCTACCACGGCCACTGCCACCAGAAGGCCGACGTCGGCACGGCCGCGACCGTGGCGATGCTGTCCCGCATCCCGGATGTGAGCGTTCACGAGGTGGACGCCGGCTGCTGTGGCATGGCCGGCTCCTTCGGCTTCGAGGCCGAACACTACGAAACCTCGATGGCGATCGGCGAGGACCGCCTCTTCCCGGCCGTACGCGCCGAACCGAAAGAGACGGTCATCGCCGCGACGGGGGTGTCCTGCCGGCAGCAGATCGCGCACGGCACCGGCCGCCGCCCCCATCACCCGGTGGAACTCATTCTGGCCGCGGTGAGATCAACGGACCAGAAATAGACAACTAGACGTTGTCTGTCACGTTTCCACGCTGCAGTTGTTTTCGGGACGGATCTTTATTCCCACCACGTAGTGGGGCGAGGTCTGCAGGACGTACCAGCCGTGTGGCGGGATGCAGTCGTGCACCCCGTCCTCCCAGAGGAGCCAGGCCACGTCGTCGTTGCGCGTGTTGTACACCTCGTCCGCGGCACGGCTCGACGTCAGGGTCTGGTAGTAGGTGGTGACGTCCTGGAACATCCCCGTTCTCGTCCCGTTCTTGTAGAAACACACGTACGGGTAGGGACAGCTCGGCTCGGCGACCGAGATCCCGTCCACCGGTGTCATGCGGTCCGCGAGCGCCCCCTCCGGACTCGCCGCGGCAGTACCCGCCACACCGAGCGCCGCGACGAGGAACGTCAACAGCCCGATGACGACCAACCTGAATCGCATGCTCTTCCTCCCTCGAACGGTATTCCCGGGGAAGACAAGAAAACATGAATAGCCGAACACGTATTTCGGCTGAACTTGATCACGCGCAGATCAACGAAGACACGAGCGCGGCCCCCAGTTCTCATCCCCAGAATGCACCCCAAACTATCGTCGCCCACAGGAACGTGTCAAGCTTTACGCAACATCAACAATGGCCCATCAATGCGCATGATCTGATTCCGATTCGATCTAAAACACCTTTCAATTCCTCCAATGTCGACAGTTTTCATCCCGAGTGCGCCGGTGGGCGGGGCCGTGGCGGCCGTGCCGGGGCCGCCGGTAGGCGGGACAATGGCGGCATGAGGTGGACGCGGGGGGTTCTGCTGGCCGTGGTTGTGCTGTCGGCGCTGTTAGCGTGCACACCAGCACGCACGGACCCGCCGCGGCCGCCGGACCCGGTCGTGACCGCGCTGACCGACTACGTCGACCAGGCCGTGGCCGCCGAGCGGTTCCGGGGCGCGGTCGAGGTGCGCACCGGCAAGGAGGTGTTGCTGCGCCGTGGTTTCGGTCGCGCGAACCCGGTGACGGGCGTGCTCAACGGCCCGAACACACGGTTCCGGGTCGCCTCGGTCACCAAGCAGTTCACCGCGCTGGCCGTGCTCGTGCTGCAGGAGCAGGGCAGGCTGAGCGTCGCCGACGGCGTGTGCGCCTACCTGCCGAACTGCCCGCCGCAGTGGGTGCCGATCACCATCGATCAGTTGTTAACGCACACCTCGGGGATCCACGACTACGGGACCGACCTGCGGAACGGCGACGCCGCCGACCGGTTCTTCGCGTCGATCGGCACCCGGCAGCCGACCCCCGAGCAGCTGACCCAGCTCTTCGCCGGGCTGCCCCTGGACTTCCCGCCCGGCACGAGGTGGGCCTACAGCAACTCCGGCTACGTCCTGCTCGGCATGCTGGTCGAGCGGGTCTCCGGCAGGCCGTTCGGGGACTTCCTGCACGACGAGATCCTCGACCCGCTCGGCATGTCCGACACCGGTTACCAACCCGGCCTCGCCCCGGGCGACGAGTACGCCGTCGGCTACGCGACCTGGACGACACCCGCGAACGGGTACGACGACTCGGTGTACTACTCGGCCGGCGGTCTCTACTCGACGGTCCGGGATCTCGGGCGCTGGCAACAGTTCCTGCTCCACGGCGACCCGGCCGTGGTCAGGAACGACACGCTCGTCGACCTGGTGCGCCCACGCGTCGCCGCGGGCCAGAACGCCTGGTACGGCTACGGCATCCAGTCGCACGGCCCGTCGGCGACGCAGATCGAGGGCTACGGGCACTCCGGCCAGATCCCCGGCTTCAACTCCTACCTCGAGGTCCGCCCGGCCTCCGGCGTCACGGTCACGGTCCTCGCCAACATGAACCTCACCACCCAGACCGTCGACGACCTCGGCCAGCACCTGGCCGCGCTCGTGCCGGAACAACGCTGAGACAGAAGGAAAGTTCCGCCAGAACGCGACCTGTCCGGCCGGTACCCTGTGGCCGTGACGCTGCTTGCCGGGCGGTACCGGCTGGAAGGCCTGCTCGGCAGGGGCGGCATGGGCGAGGTCTACCGCGCGGTGGACACCGCCGACGGGCAGGCGGTCGCGGTGAAGGTGCTGCCGGCGTCGGCCGACCGGCACCACGCCGACCGCTTGCGGCGCGAGGCACAGATCGTCGCCGGCCTCACCGACCCGCACATCGTCGCGGTGCTCGACGCGGGCGCCGAGGACGGCCGGCTGTACCTCGCCATGCGGCTCGTCGACGGCGCCGACCTCAGGCGGGTGCTGGCCGGCGGACGGCTGGAACCCGCGCGGGCGATCGGCGTCCTCACGCAGGTCGCCACGGCACTCGACACCGCGCACGCGAACGGCGTCGTGCACCGGGATGTCAAGCCCTCCAACATCTTGCTCAGCGAGGACGGCACCGCGTACCTCACCGACTTCGGCATCGCCCGCCCGCTCGACCCCGAGGTCACCCGGATGACGGTGACCGGCGGTTACGTCGGCTCGCTGGACTACATCGCGCCGGAACAGCTGCGCGGGCTCGACGTGACCGGCACCGCCGACGTGTACTCGCTGGCCTGCGTGCTCTACGAGTGCCTGACCGGCAAGGTCCCCTTCCCCGGCACGGACCCGGCCGCGAAACTGGCCGCGCAGCTCAACGCCAAACCACCCGCCCCGTCGGTGTTCGACCCACGCATCCCGCCCGCGCTCGACCTCGTCGTCGCGACCGGCATGGACAAGGACCCGCACCGCCGCTTCGCCACCGCGGGCGAGCTCATGGCGGCCGCGGAGTCCGCGCTGGCCCAACCCGCGCAGCACACCGTCCCCGTGCTCCACGGCGACCTCGCGCTGCCGGGCCGGCAGGTGATCATGCGGGCGATCGTGGCGGTTTCCAGTCGCGCCAAGCCAAAGGCCGCCGCCGATCGCTGCCCGTACCCTGGGCTGCGCAGTTTCGGCGCCGGCGACGCGGCCTTCTTCCACGGGCGGAACGCCGAGGTCACCGACCTGCTGGTGCGGCTGTCCGGCCAGCTGACGACCGGTGGCCCGCTGGTCGTGGTCGGCGCGTCCGGCACCGGCAAGTCGTCGCTGCTGGTCGCCGGGCTCCTGCCCGCGCTGGACAAGGCGGCCGAAACCCAGTGGCCGCGCGTCGTGCTCACCCCGGGCGACCGGCCGGTGGACACGCTCGCCGCGCGGCTCGCCGGGGTGATCCACGTCGACCCGGCGACCATCGCCGCGTCGATCCGCCGGCAGCCGGCGCGGTTCGGGGAGCTGTGCCGGTCCGCGGCCGAGCGCGCCGCCCGCGACGGCACGCGGCTGGTGCTCGTCGTCGACCAGTTCGAGCAGCTGTTCACCGACGGCGCCGACCCGCGCGAGCGGCTGGCGTTCGCCACCGCGCTCGCACATGCCTTGCCCGTGCTGGTGGTCCTGGCCGTGCGGGCCGACTTCGTGCCGGACTGCATTGCCCTCGAACCGTTGCGTGCCGCGCTGGACACGCCGTTCGTCGTCGGTCCACTGAGTACCGAACAGCTGCGGCAGGTGATCACGGTGCCCGCCGAGCAGGCCGGTCTGGTCGTCGAGGACGGCCTGGTGGAGCGGTTGATCAGCGACGTCGGCGCCCGTGACGGCGTGGCCGAGAACCCGCTGCCCCGGCTCGCGCACGCCCTGCGCGCGACGTGGCGCAACCGCGTGGGCACCGTGCTGACGCTGCGCGGGTACCAGGCGACCGGCGGGGTCGACCGGGCCGTCGCGGTCACCGCCGACCAGCTGTACGGGCAGCTGAACCCCTTCGGCCAGGCCGCGATGCGTGCTTCGCTGCTGCGACTCGTGCGGGTGCTGCCCGACGGTGGCCTGGCCCGCCGGCGTGCCGCCCGCGGCGAGCTGGATGAGCACGTTCTCACCGCGCTCGTCGACGCCCGGCTGGTGAGTGTGGACGACGAGGGCGTGCGGCTCTCGCACGACGCGCTGCTGGTCGCGTGGCCGCGGCTGCGGGCGTGGATCGACGCCGAGCGCGCCGATCTCCTGCTGCGGCAACGACTCGACGAGGCGGTGACCAACTGGTCGGACGGCGGCCGCGAACGCGGCGACCTCTACCGGGGCACCCGCCTGCAGGCCGCGCTGGAGTGGGCCGCCACCCACCTGCTCACCCCCGGCCAACGGGACTTCCTCCAGGCGAGTGAGCGTTCACAACGCCGCTCGACCCGCCGCCTGCGTGCCGTGGCCGCCGCGCTGGCCGTGCTGCTGGTCGCGTCGCTCGTCGCCTCGGTGGTCGCCTACGCCCAGGCGACGGTGTCCGCCGAACGGCTCGCCGACGCCGAGTCCCGGCGCCTGGCCACGCTCGCCCAGCAGTACCTCGACATCTGGCCGGCGCAGTCGCAGCTCCTCGCCGCGGCGGCCTGGCGGCGGGCGCGGACCAGGCAGGCGCGGGAGGCATTGCTGGCCACCCAGAACCAGCGGCTCGAGACCGTGCTGCACGGGCACGAAGGCCCGGTGCAGAGCGTCGCGTTCAGCCCGGACGGGAAGTACGTGGTGAGCGGCGGCGTCGACAAGACCGTCCGGCTGTGGGACGTGCGCAGCCGGTCCGGCCGGGTGCTGTTCACCGCACACGGTCCGATCAACGCCGTCGAGTTCTCCCCGGACGGCAGGGAGCTCGCGGTGGGCAGCACCGACGACAACCTCTACCTCGTGAACGTGCGCACCGGCGAGGTGCGGCGCCGGATCAACCACGGCGCGCCGGTCGTCGGCGCCACGTACAGTCCGGACGGTCGCACCGTCGTCACGACCCACGGCACGCCACAGCTGTGGAGCACGGCGACGGGAAAGCGGATCGGCGAACCGTTCCTCGGGCACGAGGACATCGTCACGTCGGTCGTGTTCACCGCGGACGGCCGGGAGCTGATCGGCGGCAGCAGGGACGGCACGATCCGGGTCTGGCGCGTCGCCGACCACACCCTCGTCCGCACGATCGTGACCGGCGACGACTCCTGCATCTTCGTCGCGTACGACCCGAACGAGAACGTGGTGGCGTGCAAGCTCGGCAGCGACGTCGGCCGCTGGGACCTCGCGACGGGCGAGCCGGTCGGCGAACCGCTGGAGGGGCACAAGGGACGCGTGCAGGACGTCGCGTTCGGGTACGGCGGCCGGGTGCTCGCGTCGACGAGCGCGGACCGCACCGTGCGGCTGTGGCACCTCGCGACCGGGCTGCAGATCGACGAGCCGATGCGGGCCAGCAACGACGACACGTTCGGGATCACGTTCAGCCCGGACGGCCGCCTGCTCGTGGTGGCGAACGGGGACGGCGACGTCGTGGTGTGGCACCCCGAGCTGCCGGTGGCGGCGGGTGAGACCGAGAACAGCGACATCAGCCCGGACGGCGAGCTGGTCGCGTTCTCCAGCACGAACGCCGGCACGGTGACCCTGTGGGACGTGGCGCACCGGGAACGCACCGGCCAAGTGCTGAGGTGCCAGCGGGCCCAGGCGCCGAAGTTCAGCCGCGACGGCACCCACGTCGCGGCGCCGTGCGACGACGGGCTGGCGATCTGGCAGGTCGACGGCACCGTGGTGGCCCGGTTCGGCAACCTGCGGGCCACCGCGGTCGCGTTCAGCCCGGACGGGAAAACGCTTGCCGTCAGCTCGCTGCGGGGCGGGGACATGGGCGGCACCCGGCTCGCGCTGGTCAGCCTCACCGGGTCCGGCGACCACCAGCTGTACAGCACCAAGGACCTGTACGGCGCGGTGTGGAGCCTGGCGTTCAGCCCGAACGGCGACCGGCTCGCGGCCGGCACGCTGGACGGGCAGGTGCTGCTGTGGGACATCGCCAGCGGCAAGCGGATCGGCGCACCGCTCAAGGGGCACATCGACGGGGTCCAGGACGTCGCGTTCCAGCCGCACGGGAACCTGCTCGCCACCGCCGGCTCGGACAACACCGTGCGGCTGTGGGACCTGGACCGGCACGTGCCGGCGGACGTCCCGCTCGTCGAGCACACCGACCGGCCCGTGCGGCTGTCGTTCTCCCCCGACGGCCGGCGGCTGGCGTCGGCGGGGTGGGACGGGGTGCCGCTGGTGTGGAACCTGGCGGACCACAGCGTGTACGCGGCGCTGCGGTACCAGGGATCGGTACAGGGCATCAGGTTCACCGACGGCGACCGGCTGGTCGGCACCGGCCCCAACGGTTTGGTCACGACGTGGGACATCGATCCCGCCGCCGCGCTGGCCGACCTGTGCACCCGGCTGTCCCCGATCGACCGGGACCAGTGGCGCCAGTACGCACCGGACGTCGAGTACATCTCACAGTGTTGAATTGCCTCGCTCCGCTCGGCGGGGTTCGCGGCCTGTACCCGGCGTCTTCCCTCCTGCGCGCGGAGGCCCAGGGCTCGCTCCTCGCCGGGCCTCCGTGCTCGTCAGTCCAGACGCCGGCGGCCGCGAACCAACCTTTCGGCTTGATCGCTTCGAAGCATCCGTGGCGGATTTCCACTGGAGCACTGGGGAGTGATCATGTGGTGGCGGCGAAGAAGGAGAACCCCGTCCTGGACGGCGCGGTGCCGCGACGAGGCCGGGCGGCGGGCCCGGCTCGTGGTGGCGCCGATCGGTGACGGCAAGGTGGTGATCATCGTGCCACGCGGGGGTGTGGCCGTGTTGACCATGCTGGGGGTCGGGCAGTTGCGCGCGGCGTTGCGGGACGCCGTGTTCGCGGTGTGCGACCCGGCGCTGGACCGGCGGTACGAGATCGAGCCGCACCGGGCGAGCGCATGATGTCGCACGGAGCGGCCGAGCGGCTGGGCTACGACCTGTACGAGATGGGTTTCCGCCCCCTGCCGGACATCGACGAGTACGGCCGGCTGCGCGGCGTGCGGATGTGGCGCTCGCGGCCGGGTTTCCTGGAGTACCTCACCCTGCGCCCGGACGGCCTCGCGACCGCCGGCCGCGTGGTGGCGGAGTTCGACTACCGGCGGCCGTTCGAACACGGTCCGGTGCTGGAGACGCGGCGCGGGTACGTGGTCAACACACTGCAGTGGCTGCTGTCGGACATGGATCTGCAGACGACACAACCCATTCCGGTCGTGGTCCCGGAGGAGGTCGAGGAGGCGCGCACGGCGGCCCGCACCTGGCGGCACACCCCGCCGTGGGACGACCCGAACCGGCTGATGGCGGGCAGAGCGTGGGAGTCGCCCCGCGAGTGCACGGGCAGCGCACAGGCACCCGGCGAGGACATCGACGACGAGATGTTCGACGAGGTGTTCGACGAGACCGCGGACACCGCGCGCCACCGGCTCACCGACACGGCACGGCACCGGTTGATGGAGGCGGCCCGCCCATCGGCCGAGGACTGACACCCACACCTCGGCGGCCCCTTGACCGCAGCGCACCCTGTTGCAATGATCGGATGTATTCAGCTCGCCCCCTGCAGGTAGCACACAAGTATCACCACTGGCCAGCGATACATCCGATCTCTACTCCCTGAACCAAGGAGTGCTTCATGGAGTTGTCGCGTCGCGGGTTCCTGGGTGGCGTGGCCGGCGGGGTTGCCGCCGGCACTCTGCCCGCCACCGGCACGGCCGCCGCCGAACCCGCCAGCCGGCCGAGGCTGGCGAACCGGGTCCAGTGGGCGCGGTTCCTCGCCGAGCAGGACCTGATCTGGCAGCGGGTACCGCGCACCTGGTACGAGGGTCCGTTCCTGGGCAACGGTTTCCTCGGGTCGATGATCTACCAGGAACCGGGCCGCAACGCGCTGCGGTTCACCGTGCACCACAGCCAGGTGCAGGACCACCGCCCGCAGTTCGGCAACGAGTGGGGCGTCGCCCGGCTCCCGGTCGGCAACCTCGCCCTGACGCCGGCCGGCCAGATCACCGGCGCCGACCTGCGGCTCGACCTCTGGAACGCGGAGCTGCGCGGCACGATCACCACCGACCGGGGCACCATCGGCATCACCGCTTTCGTCGAAAGTGGACGGTCGCTGCTGGCCGTCACCCTCGACCCCAGCAAGGGAGAACGTGGCGCCACGCTCACCTTCACCCCGTCGCCGGCGCTGAGCCCACGCACCATCCGCGAGGACCCGCCGGCCGACTTCCCGCTCAACCCCGACCCCGTGACCACCACCGAGAACGGGGTCACGCTGGTCGTCCAGCCCATGCTCGCCGGCGGCCAGACCGCCACCGCCCATACCCGGCGGGGCAGGACGCTCTACCTCACCGTCGCCCACAGCTACCCGGAAACCACCGCGGCACAACACGTTCTCGACACCATCCGCGACGCACCCGGCCTCAGACACCTGACCGAGGAACACCGGAACTGGTGGCACACGTTCTACCGCAGGAGCTTCGTGTCCATTCCGGACGGTCTGCTGCAGAGCTTCTACTGGATCCAGCTGTACAAGCTGGCGTCCGCCGCGAGAAGAGAAGCGCCGATCATGGCCACCACCGGCCCCTGGCTGGAGCCGACCCCGTGGCCGTCGGTGTGGAACAACCTGAACTCGCAGCTGGAGTACTGGCCCGTCTACGGTTCGAACCACCTCGAGCTGGACCCGATCCCCCGGTCCCTCCACGACTACCAGCAGATCCTCGTCGACGCGCTCAGACCGGAGTTCCGCGCCGACTCGATGGGCCTTCGCCGCAGCACCGACGCGCAGTTCGACGACGCCGGATTCGTCGGCGCGCCCGGATATTCCGCGGATCCGGAGATCGGGAACCTGCCGTGGCTCGTGCACAACGCGTGGCTGACCTACCGCCACTCGATGGACGAGAACGTCCTGCGCGACGTCGTGTTCCCCGTCCTGCGCCGCGCGATGAACTACTACCTGCACTTCCTCGCCCCGGGCGCCGACGGCCGGCTGCACCTGCCACCCACGTTCTCCCCGGAGTACGGCTCCGCGCCCGACTGCAACTACGACCTCGGCCTGATCCGCTGGAGCTGCCGCACCCTCCTCGACTCCGCGCGGACCCTCGGCATCGACGACCCCCTCGCCGGGCGCTGGCAGGAGGTTCTCGACACGCTCGTCGACTATCCCGTCGACACCAACGGTTTCATGGTCGGCACCGGCGTGCCGTTCGCCAAGTCGCACCGGCACTACTCGCACATGCTCGCGGTGTACCCGCTGTACCAGTTCACGCCGGAGACCCCGGCGAACCGTGAGCTGATCGAACGGTCGCTGCGGCACTGGATCAGCTTCGAGGGTGCCCTGCGCGGCTACAGCTTCACCGGCGCGTCCTCGATCTCCTCGGTGCTCGGCAAGGGCGACGACGCACGGCACTACCTGCGGGAGTTCGTCGCCCGGTTCGCGCAGCCGAACACGCACTACTACGAGGCGGGCCCGGTGATCGAGACGCCGCTGTCCGGCGCGCAGTCGATCCACGACATGCTGTGCCAGAGCTGGGGCGGGGTCATCCGGATCTTCCCGGCGGTGCCGGGCGCCTGGGCGGACGTGACGCTGCACGACTTCCGCACCGAGGGCGCGTTCCTGGTCAGCGCCGTGCGCCGCGGCGGGACGACGTCCTTTGTGCGCGTTAACAGTCTGGCCGGCGCGCCGTGCCGGGTCCGGCCGGGGATCGCGGGCCGGCTCACCGTGCGGGCGACCTCCGGCCACGACCCGCGCTGGCGGGACCTGGGCGACGGCGTCGTCGAGATCGACCTGAAGCGTGGTCAGGAGGTCGTGATCCACGCCGTGGGCAGCCGTCCCGACCTGGTCATCGCGCCGGTGCGGGTGAGCGAGCCGGCGCCACCGTGGGGTCTCCAACCGTTGCCGCCGACCGGTGCGACCACGCAGGTCCCGCTCGACGAGTACTTCGACAACGACGGCATCACCAGCGAGTTCTACCTGGGTGACGGCGACTTCGACGGCGCGGGCAACACCTACCCGGCGGCCGCGCTGCCGCAGACCGGCGGCGTGACCGACGACGGGATCCCGTTCCTGTTCGTCAACGGCGTGGAGGGCACGAGGAACAACGTGACCGCGGCGGGCCAGACGATCGAGGTGCCGGCCGGCGGCTACGCGCAGCTGCACCTGCTCGGTGCCAGCAACGGTGGGAACGCCAACACCACGATGACCGCCCACTACGCCGACGGCTCGACCGCGACCGTGCCGCTGCGGCTCACCGAGTGGAAGACGCCCCCGGCGTACGGCGAGACCGAGGCCGTCCGGGCGCCGCAGTACCACTCCCGCACCGGGGCCAAGGACGTGCGGGTGACGATCTTCCACCAGGTCGTGGCCGTGGACCCGGCCCGGCAGCTCACCGCGCTCACCCTGCCGGCCATGACGACGCCGCGGGCCCACCTGTTCGCGCTGACACTGGAGCGGCCGGTCTGAGAAAACTCGGTGCAACCCGACGGGCGACCGGGCGCATGACTAACGCGGAGCGCCGCCGAACCGCGGCGGCGCCAGGCGTCGAGGGAAGTGGAATGCGCAAACGAAGGTTGCTCGCCGCGGGCATCGCCGCGGCGGCGCTGGCGGTCGGCACCCCGGTGGTGGCCCTGGCGGTGTCGGGCTCCGGCGAGCCGGCCCCGGTGCCGGCCAACCCGAACCAGCCACAGCCGGCACCGCCCGCGAACAACCCGGGCACCCAGCCGCCACCACCGCCCTCGGGCACCCCGATGCCGGTCCCACCCGCGAACAACTCCGGCCCGGACGCCGGTACCCCACCCACGAACTACCAGCCGCCACCACCGCCCTCGGGGGCCCCGATGCCGGCTCCGCCCGCGAGCAACTCGGCGCCGGGCAACGGACTGCCACCCACCTCGGCACCCGTCGGCGGGCAGCCACCCAACTCAGCACCTGGCGGCGGGCAAGCGCCCACCTCGGCGCCGCTCGGCTGGCAGCCCCCCGCGCCGGCGCCGGGCGGTGGACCGGGACACTGACTCCCCGGTGAGCAGGAACGGCTCGTCGTTCGACGATGAGTTCAGCGAGTATTTCGCGGCGCGTGTCCACGCGCTGCGGAATACCGCGCACCTGTTGTGCGGCGACTGGCATCGAGCAGAGGACATCACCCAGCTGGCCATGCTGCGCCTGTACGTGGCGTGGCCGAGGCTGGCCAGGCGGGACGCCCTCGACGCGTACGCGCGTCGCGTCGTGGTGCGCACCTTCCTGGCCGAGAACCGGCGCAGCCGGTGGCGGCGCGAGCAGCTGACCGACGCCCCGCCGGACATCGCGACCACGGCGCCCCACCAGGACAGCGCCGAACGGCTGCTGCTGACCCGTGCGCTGACCGTGGTGCCACCGAAACAGCGGGCGGTGCTCGTGCTGCGGTACTGGAACGACCTGAGCGTCGAGGAGGTCGCCGCGACCCTGCGGTGCTCGGTCGGCACGGTCAAGAGCCAGGCCGCCCGCGGCCTCGCGACACTGCGCCAGCGGCTCGGCCCGCACTACGCCGAGCTGTCCACGATCACCGAGGGAGGTGACCCCCATGGCTGACGACGACGTCCGGGCACTGTTCCACCGCATCGACGACGGCCCGCCGCTCGGCATCGACGTGCATGAGGTCATGAGCCGTGGCCGGCGCGTCCGCACCCGCCGGGCCGTGCTGGCGGCCGCGGGCAGCACCGTCGCCGTCGCGGTCGCCGCGGTGATCGGGCTGACCACCGGTGGTGACGTCCAGGCACCGGAGATCCTCCGGCCCGCCGACCCGCCGACCACGAGCACCGGCACGCCCGAGAACCAGCCGCCGCCCCCACCGTCGAACGGGGCCACGGCACCCAGCAGCAACCCGCCCGCCAACAGCGCCCCGGCGCCCGAGAACATGACACCCCCCGGCAACACGGGACCGACGCCAGAAGGGGGTCCCCAACCGCCCGCCGGCACGGGCTGAGCCTCAACCGGTCCCGTACGCGGCGAGGAAGACCCGCGCGCCCTCGTCGGCGATGTCGTCCAGCTCCGCCTTGGTGTACGTGGCGGTGGAAACTACCCGGTTTAGTTTTCTACCATGAACACTAGCCAGTGTAGTTTTCTCGCGGCCGCCCCGGCCAGACGGGGTGGTGAGCGATGACTGCCGTGGCGGCGATCCTGACCTCGGTGCTCGCGTCGTTCCTGATCAGCACCGTCTGGTACTCGACCCTGGACCCCGGCCGCGCGGCGGACGGCCGCCCGTCCCCGCTGGTGATCGTCGCCGAGCTGGGCCGCGGCGCACTGCTCGCGGGCGCCGTCGTCGGCCTGGCGAAGGCCATGGACCTCACGACGGTCGGGCCGCTGCTGCTGCTCGCCCTTGTGCTGTGGGCGGCCTTCCCGTTCGTGCTGCTGAGCGGTTCGGTGATGTGGGACAAGGTGCCGGTGGTCACGGCGGCCCGGCATGGCGGAGACTGGCTGGTCAAGCTGCTCGCCGTGAGCACCATCGTCGGTCTGTGGCTCTAGGAGGGACGTCATGGCGTACGAGAAGGACCCGCGGGTCGACGCCTACATCGACCGGTTGCCGGACTGGCAGCAGGAGATCTGCCACCAGGTGCGCGACATCGTGCACGCGGCCGACCCCGAGGTCGAGGAGACGATCAAGCGGACGGTCCAGCCCTACTTCGTGCTGCAGGGCAACGTCTGCGCGCTGCTGGCCGCGAAGACGCACGTGAACGTGTTCCTCTACGACGGCGGCATCGTCCCGGACCCGGAGGGCATCATCACCGGCGGGCACGGGAACAAGACCGCCCGCATGATCTCCTACCACCAGGGCGAGCCGATCAACGTGCCCGCGCTCACCCAGCTGTTCCGGCACATCATCGCCAACAACCGCGCCGGCGGCTGGCGGAAGATCAAGGCCGCCCAGGGGTTGTGAGCGCTAAAGCCCGAAGGCCACCTGCCGCAGGATGATCGCGGCGATGAAGACCAGCGTGAACGCCAGGTCGATGCCGATCCCGCCGGCCCGGACCGGGGGCAGCACCCGCCGCACGGGCGCGATCACCGGTTCGGTGCCCGCATGGCTCAGCCTGCGGGCCCGATGAACCCACGGCGGGCTCGACCGCCCCAGCACGCCGACCCAGTCGAGGATCATCCTCGCGATCATCAGCAACACGAACAACGTCAACAACCAGCCGAGCAAAGTCCCGATGGCACTCATGTCGAACACCTCCACCACGTGAACGTTCTCGGCATGGCGAAAAGTGTCCGGTTGCTCCGGGTTCTCAGCGGACTATCAGTGAATCCAGCTCCTCCGGCACCTCCCCCGGGTGCACCACACCCAACCGCCGCGTCGCTCTGGTCATCGCCACGTAGAGGTCGTTGGGGCCGTGCGGGCCCGCGGCGAGGATCCCGGCCGGGTCGGCGATCAGGACCTCGTCGAACTCCAGGCCCTTCGCCTGGGCCGGGGTCAGCAGCACGATCTTGCCCGTCAGGTCCGGCGGCACCGGCAGCGACAACGCGGCCGCCAACCCGCCGGTCTCGGGGGCGATGATCGCCAGCTGCCCGTCGGTGTGCGCGTTGACAAGCTCGGCGAGGGCGCCGGTGACGTCCCCGGCACGCAGCCGCCACGGCGCCTCCCCGCTCGACCGCACCGAACGCGGTGGCCGCAGTGACGGGTGGTGCGCGGCGAGCAGTTCGGCCGCCACCGCCATGATCTCCGCGGGCGTGCGGTAGTTGACGGTGAGCTGCGCGAGCCGGTGCGGCCGCGGCACCCGCGCCCACGACGCCGCGCCCGCCACGCTCCCCGTCTGGGCCAGGTCCCCCACGATGGTCATGGATCTGGTGGGACAGCGGCGAACCAGCATCCGCCAGTCCATTTCGGACAGTTCCTGCGCCTCGTCGACCACCACGTGCCCGTACACCGGCACGCTCTCCCCGACGAGCGCGGCGACCTCGTCCAGCAACGGGATGTCGGCGGCGCTCCACGGCCCCGGCACCACGTCCGCGGGCGTCAGCGGCGGCCACAGCCCGTCGAGCACGGACGACACCCCCGCGTCGGCGAGCAACGCCGCCGACAGGGCGGCCCGGTCGGCCTCGTCCAGGATGGTCCTCGGGCCCTCGTCCTCGTCCGGGCCGAGCACCACGCCCGCCGCCGCCAGCGCACGCAGGTCGCCCTCGCTGAGCCGGCCGTCGGCGCTGCCGCCGTCGAGCGCCTCGCCGGTCTCGGTGAACACGACCGCCTCCAGCCGGTCGGCCAGCTCCCGTGTGAGCGTGCCCACGACCTCCCGCTGGAACACCAGCCTGGCCTGGTTGTGCGGCAGCCCGGTCTCCCTGGCCCTGCGCACGGCCCAGCGGACGGTCGACGGGTCGAGCCGCAGCACCTGCTGCTCGAACTCGACCTCCACCGGCTCCTCGGGCACCAGCACGGCGGCCCGGACCGCCGCGGCCAGCCGGGACGCCATGCCCGCCCGCCCCTTGCGGACGGCCTCCTCCGCCGAGTCCACCCGGCCGACCTCGACGCCGGGCAGGAGGTCGGGCACGGTCGCCGTCACCACCCGGTTCTCGCCGAGCCCGGGCAGCACCTGGCCGATGTAGTCGAGGAACACCTGGCTCGGCCCCACGACGAGCACACCGCGGGTCCGCAGGTGCTCGTGCGTGTAGAGCAGGTACGCCACCCGGTGCAGCGCGACGGCCGTCTTGCCCGTGCCCGGCCCGCCCTGCACGACGAGCACACCCTGGTCGCCGTCCCGGACGATCCGGTCCTGCTCGGCCTGCAGGGTCGTGACGATGTCCCGCATCCGGCCGGTGCGCTCGGCCGTGACCGCGGCGAGCAACGCGGCCTCGCCGACCAGCCCGTCCGTGGGCGCGTCCGGGTCGAGCAGCTCGTCGTCGAGGGCGACGACGGTCCGGCCGCGCGTGGTGATCCGCCGCCGGCGCAGGACCTCCCCGGGCACGGCGGCGGTCGCGGTGTAGAACGGCCGGGCGACGGGCGCGCGCCAGTCCACCAGCAGGGCCTCGTCGTCCTCGAACAGCCCGAGCCGGCCGATGTAGACACGCTCACCGCCGGCGAGGTCCAGCCGCCCGAAGCACAACCCGTCCTCGACCGCCTCGAGCCGGGCCAGCTCCGCCTGCCACACGGGCGTGGCGTGCCCACGGGCGAGCGCGGCGGCGGCCTCCTCCCGCAACGCGTCGAGGCGGGCGTAGAGAACGTTCACATGGTCCTGCTCAGCGGCGAGTTCACTCACGCGGAAGAGCCTGCCCGCGATTCCCCGCGAAGTGCAGTCTTGTTCTTCTTGACAGCGTCAGCCGCCATCGATTTCCCGCGATCCACTACGGTGGCGGTCGTGCGAACGGGGAAGAGCATGCGGCTGCGGCGGTGGCTGCTGCTGTTAGCGCTCGCCTTCGCACTGGTCGGCATGCACCACGTCCCCGCGGCGCCCTGCGACCCGCACGCCGTGGAGCAGTCCGAGTCCCAGCCGTGCCACACCCCGGACGGCGGGCACGACCTGGTCCACCTGTGCCTGATGGTGCTGGGCTTCGTGGCCGGCACCGCGCTGACCTGGCTGTTGTTAGCGCTCACCGGCGTGGTCGGGGCGCTGGCGGGGTTCGTCGGCACGGTCGGCCGCTGGCGGCCACCACGGCTCGCCGGAAGAGCACTCCTCACCTCTGTCTGTGTGTCACGCACATAGGCCGTTACTTCGCGTAGCCAATTAACCGCTTCGAGTAACGACTAGAGGATGAACCTGATGAGGAAGTACCTGTTGGGTATGAGCGCGGCCGCGATCCTGGTGATCACGGCCGGCTGCGGCGGCGAGGAGGCCGGTTCGGCCGCGACCCCCGAGTCGACCACCACGGCGCCGACGACCGAGTCCACCACGTCCACCGAGCACAACGACGCGGACATCGCCTTCGCGCAGATGATGATCCCCCACCACCAGCAGGCCGTCGACATGGCGAAGATGGCGGCGGAGAAGGCCGGGGACCAGAAGGTGAAGGACCTGGCCAGCCGCATCGAGGGCGCGCAGGACCCGGAGATCCGGCAGCTGACCGGGATGCTCCAGCAGTGGGGCGCGCCGACGGAGTCGTCGGACATGCCCGGCATGGACCACGGCAGCGGCGACGGCATGATGACCGATGACCAGATGGCCCAGCTCGACCAGGCCACCGGCGCCGCCTTCGACACGATGTGGCTCCAGATGATGATCGAGCACCACCAGGGCGCCGTCACCATGGCGAAGACGGAGCTGGCGCAGGGCAGCAACCCCGAGGCCAAGGCCCTGGCGCAGAAGATCGTGGACGCCCAGGAGGCGGAGATCACCGAGATGCAGGGCATGCTGGGTTAGCGCATCGCGGCGGGGGAGGCTCCCTCGGGACCTCCCCCGCCCGTCCCCGCCTATCCTTCCGCGATCGCCACCTCGATCACCGGTCAGCGGTTCACCCAGTGCGCGGGCGCGTCGCTACAGCGCGATCACGGCCTGCACGGGCAGGTGGTCGGACGGGAACCGCCCATCGAGTGTGAAGGTGTTGATGCCGGCGGACCGCACGGAGACGTCGCGCACCAGGATCCAGTCGATCCGGATCCCGTCGGGCACCAACGGTTTGTAGCCGTGGAACGTCGCGTACAGCGGTGTGCGCTCGGTGGCGGCGAGCCACGTGTCGACGAGGCCGGCGCCGCTGACCAGGATGTCGTAGGACATCGAGCCGGCCGGGGAGTTGAAGTCCCCGGTCAGCACGACCGGCACCCCGAAGTCGTTGACGCGGTCGCGAAGCAGCGCCGCACCGCGCTGCCGGGCCTGCTCCGACCGGTGGTCGAGGTGGGTGTTGACCGCGACGAACTCCTTGCCGGTGCGTCGATCCGCGAACCGCACCCACGTGACCATCCGCACCACGTTGTTGCCCCACGACTTCGAGGCGACCACCGACGGCGTGTCGGACAGCCAGAAGTGGTCGAACTCCAGCGGTTCCAGCCGGCGCACGTCGTAGAAGATCGCCATGAACTCGCCGCGGCTGCCGCCGGACCGGCCCTCGCCGATCCAGTCGTACCAGTCGGGCAGGTCGCGGTGGAGGTCCTTCAGCTGGCCGTACAAGCCCTCCTGCGTGCCCAGCACCGTCGGCTCCTCGCGCCGCAACAGCTCCGCCATCACCGGACGGCGTGCCGCCCACGAGTCCGCCGAGCCGCGCAGCAGGCGGGCGTACGCCGCGCCGCGCCGCAGGTTGAACGACATCACCAGCAGCTCGTCGGTCACGACACGCGCTCATTCGGATCGATCACCGGTCCATTGTTACCAGAGAGGCAATCGCTTGCCTGTTGGGTGAGTGGTGGCGGATCATCGGGGCCTCCGACCGACCTGGGGAGCCGATGTACGCAGCGCACGCCCTGCTGGCCGCCCGTGCCGAGGACGAGCCGGACCGGTGCGCGCTGGCCGTCGCCGGTGGTGGGGCGCTGACCTTTGGGCAGTGGCGGGACCGGGCCTGGCGGGTCGCCGGTTCGCTCGTCGCCGATGGCGTCCGGCCTGGTGAACGGGTTGCGTTAGCGTTCACAGAGGACGAATGGGACACCTTCGCCGTCGCCTACTTCGGTGTGCTCGCCGCCGGCGCGGTCGCGGTGCCGCTGTCCAGCCGGATGTCCGCCGAGGCCGCCGCGCGGGTGGTGGCGCACTGCCAGGCGGTCCGGGTCGTCGACGAACTCGACGAGACCGGCGCGCCGATCGACGCGCCCGTGCCGGCCAGGCCGGGTGATCCGGCGCAGATCCTCTACACCTCCGGCACCACCGGGACTCCCAAGGCCGTCGTCGCCTGTCACGCCAACCTCACCCACGGCTGGGCGCCCCGGCCGCGGCAGCGCCCCCTGGCCCACTCCCGCCACTTCCTGCACAGCTTCCCGCTCGGCACGAACGCCGCCCAGACCATGCTGTTCAACGCCCTCGGCGCCGCCCCGACCGCGGTGATGGTGCCGGACTTCCGGCCCGACGGCTTCCTCGACGCGGTCGACGCCTACGCGGCCGGGACGGTCTTCCTCGTGCCCGCCATGGCCGCCGAGCTCGTCAACCGCGCGCCGCGGCCCGGTGTGCTGCTCGCCGGCTGCACGGGCGCGGCCCTCCCGCCACCCGTCGCGCAGGGGCTGGCCGGCACGTTTCCCCGCGCCACGGTGGTCAACTACTACACCTCCACCGAGGCGGCACCGGCCCAGACCACCATGGTGTTCGACCCGGCCCGGCCCACCTCCGTCGGGCGGCCGAGCGCCGGGCAGCTCGAGATCCGGGACCCCGCCGGGCATCCGCTGCCGGCCGGCGCGGTCGGCGACGTGTGGCTCGCCTCCCCCACCACCGCCCGGACCTACCTCGACGATCCGGGCAGCAGCGCGACTGTCTTCCGCGACGGCTGGACCCGCATGGGTGACGTCGGGCGGCTCGACGCCGACGGGTACCTGCACCTGCTCGACCGGGAGACCGACATGGTGCAGGTCGGTGGTTTCAAGGTCGCGACGCCCGGCGTGGAGGCCGTGCTGTTCGCCCACCCGGACGTCGCCGACGCCGCCGTGCTGGGCGTGCCGCATCCGGTGCGGGGCACGACACTCGTCGCGGCCGTGGTGCCGCGCGGGGACGGCCTGGCGCCGGATGCGCTGCGGGCGTTCGTGCGGGACCGGTTGACCGAGGCCGAGGTGCCCGCGCGGATCATCGTGGTGGCCGCCCTGCCGCGCAACGACGGCGGCAAGGTGGTGAAGCGGGAGCTGGCCGGCCTGTTCACCGCGCCGGGCACCGCCGCCCCCCGCACGGACGCCGAGCGGAGGCTGGCCACGGTGTGGGCCACCGTGTTGGGGGTGCCGGAGGTGACCGCGGACGCGAACTTCTTCGCCCTCGGCGGTGACTCGTTCCGGGCCGCCGACCTGGCCGCGGCCGCCGCCGTGGAGTTCGGGGTCGAGGTGCCGGCCACACTCGCCTTCGACGTTCCCGAGCTGGGCGTACAGGCCGCCTGGCTCACCGAGTTGCGGGAGTGGACCGGGTGATGCGCGGATCGCTGGCACAGCAGGGGATGTGGGTCACGGAGCGCGCCTTCGACGTCGGGACGGCCTATCGCATGCCGCTCACCGTGCGGCTCGACGGCGCGGTCGACGTCGGCCGGCTACGCAGGGCCGTCGAGGAGGTGGTCGCCAGGCATCCCTTGCTGTCCATGGGAGTCGAGGATCGCGACGGGGTGCCGTACCTGGTGCCCGCCGACGAACCCCTGTGCCGGTTCACCGTGGAGCCGCACGCCGGCGGCGTCACACTGTCCGTTCTCGCGCACCACCTGGTCTTCGACGGTGGGTCGAAGGACGTGCTCGTCCACGACCTCGCCGCCGCCTACGGTGGCACGCTCGACCCGGCACCCGTCCCGTTCGTCGCGGACGACGGCGTGGAGCTGGCCGCTGCCCAGGAGTTCTGGGCCGGGCACGAGCACGGCGAGGTCACGCTGCCCGGCCTCCGGCGCGGCGACGACCCGGCCGCCGACAGCGTGCCCCTCGACCTCAGCGGCCTGGCCCCGGCGCGGTTCGGGGTGACGACGTTCGAACTGCTGACCGCGGCCTGGCTGGCGTTGCTCCAGCGCTACGGCAACGAGAACCCGGTGGTGGCCGTGGATCTCGGCACCCGCACCGAGGCCACCAGGAACGCCATCGGGCCGTTCGTCAACGAGCTTCCTGTCCAGTGTGGACGGTACGAGACGTTCGGGTCGTTGGTGGCCGCCACCCGCGCCCGTGTGCGGGAGATCTACCCGTTCCGTGCCGTGCCGCTCGCCCGAGCCGTGCCGGGGCTCGCGCCGCGGCCGGCGGTCGCACCCACCTCCATCAGCTATCGCAGGCGAGCCGGGGATCCGGTGTTCGACGGTCTCCACGCGACGGTCGAGTGGATGCTGCCCAGCGGAGCACTCCGGTCCACCGTGCACCTGCAGGCCGTCGAGGGACCGGACGGCATCGAGGCGAACCTCCAGTACCGGACGGCCTGCCTGGACCGGGCTTCGGCAACCCGCCTGGCCGAGGAGCTGCGGGAGCTGCTCACCGAGGCCCGGCCGGACCTGCCGTTGTCCCCGAACGCCATGGCGGGGCCTGCCACAACCGTCCCGGACGGCACCGTCGCCGAGCTGCTCGCGGGTCGGCCGGACGCGGTCGCCGTCGTGGCGGCCGACGGCACGCGGCTGACCTACGCGGAGTTGGCCGCGTGGGCCGGGCGGATCGCCGCCGGGCTCCGCGACCACGGTGTGCGGCCGGGCTCGCTGGTGGGCGTCTGCCTGCGGCGTGGGCCGGCGATGGTCGCCGCCGTGCTCGGTGTGTGGCGGGCCGGCGCGGCGTACGTGCCGCTGGATCCGGACTACCCGGCCGAACGGCTGGCGTACATGTTCCACGACAGCGGCGCGATCCTGCTGGTCACCGAGCGTGGGCTCGACCCGGTCGCGGGCGCGCCGGTGTGGCACACAGAGGACGCGCCGGACATCGTGGCGGAACCGGCCGCCGGCGTGTTGGCCTACGTCATCTACACCTCCGGCTCGACCGGACGTCCCAAGGGTGTCGCAGTGCCGCACCGCGCGCTCGTCAACGTGCTCCACGCGGTCGGCGACGTTCTCGGCTCCACTGAGGACGATCGCTGGCTCGCGTCGACGTCGCTGTCGTTCGACATCTCGGTGCTCGAGCTGTTCCTGCCGCTCGTCACGGGTGGTTCGGTCGTGCTGGCCGGCGACGGCCGGGATACGACCCGTGTGGCCGGCCTCGTCCGCGCCGAAGGCGTGACCCACGTCCAGGCCACGCCGACCGGCTGGCGGCTGCTGCTCGACGCGAACTGGCCCGCGGTCACCGCCCTGGTCGGTGGCGAGCCCCTGCCGCTGCCCCTGGCGCGGGAGCTGCGACCACGGGTGCGCCGGCTGCTCAACATGTACGGCCCGACGGAGACGACGGTCTGGTCGACGTACTGGGAGGTGCCGCCGTCGCCCACGACCGTCCTCATCGGACAGCCCCTCGCCAACACCACGGTCTCGGTGCGGGACGGCGAGCTGTGGATCGGTGGCGCCGGACTGGCGGCCGGGTACCACAACCGGCCGGAGCAGACCGCCTCGCGGTTCGTGGACGGCTGGTACCGGACCGGGGACGTCGTGCGGCTGCGGGACGGTGTGCTGGAGTTCGTCGGGCGGTCCGACACGCAGGTGAAGGTGCGTGGGCACCGGGTCGAGCTGGGTGAGGTCGAGGCGCGGCTGGCCGAGCACCCGGGAGTCCGGTCCGCGGTCGTGCTGTCGCAGGGGGACGATCTCGTCGGCTACGTCGAGGGCGACGCGGAACCCGACGAGCTGCGGGGCTTTCTCGCGCGGACGCTGCCGAACCACATGGTGCCCGGCCAGTTCGTGGCCGTGGACGAGTGGCCGACCACCCCGAACGGCAAGCTCGACCGGGCCGCGTTGCCGGCGCCGGTGACCATGCCGTCCTCAGTGGATGGTGGTGTCCTCGGCCAGCTCGGGGACATCTGGCGCGAGGTGCTCCGGGTGGAGACCGTCGGGCCGGACGACGACCTGTTCGACCTCGGCGGGCATTCGCTGACCATCACGCAGATCGCGGCGCGGGTGCGGGACCGGCTCGGGGTCGACGTGCCGCTGGACGTGTTCTACGACGCGCCGACCCTCGCGGAGATCACCGCGGTGGTAGTCAAGCTACGCGGGACCGAGGAATGACCGAGGACATGCTGACGCTGGTGCCCGCGTCGCCGGCCCAGCGGCGCATGTGGTTCCTCGACCAGCTCACCCCCGGCGATCCCGCCTACCACATGTTCCTGGCGGACCGCCTGCGCGGGCCGCTCGACGTGGACGCGCTGCGGCACGCCGTCGACGCCGTGGTGGCACGGCACGAGATCCTCCGCACCCGGTTCCCCGCGCCGGACGGCCGGCCGCACCAGCAGGTGCTGCCGCCCGCCCCGGTGCCGGTCGAGGAGATCGACGCGAGCGGACGGTCACCGGCGCAGGTCGAGGCGCTGGTGGCCGAGCGGACGAACGCGCCCTTCGACCTGGCCGCGGCGCCGCCGCTGCGGGTGTCGGTGTTCCGGCTCGGCGCTGAGGACCACGTGCTGTGCCTGGTCCTGCACCACATCGTCGCCGACGGCTGGTCGCTGTACGTGTGGCGGCGCGAGCTGGCCGCGCACTACGCGGCCCACCGGCAGGGCACGGCACCGGACGTGCCGGACATCACCCTGCGGTACCGGGACGTCTCGCCGTCCGGCGACTCGCCGGCGTACTGGACCGAACGGCTTTCCGGTGTGCCACCACTGGATCTGCCCACCGACCGGCCGCGTCCGCCCATGGTGGACAGTGCGGCCGGGGTCGTGACGTTCCGGGTCGACGCCGACGTGTCCGCGCTGGCCCGGCGGTTCCGGGCGACGCCGTTCATGGTGCTGTTCGCCGCGTGCCACGCCCTGCTCGCGCACCTGTCGGGACAGCAGGACTTCGGCATCGGCGTCCCCGTCGCCGCACGGGACCGGGTCGAGCTGGAGCCCATGATCGGGCCGTTCGCCGGGATGCTCGTGCTGCGGCCGGACCTGTCCGGCGACCCGGCGTTCGCGGAGCTGGTCAGGCGGGTCCGCGCGGTGGCGCTGGGCGCGTTCACCCACGGCCCGGCACCGCTGGAGGAGCTGGTCGACACGCTCGACCTGCCGCGTGACCTGAGCCGGAACCCGCTGTACCAGGCGGTGTTCGCGTTCCACACGACCGGCGCGGGCTACGGCGACGTCGAGCTGCCCGGCCTCACCACGACGCCGTTCCCGCACGGCTGCCACCGCGCCAAGGTCGACCTGTCGCTGGAGATGTGGCCGCGACCGGACGGCGTCCACGCCGAGCTGACCTACCGCGGGGACCTGTTCGAGCACGCGACGGCCGAGCGGATCGCCGAGGCGTACGTGGCCCTGCTGTCCACTGTGGTCACCGAGCCGGACACGCGGTTGTCCGCGTTGTGGCCCTTCGCGGACGACACGGCCGGCGACGTGCCGGACGCCACCGTCGCCGAGCTGGTGCGGCGGCAGGCGCAACGGCGGCCCGACGCGCTCGCCGTCGAGTGCGGTGCCACGCGGTTCAGTTACGCGGAGCTCGTCGCGTTCGCGGAACGGGTGGCGGCCGGCCTGCTCGCCGAGGAGGTCGCGGCCGGCGACGTGGTGGCGGTCCAGCTGCCCCGGTCCGCGGCGACCGTCGGCGCGTTGCTGGGCTGCATGCTCGCCGGCGCGGCGTACCTGCCGGTCGATCCCGAGTACCCGGCGGCACGGATCGAGTACGTGCTGGCCGACGCCGGCGCACGGGTGGTGATCACGGACGCGTGGCTGGCCCGGCTCGGGCACACCCGGGCCGTGCGGGAGGCCGGGGACGTCGCGTACGTCATCTACACGTCCGGCTCCACCGGCCGGCCCAAGGGCGTGATGGTCCCCCATTCGGCGCTCACCAACCTGCTCGTTGGCGTGCAACGGTTGTTAGCGCTCACCGAGGACGACGTGTGGTTGGCGTCGACCTCGCTGTCGTTCGACATCTCCGCGCTGGAGCTGTTCCTGCCGCTGATCGGCGGCGGCCGGGTGGTCGTGGCCGCGCCGGAGGTCACGGGCGACGGTGCCGCGCTCGCCCGGCTGGTCCGCGACCGGGGCGTCACCCACGTCCAGGCCACCCCGTCGGGCTGGCGGATGCTGCTGGACGGCGGCATCGGCCCGGTCACCGCGCTCGTCGGGGGCGAGGCGCTGCCACTGGCGCTCGCCAGGCGGCTACGGGCGCGGGTTCCCCGGCTGGTCAACCTGTACGGGCCGACCGAGACCACGATCTGGTCCACCGCCTGGGACGTGCCGCCCGAGCCGAGCCGGGTGTCGATCGGCCGGCCGCTGCTCAACACCCGTGTGTCCGTCGTGGACGGTGAGCTGTGGATCGGTGGCGCCGGGCTCGCGGCCGGCTACCACAACCGGCCGGAGCTGACCGCCGAACGGTTCGTGGCCGGGTGGTACCGGACCGGGGACCGCGTCCGGCGGCGTGCCGACGGGGAGCTGGAGTTCCTGGGCCGGTTCGACGACCAGGTCAAGGTGCGTGGCCACCGGGTGGAGCCCGGCGAGGTCGAGGCGGCGTTGGAGGCGCTGCCGTCGGTCGGCCGGGCCGTCGTGGTGGTGCGCGACGACCGGCTGGTCGCGTACGTCACCGGGTCGGCGGACGGCGCGCTGGCGCGGGTGGCGGAGGTGCTGCCCGCCTACCTCGTGCCGGATGCCGTGGTGGAGCTGGCCGAGCTGCCGCTGACCTTGAACGGCAAGGTGGACCGGAAGGCGCTGCCCGCGCCGGGACAGGTGGTCTCCCGCGGCGGTCCGCCGCGCACCGTGGCCGAGCGGCGGGTGGCGGCGGTGTTCGCGGAGGTGCTGTCCGTCGAGGACGTCGGTGTGGACGACGACTTCTTCGCGCTCGGCGGGCACTCGCTGCTCGCGACGAAGGTGGCCGCCCGGCTCGGCACCATCCCCGTGCGGGCGTTGTTCACGCACCCGACGGTCGCCGCGCTCGCCACCACGCTGTCCGACCGCGCCGGCACCGACGGCCCACACCCACGCGGTGACCGGCAGCCGCCGCTGTCCCCCGCGCAGGAACGGTTGTGGTTCCTGCACCGGCTCGACCCCACCGACGCCGCGTACACGATGTACCTGGTGCGGCGGCTGCGCGGGCCGCTGGATGTCGCCGCGTTCGAGCGTGCCTGCACCGCCCTGGTGGCCCGGCACGAGGTGCTGCGGACCCGCTTCCCCGATGACGACGGCCGTCCGATCGCCGTGGTCGAGCCGCCCGGCCCGGTGCGGGTCGAGCACCTCGACGCCACCGGCGACGCCGACGCCCGGCGGCTGGTGGCGGCACGGGTCAACGCACCGCTCGACCTGGCCGCCGCGCCGCCCGTGCGGTTCACGCTCCTCCGGCTTGGTGAGCGTGAACATGTGTTGTGCGTCGTGCTGCACCACATCGTCGCCGACGGGTGGTCCCTCACGACGATGCTCGGTGAGCTGTCCACCCTGTACTCGGGTGGTTCACTGCCGCCGCTGCCGGTGCAGTACGGCGATGTCGCCCTGTGGCAGCGGGAACGTGAGCACGGCGTCGCACTCGAGTACTGGCGCGCGCAGCTGGCCGATCCGCCGGTGCTGGACCTGCCGGTGACCCCGGGCCGCGGTGGCGAGGGCGCCTTCGAGACGCGGCGGTTGCCGTTAGCGCTCACAAGTCAGCTGCGGCAGGTGTCCCGGGAGCGCGGTGTCACGCTGTTCATGACGCTTCTCGCGGCGTACCAGGTGTTGTTGGCGTGCCACACCGGGCAGCGAGACGTGCTGGTCGGCTCGCCGACCGCCGGGCGGGACCGGGTCGAGCTGGAGCCGCTCGTCGGGTACCTCAGCAACACGGTGGTGCTGCGCGGCGGACCGCGGACGGGCGACACGCTCACCGAGCTGCTGCACCGGACGCGGGACACGGTGCTGGAGGCGATGGCGCACCAGGAGGTGCCGTTCGAGGAGCTGCTGGACGGCGTCACGCGGGACCTGGAGCGGACGCCGCTGTTCCAGACCATGGCCGTGCTGCACAGCCAGGAGACCGCGCAGGACACGTTCGGCGACCTGGCGCTGGAGCCGTTCGACTCGGGGTACCGGCAGGCGAAGTTCGTGCTCATGCTGGAGGCGTGGCAGCGGCCGGACGGGCTCCTGCTCTCGTTCGCCTACGACACCGGCAGGTTGAGCGCACACACCGTCGCCGCGATGGCGGACCGGTTCGTCGTGCTGCTCGAGGGCCTGGCCGCGGCCCCGGACGCCGCACTGGCCGCCCTGCCACTGCTGACCGCACCCGACCGAGACCGTCTGGCCGAACTGGCCGCCGCGCCGGCGCACGCCGGAACCAGTCGAGACCGGCCTACCCAACCCCATCGCCGTCTTGGCGGTGATCACCGGTCCGCCGATGCGCGACCTCGGGGACCGGCGGCCGATGCCACCACCCTCCTTCCTGTCGTCCTGGCCAACTCGGCGCGTCCCCAGGCGCCGGCCATCGTGTGTGGCGACACCGTGGTCACCCACGCGGAGTTGGCGGGCCGCGTCGAACGGCTGGCGGCATCGTTGCGGCGAGACGGCGTCGTCCGGGGCTCGATCGTCGGGGTGTCGCTGCCGCGGTCGGTCGAGGCGGTCGTGGCGTTGCTGGCGGTGTGGCGGGCGGGGGGCGCCTACCTGCCGCTGGATCCCGCGCTGCCGCCCGCGCGGGTGGCGCGGCTCGTCGCGGACAGCGGCGCGGAGCTGGTGGTGGACGCGGACTACACACCGCACGACTGTCCATTCGAGCCGGTGGTGATCGGCCCGCGGGACGCCGCCTACGTGATCTACACGTCCGGCTCGACGGGCGCGCCGAAGGGGGTGGTCGTCGAGCACGGGAGCCTCGCCGCGCGGGTGCGGTGGATGCGCGCGGAGTACGGGCTGACGCCGGCGGACCGCGTGGTGGCGCTGGCGTCGCTGAGCTTCGACACGCATGCCGAGGAGCTCTACCCGGCGCTGGCCGCCGGGGCGGCGGTGGTGCTCCTGCCCGGCGGCGGGACGACGCTGCCGGAGCTGTTGGCGCGGCGGCGGGACATCACGGTCCTCGACCTGCCGACTGCCTACTTCCACCAGCTGGTCGAGATGATCGACGAGTTGCCGTGGCCGCCCGGCCTGCGCCTGGTGATCATCGGCGGCGAGCAGGTGCGTGCCGCGGCAGTGGTCCGGTGGCGGCGGCGGTTCGGCGACGGCGTCCGGCTGGTGAACACCTACGGGCCCACGGAAACCACGATCGTCGCCACGGCCGGCGACCTGACCGACGATGTCCACATTGGATTCCCGATCGCGGAGACGGTTGTGCGGGTGCTCGATCCGTTCGGGCGGCCGGCACCACCGGGAGCGCCGGGAGAGCTGGCGATCGGCGGCGCCGGTGTCGCCCGGGGTTATCTCGGCCGGCCGGCGTTGACGGCCGAGCGGTTCGTGCCCGATCCGTGGGGAACCGAACGCCTCTACCTGAGCGGCGACCGCGCGCGGTGGCGGCCCGACGGCCGGCTGGAGTTCCTGGGCCGGCTCGACGACCAGCTCAAGGTGCGGGGCTTCCGGGTCGAACCCGGGGAGGTCGAGGCCGCCCTGCTGACCCATCCCGCGGTGCGCGAGGCCGCCGTCACCGCGGCCGGCGAGACGCTGGTCGCCTACGTCGTCACGCGGGAGCCGGTCGAGGGGCTGCGAGAACACGTGGCCGCACTGCTGCCCGCGTACCTGGTCCCCTGCACGGTCGTGTTCCTGCCGGGCCTGCCGATGACCGTCAGCGGCAAGGTGGACTGGGCCCGGCTTCCGGATCCTGTCCACAGTGGAGCGAGCACGCCGCCCCGCACGGCGAACGAACAGGCGATCGCGGCCGTCTGGGCGGAGCTGCTCGGCGTCGGCGAGCCCGGGGTCGACGACGACTTCTTCGAGCTCGGCGGGCATTCGCTGCTCGCCGTCCGCGTGGCGACCCGGCTCGGGCGGCGGCTCGGGCGGCCCGTCGCCGTGCTGGACCTCTTCCAGCACCCCACGATCCGGCGCCTCGCCGCGCTGGTCGACCGGCCCGCCGGGGAACGCGGGCTCCTGCACCGGCTCACCCCCGAACGCGACACGACCGTGTCCTTCGTCTGCGTGCCCTACGGCGGTGGCAGTGCGGCCGTCTACCAGCCACTCGCCGACGCGCTGCCAGCCGACTGTGCACTGTGGTCGGTCGCCGTCCCCGGCCACGACGTCGGGCTCGACGAGGAACGGCTCCCGCTCGACGAGGTCGCGGCCCGGTGCGCCAGCGAGATCCGCGACCGGGTCACCGGTCCGCTGGTGCTCTACGGGCACTCGGGCGTGGGTGCCGCGCTGGCGGTCGAGATCGCGCACCGGCTCGAAGCCGGCGGGCGGCCCGTCGACGCCGTCCACCTCGGCGCGGTGTTCCCCTTCGCCCGGCCGTTCGCCCGGCGCACCCGCCTCGACGTGCTGCGTGGCGACCGCACCTACGCGAACTGGCTCACGTCCATGGGTGTCGACCTGCACGACCTCGACCCCGCGCAGGCGAGGCGGATCATCCGGAACATGCGGCGGGACACCGAGGCCGCCGAGGAGTACTTCACCGGCCTGCACGAGCGGCCCCGCAGGGTGACCGCGCCGGTCGTCGCCGTGGTCGGCGACCGCGACCCGGCGACCGAGTACTACCGGGAACGCTTCCGCGAGTGGCACGTGCTGGCCGACGTGACCTCGGTCGTCGTGCTCGACGAGGCCGGGCACTTCTTCCTGAGGTACCGTGCCGAGGAACTGGCCGAGATCGTCACGAGTGTGAGCGTGCACAAACCGGCCGGCGGTGAGCACTGGCGCCAGCTCGACGTCTCGCGTTCGCCCACGCCGATCACCGGGCCGGCACCCAGCATGCGGCGGTTCCTGGCCGTGGCCGCCGGGCAGTTGTTATCGCTCACCGGGTCCGCGCTGACCCAGTTCGCGCTGCCGCTGTGGATCTACCTCACCTCGGGCTCGCTCGCCCGGTTCGCGTTGTTCGCCGTCGTCGGGCTGGTGCCGGGGCTGCTCGTGGCGCCGCTCGCCGGCGCGGTCGTGGACCGGACGTCGCGGCGGGCGGTGATGCTGTGGGGCGACGGCGCGGCCGGCGCGACGCAGCTCGTGCTCGGGATCCTGCTGTGGACGGGAAACCTGGCCGTCTGGCACGTCTACCCGTTGCTGGCACTGCTGTCCGTCGCGCTCGCGTTCCAGCGGGTGGCCTACGGCTCGGCGGTGCCGCAGCTCGTACCGAAGCGCTACCTGGGGCACGCCAACGGGATCGTGCAGCTCGCCGCCGGCACGGCGCAGCTCGCCGTGCCACTGGTCGCGGTGGGGCTCATGGCGGCCATCGGCCTGGCGGGCATCCTGGTCGTCGACGTGGTGAGCTACGCGTTCGCCGTGCTCGTCACGCTGGCCGTCCGGTTCCCCGCCACCATGGCCCACCGGCGCCGCGAGCCGGTCCTGACCGAGTTGGCCGAGGGGTTCACGTACTCGTGGCGGCATGCCGGGTTCCGGCGCATGCTGCTGTTCTTCGCGTGCCTCAACGTGTTCCTGTCGCCGCTGTTCCTGATGGTGTCGCCGCTGGTGCTGGCGTTCGCCACGCTGACCGACGTCGGCACGGTGTCGTTCGCCGGCGGGCTCGGCGTGCTGCTGGGCGGGGTCGCGATGGCGGCGTGGGGCGGCCCACGCCGGCTCCGGATGCGCGCGGTGTTGCTGTTCACGCTCACGCTGGCGGTGTTCTGCGTGGTCACCGGCGTGCGCGCGGACCTCGCGGTGATCGCCGCCGGCATGTTCGGCATGTCGCTGGCGCTCACCCTGCTCAACGGGATCTACACGACGATCGTGCAGGTGACGGTGCCGCAGCGGTTCCACGGGCGGGTGTTCGCGCTCAACACGATGGTCGCGTGGTCCACGCTGCCGATCGGGTTCGGGCTGGTCGCGCCGTACGCCGGCACGCTGCTGGAGCCACTGCTCGCACCCGGCGGCGCGCTCGCCTCGACGGCCGGCGCGGTCATCGGCACGGGACCGGGGCGCGGCATCGGTTTCCTGTACGTGCTGTTCGGCGTCGCCATCGCCGTGGTCGGGCTCGTCGCGCTGCGGACGCGGCTGTCGCGGTTCGACGAGGAGGTCGGCGATGCCGTGCCGGACGACCTCGTGGGGCTCAGGAGCCTCGGGCGGCGTTCCGGACGGCGGTGACGAGCGCGGCCTGCCGGATGATGTCGTCGCCGGGTGCGATGAGGTCGCCGCCGTCCAGCACGGTCCTGGCGAAGGCCTCCGCGATGTTGACGAACTGGTGGTCCGCCGGCAGCGTCACCTCGCGCACGTCGTGCTCGTCCTCGACGCGCACGACCGGGACGAAGTCGTCCGGCGGGGTGAACGCCCTGGCCAGGCTGAGCCGGCCGCGGCTGCCCCAGAACGCGTACGTGCTGTGGAACGCGTGCTCGAAGCCGAACGACAGCTCGGCCGTCACACCGTCCGACGTGGACAGCAGGGCGCTGCCGGCCACGTCGACGCCGTGGCGCGGGTCCTCGCGCAGCACCGAGCCGACCACCGTCAGCTCCGGGCCGAGGAACAGCCGCGCGGCACGGATCGGGTACACACCGACGTCCAGCAGCGCGCCCCCGCCCAGCGCGGCGGCGTACCGCACGTCGCCCTCGGGCCGCGGCGGGATGCCGAAGGCGCTGCTGAACACCCTGAGCTCGCCGATCACCCCGTCGGCGAGCATGGCGCGCACGGTGGCGTGCTGGCTGTGGTGGAGGAACATGAAGCTCTCCATCAGCAGCAGGCCCGCGGCCCGCGCCCGCGCGACGAGCGTCTCGGCGGTGGCCACGTCGGGAACGAGGGCCTTCTCGCACAGTACGTGCTTGCCCGCGGCCAGGGCGGCCTCGATCCACTCGGCGTGCAGTCCGGTCGGCAGCGGGATGTACACGGCGTCGACGTCGTCGCGGTCCAGCAGCGCCTGGTAGCCCTCGACGGGTGTGAGCGCGAACTCGGCGGCCACGGCCTCGGCGGCGGCCAGTGACCTGCTGGCCACCGCGACCGGCTCGACGCCGGGTGCCGCCAGCAGGGCGGGCAGCATCCGCCGCCGCGCGATCGACGCCGTGCCCAGCACACCGAACCGCAACCGCCCGCTCATGCTCGCCCGCCGCCATCCCTCATCGTCCGACCCCTCCGCGGGTCCGGCGCCCGTCAGGCCCGCCGGCCACCCGCCAACATCACCGCCAGCAGGCTACGCGCCTGCACGTTCAGGTAATAACTGTGGCGGAGCAGCCCGGCCAGCTCGCCGAGACCGGCCCAGCGGAAGTCCGGTCCGGCGTCGACCACCGCGTCACCCGCGTCCACGACCAGGTAGCGGCTCTCGGCGTGCCACAGCCGGCCGCCCTCCTCGGAGAGGACCGTGTCGTACCAGACCCGGGCGGGTTCGCCCGCGAGCGCCAGGGTGAGCGCTAACAGCGGCTCGTCCGCGCCGGTCGCGGACTGGACGGTCGGACCGAGCTCCACCGCGTCCCGGCAGCCGATCTCCGGACGGGCCCTGACCAGCAGTTCCGTGCGGCCGGCGCGGGTGCGGCCGAGGAACGCGACCACGCCGGGCGCGGGTGGCGCGAGCAGGGGCTGCGTCCACGCGGTGGCCTCCCGGGTGGGAGCGCTAACAGCCGCGGCGAGGATCGTGCCGCCGTGCGGGTGGCGCAGCTCGGTGCCGGTGCGCCGCCAGCCCGGCACGCTGTCCAGGCCGACGAGGTCCACGGCGCGGTCGTGGCGTGCCTTGGCGTCGGTGAACCAGCTCAGCAGCGCGGTCCCGGGCTCGGGGGCGTGCCTGGCGAGCAGGCAGGCGAGCACGGTGCGGGCGTCCATGTTCACCAGGTTCGGGACACCGAGCAGAGTGCCGACCTCGGCCAGCGGCACCCAGCGGAAGTCGTCGTGCGGTGGGACGTCCTCGTCGACCTCCACCACGAGGTTGCGGTTGCGCTTCTGGTGGAACCACGCGCCGTGCTCGGACTGGAGCGTGTCCACGAGCACCCGCCCGCGGCCCTGGAAGTACTCCAGGTACCGCACGGACGAGCCGTTGTGGACGCGGGTGTAGTTGCTGCGGGTGGCCTGCACGGTCGGCGAGAGCTGGACGGTGTTCACGTTCCCGGGCTCCATCTTGGCCTGCAGCAGGCAGTGCGTGACCCCGCCGAACCGCTTCGTGAGCACGCCCAGCACGCCGATCTCCGGCTGGTGCAGGATCGGCCGCACGTCCGCGCCCGCGCGCAGGCCGCACACCGTGAAGAACCTGCCGCTGCGGTGACCGAGGTTGCCGGTGGCGGGGTCGAACGCCCACTCCTCGAGCTCGGCGAAGGGGATCCGGGTGACCGTGAACGGGTGCGCGTCGCGCCGCCACGCCCACCACGCCGCGAAGTCACTGTCGAGTGTGAGCGCTAACGCCTCGCTCACGACCAGGTCCCGTCGAGCACCGTGTCGCCGTCGGCGGCCGCGGCGACCAGCCGTTCCATGCCGTGGAGGAACGCCGGCACCTGCTCCTGCGCCAACGCGGATCCGTTGGCGAGCAGGGAAAGGGTGACCGCGTCACCGTCATCGGCGATCGCGAGGTAGTGGGTCAGCCCGGGCAGGCGGAACGGCTCGCCCCAGCGGAACGTGGTCGGCCCCGTGCCGGCCGGTGGCCGGCTGCTGGCACGGAGATCGTTGACCAGCACCGACAGGTCCGGGCGGTGCCCGCGTTCGGCCGCGATCTCCGCGACGAGCGGCCGTACGGCGGCGGGGTCGTACCGGCTGTGGCGGCTCGCCTCGCGGTAGGCGTCCCACGTCCGGGCCACGAGCGCGTCGAACTTCTCCCCCGACACGTCGACGGGCACGAACATGTCCAGCGCGAACGGCGCGACGCAGGTCATCTCCGCGGGCGTCAGGCGGTTGTGCGTGATCGTCTTGAGCACGTGCGGGCCGGCGCCCAGCCCGACGGCGGCCGCCGCGAGGTAGACGACCGCGGCCGTGGTGCGGCAGCGCGCCGCCACCGCCCGCGCGGCCGGGTCGACGGCGCTCGAGCGGAGCACGCCGAGCCGCCACCCGCCGGGGTCGACCGTCGCGCCGGCCGGCTCGGGTGGCGCGGCGAGCAGCACCTTTCGCAGGTGTGCCAACGCGTCCGCCTGCGCACGCAGGCTGTCCTCGGTGGACTCGCGGGCCGCCTGGTCGAGTGGCCGGAGCGCGGGCTCGGGCCGGTCGGCGCCGCGGAGCAGGGCCCGCAGGTCGTCGACGACCAGGTTGGCCGCCCACGCGTCCACGGCGAGGTGCGACAGGCACAGCACGACCGACCTCGGCCGCTCGTTCCGGGTCACCACGGCGACCCGCAGGCCCCACTCGGAGAAGATGTCGAACGGCTCGGTGACGAGCGCGGCGCGTGCCTCCTCGACGCTGTCGCACATGCGGATCGGGAGCATGCCCGCGCCGTCCACGACCTGCTCGCGGCCGCCGGCCGGGAAGCGGGTGCGCAGCGCCTCGTGCCGGCGGACGAGGGCGTAGATGGCGGCGAACACGGTGGTCACGTCCATGCCCGGGGGTACCGGCACCACGCGGTCGATGTTGTAGGTGTAGTCGGCTTCGGCGCTGCGCTGGGCCAGGCTGTCGAGGACGATCCGCTGCCCGAGGGTGAGCGGACCACGTGCGAAACGCATGCCACCGAAGGTCAGCACGGCCGCCGGCCCCCGGTCATCTCAGCACGTCCCGCAGTGAGGACCGGTCGCGCCGCAGGGTCTCGTCCTCGATGACCCGCGCCTCGACCCGGCCGCCGTCCCGGACCGGCCCGGCGAGGACGAGCCGGTCGCCGTCGAGAACCGCCACGTGCTCGGTGGTGTGAGCGCTCACCCGGACGACGAGCCCTAGGTCCGGGTCGGTGTACCCGGCCGGTTCCCCAGGGATGCCCGCGCCGGCGAGCACCCGCTCCTGGGCCGGCGTGACCGGCGCCGGTGCCAGCCCGGGCGCCGGGCCGACCCGTTGGAGCAGCGCCAGTTTCGCCACGCGGCGGTACCCCGGGTCGGCGCACTCGGCGAGGAACCGCTCCAGCACCTCGGTCTGCGCGACGTCCTTGGCGAACAGGGACGAGTAGCTGGTGGGCCGCACGCGGTAGACGTAGGTCGCGTCGTCCGGTTTGGACACGGGCAAGCCGGCCGCCACCAGCCGCAGCCACAGGTCCCAGTCCTCGCCGAAGCGGGTCTGCCGGTAGCCGCCGACCTCGTCGTACAGCGTGCGCGGGTACATGGCGCCGACGAGCACGTAGTTCGTGCACAGCAGCTGGGCGAGCTGGTCGCCGGGCAGCGGGAGGCGTGCCTTGGCGTAGTCGGCCGGCCGCCACGCCCCGCGGCCGGTCCACGTGAGCGGGCGCGGGCTGATCAGGCCGGGCCGCCGGGCGTGGGCCTCGCGCATGGCCTCGACGTGGTGCGGGGTGACCAGGTCGTCCGCGTCGAGCTGCATGACCAGGTCCGTGGTGAGCGCGGCGATCCCGGTGCGGCGGCCGCCCCAGATGCCCATCCGGTGCTCGGTGGTGAGCACCCGCAGCGGCAGCACGGAGGTCCAGCGGCGGGCGTGTGCGGCCGTGTCGTCGTCGGAGGAGTCGTCGACCACGACCACCTCGTCGGCCGGCACGGTCTGGGTGGCGAGCGAGCCGAGTGCCTGGTCGAGGAACTCGACCGAGTTCATCGCCGCGACCACCACACCGACACGCGTCATCCGGTCACCACCGCCGGCACGTACCGGTCGAGCACGGCGCGGTAGTACTCGGGCCCGAACCCGAGGTCGGCCGCCCCGGGCGCGAGCGCGTGCATCCGCGCCACGCTGATAGCGCTTTCCTCGGGCATGTCCACGACCCGCACCGCCGGCCGCACCCCCAGCCGTCCGGCGAGGTGGTGGACGATCGACTCGACCGCAACCGCCGTGCCCGACGCGATGTTTACGCTCACATTGGATATCCGACGCACGAGCAGCGCGGCTATGACGGTGGCGACGTGCCGGATGTCGATCAGATCCCGCCTGGCGCCGCGCCACACGGTGACCTCACCGGCGAGGACCTGGGCGACGAGCGCGGGAACGACCTGGTGAGCGGGCTGGTCCGGCCCGACCGGGTAGGCCAGACGGAGGATGAGGTGGTCGACGCCGCTGGCCCGGATGACGGACTCCATGGCGAGCTTGTGGCGGCCGTACGGGGAGCAGGGGTAGACCGGCCCGTCCTCGCGCAGGAGCCCGCCGGGGCGCCCGTAGAGGCCGACGGAGGAGGTCGACAGGTAGACGAGCCGGCCACCGTCCGCCAGGCACTCGGCGATGGTGGCGTAGAGCAGGTCGGCGTCCCGCGCGAAGCCGTCGGTCGCGGCACCACCGGACGGTCCCGCGGCGTAGAGCGTCACTCCGTCGTGCCGGCCGAGGGGACCGGCCAAGTTCCGGGCGAGGAACCCGGAACCGATGATCCTCATCCGGGCAAGATATCCACCGAAAGATGCCGAAACAAGTGGCTACTTTACAACGGAGAGTGAGCGTACTGCGGCTCGGGGGCGCCGCGGCGGGCGACACGGGCACCCCCGAGGTCCACAGTGGAGGGTTAGCCCAGGTTCACGCGGTAGAACCCGTCCGAGCCACTCCCTCCGTCACCGTTGTTGTCCGCGTTGGTGGTGCCGAACCAGATGGCGTTCTCACCGGGCACCTTCACCACCGCCCGCAACCGGCCGTACGTGCCGTTGTAGTGCGAGCTGACCGTGCCCACGTTCTCGCCGTTCAGCACGATCCGCCACAGCCGCTCACCACGCAGCGCGCACATGAACAACGCGCCGTTGGCGTACGCGAGCCCGCTCGGCGACGCCTGCGACACCGACCACGTGCGCTTCGGATTGGTCATACCGGACACGTCGCACGAGCCCTCGCACGTCGGCCAGCCGTAGTTGCGGCCCGGCAGGATCAGGTTCAGCTCGTCCTGCGACGAGTTGCCCAGCTCCGAGGACCACAGCCGCCCGGCGGAGTCCCACGCGAGGCCCTGCGGGTTGCGGTGCCCGTAGCTGTACACCCTGGTGCCGAACGGGTTCCCCGGCGCGGCCGCGCCGGTCTTGGTGACCCGCAGGATCTTGCCGTTGAGCGAGTCCCTGTCCTGCGCGAGGTTGCTCTGCTGCGAGTCGCCGGCCGTGGCGTACAGGTAGCCGTCCGGGCCGAACCGGATGCGGCCGCCGTTGTGGTAGCGGCTCTTGCGGATCCCGGTGACGAGGGCCGTGTAGCCGGACAGCGTCGTGCCGTTGAAGTTCATCTTCGCGATCCGGTTGCCGTCGCTGGAGGTGTGCATGAAGAACACCTCCTGGTCACTGGTGCCGTTCCAGGTCGGGGAGAACGCGATGCCCATCAGGCCGCCCTCGCCGTCGGTGGTCTGGCTGTTCGGCACCGTGCCGACCTGCGTCTTGCCGCTGCCGTTCTTGTTGATCTTGAACACCTTGAACGTGTCGCGCTCGGTGGCCAGGCCGAAGCTGCCGTCCGGCGCCCACGACAGGTCCCACGGGATGGACCAGCCGCTGGACACCTGGGTCGGCGTGCCCGGGTTGTTCCCGCCGCTGCACGCGGCCGTGGTGAAGGGGGTCGTCGCGCTGTCCGGCGACGCGTTGCCCGCCGCGTCCTTCGCCACGATGTGGATCGTGTAGGAGGTGTTGCACGCCAGGCCGGTCACGGCCTTGGTCGTCGCGGGCGGGGTCCCGGTCACCGAGTCGAGCACCGCGCTGTCCGTGGCGATGTCGTACCGCACCACGCCGCGGTTGTCGGTCGACGCGGTCCAGCTGACCGTCGCGCCGGTCTGGCCGATGGCCGACACCGTCGGCTTGCCCGGTGCGGACGGCGGGGTCGGGTCGCCGGGGTCGGCCGTCGTCGTGCACACGACCTCCGGGCTCGAGTCGGACTCGTTGCCGGCGGCGTCCCGGCCGAACACCGAGAACCGGTACTCGACGTTGGGCCGCAGGCCGGTCACGCGGAACGGCGACTGCGGCGCCTCGGCGACCTTCTGGCCCAGGAAGTAGATGTCGTACGCGACCACGCCCACGTTGTCGGTCGAGGCCGGCCAGCTCAGGGTCAGTGAGTCGTAGCTGATGTCACCGCAGGCGGGTTGTCCCGGTGGCGTCGGGTGTTCGGTGTCGGCCGGCGCGCCCACCCGCAGCACGTCGAGGTTGGGGCCGCCGTTGGCGGTCGTCGAGGTGAAGCGGACCGTGTTGGCGCCGGCGGTCAGCGTGGTGTTGAACGTGACCTCGTCCCACGTCGTCCACGCGCCGGTGCCCGGGAACGACCGGGCCGCCGCGATGACCGTGCCGTTGACCGCGACGTCCATCGGCCGGTCGGTCGTCGTGCCGTTGGCGAAGCGGAGGGTGATGCTCGCCGGTCCGGCGGTGGTAGCGCTCACACTGAACTGGACGTAGCTGCCGACGACGTTGTCCATGTTCACGAAGCCGCTGCCGGTGTAGCCGGCGTGGTTGGACTCGACGACGCCCTGCGAGATGTTCGCGTTCTCAGCCTGGTAGTCCGTGGTGGCCGCGACCTCCACGTCGAGCGCGTCGAGGTTCGGGCCGCCGTTGGCGGTGGTCGACGTGGCGCGGACCGTGTTGGCGCCGGCCTTCAGCGGGGTGGCGATGGTGACGGTCTGCCAGGTGGTCCACGCGCCGGTGCCGGGGAACGACTGCGCCGCGATGACCGGCGAGCCGTTGACCTCGATGTCCATCGGCCGGTCCGTGGTGGTGCCGTTGGCGAACCGGATGGCCAGCGCGCCGTTGCCGGCGGTGGGAGCGTTGACACCGAACTCGACGTAGCTGCCGGTCACGTTGTCCAGGTTCACGAAACCCGTGCCGCTGAAGCCGGTGTGGTTGGACTCCACGACCCCCTGCACGATCGTCGCGCTCTCCGCCTCGTAGCGGGTCGGTGCGGCGACCGCCCGTTCGGTGACCGACAGGACGGTCGGCACCAGCGCGAACGCGGCGACCGCCGTCAACACCCTTCGCCATGATCCCGTGGGACCCCGACGTCTCATGATTGACTCCTCCCTAACTGATAGCGATCACATCGAGATCCGGCGCCCAGGCCGTGTCGTTGAAGAACCGGAGGGTGTTGTTCCCCGCGGCCAGCGTGATGGTGACCGTGCTCGTCGCCGGTGTGGCCCAGCTCGTGCCGGTGCACGGGATCTCGAGGGCAGCGCCGCCGTTGACGCTGAGGAGGAACGAGCGCGTTCCGTCCACTGTGTACTGAACGGTCAGCTGCCGCGTCCCGGCGGCCTGCGCGGTGACGTTGTTCACGGTCACCGCGTTGCTGCCGTTGCCGACGAACCGGACCTTGGCGCCTCCCGAGCAGGCCGCGCACGCGGTCGAGGCGGCCTGGCCGGTGAGCGTGTTGCCCGCCGCCTCGGCCTCGACCGCCGTGGTCGGCTGGCCGGTACCGGTACAGGTGATCCGCGGGTTGAGCCAGTCGGCGTGGTCGGAGTTGATGCCGTCACCGCCGTCGGTCGCCGCGAGCAGCAGCGTGGTGGCGCCGGTGAGGTCGGCGGTCAGGCGTTTCGCGCCCTGGCTCCCGGTGACGTAGCCGCTGTCCGCGGCCTTCACGCCGTCCAGCCAGACCTGGAACACGACCCTGCCCGCCGTGACCTCGTCGTCCACGCCGACATCGGATGTGAACGCACTACATCGGCCGCCGAGGTGGTAGGCGACGGTGCTGGGCGCGTGGGTGCCGAGGCCCTTGGTGAACGTCGTGCCGCCGACGGTGAGCGTGCGCCCGTCGCCGGCCGCCTGGCCGTTCACGCTGCGGTCCAGCTCGACCGGGCCCCAGCCGTTGGTGGACGACAGCATGGCGCGGTCGGAGAGCTGGGTGGTGCCGGCGGGCGGTGCGCTCACACCGGTGGGAGTGACGCGGTAGACGACCGTGCCGTGCGCGGGCACCGAGGCGCTGATCGCGCCGGTGGTCGTGCGGACCTGCTTGCTCCACAGGTCCTTCAGCGACCCGCCACCCGGCACGCCGACCGCGGCCGTCGTGGTGCTGACGGTCGCGGTGGCACCGGTCTCGTTGAGGAGTGCGACCGCGACGTCCCCGCCGGCCAGTGGCTTGCGGTAGACGACCAGGCCGCCACTGGACGAGACGATCGTGGCCTGCTGGCCGAGCAGGTCCTGGTCGACCGCGATGAGGTCGGTGTTGCGGAGGATGTTCAGCGTCGCCGTGGAGGCGTTCCGGACGTCGCTACCGATGAGCAGCGGGGCGGCCATCATGGTCCACAGGCTGAAGTGCGTGCGGTACTCGGTGTCGGTCATGCCGCCGTTGCCGACCTCGAGCATGTCCGGGTCGTTCCAGTGGCCGGGGCCCGCGTACTGGGCGAGGTCGTCGTTGGTGTGGACGCGGGAGATCATGCTCGACCAGTTGTCGCTGATGTCCCCGGTGGTGCGCCACAGGTTGCCGACGCCGGCACCCCAGGTCCAGATCTTCGGGGTGCTCTGGCCCCACTCGCAGATGCTGAACACGATGGGCCGGCCGGTCGCGGCGAGCGCGTCCCGCATGGCCGTGTAGCGCTGGACCGCGTCGACGCCCTGGTTGTTGCAGTTGTCGTACTTGAGGTAGTCGACGCCCCAGCTCGCGAAGAGGTTGGCGTCCTGCTGTTCGTGGCCGAGGCCGCCGGGGAAGCCGGCCGTGTTGCAGGTCTTGGTGCCGGCGCTGGTGTAGATGCCGAACTTCATCCCGCGTGCGTGCACGTAGTCGGCGAGTGCCTTGATACCGCTGGGAAATCGGGCCGGGTCGGGGACGAGGTTGCCCTGGGCGTCGCGTTGCGGCAACGCCCAGCAGTCGTCGATGTTGACCTGGTTGTAGCCGACGTCCCGGAGTCCTTTCGAGACGAACGCGTCGGCGACGGCCTTGATGGTGGTCTCGTTGAAGGTCGAGTTGCAGTGGGTGAAGTTCCAGTTGTTGAAGCCCATGGGCGGCGTGCGGGCGAGGCCGTTCTCGAGTGCTCTCGCCGGCGCCGGGTTCGCCACCAGCACGACCAGGCCGGCCGCGATGGTGGCGAACACCGTGAGGAGCAGGGAAAGTCTTCGCACGGGGTTTCTCCCGTCAGGCATTGGGGCCGACGTCGGCCGAGGTGAGTGGTCGGCGTTGCGTGCCGGTGCCGGCGTACTCGTCGGCGCCGACGTCCTTGGTGCCCGAACGGTTCTGCAGGTCCACGTCGCGGGTGACCTTGGCGTAGCTGCCGACCGCGGCGTCGACGGCCGGGCTGCCGGAGGTCAGCCGCCGCAGTCCGCCGGCGTCGGTGGTGAGCGCCGGGTTCACCACCCGGTAGCCGGCCGACGGGACGTTGCCACCCGTGCCGGCCCACACGATGTTGCCCTGCCAGGTGGTGCCGGTGGCCTCGTCGATGTCGAGCACCGCGCCGGAGCCGGCGCCCACGAAGATGTTGTCGGCGAACGTGCACTGGTTGGGCCCCAGGCGGTCGGTGCCCTGGCCGACCTGGAGCACGTTGGTGCGGTTGCTGATCACCGTGTTGAACGCGACCAGCACGCGGTCCGGCCGGGCGTGCGAGGTGGAGCCGGTGGTGTCGTCGGCGACGTCGCCGGAGCCCGCGATCACCTGGCCGGTGCCGCCCTGGACGAGGTTGTTGATGATGACGTGGTCGTTGTCGTAGAAGCGGATGCCGGCGGTGTTGCCGAGCATCAGGTTGCCCTCGACCAGGTTGCGGTTCCCGTGCCGCAGGACGATCGAGCCGCGGCTGTCGCGGATCGTGTTGTAGCGGACGGTGTTGTCGGAGGACTTGACGGAGATGGCCTCGGAGTCGCCGTCGGCGCGCTCGAAGAGGTTGTACTCGATGACGGCGTAGGCGGAACTGAGCTGGCGGTAGCTGTAACCGAGGCGGATGGACTCGCCGCCGTTGCTGCCGCTGAAGGTGTGGTCGTGGAAGTAGTTGTGGTGCACGCGGGTGCGCTGGGCCATGGCGTCCTCGCCCGGCCCGGAGATCTGGAGGAAGACGCCCTCGGTGCTCTTGTTCTGGAAGGTGTTGTGGTCGACCTCGACGTCGTTGCCGGTGACCGTGACCCAGTTGCCGGAGCTGGAGGCGAGCTGCACCACGTTGCGGGTGAGCCGCACGTGGTGCGAGCCGGCGGGAACGCTCACCCCGCCCGAGTGCCGCAGCCGGAACCCTTCGACCACGACGTAGTCGGCGTCGGCCAAGGAGAACCCGTTGGTGCCACGGATCTCCGCGCCGCCGACGTGCTGGGCGGCGATCGTGACGGGCGCGGACGAGGTACCCGACCGGCGCAGGGTGATCGCACCGGAGGTCGTGTAGGTCCCGTCGACGAGTTCGATGCGGTCACCGGGTTGAGCGGCGTCCGCGGCCGCCTGGAGCTGAGCAATCGACGACACGGTGACCACCCGCGGGGCCGCGGCCGCCGCCGAGGGCAACACGGCGACCGCGACGATCCCCACAAGGGCTGCGGCAACAAGGCGACGGGCCATCAGGCCACCTCCAGGGGACTGGTGTTCAGGTCGCTACCGGCCTGGCATGCGCGGTGGGGGTGGAGCCGTGGTGCGGCGCCACCCGCACCACGGCCGATCCCTGCTCCAGCCGCCGCGCCACAGCAGCTGGCCATCAACCCACCTCCCGGTGGTCGAAGGTCGGGCCACGGTCTCCCATCAACCCACCTCCACGTAGTCCACGTTGGGGCCGCCGTTCGCCGTGGTCGCTGTGAGGCGGAGCGTGTTCGGGCCGGCGTTCAGTGGCACCTGCACCGACGCGGTCTGCCATGTCGTCCATGCACCCGTGCCGGCGAAGGTGAGCGTGCCCACCGGGTTTCCGTTGACCGTGACATCCATCGGGCGCTCGGTCGTCGTTCCGTTGGCGAAGCGGAACACCAGGGTCGCCGTACCAGCCGTCTCGCGGGTCACCGTCCACTCCTCCGCGCTGCCGACGGCGTTCGTGGTGTTGCAGAAGCCCGTCCCGGAGAAGCCGGCGTGGTTGGCGTCGATCGTGCCGTCGCAGGTTCCGGACTCCGCCTCCAGGCGGCCCGGCTGGCCACCGCCGCCGCAGGACTGCGTCGAGCCCGTCTGGCTCACCCGCAGCGCACCGCCCGACGTGTTGGTGCCTCGGGCGCAGTAGCCGTTCACGGTCTGGAACAGCATGTCCGTCGACGCGGTGCTTCGTTCCGCCACGAACGGGTCGAAGGTCACGCCCGCGCTGTTGTTGGCGATCACAGCGGGGCGGCCGTCCGAGGAGTTGAACTGGACCGAGCCACCGGCGAAGCGGACGTTGTTGACGTTGCGGAGGTACCAGCCGTACGCCGGCCGCGTGCCGATGCTGTTCGGGTTGTAGTTGTTCGGGTCGTTGCTCGGCACGCCGGTCGACACCGAGCCGCTGCCGCCCGGGACGGTCAGGTTGACGTTGGTGAACGTCACGTCGCTGATCCTGTTGGCGCCGGACTCGCCCCACAGCGTCGCCGTGAAGTTGTTGCCGCTCTGGCCGGACGAGGTGATGTTCTCGTAGGTGATGTCGTGGATCCGCCCCACGCCGGGGTTGTTGCCGCACCGCCTTCGGGTGCCGACCTTCTGGGTGATCGCGGCACGCACGTTGGTCATGGTGATGTCCTTGTAGTGCACGTCGGAGATCACCGCGCCGTCCATGGACACCAGGCCGAGGCCGGACTTGTCCGAGCCGTTGATCGTGATCCGCTGGAAGTCGTAGCCGGTGAAGTCGCCGCAGGTCTCGGAGCCGAACATCAACGCGTTGCAGCACCGGGCGGACAGCCGGGAGTCGGTGACGACGACGTTCCCGTTGGACAGCTTGGCGCCCAGGGCGTAGTCGCTCTTGAACGCGAGCGCGTCGTCGTTGGCGGCGATGTTCGCGTTGGTGATGCGCACGTTCGTGGTGCTGATGACGTTCCAGCCGTCGCGGTCGCTCGCGGTGTCGATCGTCAGGCGGTCCGACGTCACGTTGGCGCAGCCGTTGATCAGCATCGCGAAGTGGCCGCCGCGGCGCAGGGTCAGGCCGTCGCCGACGCGCAGGCCGTTGCACCGGGTCAGCGAGATGATCTTGTCGGCCTCGCCGTCGTCGGGGTTGCCGGTGATCAGGTTGCCGCCGCCGTCGATCACGCCCTGGCCGACGAACGCGATGTTGCTGAGCCGGTCCCCGTAGATCATCGCGTTGTGGAAGTGGCTGTGGCCGTAGTCCTGGTAGTCGTCGTTGGGGTTGTCCTCCGGCGAGTCGTAGTCGTCGTTGCTCGCGCCGCGGATCGTCGCGCCGGAGTTCAGCTGCAGCGTGATGTCGCTGCGCAGGTGGATCGTGTTGCGGGACTGGTACGTGCCCGACGGGAACAGGACGGTCCCGCCGCCCGCGTCGCTCGCCGCCTCGATGGCGCGCTGGATGGCCGGCGTGTCGTTGCTCGAACCGTTGCCCGTGGCACCGTAGTCACGCACGTTGAACGTGGCCGCTCCGGCAGCGCCGGGCGCGGCCAGGAGCGCGCCGGCGGCCAGCGCCACGGCGGACACGACACTGATCAGACGTCTGAGCATCATCGCTCCTCGCAGGGGGTGTGGTGATCAGCTGAGGGTGATCTTGTCCAGGTCGGGCGCGTTCGCGCCGTCGTTGAGGAACCTGACGGTGTTGGCACCGGCGGCCAGCGTGACGGTGATCGTGTGGCTGGCCGGGGTGCCCCAACTCGTGCCGGACACCGGGATCTCCGTTGCCGCACCGTTGTTCACGCTCACGAAGAACGAGCGGGTGCCGTCCACCGTGTAGTCGAAGGTGAGCTGCCGGGTGCCCGCCGCCGCGGCCTGCACCGTGAAGGTCACGTGGTTCGCCGCGCCGTTGCCGATGAACCGCACCTTGGCGCCGCCGGAGCAACCGGCGCACGCCGCGCTCACGGCGCGGCCGGACAGCGTCGCGGACTCGGCCTCGAGGGCAGCCGGTCCGCCACCGCCGCCCGCGTACTCGCCGCCGATCCACGCCTCGTCGACCCGCAGCCGCTTGTAGCGGGTGCTGTCGCTGGACGCCGCGTACGTGCTCACGACCTCCAGCCGCACGTGCCTGGTCGTCGTGGCCGGGAGGTCGATGAACGCGACGCCGCGGTGGCTGGGCAGCGTGCCGGACGCGACGGGGCTGCCCCAGTCGGTGCCGTTAGCGCTCACATAGACGCGGTACTCCCGGATCCGCGCGGACTGCTCGGTGTCGGAGCGGGCGTAGGCGACCGAGTCCTCGCGCTGGTTGATCCCGATGTACCGCACGGGTTTGGCCGAGCCGAGGTCGAAGCGCAGCGACACGGGGGTGGTCTTGTTGCTGTCCCAGTAGGTCCGGTAGTCGCCGTCGGCGGCGGCCGACGCCGGGTGACCGCTCGCCGACGCGCTCGCGCTCATCGTCGCCGCCGGGTAAATGCCCTGCCGGCCGCCCGTGGTCACCCGGAACACCGTGTCGTACTGGTCCCAGGTGGACACTCCGGTCAGCGTCAGGAACCCGTTGGCCTGGCTGAAGGCGACCGGCGCCCCGGTGCGGAAGTTCGTGACGCCGGTGACGCGATAGCCGTTGTCCCGCAGGCGAAGCGTGCTGCCCGACGGCCGCGTCACCACGTGGACGAAGTGCAGGTCGGGGTTCGTCCTGCTGACGGTCGTCACGCCGTGCGCGCCGTCGTTCCAGAAGCCGGGCTTGAGGCCGCCGTAGGCGTAGCCGCCGCCCTCGGTGCCGTTGATCGACCCCCAGATGCCGTCGAGGTAGGTGCTCGCGACGTTGTTGAACGCCTCCTGGTTGCTGGGGAAGCGGCCGTTCACCTGGGCGGTCTCGGCCATCAGCGACTTGATCGAGGAGCCGGCGTTGGCGATGTACCGGCCGAGCGTGAGGCGGTAGTCGACCGCCGGGTTCGACCCGTCGTACCACCAGGCGCCGCTGACCGGGAGCTTGTAGTCGGCCTCGATCAGCCGGGGCGCGGCGGTGTAGACCGCCTGCGGGTAGTCGTAGGACGGGGACATGCCGGTCTTCTGCTCGTTGCTGATCATGTCCATGATCGGCGTGTCCTCGTTGTTGTTGCTCAGTGTCCAGTTCGGACGGTCCTGCCGGATCCGCTCGTAGAGCCCGTGGCTCTCCCAGTAGGCGTTGTCGTTGTCGATCCAGAACCCGGACAGGTTCGGGTAGCGCTGCATGACCTCGACGAAGTTGTCGTAGCTGAACTCGCCGAAGCCGTCGCGGGTGTGCAGGTCGACGTCGTGGCCCTTGTAGTCGGAGTAGGCGTCGGAGTCGAGCCAGCTCTGACCCGAGGACAGGCCCTCGTTCCACCACTGGGGATCGTCGGTCATGTAGAGGATCGTGCGCAGACCCGCGGCGTTGGTAGCGTTCACCACCTCGCCGAGGAGGTCGCGGGCGGTGCGGCAGCTGCCGGGGATGGCGGACGGCCAAGGCCGCGCGTAGCCGAGGCGGCTGTGGAACGTGGCGAGCACGATGTACTGGGCGTGCAGCTTCTTGGCCTCGTTGACCCAGTACTGCGGGTTCCAGCCGCCGTTCGTGACGTCGTTCTCCCAGGCGGCGCAACTGGTGTGGGCCGGCGAGGTGCGCAGGCCCCAGTGGATGAAGAGGCCTGCCTGGGCGGCGCGGAGGTACTGCTGGCGCGGATGCTCCAGCTCGGCGTGCGCGGGAGAGATGAGAGAGGCGGCGATGACGAGGGTCGCAGCCAGAACAGCCGGGATTCTGCCAAGCAGACGCCGCATCATTGCCGCCTCCCAGAGCGATCGAGACATCGGATGTATACGCTCCGATTGCGAGACGTTACTCGCGAGAACCTGACCACATCAAGTTCTGAACCGGTCAATCACCGGATCTTTTTCGTTGGAGAAAGCGCTTTCCAGGCGTTACGTGGGCGCGCGGGCGCGCCGCGGCCCCGGGTGGGGTGGGACCGCGGCGCGTGGTGCCCCCGCTAGAAGGTCAGGTCTTTCCGCACCAGTTCATGATCGGTCCATGGAGCCTCAGCCCGTCGGGAAGTCGTCCGGTGTGTTGATCCTGGCGCGGACCCACACGCCCGCCGGCTTCAGCGGTGACGTGCCCGTGTAGGGGCCGTTCGGGCAGGCGCCCTCCTTGAACACCGCCCCGGAGCGGAAGTCGTCGGAGTAGTTCCAGCTGGTCCAGCTGATCTTCTTCGACGCCATCAGGTCGAGGTAGCGCTGCGACATCGTGAAGTTGTTGCCGCCGTCGCCGGTGTAGGTCTGCGTGCCGAACTCCGTGACGAACATGGGGATCCGGTCGGCGGCGCGGGACAGCGCGTTCAGGTACTCGTCCCCGTGCGAGGCCGCGTAGAAGTGGAACGTGTACATGATGTTGCCGGCACGCACGGGGTTGTTGACCACCTCGGTCTCGTTGGCGCCGTCGGACACACCGAGCGAGGACCAGGCCCGGGTGCCGACGAGAATGGGTGTCTCGGGGTCCTGGGCGCGGATCACCGGGATCAGCTCCTCGGCGTAGCTCCGGATCCGCGACCACGCCACCTCGCTGGGCTCGTTGGCGATCTCGTACAGCAGGTTCTTCTTCCCGTTGTGCCGCCTGGCGATCTCGGTGAAGAACGTCTTCGCGCGGGACAGGTTGTAGTACGGGTCACCGGGGTCGAGCATGTGCCAGTCGACGATCGCGTACATGCCGCGGGCGCTGACCTTGTCGATGATCGAGCTCACCAGGTTCGTGAACCGCGCCGGGTCGGTCTCGTAGCCGTCCTCCTGGATGTACATGGAGATGCGCACGATGTCGGCGTGCCAGTCGGTGGCCAGCGCGTTCAGCGAGGAGTCGTTGACACACTGGCTGTACCACTGCAGGCCGTGCGTGCTCATGCCCCGCAGCTGGATCGGCTTGCCGTACTGGTTGCACAGGCGCACCCCGCACACCGCCAGCTGGCCGTTGACCTCCACCGGCGTGCCGCCCGGGGTCGAGCCGCCGGTGTCGACCGTGATGCGGTCGACGTTCGGGCCGCCGTTCGCGGTGACCGCGGTCGCCCGGATGGTGTTGGCGCCGCTGTTCAGGCTCACACTCAGCGTCGCGGTCTGCCAGGTCGTCCACGCGCCGGTGCCGGCGAAGGCGACGTCGTCGCCGGTGAGCGCGCCGTTGACGGCGATGTCCATGGCGCGGTTGGCGGTGGTGCCGTTGGCGAAGCGGAACGTGAGCGTTGCCGTGCCGGCCTGTGCGGCCGTGACCGACCACTCGACATAGCTGCCGGTGACGTTGTCATAGTTGACGAAACCGGTCCCGGTGTATCCGGTGTGGTTGGACTCGACCACCCCTTGCGAGATCGTGGCGTTCTCGGCCTGGTAGTCGGTCGCCGCCCTGGGCTCGGCGGCGAGGGCGGGTTGCGCGAGCGCGGTGGCCAGTATCGCGGGCAGCAGTATGGCAAGTCTTCGGACACGCACGTGGGTCTCCTCTCCAACGCTCGACGTGGTGCGAGCGTTCGGTCGGACGGCCAGCAGGGGGACGTACGATTGGTTAGACAGTCTTCCTATCCATCGAGATCGCACACCCTACCGCGCGCTGCTGTCAAGCGCCACACCCGATCGGCCCAACCGGAATACGGAGAGTAAGCGCTTTCCTGAGGCGATGCTCTGCCCGGGGGCGATCAGTCCACACTGGACGTTCCGCTGCGGCCGAGGAGGCAGGCCACGACGTCAGGATGGCTGGGTGGCCTCGGCGTGGAGCCGTAGCGCGAGCGCGGCCAGCCTCTCCTGACCCGCGACCTCGGTGAAGCCCACGTCGCGTCCCTTCACGTGCCTGACCACGCAGCTGACGCGCGGCTTCGTCGCCCAGACCGCGATGGTCGCGCTCACCGCGACCGGTGGCACGTGCACCTCGCGCGCCGGCTGGCACGGCTGCTGGTCGCCGCCGCCATGTCCATGTTCGCGTTCACACTGTGGGGTGGCTCGGCGGCCGCCGGCAGGCTGTGCGCGGTGGCGGTCAAGAAGGTGCCGGGAACCCCGGCCCGGATGTGCGTCGGCTACGTCGCCGAGGCCGGGGCACCGCTCGAGTGCGGCTACTACCGGTACGAGTTCCGACGCTGTTCCTGATTTTTCGCCGGCGTTGTCGAAGTCGGCCCCTCCCGGTTCGACGTGGTGGTGACAAGCCACCAACGAAACACGAAGGACCGGGGCGATGAACACGGAGACGACCGAGACGGCAACACGGGCCGGGCGCCGCGAGTGGATCGGGCTCGCGGTGCTCGCCCTGCCCACGCTGTTGCTGTCGCTGGACATGAGCGTGCTGCACCTCGCCGTGCCGCACCTCGCGGCCGACCTGCGGCCCAGCAGCACCGAGCTGCTCTGGATCATCGACATCTACGGGTTCATGGTCGCCGGCTTCCTGGTCACCATGGGCACGCTCGGCGACCGGATCGGGCGGCGCAGGCTGCTGATGATCGGCGGCGCGGCGTTCGGGCTGGCCTCGATCGGGGCGGCGTTCGCGACGAGTCCGGCCATGCTGATCGGCGCGCGGGCGCTGCTCGGGATCGCCGGGGCCACGCTCATGCCGTCGACGCTGGCGCTGATCAGCAACATGTTCCGCGACCCGCGCCAGCGCGGCACCGCGATCGCCGTGTGGATGAGCTGCTTCATGGGCGGCATGGTGATCGGCCCGGTCGTCGGCGGACTGCTGCTGGCGGTCGCCTGGTGGGGCTCGGTGTTCCTGCTCAGCGTCCCGGTCATGGTGTTGCTGCTGGTCACGGCCCCGACGCTGCTGCCGGAGTACCGCGACGAGCAGGCCGGTCGCCTGGACCTGGCCAGCGTCGCGCTGTCGCTGGGCGCCATCCTGCCGGTCGTGTTCGCGCTCAAGGAGATCGCCAAGGGCGGCCCGACGCTGGGCATGGCCGGCGTGCTGCTGGCCGGGCTCGGCGTCGGCGTCCTGTTCGCGCGGCGGCAGCGGCGGCTGGCACACCCGATGCTGGACCTGGTGCTGTTCCGCAACCGGACGTTCACCGCGGCCCTGTGCATCATGCTGGTCGGCGCGATCACCATGGGCGGTGTGTTCCTGCTGATCAGCCAGTACCTGCAGCTGGTCGCGGGCCTCACGACGGCACAGGCCGGGATCGCGCTCGTGCCCCAGGCCGGCGCCGTGGTGGCCGGCTCGATGATCGCGCCGCGGCTCGCGAAGCGGATGCGGCCGGAGTTCGTGCTGGGCTTCGGGATGCTGGTCGCGGCCGGCGGGTTGTTCACGTTCACACAGATCAGCGACGGCAACGGGGTCGTGCTGGTGGTGCTGGGCCTGTCGGTGGCCGCGTTCGGCATGGGGCCGCAGGGTGTGCTGGGCACCGAGATGGTCATCGGCTCCGTGCCGCCCGCCAAGGCCGGCGCCGCGTCGGCGGTGTCCGAGACCAGCGCCGAGTTCGGCATCGCGATGGGCATCGCGTTGTTCGGCAGCATCGGCACGGCCGTCTACCGCGACGAGCTGCCGGCCACCGCGCCGGCCGAGGCCCGGGAGAGCATCGCGGGTGCGCTGAACACCGGCGACCCCGCCCTGCTGGACTCGGCACGCGCTGCGTTCACCAGCGGGCTGCACACCGTCGCCGGCCTGGCCGCGGCCATCGTGGTGGTCTTCGCGGTGGTCGGGATGGTCACGCTGCGCAGGAAGGTCCAGCCGGTCACCGAGACCACCCAGACCACCGAGGTCGCCGAGGTCGCCGAGGAGCGCGTCCCGGTCGGCGTGTGAGCGTTCTCAGGCCCGGCGGCCCGCCTCATCTCGTGGGGCGGGCCGCCGGCCGTGTCAGACCGAGCCCACCGTGAGCCGCCACTGGCGCAGGTACCGGTCCTTCGTCACCTCCGCCCGGGTGTACGGGTCGCCGGCCACCAACGCCTCCGCGGCCTCCTGGGACTCCGCGTTCAGCACGATCGCGCCGCCGGTCAGGTCCTCGTACGGGCCCGCGAGGACCAGGGCGCCGTCGTCCTTCAGCTTGTTCAGGTACGCCAGGTGGTCCTCCCGGCGCGCGGCGCGCTGGTCGGTCTCGTGGTAGCCGTAGGTCAGCAGGAACAGTGGCACTGGATCTCCTTCACTTCGGTAGTGCGTAGACCCGCCGGGCGGTGCCGGCGAAGACGGCGGCGTGGTCGGGCTCCGGCACGGCGGACCGCCACGCGGCGACCAGCGACGGCAGGTCCGTCCACAGCTTCTCGACGGGGAAGTTGGTGCCGAACATGGCGCGCTCGGCGCCGAACCAGCCGAGCGTCTCGGCGGCGACGAACGCGATGAGGTCCGGGTCGAGCCGCCGGGTGAACGTGCCCTGCCCGGTCAGCTTCACCACGATGTTCGGGTAGGACGCGAGGCGCGCCATGCCCTCCCGCCACTCGCGGACGGTCTCCTCGGCGCGGTCGGTCAGCATGCCGGCGTGCACGAGCACGAACGTGACGTCCGGGACGGCCTCGACCAGGTCCGCCGCGTCGGCCATCTGGCCGGGGAAGACCTGCAGCTCGAACAGCCAGCCGAGGTCCTCGAGCGCGGCGACGTTGCGGCGGAAGACCGGGTCCTTCATGCGGTCGGGCGCGGACGCGTAGCGGAACTCCGCGCGTTCGTGCCAGTGCAGCTGCAGCCGGGTGCCCCGCACGATCGGCAGCTCCGCCTGCTTCTTCATCACCTCGACGGCGTCCGGGCTGAACAGGTCCGCCGACCCGACGACCGCGGTCGGCCAGCCGGTCTCCTGGTGCAGCTCGTTCAGCCACCGCACCTCGGCGACCACCTGGTCCAGCGGCCAGTTCGCCTGCACGTACACCGACTGCGTGATCCCGCCCGAGGTCGCGTCGGCGATGTACTCGTCGACCAGGTAGTCGCGCTTGATCGGCTCGTACGGGCCGAAGATCCGCGGCACCATCGGCCCGGACAGCCATGGCATGTCCTCGACGCGCCACACGTGATGGTGCGCGTCCACTATGTCCACTCCGACGTCCACTCCGACGTCCACTCCGATGTCCACCGTCCCTCCTTCCTGACCTGCTCCCACGCCGTGTGCAGATCACGCACACCGGCGAGTTCGTGAACGTGCGCGACCACGGCCGCCATGCCGCGGGTCACCGGCCGGTACGCCGGGTCACAGGCGAGCGGCGACCACCAGACCAGCCGGTGCGCCAGCAGCGACAGCCGCCGGACGGCCCTCGTCAGCGGCACGCAGTCGCCGCGTTCCAGCCCGTCGGACAGCACGAGCACCAGCGCGCCCCGCGCGCGGCTCACGTGCCGGGCGTTGCCGAGGAACTGGAGCAGCGACGGCCCGATCCGCGTGCCGCCGTCGGCGTCCCGCACCACGTCGGTGAGCGCTGACAGCGCGGCGTCGACGTCCCGTTTCCGCAGTGCGGCGGTGACCTGGGTGAGGCGGGTGCCGAACGTGAACACCTCGGCCCGGTCGCACGTGGCCACCACCGTGTGCGCGAACCGCAGGTGGTCGCGGCTGTGCTGTTTCATCGAGCCGGACACGTCGATGAGCACGAGCACCGGGCGCTGCCGCCGGGGCCGCCGCCGCCACCGCGGCCGGACGATCTCGCCGCCGGTGCGCCACGCGTCCCGGTGCACGCGCCGGACGTCGAGCCGGTCGCCGCGTCGCGCCGGGGTGCGGCGGCGCGACCGGACGGTCGGGACCGCGGGCGGGAGGTCCCGCCGCAGCCGCGCCAGGATCTGGTGCTCGGTAAGGGTTGTGAGCGCGAACGTCGCCTGGTGGTCCATCGCGGCCCAGCTGGCCTCGCGCCCGGCGCCTTCCCGCGCGGACTGGTCGGCCGGCGTGACCTCACCGCCACCGCCCCGGTCCTCGGCGCCGGGTTCCTCCGTTTCGGACAGGGCGGGCAGCGTACCACCCGCGAACCAGGCCGCGAACACGGGGTCGAGGACCGCCCGGTCGTCCACCGACGTCGTGAGAGTGGCGGTCGCCAGCCAGTAGAGGTGGCGGACATCGCGTGGTGGCACGGTTGTGAGCGCACACAGGAAGTCACGCTGCCTGGCCACCGGCACGGCCAGGCCCTCCTCGCGCAGCGCCGAGAGGAAGCCGCGGAGGTGACCGGTGGCGGTCATGGCGCGATCAGCTCGTCGATGTGAGCGTGCACAACCGCCATGTCCTCCTCGTCCTTGATGAGCAGGCCCAGGGCGCGGCGCAACGCGACCGGCCACGGGTCGCCGTTCGCGGCCAGTGCCGCCGCACCGCGGGCCCACTCCACCGACTCGGCGATGCCCGGCCGCTTGAGCAGGTCGAGCCGGCGCGCGCCGGACACCGCGCGGACGAGCGAGTCGGCCGCGTCCTCCTCGATCGACGGCACGTGCGCACGCACGATGGCACGCTCACGTTCGGTGCCGGGAAAGGGGATCCAGTGGTACAGGCAGCGGCGCTTGAGCGCGTCGTGCAGCTCGCGGGTCCGGTTCGAGGTCAGCACGACGACCGGCGGCTCGGTGGCGCGGATCGTGCCCAGCTCCGGGATGGTGATCTGGAAGTCGCCCAGGAACTCCAGCAGGAACGCCTCGAACTCGCTGTCGGCGCGGTCGACCTCGTCGACGAGCAGCACCGTCGGCTGCCGCAGCGACCGCAGCAGCGGGCGTTCCAGCAGGAACTCCGCCCGGTACACCTCGCCGACGCCCGCTGCGGCATCGACACCGGTGGCGCGCAGGTGCAGGAGCTGCTTCGGGTAGTCCCACTCGTACAAGGCCTGCCCGGCGTCGAGGCCCTCGTAGCACTGCAACCGCACCAGTTCCCGGTCGAGCACCCGCGCGAGGACCGCGGCCAGCTCCGTCTTGCCCACACCGGGCTCGCCCTCCACCAGCAGCGGCCGGCCGAGCGTCAGCGCCAGGTAGACGGCCGTCAGCAGGCCCTCGTCGGCGAAGTACCGCGCGGCCCGCATCCCCTGCGCCAGCTCGGCCTCGTTCATGAGCGCAGGGCGTCCAGGCCACGCAGCACGCGTTCCGGCGTGAACGGCATGTGGTCGAGGCGGACCCCACAGGCGTCGAAGATGGCGTTGGCGATGGCGGGGATCGGCGAGTTGGCGGTCATCTCGCCGATCCCCTTGGCACCGAAGGGCCCAGTGTCGGCAGGTCGTTCCAAAAGGACACTGTGCTGCTCCGGCACGTCAGCGGCGCCCGGCATGAGGTACTCGCTGAAGTCGGCAGGGCCGTGGTCGCGGACCGGGTAGTAGGGCTCGGTGGTCTCGAACAACGCGTGCGACAGGCCCATCCACGCGCCGCCCTCCACCTGCTGGGTGGCCATGGCCGGGTTGAGCGCGCGGCCGACCTCGTAGACGCTGTACATCGTCAGGACCTCCACGACGCCGGTCTCGTCGTCCACCTCGACCTCGGCGACCGTGCACGCGTGTGCCTGGCAGGAGTCCGGGTTCATCTCGCCGGTCTCCGGCACGACCTCGCTCTTCTCCTTCATGAACACGCCGCGGCCAGAGATGGTGCGGCCGTGCGTGAAGTGGGCCGCCAGCGCCAGGTCGGTGATGTGGATCTTCTTGAGCTCCGTGCCCTTCACCTTGACGTAGCCGGTGCCGTCGGTCTCCAGGTCCGCGGCGTCGACCTCCAGCTCCTCGGCCGCGACGTCCAGCATGATCGCGCGGGCCTCGGTGGCCGCCATGATCACGGCGTTGCCGATGCGGTGCGTGCCGCGGCTCGCGAACGTGCCCATGCAGTGCGGGCCGGTGTCGGTGTCGGCGGTGTCGACGAGCACGTTCTCGAGGGGCAGGCCGAGCGTCTCGGCCGCGCACTGTGCCACGACGGTCTTCAGCCCCTGTCCCAGGTCCACTGAGGACAGTGAGATCACGAAGGTGCCGGTCGTGGTGGCGTGGATCAGCGCCTGGGACGGGTCACCGCCGAGGTTCATGCCGGTCGGGTAGTTGACCGCCGCGTACCCTCGCCCCTTGAGCCTCGCCATCTACCGTCCCTCCATTGAGGACATCGCCCGGTACTCGTCGGGCAGCTCGTGCCCGACCAGCTCCGCCGCCTTCTGCATGACCTCGATGAGCGCCGTGCCCTCGGCGACCTTGCGGTGTGCCTTCAGGTCGCCGTCGCGGTAGGCGTTGCGCAGTCGGAACTCCAGCGGGTCCATGCCCAGCTCGCGGGCGACTCGGTCCATCTGGGACTCGATGGCGAAGTCGCCGATGGTGACGCCGAAGCCGCGCATGGCGCTCGACGGCGTGCGGTTCGTGTACACGCAGTGGCAGTCGATCCAGACGTTCGGAATCGTGTAGGGGCCCGGGAAGTGCGCCGCGGCCTTGGTCGTGCCGTACGGCGTGTGCCGCGAGTAGGCCCCGGCGTCGATGTAGGCGGTGACCTGGCGGGCGAGGAGCCGGCCGTCGCCCGTCACACCGTCCTTGATGTAGATGCGTTCCGCCGCGCGCGGGGATGACACCTGCATCTCCTCGTGCCGGCCGTAGACGAACTTCACCGGCCGGTTCGTGGTCATCGCGGCCACGCAGGCCACCGGTTCGACGACGACGTCCACCTTGCCGCCGAAGCCGCCGCCGACCGTGCCACCCACGATGCGGAGCTTGTTGAAGTTCTCCTCGAGGATCAGCGCGGTGTTGTCGAGGGTGAAGAAACAGGCCTGGGTGTCGGAGTGGATGCGCAGGCGGCCGTCGGGCTGCGGGACCACGATGCAACCGGTGGTCTCGACCGGCGCCTGCTCGATGGGTGAGGACTGGTAGCGCCACTCGAAGACGTGGTCGGCCGCCGCGAAACCCGCCGCCACGTCACCGAGGCGGACGCGGCGGCAGTGGTGTCCCTCGTAGGTGAAGTAGTTCCGGCCGTGGTATTCGTTCACGACCGGCGCGTCCTCGCGCAGGGCCTCCTCGACGTCGAAGACCGCCGGCAGGTCCTCGTAGTCGACCTCGACCGCGGCCGCGCCGGCGAGCGCGGCGGCCTCGGTCTCGGCGACCACCGCCACGATCGGCTCGCCCAGGTAGCGGACCTTGCCCTCGGCGAGGACCGGCTCGTCGTCCGGGGTGACACCGATGAGCTTCAGCGGTGTGTACAGGTTGTTGGGGATGTCCTTGCCGGTCAGCACCGCCACCACCCCCGGCGTGCCGCGGGCCGCGTCGGTGTCAACGCTCACCAGCCGGGCGTGGTGGCGGGTGGAGCGGCACATCTTGAGGTGGAGCAGGCCGGGCGGGCGCACGTCCTCGAAGAACTCCGTGCGGCCGGTGACGTGACCGCGTGCGTCGGCCCGCTGCACCACCGAGCCGATGACGGAGAAGCCGCCGGGGCCGCGTTGCTCGGCGAAGTAGTGCTCGTCGACGGGGGTCTGCCGGTAGGCCATCAGGCGGTCCTCCCCCGTGCCCGGCGGCGCTGCGCGGCATCGAGGATCGCGGCCACGATCGGCTCGTACCCCGTGCAGCGGCAGACGTTACCGCTGATCGCCTCGATCACCTCGGCGCGAGTCGGGTTCGGGTTGCCGGCCAGCAGGGCCTCGGCCGTCATGATCATGCCGGCCGTGCAGAACCCGCACTGCGTGGCGAAGTCCTCGAGGAACGCGCGCTGCACCTCGTCCAGCTCGCCGTCCGAGGCGATGCCTTCGAGGGTGCGCACGGACGCGCCGTCGACGGTCTCCACCGGCACGAGGCACGCCGGCACCGGTCTCTCGTCCAGCAGGACGGTGCACGATCCGCAGGCCCCCTGGGCGCAGCCGCGTTTCGCCGCGGTGAGGCCGAGCGTGTCACGCAGGACGGCGAGCAGCGAGGTGCCCGGCTTGGCGATCAGCTCTTCCTCGCGGTCGTTGACGGTCAGGGACACGATTCGGGAGGCCATGTCAGTCTTCTCCAAGGAGGGCCCGGCGGACGTGGACGGGGAGGACGCGGGCGCGGTACCAGGCCGAGGCGTAGGCGTCGTCGAACGGCTCGATGCCCTCGCGGGTGGCGTCGGCGGCCTCGGCCACGGCTTCGGGGTCGTCCTGGAGAATCCGCTCGGCCGCGTACGCGCGGATGGGCCGCGGGGCGACGCCGCCGAGGGCGATCCTGGTGCGCTCGCCGTCGAGCACGGCGGCGACGGTCACGATGGCCGCCGAGTTGTGCTTGCGCCGCATGGCCTTGCGGTAACGCCAGTGCCGGGGGAGCTCGAAGTGGACCTCGGTGATGATCTCGTCCGGGCCGATGGGCTCGCCGACCGAGACGACACGCGTGCCGTTAACGCTCACAACGTCGACCCGCGCGTCGAGGGCGAGCAGCGCCACCGCGAGGTCGCCGTGCGGTTGCGGCACGAGGAGGTTGCCGCCCACCGTGGCCAGGTTGCGCACGGGCGGGGACGCGATCGAGCGGATCACGGGGTGCAGGAAGGCGACCCGGCCGTCCGCGCCGATCTCGGCCAGCGTGGTCGCCGCGCCGATGGTCACGGTGTTCGCGCTCACATGGATGCCGCCGAGCCCCGCGTTGCGCAGCGAGATCAGGTGGTCGACCGGCACGGCGCCGGTGTTGACCTTGGGCATCACGACCGTGCCGCCGCCGATGAGCCAGCCGCCGTCACGCAGCAGGCCGGCCGCCTCCGCCGCCGAGGACGGCAGGTGGACCTTGGAGAGCACAGAACCTCCTCAACGAGGCCTGACGATTATCGATAATTGATAATCTGTGTGAGACGCTACGGTTGTCGGCGACGAGCGTCAAGAGGAGCCATGACCGGTACACAGCCACTACCTCGGCTCACGCTGGGCCGGCAGATCCGCGACGCGCTCGTGCGGCGCATCGTGGCCGGCGACCTGGAGCCGGGCACGCGCCTGGTCGAGACGCGGCTCGCCGACGAGTACGGCACGAGCCAGGCCCCGGTGCGCGAGGCGCTGCGTGAGCTCGAGGCCATCGGCATGGTGGAGACCCGCCCGCGGCGCGGGACGTTCGTGCGCCACTTCATCCAGCAGACGCTGCGGGAGAGCTACGTCGTACGGGCGGCGCTCGAGGAGGCGGCGACCCGCCTGGCGATGCCGGCCGGCACCCTGCCGTTCGCGGCGCTGGCGGAGGACGTCGCCGCCATGCGGGCGGCCGCCCGCGCCGGCGACGCCCAGGCGATCGGCGCGGCCAGCGTGTCGTTCCACCGCCACGTGATCGACGCGGCGGGCAACGAGTTGCTCAAGCACGCCTGGGAGTCCCTGCAGATCGAGGCGCGCACGGCCGTGACGCTGCTGGCGGTGGAACCCGACCTCGACGACGTGGCCGACGAGCACGACGAACTGCTGACCGTGCTGCGTTCCGGCGATCTGGCCGCGGCCTGCCGGCTGACCCGCGACCACCAGTGGCACTACGCGGACCTCCCCCACGACGCCCACGGCCACGCGAGATAGTCCGTTCAGCTGATCGCCTCCCGGTCGCCAGGCCGTATGTTGCACGCTGTGACATCGCAACCACCGGCTCCCCAGGAGCCCCGAAAACGGGCGCTGCCATGGCTTCTCGGCGGCGGCGCGGTCCTCGTCGCCGCCGTCGTGGTGCTCGTCGTCGTGCTCACCAGCGGACCCGACACCAGCACGCCCCAAGGTGTCGCCGAGGCGGTGGTGGATGCCCTGAACGACGAGGAGTACACCGATCTCGTCGACCTGGCCTGCGCCGACTACCGGGACGAGTTGGGGAACATGGTCGCCCCGAGCGGCCAGGGCGCCGCACTGGCCGAGGTCGACCCGGGCTCCGGCGACGAGGCCGGCGCCACCATCACCCTCGATGGCGACGCGCGCCTGGAACTCGGTCTCCGCAGGGAGCAGGACCAGTGGTGCGTCTCGTTCTTCGGGTGAGGCCCCGGTGCTGGAGCGAGTCGCCCCAGCACCGGGGTGGGGCCCGGCCGGCACCGGGCCCCGGTCGGTTATGCGGTGGTCGCTCCCTTCAACACCGTTGCTATCGCGAGTAGTTGGGTGCGGGCCTCCGTGTCCTGGACCTTCCTCGCCACCGTCGCGAACTGGTCCAGCGACGCCGAGGCCAGCCGGGGCAGGCCCAGATCCGTGAAGACGTCCGCCGCCCGCAGGAACACGTACAGCTGGAGGTAGTGGCCGAGGGTGATCCGGCCCTCCGCCCGGTACCGGGTCAGCAGGTCGGCCGCCTGGTCGTAGGTCACCGTCACCGTGAACGGGACCGTCACCTCCGCCTTGTTGCCGGCCTCGTCCGTCGCCACCACGTGGAGTTCGTGCCGGCCGGCGGTCGGGGTCACCGACAGCGGCACCCGCACCGGCGCGCCGTCCAGCCGTACCTGGACGGAACCGACGCCCGAGGCGGGGTCGGTCGCGCCGGCGTCGACCGGCAGCGCCTTGCCCACGTCGTAGCCGCCCCCGGCCGTCACGCCGGAAACCGTGACGGCGGGCGCGGTCCGGTCCACCAGTGCCATCGCCCGCGCCGGGTCGGACACGTTGCCCGCCGCGTCGATCGCGTGGAACTCCAGTGCGTGCGTGCCGTCCGCCGACAGGACGACCGGCTCGGTGTAGGGAACCCAGTCGCCGGACGGGTTCCGGTACTCGATGCGGACGCCGTCGGCGCGGTTGTCCGTCGCCGCCGCGGTCACCGTGGCCGGGGTGCGGTGCCAGCCGTTCGCACCGTCCGGCGTCGAGACCGTCGTCGTGACGACCGGGGCCTCGCGGTCCGGGGTACCGAGGCGGAAGTAGTCGAACGACACGGTCGCCGGCTCGGTCTGTTCCGGGCCGATGGCCATGAGGCCGACCGACGTCAGCGCCGCCGTGTTGGTCACCGGGTCGCCCAGGGACCGCCACGTCGTGCCGTTGTCGCTGATCTCCGCCGAGTACTCGCTGCCGGCCTTGGTCAGCCGCAACACGTACCAGCCGCTCTCGGTCGACTCCGCGATGTCGATGTTGCGGTTGCCGCCGTTGCCGAACTGTCCGTCCTTTTCGGACACGAGCTCGGCGGCCAGGTTCTTCGCCGTGCCGCTCTCGTTGTTGGCGAGCACGTCGAACTTGACGTAGTTGTCGTCGTCGCCGTACACGATCAACCCGGCCAGCTGCCAGCGGTGCAGCATCGACGGGGTCACCCGCGTCTCCACCGTCCAGTCGCCCGACGGCACGCGTTGCAGCACGAAGTTGCGCGGGTCGTCGTTGTTGCCGGCGTTGATGTCGCCCGGCTGCGTCTGGAACCGCAGCTGACCGTCCACCACGGACACGTGGGAGGAGTCATATCGCACCACCTCGTTCCACCGGCAGCCGTCGATCGCGGTGCCGTCGAACTCGTCGGACGGCGCCCGCTCCCCGGTGTCGGTGGTGTCGGGGTCCAGCGTGAAGTGGTCGAAGACCGCGTCCACGCCGTGTGCGGCCGTGTCACCGGCGGCCAGCAGGCCGACGGACGCGTTCGGCACCACCGCCGCCGCGCCCGAGAGCTGGGTCCAGGCCTGGCCGTCCGTCGAGTACGCGGCCGTCAGCGCGGTACCGTCGCTGGTGAGTCGCAGGTGGACGGTGCTCGGGAAGTCCGCCGGCAGTGCCACGTTCGCGTGCCACGTCCGGGTGCCGCCCGCCTCGGTCTGGAACTCCATGAGCCGCCCGCCGGAGTTGTTACGCGTGAACGCCAACTTCACGTAGTTGTCGTCGTCCCCGTGCACCAGCATGCCGGCGTGCTGCCACTCCCGCGTGTGCGCGAGCGACACCGTCGTCGTCGCGGTCCACGCGCCGGACCGCGCCGGCTGGCCGACGAAGCTGATCGGTCCGGTGGCGGCCTCGTTGATGTCGCCGTTGGTGACCGGCAGCGTCAACCGTCCATTGACGACGGTCGGCGGCAGGTCGGGTGCCGTGCGGACGGTGGTCCACCGGTTCCGGTCCAGCGCGCCGTCGAAGGTGTCGGTGCCCCGCACCACACACGCCGGCGCCGGCTCGGGCTCCGGGTCGGGGTCCGGCGTCCACGCCTCGTCGTCGAACGTCCAGCCGGTGAACTCGACCTCGCTCGTCGCCGACGCGTCGTGCGAGACGACCACCAGCCCGACGTCCTGTGTGGACGACGCGTTCGGCAGTGCCACCGGTTCGCCGACCGCCGTGTAGTTCACGCCGTCCCGGCTCCAGTACCCGGTGTAGGAGTCGCCGTCGCGGACCAGCCGCACCCACGCCGGATACCCCGACGGGCCACCGTTCGAGCTGGCGTCGAGCGTGCCGTTGCCGTCGGTGTCCCGCAGCCACTCGAAGCCCAGCGTCGGCCGCAGCGCCATCATCGCGTAACCCGGCGAGCTGCCCGGCTGCGTGACGTCGTTGCGGACGATGATGCCGGCCTTCGCCGAGGCGTGCGTGTTCGCCTGCCGCTCGATCTTGACCGTCGCCGTCCAGTCCGTGTCCGCCGAACCCGGCTGGTACACCGAGCCGTACTGGTCGGTGCTCTGCCACGTGTCGGCGCCGCCGGCGTTGACGATCCACGTGTCGGTGTCCGGCCGGTCGAACGTGGCGGTGACGTTGCTGTAGGTCTGCCAGTCGCCGAACAGGTCACCGACCTCGGCCTGCACGATCCGGGACGTGGTCGTCGCGCCCTTGTCGTTGGTGGCCACCGCGGTCAGCTTGTACCGCCGTTCCTGGGCGGCGTTCCAGGTGACCTCGTACGGTACCGACGTGTCGGTGCCGATGGACTGACCGTCCACGAAGAACTCGACCTTGGTGATCGTGTTCTCCGCGTCGGTCGCGGACGCCCGCACCGGGATGGCACCCGGCTCCAGGTCGGCCTCGGGCGTCGGGGCGGTGATCGCGACCTTCGGCTTGGACGTCGGCGACACGCCCTTGCCGTCGGCCTCGATGAAGTTCAGCCGCCGCTCCCCCGCGCCGGGGAACACCGCGTACAGCGTGAACGACTCGCCCGGGTCGGTCACCGACACCGGAACGTCCACATAGGACGTAGAACCGGTGGCCGGCACCTGTGCCGTGCCGAGCAGCGGGCCGTCCGGCGCGTCCCTGCGCAGTTCGACCGTGCCGGCCGCGTTCGCGGACGCACGCAGGATGAGAGCGTTCACATTGTGTAGGTTCACGGGGTCGTACGACGCCCACGCGCCGTTCTGGCCCGCGATCGCGTTGGCGTGGCCCTCGATGTCCCGCGACGGCCCGACGGTCACCTGGTTGGACCGGTCGAAGAACTCGGCCTCCCGCTGCTTCGGGAACAGCAGCGTGGTGTCCGAGCCCGTCAGCGCGGGGATCCCACCAGTGCCGCCCTTGTCCGTGTACCGGCCGTCGATCACGTAGAAGACGTTCATGTCCTCGCCGTGCCCGCCACCCAGCTCGGTCACCACGGAGCCCGTGCGCCCGCTCAGCGGATCAGCGGGGTGCGGGTGCTCGTCGTGCCCCAGCGCCGGCTGGATCACGATGTCGGCGTCGGCGATCGTCGTGTCCTCGGCGTCCGCGACGTCCACCTGCCAGCTGACCTCGTCCCCGAAGTCGAAGAACGCGCCGTTGGGCGGCAGCTGGAAGTTCACCTCCGGTCTCGTGTTGCCGACGGTGATCGGCACCGTCGTGGTGCCGGACTTGCCGGCGGGGTCGGTCACCGTGAGCCGCGCGTCGTACACGCCGTTGGCCGTGTAGGTGAAGCTGGGCGACACCTCGGTCGAGTCGGTGGTGCCGTCCCCGGTGAAGTCCCACGCGTAGGTGAGCGCCTCGTTCTCGGGGTCGGTGCTCGACTCGCCGTTGAACCGCACGGAAAGCGGCGCCTGGCCGGAGTCCGGCGTCGCCCTGGCCGCGGCCGTCGGGGACCGCGAGCCGTTCACGTAGTCCACTCTGTACAGTCCGGAGTCCGGGTTGTCCCGCCCGAAGCCGCCACCCCAGTCGAGCACGTACATCGAGCCGTCGGCGCCGAACTTCGAGTCGATCGGCGCCAGGAACTGGGTCTGCGGCAGGAACGGGTTGACCTTCTCGACCGAGGTCCCGTCCTCGGTCGTGATGATCGAGTACATCTTGTTGCGGGCCCACTCGTAGAAGAAGGCCTTGCCGTCGTAGGACTCCGGGAACTTCGTGTCCGACTGGAGCGCCGGGTCGTAGTCGTAGAACGGGCCGCCCATCGGCGCGAGCCCGCCACCCTGCGGGATGACCGACGGCACCGAGGAGCGCTGGTAGCCGTACCACATCTTGGCCGGCTTGGCCGGCGGCAGCTGGGTGAGCCCGGTGTTGCGGATCGAGTCGTTGACCGGGTTGGCGCAGTCGAAGTACGGGCCGACCGTCACCGGGTTGGTCCGGTAGTCGACGTCCCGGAACGGCTCGTTGTTGCCCATGCACAGCGGCCAGCCGTAGAAGCCCGGCTCGGTGATGATGTTCCACTCGACGATGCCGGCCGGGCCCCGGTTCGGGTTGTCGGCACTGTTGTCCGGCGCGTAGTCCGCGAGGCCGAGCACGCCGGTCTTCGGGTCGATCGAGAACCGGAACGGGTTGCGGAAGCCCATCGCGTAGATCTCGGGGCGGGTCCTGTCCGTGCCCGGCGGGAACATGTTGCCCGGCGGGATGGTGTAGGTGCCGTCGGGCTGCGGCGTGATGCGCAGGACCTTGCCACGCAGGTCGTTGGTGTTGGCCGAGGTCGCCCGGGCGTCGTGGAACGTACCGTCCCGTTCGGACAGTGGGGCGTAGCCCCCGGACGGCTCGGAGTGCGGGTTCACGTCGTCGCCGACGCCGAGGTAGAGGCTCCCGTCCGGCCCGAAGTCGAGACCGCCGCCGGTGTGACCGGGCTCGTCGGGCAGCCTTCCCGCGGGCACCTGGAGCAACACCTTCTCCGACGCGGGATCGATCTGCGAGCCGGCGCCGACGGTGAAGCGGGACAGGCGGTTGAAGAAGTTCGCGGGGTCGGAGTCGTTGCCGCTGGCCGGTGAGTAGTAGACGTACAGCCAGCCGTTCTGCGCGAAGTTGGGATCGAGCGTGATGCCGAGCAGGCCGTCCTCACCGCCGGAGTACACCGGGATGGTGACGGCGGTCGAGGTCGTGCGGGTCCGCGGGTCGTACACGCGGATCTGGCCACGCACCAGCTCGGTGAAGAACACCCTGCCGTCGGGCGCGATGTCGATCGCGTACGGCGCGCTGGTGTTCTGGTCCAGCGGGACGCGCTCGAACTGGTCCCACCTGGTGCCGCCGCAGTCACCGGCCTCCAGCCCGGCGGCCCACTTCACGCCGCCGAGGATGTGCTGGACGAGACCTGTCTCCTGGGTGTAGTGCGCGCCGTAGTGACCCATGCCGGTCATCCACGCGCGGCCGCCGTCGTAGGGCTTGCACCACGAGATCGGGTGGTCGTAGCCCATGGCGTTGCCACCCGGGTCGTAGGTCGTCTCGTCCATCGTGGCCAGGATGTGAGCGTTACCACGGACGTTGGTCGAGAAGTTGTACCATTCGTCGGCGCGGTTCCAGCGCAGCGGTAGATCCTTGGTAGACGGATGAGTACGGTCCTCGACGCGGACGGTGCCGGGCTGGCCCGGACTCGTGCCGGTGGCGGCGTGACCGGGCATCAGCGACCCGATCATGCTGTCCCACCAGGCGTAGTTGCCACGCATGTCGGTCGCGTTGTGGATGGCGACGATGCCGCCGCCGCGCTGCATGTACCGCTCCAGCGCGGCTTTCTGGTCGGCGTTCCACGGGTCGCCCGAGGTCTGGAACATGACGAGCGCGTCGTAGTGCGACAGGCTCTCGTCGGTGAAGAGCGTGGAGTCCTCGCTGTGCTCGGACGTGATGCCGGCCTCCGCGAAGGCGGTCACGAGCGCGGGCACACCCTGCTCGATGGCCTCCGTGTGGCGGAACTGGGTGGTCTTGGTGAAGATCAGGACGTTCGCTTCGCCGTGCTCGCCCGGATGGGCGGTCGCCGGCGCACCGCTGAGCATGGACAGCCCCACGGCGCCGGCGAGCACGACGGCCAGCGGTCTGCGTAGGTTCATGAGAAGTGGTGCCTCTCCAATGAGGGACTACTACAGCAAGGTCATGACCCGTGCGGCGTGCCGGCGCCGGTGGGGTGGGCAGTGGCTACGGCATCACCTTCCTCAGGAATGCCAGGCCGTCCGTGGCGATCGCGTCCTGCGTCGCGGCCAGCGGGCGCCACACGGACGCGGCGGTCGCGATGGTCGCGTTCTCGGCGGTGAACGACTCGATGACGAGCGGGCCGTCGTAGCCGATGTCGTCGAGAGCGCTCACAAAGCCCTGCCAGTCAAGGTGGTCCGCGCCGGGTGCGCCGCGGTCGTTCGCGCAGACCTGGACGTGCGCGACGCGGTCCCCGGCCCGGCGGACGGCCGCCGGGAGGTCGGTCTCCTCGATGTTCATGTGGTAGATGTCGAGCGCGATGCCGCAGGCGTCGGGCATGCCGCGGAGTGCGTCGAGGGCCTGGCCGACGGTGTTGATCAGGCTGGTCTCGTAGCGGTTCAACGGTTCCACGGCCAGCCGGACGCCGGCCGCGGCGGCGTGCTCGACGACCGGCGCCAACCCGTCCCGCAGCTCGGCGTACCGGGTCCGCCGTTCCTCCGCGGACATCCGCCACGTGCGGCCGACCGAGGCGTAGGCCGGGCCGGCGATCGCCGGGGAGCCGACCGCCTGCGCCACGTCGACGACATGGCGCAGGTAGTCCTGTGTGGACAGAACGGTCGTCGCGTCGGTCGCCACCAGCTCGCGGCCCTCCCCCATCACCAGCACGACGCTCGCCGCCAGCCCGAGATCGCCGAGCAGGGTGACGGCCCGGGCGGGATCCCAGTCGCCGGGGTTCTCGACCGGGAGCTCGATCACGTCGAACCCCCAGTCGGCGATCCTCGGCGCGAGCGCGGCGAGCGACGCGTCGGTGAGCGGGGACGTCCACACCCAGGTGTTGACGCCGAGGGGACGTCTCACCGGTCCTTCCACGCGTTCGGGAAGCCGGGCAGGTCCTCACCGCCGAACTTGGCGTAGTGCAGGCTCGGCATGTCCTTGTTGCGGTCCAGGAACTCGTCGCGGTCCGCCTCGGTGATCGGCTCCTGCGGCAGCACCCACTCCTTCGGCACCTGCTCGCCCTTCCAGATCTTGACCGCGGCGAGGATCGGCGTGCGCCACTGGAAGTTCGAGTACACCGGGGCGATCGCGGTCATGCCGGTGTCCTTCCACTTGCGCATGAAGGAGAGCTCGTCCTCGCCGGCCATCACCGGGTAGTCCTTGCCCGCGTCCTCGAACGCCTCGACGGCCGCGACCGCGCCGTCACCGGCGTCCATCCAGATGCCGTCGACGTCGCCGCGCTGCAGGTACTGCGTCACGATGTCCTTGATCTTCGCGCCGTCGCCCTCGGTGAACTCGTCGCCGAGGATCTCCAGGTCGCTCTTGCCGAAGATCTCCTGCGCGGCGGCCCAGCGGTGCTCGAGCACGTCCACGCCCGGCAGGATGCGCAGCGCCAACACCTTCGAGCCCGGTTCCAGCTTGTCCACGAGGAACTCGGCCGCGTCCGCGCCGTACGCGTAGCCGCCGATGGGGTGGATGAACGTGACCATGCAGTCGGTGTTGACACCGCGGTCGAACACGATGACCGGCACGCCGCTCTGACACGCGGTCTCAACGGCCTGCGTGAGGGTCGCGGTGGTGGACGGCGAGATGATGATCGCGTTGCATTCCTTGCTGTCCACGAAGGCCTGGATGTCGGAGATCTGCTGGTTGTCGTCGTCCGCGGCGTCGGAGACGCGGAAGTCGGAGATCTCGCCGGCCTGCTTGAGCACGTCCACCTGCTGCTGCATGGTGATCCAGCCGGTGACGCGCCAGGGGTTGCTCACCGAGGCGTTGGAGAAGCAGAGGGTCTTACCGTCCTGTTTGTACTGTGCGGTGTCGACCAGCTCCGGTTCGATGGCCTGCAGCCACGGCTGGTCCGCCGGGCCCTCCGGGGTCTTGTCGCGCTGGGCCAGTTCCTTGTCGTAGTCGGCGCGGACGAACCACTCGCCGTCCGCGGTCTGCTCCTGTTCCTGATCACCTGCCGGCGCCTGCTCGGTCGGGGTGTCGGTCGTGCACGATGTGAGCGTTAACATTATGGCGGCCGCGCCCGCGACGAGGACACGCGTTCGGTGCATCGTTGCCTCCTGGTTGGGGTCCTAGGACTGGGTGATCGGGCTGCGCCGCTCACGGGCCGCCCAGGCGACGGCCGCGATGATGATCAGGCCCTGCGCGAGCGGCCGGATGGTGGACGGCAGGCTGAGCTGGTTGAACAGGGTGAAGAGGGCCTCGAGGGTCAGCGCGCCGGCCATCGCGGCGAGCACGGTGCCCCGGCCGCCGCCGAGCACCACGCCGCCGAGCACGACCGCGGTGATGGCCGTGAACTCGAGACCGCTGCCGACCTGGGCGTCGACACCCGCGTAGCCGCCGATGAGGACCGCGGCGACGGTGGCGAGCAGGCTGGAGAGGACGAAGGCGATCGTCCGCACCTGCCAGACCCGTACGCCCGCGAACGCCGCCGCCTTCTCGTTGTCGCCGGTGGCGACGAGGGTGCGGCCGAAGGGTCGTCTCATGAGGACGGTCGCGAGGATCCCGATACCCACGGCGACCAGCACCGCCCAGGGGAGCTGGCGGACTGCCGGCAGGTCGATCCCCTCACGACCGACCTGCCGGAAGCTGTCGGACAGGGCACCCGTCGGGGCGCCGCCGGTCCAGAGCCGGATCGCGCCGTACAGGACGAGCATCATGCCGAGCGTCGCGATCAGCGAGTGGACCCTGAGGACGGTGACCACCAGGCCGTTGACCAGGCCGATGAACGCGCCGAACGCGAGCATCAGCAACAGGGTGGGGAGCGTGCGGCTCTCCTCGCCGTCGATCACCCCCGCGGCGATGGCCACCTGCGCGCCGACCAGCGAGCCCACGGAGAGGTCCAGCTCCCCGCAGACGATCACCAGGTACTGACCGACGGCCAGGACGACCAGCGGGGCGGCTTTCTTGAGGAACGCCATCAGCGACGGCGGCTCGAAGAAACTCGGGTTCATGAACGCGATGACGACGAAGACAAGGACCAGCAGCGCGAAGACGGTGGCGCTGCCACCGCCGAACAGCCGGGCGGCAACGGCCTTCGCCCCCGCCGGCCGGGAAGTGGTGGTGGTCATCGGCCGGCTCCCGAGTTGTCCACAGCAGCGAAGTTGTCCACAACCCGCCAGTAACAAGCGGGCGATGTCGCCCCCTGCCGGTAGACTGGCAAGGCGGGACGCCCCCGGGATCGGGTGGGGGTTGGCTTCTGGTCTGGCGCGGTTCCGGCGAAGATCATTGGGGGGCTCCCTGCCGTGCCGCGAACTGGTCGTCGGGGGTTGGTGTCGGTTCCGGTGGTGGGCTGGTGCCGCCGTTTCCGCTGTTGCCGAAGCGGGTTCTGCTTGCCCTGCGGTCGATCTGGCGCCGGGCGTAGATCGCGACCGCGGCGATGATGACCACGCCGCGCAGGACGTCCTTGAAGAACGGGTCCACCTGCAGGATGTTGAACACCGTGTCCAGCACCGCGAGGATGAGGACGCCGCCCAGGGTGCCGGCTATGCCGCCGCGCCCGCCCATCAGGAGCGTGCCGCCCAGGACCACCGCGGCGATGGAGTCCAGGTCGTAGCCCGAGCCGTACACGAGCGCGCTTCCGGTGCCGAACCGCGCGGCGATCAGCAGCCCCGCCACCCCGGCGGCGATCGCGCACAGGACGTGGGCCGTCACCAGCACGCGGCCGGTGCGGATGCCGGACAGTCGCGCCACTTCCTGGCTGCCGCCGACCGCGAACATGTGGTAGCCGCTGCGGGTTCGGCGTAGGTACAGGATGCCCAGCACCACCGCGACCAGCATGACGGCCGTCGACACCGGCAGGAAACCGATCCGGCTGTAGCCGAACTGCTGGAACACCGCCGGCACCTTGCCGGCCGGGCCCTTGTAGTTGGTGTCCAGGTACCCCTTGATGATCAGGCCGACGCCGAGGGTGGCGATGAACGGGTTCACCTTCAGCACCGACACGATCAGGCCGTTCAGCAACCCGATCCCGCCCGCCACGAGGAGAACCGCGCCGACGCCGAGTGGGATCCGGGCCGGGTCGCCGGCCATGGTCGTCGCGCCCACCAGGCTGCACAGCGCCATCACGTAACCGACGGACAGGTCCAGTGAGCCGCACAGGATCACGAACGTCTGTCCTAACGCGACGAATCCCAGGAGGCTCGAGCGCGTGAGCATGTCGACGACGTTGGCCGTGCCGAACAGGTTTCCGCCGCTGGTGGCGACGAGCACGGCACCGATCACCAGAATCCCCAGCAGGGCCAGGTAGACCAGCTCGGTACTACCCAACCGGTGGGACAACCGCGGTCTCACACCAACAGCCGTCACGCCGACACCTGCCCCGTCGCGATCTTCATGACGCTCTCCTCGTCCGAGCCCGCGGGTAGCTCGCCCGCTATGCGCCCGTCCCGGAGGACCACCACACGGTCGGCCATGCCGATGACCTCCTGCAGCTCGGACGAGATCATCAGGATCGCGACGCCGCGGGCGCACAGCTCGCGCATCAGCGTGTAGACCTTCTGCTTGGCGCCGACGTCGATGCCGCGCGTCGGCTCGTCCAGCACCATCACCGCCGGGTCGGTGGCCAACCACTTGGCCAGCACGACCTTCTGCTGGTTGCCGCCCGACAGGAACCGGACCTCCTGGCCGGTGCCCTGCGACACCAGCTCCAGCGACGAGAGGATGCCGGGGATCCGCGTGGCCCGCCTGCCGGCCTGGCCCGGCAGCACGGCATCCAGCACGAGCCGCGCGTTCGCGGCCACGGACTGGTTGAGCGCCAGGCCTTCCGCCTTGCGGTCCTCGGTCACCAGCGCGAGGCCGGCACGCACCGCCTGCCGGGCCGAGCGCAACCGCACGGGTTTGCCGTCCAGCTCGACGGTTCCCTTCGTGAACCTCGCCACGCCGAACAACGCGTGCGCGATCTCGGTGCGGCCGCTGCCCTGCAGCCCGGCGAGCGCGGTGATCTCGCCGCCGCGCACGTCGAGGTCGATGCCGTCGAGCTGCTCGTTGCCGCCGCCGCGGATGCGCAGCCGGACCTCGCCCACGGACGTGTCGGGCAGCTTGTCGGGGAAGAAGCTCGTGATCGGCCGGCCGACCATCTTGCGGACCAGCTCGTCGGACGTGATCCGCGCCGTGTCCACCGTGTCGACGAGCGCGCCGTCCTTCAGGATCGTGACGCGGTCGGAGAGGTCGAAGATCTCCTTGAGGCGGTGGGAGACGTAGAGGATGGCCACGCCGCGTTCGCGGAGGGTGCGGACGAGCCGGTAGAGCAGCTCGACCTCCTCGTCGGCGAGGGCGGCGGTCGGCTCGTCCATGGAGATGATGCGCGCGTCGTACGAGAGTGCCTTCACGATCTCGACGATCTGTTGGCCCGCAACGGAAAGCGTGCGCACGCGGCGGCGTGGCGCGAGCCAGTCGAGACCGAGGTCGGCGAGCAGGGCGGCGGTGTCGGCGTTCATCCTGTCCGCGTCGACCAACCCGCGTCTTCGCGGCTCGCGGGCCAGGAAGACGTTCTCCGCCACCGTGCGTTCCGGGAGCAGGTTGAACTCCTGGAACACCGTCGACACGCCGGCCCGCTGCGCCTCGAGCGGGTGCGCGAAGGCGACGTCCTGGCCGTTCAGCTCGATCGTGCCGCCGTCGGCCTGGTAGACGCCGGCGAGGATCTTCATCAGGGTCGACTTGCCGGCACCGTTCTCCCCCATCAGGGCGTGGACCTCGCCGGCTCGAAGGTCCAGGTCCACGCCGTGCAGCACGGGCACGCCGAGGAACGACTTCCGGATGCCACGCATCCGCAGCACTGTGTCGGTGACGGGCGTCACTGCCATGCAGCGAACGTAACCCGACTTTTGACGCGGAACAATCAAAAGTTGCGATGTTGTTGCCAAGGTACGTTTCGGACGACCGGCAGAACTCCGGTGTGTTTGACTGGTTGGGTGGTGGAAGGCCCGGTCATCAACCTCGGCGACTCCGGAGCGGGCGCCGGTGCCCTGCTGCGCCTGATGCGGGACGGGCAGCCCCGCACCCGCGCCGAGCTGTCCGCGCTGACCGGCCTGGCCCGCTCGACGATCGCGCAGCGCATCGACGCACTGCTCGGCGCCAACTTCATCGGCCCGGCCGGCGAGGCCACGTCGACCGGTGGCCGCCCACCCGCCCAGTTCGCGTTCAACCCCGCCGCCCGCGTCGCCCTCGCCGCCGACATCGGCGCCACCCACGCGCGGGTCGCGGTCACCGACCTGGCCGGCCAGGTCCTGGCCGAGCACCGGGACGACCTGGACGTCGCGCTGGGCCCGGACACCGTGCTGTCGTGGACACTCGACCGGTTCCACGAGCTGCTGGCCGGCATCGGCCGCGGCCAGCCGGACCTCATCGGCGTCGGCGTCGGGCTGCCGGGTCCGGTCGAGCACTCCAGCGGCCGGCCGGTGAACCCACCGATCATGCCGGGCTGGGACAGCTTCGACGTGCAGGGCTACCTGCGCGACCGGCTCGGTGTGGTGGCGCTGGTCGACAACGACGTCAACATCATGGCGCTGGGCGAGCACTTCACACAGTGGCCGGCGGCCGAGCACATGATGTTCGTGAAGGTCGCGACCGGCATCGGCAGCGGGCTGATCAGCCACGGCCGCCTGCACCGGGGTGCGCAGGGCGCGGCGGGCGACCTCGGGCACCTGCAGCTGCCGCACGGCGCGGACATCGTGTGCCGGTGCGGCAACACGGGCTGCCTGGAGGCGGTCGCGAGCGGCGCCGCCATCGCCGCGCGGCTGACAGAACAGGGACTGCCCGCCAAGTCGAGCCGCGACGTGGTGACGCTGGCCCGCGGCGGTTCGGTGGAGGCCCTGCACGCGGTCCGCCAGGCCGGCCGCGACATCGGCGAGGTCCTGGCGGCGGCGGTGAGCCTGTTCAACCCGTCGGTGATCGTGATCGGCGGCTCGCTGGCGCAGGCGGGCGAGCACCTGATCGCGGGTGTGCGCGAGGTCGTGTACCGGCGCTCGCTTCCCCTTGCCACGCAGGACCTGCGGATCGTGCAGTCCCGAACCGGTGACCGCGCCGGCATCATCGGCGCGGCCGTGATGGTGATCGACCACGCCCTGGCCCCGGCCCAGGTGGACGCGATACTCAACGCCGTGCTGCCGTGATTCGGGGACGGCCCGCCCCCGAATCACGGGGCGTCGCTACGAGTTGTAGGAACCGCAGCCACGCACGCTCACCAGATTGACCCGGTCCCATTGCCCGTTCCATTCGTACAGGGCCGCGATGATGCCGTTGTCACCATCGCTGTCGTCAAGCTCGTTACGCAGCGTCCCGGCAAACTTTCGCGGTATTCCGGGCGCACGTACAACCAGCGCGGTAGGGCCGTCAACCATCGGGACGACGACGGGCCACCACCGTCCGGCTAGGCTTCCGCGATGCGTGTGAGGGCCATGCTCGCCAACCTCGGCAGCCTGCCTCAGCTCGTCGGCGACACGTTGCTCGCGGTGGCCCTCACCGGTGTCACGCTGCTGCTCGGCTTCGAGCGCCACGAAGCCTGGCAACCGCTCGACTCGACGGGCTATGTGCTGATCCTCCTGGGCAACCTGCCCGCGGCCGCCCGGCACCGTGCGCCGGTGCCCGTCCTGGCGTGGTGTTGTGCGATCTGGGTGCTGTTCATCTCCGCGGGGTACTGGCCGGCGGTGAACGGCCTCGCCTCCTTCCTCGCGCTGTACACGGTCGCCACGTGCCGGCCGCCGCACGTGGCGTGGGCCGGGGCGGTCGTGATCGGCGGCACCTGGGTGTACAGCGAACTGCTGAGCCAGGTCGGGTCGCTGTGGAGTGTGACAGCACAGGCGATCGTGTTCCCGGCGGTCGTGGTGAAGTTCGGGGACAACGCGCGCAAGCTCGCCGAGCGCAACGACAGGCTGCGCGCGCTGACCACGCAGCTGCGGCTGGAGCAGGCGGACCGGGCCCAGCGTGCGGTCACCGAGGAGCGGATGCGGATCGCGCGGGAACTGCACGACATCGTCGCCCACCACCTGTCCGTCGTGTCGGTGCAGGCCGGGCTCGCCGGGTACGTCTTCGCGTCGGACCCGGCCACCTCGCGGTCCGCGTTGGACACCATCGCCGGGACGAGCCGGGCGGCGCAGGAGGAACTGCGGCGGATGCTCGTCGTGCTGCGGTCGACCACCGACGAGCCGCTCGAGTCCGCGTCCGGCCTCGAGCGCCTCGACGACCTGGTCGAACGCGTTCGCGCGGCGGGCGTCCCGGTCGACGTCGTGCGCACCGGCGAGCCCCGGCCGCTGCCGCCCGGGCTGGACCTGTGCGCGTACCGGGTGGTCCAGGAGGCCCTGACCAACGTCCTCAAGCACGCCGGCCCCGCCCACGTGACGGTGGCCGTGGACCACGGCCCGGCCGAGTTGACCGTGCGCGTCAGCGACGACGGGCGGGGTCCCACCGGGCAGACGGCCGGCCACGGGCTGATCGGCATGCGGGAACGGGTTCGGCTCTACGACGGCACCCTCACCGCGGGCCCACGGCCGGAAGGAGGATTTGCCGTAACGCTAACTTTGCCGGTGCCGGGAACCGCATAATCCCCGCCATGGGGGAAGCGGTTCGCGTGTTGATCGCCGACGACGAGGTCCTCATCAGAGCCGGTCTGGCCGCGTTGCTGCGTGCCGCGCCGGGATTCGAGGTCGTCGGCGAGGCCGGCAACGGTGACGAGGCGGTCCGGCTTGTCACGGCCACGCGCCCCGACGTCGTGCTGATGGACATCCGCATGCCGGGTACCACCGGCCTCGCGGCGACCCGGCGGATCCTCGCGACCGAGGCGGCGCCACGTGTCCTCGTGCTGACCACGTTCAACCTCGACGAGTACGTGTACGAGGCGCTGCAGGCCGGCGCGCACGGCTTCCTGCTGAAGGACACCCCGCCGGAGCGCCTGCTGAACGCCATCTCCACCATCGCGGCCGGGGACATGCTCTTCGCCCCCGCCATCACGCGCCGGCTGGTGGAGGCGTACGCCGACCGCGCCGCTCCGCAACCGGCCGAGCGGCCGGCGGATCTCGACTGCCTCACCGCACGCGAGGTGGAGATCCTGCGCCAGGTCGGCACGGGTGCCGACAACACGGAGATCGCCGAAACCCTCACCATCGCGGCGGCCACCGTCAAGACCCACCTCAACCGGATCATGGCCAAGCTGCATCTCACCAGCCGCGCACAGGCCGTGGTGGTCGCCTACGAGACGGGGCTCGTGGTCCCGGGCCACGAGTAGGCCGGGCGATTCTGAACATTGTCCAATAGCCCCTCCTCTGGTAGAACGTGTTCTAGATTCGCGGGAGGTGCCATGGGAGACGAGCGAGCGTGGGCCGACTTCTGCCGCGCGCTGGAGAAGGCCGGCGAGGTGGTGCTGAAGGGCCCGGACACAGCCCTCGACCGGGCCGAGGGCTACCGCTACCTGACCCGTCTGGTCCGCGAGATGCTGTACTCCACCATCGAGAACGCGGACCCCGACCTCCCCCGCTTCCACGAGCTGGACCGCGTCAAGATCGGGGCGGACAACCCCGACAACGTGTACCTGTCGGCGAACATCCGCGGCGACCGCACCTACCGGATCACCGGCACCCGCGGCACCATCGCGTACTTCAGCATCGGGTCCAAGGCCAACCGGTACGCCAAGGACGGCACCATGGCCTCCACCGGCGAGCTGTCCGACCGCGACCTCGTCGTCAACGCGGACGGCACGGTCGAGATCATCGCCAGCGCGACGCCGCACGACAAGAACTGGTTGCCGCTCGCGCCGGACTCCACCGGGCTCGTCGTGCGGCAGACCTACCTCGACCGCACGACCGAGACGCCCGGGCGCTGGCACATCGAGCGGGTCGACGGGCCGGCGATGCCGAGGGAGCTGGACCCCGAGTTCCTGGCCAAGGCGCTGAAGCGCGCGGCGCTGGGGGTACACGGGACCGCGGCGACGTTCGCGTACTGGACCGAGACGTTCATGCTCCGGCCCAACGAGCTGCCGGACCTCGGGCAGGACATGTTCCAGCGCGCCGGCGGCGACCCGGAGATCTTCTACCTGCACGGGTACTGGACGCTCGAACCCGGGCAGGCGTGGGTGATCGAGACGGCGGTACCCGAGTGTCCATACTGGAACTTCCAGCTCGGCAACTGGTGGATGGAGTCGCTCGACCACGAGCGGAAGATCACCGTCAACAAGCACACCGCGACGCTCGACGGCGACCGGCTCACGATCGTCGTCGCGGCACGGGATCCCGGCTGGGGCAACTGGATCGACACGTGTGGCCACACCAGCGGCACCGCGCTGCTGCGCTGGCTGGGCGCCACCACCCACCCCGTCCCGGAGTGCCGGGTGATCGACCTGGAGGCGCCATGACCACGACACACACGCTCGACGTCGACGGCCTGCTCGCCGCCGCCCGCGACAAGACGGGGCTGACCGACTTCGGCGACGAGTGGTTCGTCGAGCCGCTGCGGGTGCTCGTGACCGCGCTCGCCACCGAGGCGCGGCTGTCCGAGCTGGGCCTGGTCCTCACCCACCGCCGGCTCATCGCGTTGCTGGCGGACCGGTTGCGGCTGCGGCAACTTCACCGCGAGCACCCCGAGGTGCTGGACGAGGAGGTCACGGTCGCCGCCGAGATCTGCGGGCTGCCCCGCACGGGATCGACGCTGCTGCACCGGTTGCTGGCCTCGTCGCCGCACGTGACGTCGACGCTGTCGTGGGAGACCTCGTACCCGCTGCCGTTCCCGGGCGAGGGACCCGAGGCCGAGCAACGCAAGCAGCGCGCACGGGACAAGGCGCAGCTGTTCCTGCGGATGACCCCGGAGTTCGGCGACATCCACACCATCGAGTGGGACGGGCCCGAGGAGGACGTCATCCTGCTCGACCGCACGTTCACGTCGATGAGCTTCGACTCGTTCTACCAGGTGCCGACGTACGGCCTGTGGTTGCGCGCGTTCGACCAGGCACCCGCCTACCGCGAGCTGCGCGAATGGCTGCAGGTGTTGCAGTGGCAGGATCCTACGCGGCACGGCAGGCCGTGGGTGCTGAAGTCGCCGCACCACCTCACCGCCGTGGACACCGTGCTGGACACGTTCCCCGGCTGCCGGATCGTCATGACGCACCGGTCGCCGGCGAAGGCCGTGCCGTCGTACGCGTCGATGGTCAGCTCGATCTGCCACCAGTACAGCGACGAGGTCGACCAGGTCGCGATCGGCCGCTACTGGCGGGACCGGTTCGCCACGACCCTGCGGGAGTTCCAGGCGGTGCGGGCCCGCCGGCCGGAGGAGTTCGTGGACGTGCGGTTCCAGGACGTGGTCGCGGACCCGGTTGCCACGGCCTCGCGAGTCATGACGTCGTTGGGGCTGCCGGCGGAACCCGACGCCTTCGCCGCCTACCTGGCACGCAACCGCGAGCAGCGGCACGGCACGCACACCTATACCGCGGCCGACTTCGGACTGTCCGAAGAGGACCTGAAGCGGGAGTTCGCGTTCTACGAGGAGGTGGAGCAGTGATCCTCGACGGCGAGGTGGTCATCGTCTCCGGCGTCGGGCCGGGGCTGGGCGCGAAGCTGGCGGCACGCGCGGCCGCCGAGGGCGCGAAAGTGGTGATGGCCGCCCGGTCGAGCCAGGTCATGGACCAGGTGGCCAAGGAGGCCGCCGCGGCAGGCGGAGAGGCGATCGCGGTTCCCTGCGACGTCCGGAAACCCGCCGACGTGGCACGGGTGGCGCAGACGGCGGTCGAGCGGTTCGGCCGGGTCACCGGGTTGGTGAACTCGGCGTACTCGCACCCGGGCTTCCACGACCTGCTCGACACGCCGGACAAGCAGCTGCGCCGGTCGGTCGACATCATCCTGCACGGCTCGCTGGAGATGACGCGCGCGGTGGTGCCGCACATGACCGACGGCGGCTCGATCGTCAACGTGGGCACCATGTCCACGCGCAAGCCGATGCGTGGCGAGGGCGGGTACGCGGTGGCGAAGGCCGCGATGGCCTGTGCCACGCAGTACCTGGCGCTCGAGCTGGGCGAGCGCGGGATCCGGGTCAACCAGGCCGTGCTCGGCTGGCTGGACGGGCCGGGGGTGCGGTTCTACCTGAAGATGACCGCGGACCAGCGTGGCGTGTCCGAACAGGACGTGTACGACGAGATCGCCGGGCGGAACCCGTTGAACCGCATCCCCCCGGACGAGGCGTGCGCCGGCGCGATCCTGTTCCTGCTGTCCCGCCTGGCCTCCGAGGTGACGGGCGCGGTGCTGGACGTCAACGGTGGGGAGTACATGCCGGCATGACCCACGTGGTGACCTCGGTGACGGTGGAGATCGACGCGCCGGCGGCGTTCGTGTGGGACGTGCTGGTCGACTATCCCCGGTACCCGGAATGGAATCCGTACACGGTCGCGGTGTCGACCACGCTCGAGCTCGGCGACCCCATCGACCTCACGCTGCCCGCCCCCGACGGCTCGGACAGCACGTTCGTCAACCGCGAGTTCATCCGGGTGGTCGACCCGCCCCGGCACCTGCGGTACGACACGGGCGAGGAGATCCCGGGCGTGTTCGGCATCCGGGACCAGTGGATCACCGAACTCGGCCCGGACCGCTGCGCCTACCACACCACCGACACGATCAGCGGCAGGTACGCCGACATCGTCATGGAGAAGACCGGCGCCTGGATCAAGGCCGGCTTCGACTCGGTGGCCCATGCGTTGAAGGCCCGCGCGGAGTCACTGGCCCACATGCCCTGAAAGGCGCGTTGGGGACATCGGCGTGCCCTGAAAGGCGCGTTCAGGACACCGACCGCGCCCTGAAAGGCGCGTTCGGGACATTGAGTCTGGATCCACCGATGGTTTTGGGTGCCGCCCCCTGGCTTTGGTGTCCTGAAAGGCGCGTTTGAGACATCGCTGATGTCCTGAAAGGCGCGTTTGGGACGTTGAACGCCCTGAACGCGCCTTTCAGGGCATGGCCCATGTCTCGAACGCGCCTTTCAGGACGGCTGCACCCCGGCGGACGGCACATTCGCGGCAGCTCACCCCACGGGTGCGCGCCGGGCGCTGCGCGCCC
>Ga0081539_10000309_pt1 | contig 109561 bp, 99 predicted proteins | sample TabmetS4T2R2_FD_71023 | JGI IMG/M metagenome (GOLD analysis project Ga0081539, IMG submission 71023) | Tabebuia heterophylla rhizosphere microbial communities from the University of Puerto Rico - S4T2R2 | ecosystem: Host-associated > Plants > Roots > Rhizosphere ... | reverse complement strand
TCGGGTCCGGGGGGGCGGGGGGCCGGCGGCGGGAGGGGGCCGGGCCCTCCCGCCGGGCCCCCATGGAGCCCTGGACGGCGGGGGGGGGGCGGGCCCCCCCGCGCCGGCTCGCCGCCTCCGACCTGGTTGTCGCCGGTCACTGACCGGCACGGGTTTACATCCGGCGTCGCATGCCCATGGTGAGCGTGCCGAGGCCGAAGAGCACCACCAGCGCACCCGCGATGACGTTGCTGACGATCGCCGAGTTGTCCGGAGTCGGGCCGTCGACCAGCCAGGGCGCCACGATCGTCCAGGCGCCGATCACGGGGGTGACCCAGGCGATGCCGTGCGTACGGCCGTACGCGGATGCGAAGCCGAGGGCCAGCAGCGCGACCGCGACCCCGGAGAAGAGGTTGCTCCCGGTCAGGCTGCCACTATCGCCGGTGAAGCCGACGACCCACGGCGACATCGCCAGGTACAGCCCGGCGAGGATCGTCAGGCCCTCGACCAGCTGTGCTGTCGGAGTCTCCGCCGCCCGGTCGTACCGGTCGCGGAGAGCGGCGATGTCAGGGTGTTGCTCGATTGCGGGCGCAGTCATCGCGACCCACCTCCCTGAGGAGAAGGGTGGGGGTTTCCCACCCACGTCTTCAGACTGCTCCGGATGGTGGGTCGATGACAACGGGGAAAGTGACTGTCAGGTCACACCAGGCGACACGGTTAACACGCCCGCGTCAGCGTCGAGCGTGGCGGGCGTGCCGACCGGCACCGTGAGCTGCCCGCTGCCGTGGCCGATCGGGAGGCCGCCGAGCACCGGCACACCCAGGTCGCCGAGGCGCTCGGCCAGCACTTCGGTTACCGGCACGGCCCACCCGTCGGCGCAGTCGGTGAACTGCCCCACCGCCACACCCACCACCCCGTCGAGCACACCGGCGCGGCGCAGGTGGGTGAGCATACGGTCCACTTTGTACGGTGCCTCTGCGACGTCTTCGACGAGCAGGATCGCGCCGCGCAGATCGGGAAAGTCGGGAGTGCCCACAGAGGACACGACGAGGCTGAGGTTGCCGCCGATGAGCGGGCCGGTGGCCGTGCCGGGCACCGCGACGAGCGCGGTCTCCTCGGTCTCGACCCGCTTGACGACGACCGGGTCGGTGCCCATCAGCGCGGCCCGCAGCGACTCGGCCGACATCGGCGGGGTGCGCTCGTCGAGCCATGCCGCGCCAGGACCGTGCACTGTGGCCAGTCGGGCGCCGCGCCACAGCGCGAGCTGCAGCGCGGTGATGTCGGAGAAGCCGGCCACCACCTTCGGGTCGCGCCGCACCACGTCCATGTCGATCGCGTCGACGATCCGCTGCGCGCCGTATCCGCCGCGGGTGCACAGCACGCCGCGTACCTCCGGGTCGGCGAAGGCGGCGTTGAGGTCGGCGGCGCGCAGCGCGTCGGACCCGGCGAGGTAACCCTCGCGGGCGTACGCGTTGGGCCCCAGCACCGGGCGCAGGCCCCACCCGGTCAGCAGCTCGACGCCGCGGGCCACGCGCTCGGGCTTGGTCGGCCCGCTCGGCGAGACGAGCATCACGGTGTCGCCGGGTTGGAGAGCACGAGGCAGCAAGGCGGTCACCCCCAGAGCCTAAGGCGATAGCCTCGGTACGTGACGACGGCGCTGGTGATCGAAAACGACCCGACCGACGACGCCCGGCGGCTGGGGGAGTGGCTGACCGAGGCGGGGCTGGCCCTCTCGGTGGTCCGGCCCTACGCGGGCGAGACGCTCCCGGCCGACCTCGACGGGTTCGCCGCGCTTGTGGTGCTGGGCGGCGAGCAGTCCGCGTACCAGCCGCGCCCGGACTGGTTCGACGGCGTGGAGGCGCTGCTGCGCAAGGCGACCCGCCACGGCACACCGACGCTCGCCATCTGCCTCGGCGCGCAGCTGATGGCGACCGCGCACGGCGGCACCGTCGAGCGCAGCGCCGCCGGGCCGGAGATCGGGCCGGCGCTGGTCGGCCGGCGCGACGCCGCCGAGACCGACACCCTCTTCAGGTACGTGCCGCTGGTGCCGGACGTGTTGCAGTGGCACCTCGACGAGATCACCGAGCTGCCCGCCGGCGCGGTGCTGCTGGCCGCGTCGACGCGATACCCGCACCAGGCGTTCCGGATGGGGGAGCGGGCCTGGGCGTTGCAGTTCCACATCGAGTGCGACACCGCGATGATCGCGGACTGGGCGCGGAGCGCGCCGGAAGGCTACGACCCCGAGGAGATCGTCGCCGCCTGCGACGCGGTGATGGTCGACATCGAGGAGGTGTGGCAGCCGTTCGCGGCCCGCTTCGCGGCGCTGGCGCTCGGCGAGCTGCGCGACGCGCGACGCCCCTTGCCGCTGCTGGGCCAGTAGATGGGAAGGCCGACGAGCGCGCAGGCGCGGCTCGCGCGGTACGGCTTCGGGCTCAACGCCGACGTCGTCCGCGCCGCCGAGCTGCTCGGGCCCGGTGGGTTGGGGCTGTGGGACCAGGCCGCACAGGAGCCCACCGACGAGTCGGCCGGCGAGCTGCTCACCGCGCTGTCCCGCGCGGCCGACCCGGACCTCGCGCTGCTGCAGCTACACCGGCTCGTCGAGGCCGACCGCCGGCAGGAGGGGTCGCTGCTCGCCGCGATGGCGGCCGATCCCGGCCTGCGCCGCCGCCTCGTCGCGGTGCTCGGCGCGTCGTCCGCGCTCGGTGACCACCTCGTCGCCAACCCCGACCACTGGTCGGCGCTGACCACCGGCGAAGACGGTGTGGCACCCAACGGCGACGGCGAGCCGCACCTCGGCACGCCGACCGTTCCGGCGCTGCGCACCGCGTACCGGCTGGCCCTGTTGCGGATCGCGGCGGCCGACCTGACCGGCGGGCGTGGTCTGGAGCAGACGATGGCGGCGCTGTCGGCCCTGGCCGACGCGACGCTCGCGGCGGCCTACGGCATCGCGGTCGCCGAGCTGCCCGCCGCCACCGAGCCGCCGCGGCTGGCGGTCGTGGCGATGGGCAAGTGCGGCGGCAACGAGCTCAACTATGTGTCCGATGTGGACGTCATCTTCGTCGCGGCGGCGGACGCCGATCTGCGGGCCGGCACGACGGTCGCCGCCCGCCTGATCGCGATCTGCGGTCAGGTCGCCTGGCAGGTCGACGCCGCGCTGCGGCCGGAGGGCAGCCGCGGCCCGCTGGTGCGCACGCTCGCCAGCCACCTGTCGTACTACCGGCGGTGGGCCCGCACGTGGGAGTTCCAGGCGCTGCTCAAGGCCCGCCCGGCGGCCGGCGACGCGGAGCTGGCCCAGGAGTGGATCGACAAGCTCGCCCCGCTCGTGTGGCACGCCGCCGAACGCCCCGAGGCGGTCGAAGACGTGCGCGCCATGCGCCGCAAGATCATCGACAGCGTGCCGCGCGCCGAGCTCGACCGCGAGATCAAGCGCGGGCCGGGCGGGCTGCGCGACATCGAGTTCGCCGTGCAGCTGCTCCAGCTCGTACACGGGCGGGTGGACGAGTCGCTGCGCGCCCCCGGCACGCTGCCCGCGTTGCGCGCGCTCGTGGCCGGCGGGTATGTAGGCCGCGCCGACGGCGAGGCGCTGCTGCGCGGCTACCACTTCCTGCGCGCCGTCGAGCACCGGCTCCAGCTGCAGGCGCTGCGCCGCACCCACACCGTGCCGACCGACCCGGCCGCCGTGCGCTGGCTCGCGCACGCGCTCGGATACAGCGCCGCGGGGCGGGCAACGTCCGATCCGAGGAGCGCGGCGACTAGGACGGACGGCGCCGGCACCGGCGGCGCAGCGCTCGCGGAGCGAGCGCCGATAAGCGGAGCCGTCCCCGGGCGCGAGGCGGTGGAGTCGTTCCGCGCCGACTGGGTCTCGCACGCCGCCGAGGTACGCCGCCTGCACGCCAAGCTGCTCTACCGCCCGCTGCTGGAGGCGGTGGCGCGGGTGCCGGCCGAGGGGCTGCGCATGGTGCCCGAGTCGGCGGCCAAGCGGCTGCGGGTGCTCGGCTTCGACCCGGCGACCGCGCTGCGCCACATCGAGGCGCTGACCGGCGGCCTGTCCCGCACCGCCGCGATCCAGCGGACGCTGCTGCCGGTGCTGCTGCAGGAGTTCGCCGACGCGCCCGAGCCGGACCGGGGCCTGCTCAGCTACCGCCAGGTCTCCGACAAGCTCGGCACCACGCCGTGGTACCTGCGCCTGCTCCGCGACGAGGGCCCGGTGGCGCTGCGGCTGGCCCGGGTGCTGGGTCTCTCCCGGTACGCGGCCGACCTGCTCGCCCGCGACCCCGAGGCGCTGCGCCTGCTGGCCGGCGACGCGGAGCTTGTCGCCCGCCCGCGCGAGGTGCTCCGCGAGGGCTTCGTCGCGGCGGCCGAGCGCCACCGCGATCCGCAGGAGGCGATCGGGGCGGTGCGCGCGCTGCGCAGGCGCGAGCTGTTCCGCATCGCGTGCGCCGACGTGCTCGCCCGCGCCGGCACGCTCGCGCCCGCCCAGCCGCTCGACATCACGTCCGTCGGGAGTGCACTGTCCCATGTGGCCGACGCGACGCTCGCCGCCGCGCTGCGGGCCGCGCGCGCCTCCGTGCCGGAGATGCCGGGGCTGCGCTTCGCCGTCATCGGCATGGGGCGGCTCGGCGGATACGAGATGAGCTACCCCTCGGACGCCGACGTGCTCTTCGTGTACGACCCACCGGTGGGAGTGGCGGAAGACGCGTCCAGCGCCGCCGCGCACGCGATCGCCGAGGAGCTGCGCCGCCAGCTCGGCCGCCCCGCGCCGGACCCGCCGCTCGGCGTCGACGCCGACCTCCGGCCCGAGGGGCGGCAGGGCCCGCTCGTGCGGAGCCTCGCCGCGTACGCCCAGTACTACGCCCGGTGGTCGAAGGTGTGGGAGGCGCAGGCCTTGCTGCGCGCCCGTCGGGTGGCCGGCGACGAGGCGCTGGGGCGGGAGTTCGAGGCGCTGGCCGACACGGTGCGTTACCCGGCGGACGGCCTCCAGCGCGAGCAGGTCACCGAGATCCGCCGCATCAAGGCGCGCGTGGAGACCGAGCGGCTGCCCCGCGGCGCCGACCCGGCCACCCACGCGAAGCTCGGCCGGGGCGGGTTGGCCGATGTGGAGTGGGCGGTGCAGCTGGTGCAGCTGCGACACGCGCACGCGGTGCCGTCGCTGCGCTGCACGCGCACCCTCGACGCGCTCGTCGCCGCCCGCGCCGCCCGCCTGGTGACCCCGGCAGACGCCGAGGCGATGGCCGCCGGCTGGACCCTCGCCGCCCGCGTGCGCAACGCGCTGACCCTGGTCCGCGGCCGCCCGACCGACCAGCTGCCCCGCCACGGCGTGGAGCTGGCCGGCGTGGTGCGCCTGCTCGACGGGGCGGATCCGGGCGAGTTCCTCGACTACTACCTGCGCACGACCCGCAGATCCCGCGCCGCCTGCGAGCGCGTCCTGGCGTCCTGACCGCTCCCGAGGCTGGACGGCTCAGGCCTCGAAAGCCCGATCCATAGATTTGGGCTACCGCGATGTCCGTTGTGGTCTCGACCGTCGCTCCCGCGGCCTCACCCTTCGCCGTTGGTTGCGCTTTGGCCCCCGGCCGTCTGGGGTGGCGCCCCGGTGTTGGCATGCTCCAAAGCGGACTTGACCACGACGGACATCGCGGTAGCCCGGAATCTGGTCCTAGGCCCGGGCGACGCGCACGCTTGATCGGTAGCGTCCCCGCCAACGCGGTGGCATGCTATGCCTCGGGACAGCCCCGGGAGGTGCGGGTGACTGGATCACCAGATCAGGACCGGCCCGTCGACGGACCCATCGCCGTCCGGATACTCGTCGGCGCCCAGCTGCGCCAGCTGCGTGAGGAGCGGGGCCTGACCCGCGCGGAGGCCGGCGAGACCATCCGCGCGTCCGAGTCGAAGCTCAGCCGCATGGAGCTGGGCCGGGTCGGCTTCAAGATGCGCGACGTAAGAGACCTGCTGACCCTCTACGGCGTGCACGACGAGGCGGAGCGGGCGGCCGTGCTCGACCGGGTCCGGGAGGCAAACGAGCCGAGCTGGTGGCAGCCCTACAGCGACGTCACGCCCAACTGGTTCCAGCGCTACCTCGGTCTGGAGGCGACCGCGTCGCTGATCCGCACCTACGAGGTCGCGTTCGTGCCGGGTCTGCTGCAGACCGAGGATTACGCGCGGGCGGTGATGCGGCTCAGCCACGGCACGGCGCAGCTCGACGAGGTCGAGCGCCGCGTGCGGCTGCGGCTGGAGCGCCAGCAGGTGCTCACCCGGCCAGATCCGCCCCGGCTGTGGGCGGTGGTCGACGAGGCCGCGCTGCGCCGCCCCGTCGGTGGGCGGCGGGTGATGCGCGACCAGCTCGAGGCGCTGATCGCGATGGTGGTCAAGGCGCCAAACGTGAGCCTGCAGGTGGTGCCGCTCGCGGCCGGTGGCTACGCGGCCGCCGGCAGCCCGTTTACGATCCTGCGCTTTCCGCAGGCCAGCCTACCCGACGTCGTCTACATCGAACAGCTGGCCGGCGCGCTCTACCTGGACAAGCGCGAAGAGGTCGACTACTACTTCGACGCGGTAAACCGGCTGTTCGTCGAGGCCGCGCCGGTGCGTGACACGGTGCGGATCCTGGATCGCATCGTCCACGACCTCGACGAGGCACGCGACTGAGTCGATGTATCCTGGGCCGCGCCCGACCCCGACCCGCGGCACACCCCGAAGGGCATTACTCGTGACCGAGGAACCCAGCGACGCAGCCAAGCCGAAGATCGACACCACGGTCCCGCAGACCGCCCGTGTCTGGAACTACTGGCTTGGCGGCAAGGACAACTACGCGGTCGACCGCGCGCTCGGCGACGAGATCACCAAGGCGTTCCCGATCATGTTGGACATCGCCCGTGCCGACCGCGCCGTGCTCAACCGGGCGGTGCGCTATCTGGCCGGCGAGGTGGGCATCCGCCAGTTCCTGGACGTCGGCACCGGCCTGCCCACCGCCAACAACACGCACGAGGTGGCGCAGTCGGTCGCCCCGCGGTCGCGGATCGTCTACGTCGACTACGACCCGCTCGTGCTCGTGCACGCCCGGGCTTTGTTGACCAGCGGTCCCGAGGGGGCCACCGACTACATTGACGCCGACATCCGCGACACCGAGAGGATCCTGAGCGAGGCGGGGCGCACGCTCGACTTCGGCGAGCCGGTCGCGGTGATCCTCTCCGGCATCCTCGCCCATCTGCCCACAGTGGACGAGGCGTGCGCCGTGGTGCGGCGCATCATGGACGCGCTCGCGCCGGGCAGCTACCTGGTGGCCCTCGACGGTGCCAACACCAACCCCGAGCTCAACGAGGTCATGAAGATCTGGAACGAGACGGCCAACCCGCCGTACGCGATGCGTAGCCCCGAGGAGATCGGGAGCTACTTCGACGGCCTGGAGCTCGTCGAGCCGGGCCTGGTCGACGTGACGCGGTGGCGGCCGGACACCGACGAGCTCCCGCCCACGCTCGACAACCTCGTCGGCGTCGCCCGCAAGCCCTGATCAGGACGTGATCGTGTAACGGCCCGGGCCGGGGACGCGGGCGACGGCCCAGTCGCCGTCGCCGGCCAGGGCAGCCCCGCCGTCGATCGCCAGCCAGCGGCTGTGCCGCACCCGTACCCGCACCTCGCCGGCGGCCGGCGTGTCGAACGTCAGCGACGCGGCGTCGCTCGCCACGAGCGTGGCTGGCGCCGTGACGATCGGCGTGGCGTCGGGGACGGCGTACAGGCGCCAGTGGCCGCCCGACCAGACCTCGCTCAGCACCCGCGGCACGAGCGCGGCCTCGGCCCGCCCGACCCAGGAGAGCTCGGCTTCGGGCACCGCGACGTACGTGACCGCGTTGTCGGCGAGCCAGGCGCGGTACGACTCGGGCGTGAGCGCCACCCCGGTGCCCGACGCGCCCGGCACGGTCTCGAAGAAGAGCGGGTTGCGGGCGATGTCGGCCTGCCGCAGCCAGCCCCGGGCCAGCGGAAAGCCGTCCAGGTAGGCGGCCTCCCAGTAGTCCCTCGTCGGCGGGACCTCCACCCGGCCGGCCGGGCGGCGGGCGCGCAGCTCGGCGAGCAGCGGGGCGAAGTACGCCCGGTCGCTGGTCGGGTTGCCCGCGTCCCGCAGGTCGGGCCAGGAGACCGGCGGCTGCCACAAGTACCCGGCGGCGAGCGCGGCCAGGAGCCCGGTGGCGGCGAGCCGGTTGCGCGTGCGGCGGGGCAGGTGGATCCGGGCGTGGATCCGGGGCGTGCGCACCCCGCGCGGCATCCGCGGCACCCGGGCGGCGGCCGCCACCACCGGCAGCGCGAACATCGCGGCCAGCCGAGTCGCGTTGAGCCCGACCGGCGTGTGCACGAGCGCCGCCGCGAGCACGCCGGCGGCCGAGAGCAGCGCGCCGGCCCGGACCGGGCGGTGGCCGACCAGCAGCGCCACGGCCACGCTCGTGACGATCGCGTGGGTGGCGTCGGTGCGGCTGATGTTCATCCAGCCGCCCTCGCCGAAGAGCAGCGCCGTCACCCCGAGCGGGACGGCGCCGGCCACCGCGACCACGGCGCCGTCGCGCGGCCGGCGGCCGATCATCAGCGCGACCCCGGCGAGCCCGGTGAACAGCCCGGCCACCGGGCTGGTGGCGGACGCCAGGAGGGCGAGGCCGGCCGAGGCCACGAGCCGGTAGCGGAAACCGGACACGAGGGCCACGAGGGCGGCGAGCCCGAACGCCACGCCGAGCGCGTACGTGACCCGCCCGGAGACGAGGTTGCCCCCGATGCACACCGCCCCCACCAGGCCGCCGAGCAGGGGCCGGGGTACGCCGGTGCGGACCAGCAGCGCCGCGAACGCCACCGCGGCCCCGACCAGCGCGAGCGCGCCCGTCACCCGTACCCCGAGCAGGGCCATGACCGGCTGCGACACGAGGCTGTAGCCGAACTGGTCGGTCCCCCCGTACCAGCGGAGGTCTATGGGTGTGAGGCCGTGATCGGCGAAGAAGTCCGCGCGCGCGACCTGGGCGGATAGGTCGGAGCCCATGCGGGGTAATGCGAGGAACGCGGCGGCGAGTGCCGTCGCCAGGGCCGCGGTGGCACCCACCGTACGACCCTCGGACACGCCCACCTCCACTTGGCGCAGAGAGTAACTGGCAGCATGGGACAGATGAACAGGAGGATCGCCGTCGTCGCCGCCATGGTCGTGGCGACGGCCGCCTTCCTGAGCGTCGCTACGATCCGGCACGGCTACTTCGACCTCAAGGTCTACTACGGCGCGATCAACTACTGGGTGCACGACGGCGGCCAGATCTACGACTGGCTCAAGCCCAACAGCAAGTACGGCTATACCTACCCGCCGTTCGCCGCGCTCGCGATGGTGCCGATGGCGTTCGTCTCCTGGCCGGTCGCGATCGTGATCAGCTGCGCCGCCGCGGGGGTCACCGGCGGTCTGGTCGTGTGGTGGTTCGTCGACCCGATCGCCCGCCGCGAGGGGTGGACCCGCTGGTTCGCGTTCGCGATCGCGGCCTGCCTTGTCGCGGCGTTCGAGCCGATGCGCGAGACGTTCACGTTCGGGCAGGTCAACACGCTGCTGCTCGTCCTGGTCGCGGCCGACCTGCTGTGGCTGGTGGGGCGCGGCCACAAGGCGGCCGGCGTGGGGATCGGCCTGGCCACCGCGGTCAAGCTGACCCCGGGGATCTTCATCCTGTACCTGCTGGTCACCGGCCGCTGGCGAGCCGCGATCACGGCGAGCGCGACCGCCGCCGGCGCGACGCTGTTGGCCGCGGCCCTCGCCCCGGACGCGTCCCGGCAGTTCTGGACCGAGATGCTGTGGAACACCGACCGGGTCGGCTCGTTCGCGTTCATCTCCAACCAGTCGCTGCGCGGTGTCGTGGCGCGGCTCGACCCGGTGCACCCGAGCACGATCGCGTGGCTGGTGCTCGTCGCCGCCACGCTCGCGGTCTGGGTGTGGCGGGTGCGCGACGCCGACGTGCGCACGGGGCTCGCGCTCACCGGCGTCGTGGGGTGCCTGGTCAGCCCGGTGACCTGGGTGCACCACCTGGTGTGGCTGCTGCCCGCGCTGATCCTGCTCTTCGACCGCGCGCTCGAGGCCCGCGACCGCCGCCTCGTCATCTTCACGATCGTCACCTACGGGTTCCTGATAAGCCGGTTTGTCTGGATCTGGGAGCACGGTTCGCCCGGCGTGAGCGGGTTCGTCGGCAGCAACATGTACGTCTGGCTCAGCATCGCCCTGCTCGTCCTTCTGCCGATACCCGGCAGGGCCGATGGGCCACCGGTTGCCGATTGGTCCTCCGCGGACGCCGATCATCGGCGCATTGTGAGGGCATGAGCGGGAGTCGGGAGGCTACGGGCATGGACCACGACGGCGGACGAGCGCCGAGCGACGGAGCGTGGGAGGCACAGTCCGATCCGCTGCTGGACGGCGACGGCGAGGGCGTGCTGCGCCAGGTGTACGACGCCGCCGGACCGTACCTCACCTCGCTCGCCGACCGGCCGGTCCGCGACCCGGCCTCCGCGCCACTACTCCAGGACCTGTCCGGCGACCTGCCGGACAAGGGCGAAGGCGCGGCCGCCGCCGTGCGCCGGCTTCTCCACGTGGGTACCGAGGCCGGCACGCACTCGGCCGGGCCGCGCTTCTTCCACTTCGTGATCGGCGGGGTGACCCCGGCCGCGCTCGCTGGCGACTGGGCCGCCTCGCTGCTCGACCAGAACGCGGCGTTCCGCGCCTCCTCGACGTTCGCCACCGAGGTGGAGACCGTCGCGCTGCGGTGGCTGCGTGACCTGTTCGGCCTGCCCGAGGGGTACTGCGGCGCGCTCGTGGCCAGCGCGACGTTCGCCAACTTCACCGGCCTCGGCGCGGCCACCCACTGGTGGGGCGAGCGGCACGGCGCCGACGTCGCCGCGAACGGGCTGGCCGGGCTGCCGCGCATGCCGGTGCTCTCCGGCGGGTACGTGCACGCCAGCTCGCGCAAGGCCCTGCAGATGCTCGGCCACGGCCGCGACTGCGTGGAGGTCTTCGCCCGCGACGCGATCGGCCGCCTCGACCTGGCGGCGATGGAGCGGCGGCTGGCCTCGTTGGACGCTCCCGCTGTGCTCATCGCGAACGCGGGCGAGGTCAACGCCGGCGACTTCGACCCCGTGTCCGACCTGGCCGACCTCGCCGAGCGCTACGGCGCATGGCTGCACGTCGACGGCGCGTTCGGGCTGTTCGCCGCGCTCTCGCCGCGCACCGCCGGGCTTGTGGCCGGGATCGAGCGGGCCGACTCGATCGCGTGCGACGCGCACAAGTGGCTCAACGTGCCCTACGAGAGCGGCTTCGCCTTCCTGCGCGAGCCGGCCCGCCTGGCCGCCGCGTTCGGCATGCCGGGCGCCGCCTACCTGCCCGCCCCGGACGACCCGCGCGGCGGGTACGCGCTGCTCGGCCCCGAGTCGTCCCGCCGCGCGCGGGCGCTGCCGATCTGGGCCACGCTCGCCGCGTACGGCCGCTCCGGCTACCAGGCGATGGTGGAGCGCCACCTCGACCTCGCCCAGCACCTCGCCGCGCTCGTCGACGCGGCACCCGAGCTGGAACGCCTCGCCGACGTGCCGCTGTGCATCGTCTGCTTCCGGGCGCGCCCCGCGGGCGTACCCGAGGAGAAGCTGGACGACCTCAACCGTGAGCTCGGCGCGGCGCTGCTCGCCGACGGGCGGGTCTTCGCCGGCACCACTGTGTACGGTGGCCGTGTCGCGCTCCGCCCGGCGATCGTCAACTGGCGCACCACGGAGTCGGACATCGCCGCGTTCGTGGAGGTCGTCCGGTCGCTGATTCCCTGACGTTTCCCCTCTGTTACCCCGGTGGACAGGCGCTTTGAGTACGCACAGTGAATGAAGCGCAGACACATAGGACCGCTCGCGGCCGGCGTTCTCGTCGCATCGATGCTGCCCGCTGTGCCGGCATCGGCGCACGGTGCCGGGGGATCGGGCCCGTTCGGCCGGATCGCTACCGTCCCGGCGTACCTCAACAGCGACATCACCGACGACGCCGCGGCCGAGATCGCCGCGGTGAGCGCCGACGGCCGCACGGTCATCTACACCGACAGCCCGGGGGAGCGCCTCGGCTTCTTCGACATCACCGACTCGTCGCACCCTCTCCCGGCCGGCGTGCTGGAGCTGGCCGGGGAGCCCACCTCGGTGGCCACGTTCGGCAGGTACGCCCTCGCGGCCGTCAACACGAGCGAGAGCTTCACCAACCCGTCCGGCCAGCTCGTCGTCGTCGACGTGAAGACCCGCGCGGTGGTGCGCACGATCGAGCTGGGTGGGCAGCCCGACTCGGTGGCGGTCGCGCCGAGCGGCAGGTACGTGGCCATCGCGATCGAGAACGAGCGGGACGAAGACGTCGACGACGGCGTCATCCCGCAGCTGCCCGCCGGCTGGCTGTCCGTCGTGGACACCCGCACCTGGTCGGTGTCCAAGGTGGACCTCACCGGGCTTGCCGAGGTGGCGCCGGAGGACCCCGAGCCGGAGTACGTGAGCATCAACAGCCACGACGAGGCGGTGGTGAGCCTCCAGGAAAACAACCACCTCGCCGTCGTCCGGCTGCGCGACGGCAAGGTCGTCAAGCACTTCTCCGCCGGCGCGGTCACCGTGTCCGGAGTGGACGCCCAGGACGACAACCAGATCCTGCTCGACGACACGATCACCGCCAAGCGGGAGCCGGACGGCGTGACGTGGCTCGACGACAACCTCTTCGCCACCGCCAACGAGGGTGACTACGAGGGCGGCTCGCGCGGCTTCAGCGTCTTCGACAAGCGCACCGGCCGCGTGGTCTTCGACAGCGGCAACGCGCTTGACCGCCTCGCGGTCGCGCACGGCCTCTACCCGGACAGCCGCTCGGACGCCAAGGGCAGCGAGCCGGAGAACGTCGCGGTCGGCACGTTCGGCGGCACCCCGTACCTCTTCGTCAACGCCGAGCGCGCCAACTTCGTCGCCGTGTACGACATCCGCAAGCCGTGGGCGCCGCGCTTCGTGCAGCTGATGCCGACCGTCAACGGGCCGGAGGGCGTGGTCACCGCCCCGTCCCGCGGCCTCGTCGTGGTCTCCAGCGAGGCGGACATGCCGGACGAGGGCATCCGGGCCTCGGTGCAGCTGTACAAGTTCGGCGCGAAGAGCGACTTCCCGTCGATCGTCTCGACCCGCGACATCGGCTGGGGCGCGCTGTCCGCGCTCTCGGCCGTGCCCGGCAAGCGTGATCGGCTCATGTCGGTGACCGACAGCGCGTACACGCCGACCCGCCTGCTCACGATCGACACCGGCGCGCGGCCGGCTCGCATCACCGGTCAGCTGACCGTCACCAAGGATGGCGCGCCGATCGGATACGACGCGGAGGGCTTGGCGGCCCGGCCGGGCGGCGGCTACTGGCTCGGGGTCGAGGGCACCGGCCCCACTGGCAAGCCAAACCTCCTGGTCCGGCTGCGCGCCGACGGCTCGGTGGCGGAGGAGGTACCGCTCCCCGCCGACGTGGCCGCCAAGGTCACCGGCAACGGCATCGAGGGCGTAGCGGTCACCGGCTACGGGTCGAAGGAGCAGGTGTGGGTCGCGATCCAGCGCGAGCTGACCGGCGACCCGAAGGGCCTGGTTCGCATCGGCCGCTACTCGGTGGCGACGAAGTCGTGGGCATGGCTGGCGTACCCCCTGGACGCAGCCCCGGCCGGCGCGTGGGTCGGGCTCTCCGAGATCGTCGCGGTGGACCACGACACGTTCGCCGTAATCGAGCGCGACAACCAGCGCGGCCCCGCGGCGACGGTCAAGAAGGTCTACACCTTCGACGTTCCGGCCGGCTTCGGCACCGGGCTCCCGGTCGCGCAGAAGCACCTCGCCGCCGACCTGCTGCCGCTGCTGCGCGCCGGCAACGGCTGGACCCAGGACAAGGTCGAGGGCCTGACGATCGGCGGTGACGGCCGCACCTACGCGGTGACCGACAACGACGGCGTCGACGACTCCACCGGCGAGACCGTCTTCATGCGCCTGGGCAGCCTGCTCTAGGCACGGGGATCCCAGGTCATTTCCAAGACGGGCTACCGCGGCGTCCATCACCTCGGCCCGCGCCCGCCAAGGTCCGACAAAATCCCTGCTAACCAACGTGAAGGCCGGCGCACCGAGGTGCGCCGGCCTTCACGACCCGGACTTTCGATCAGACGTTGTAGTAGAGCTCGAACTCGTGCGGCGTCGGGCGCAGGCGGATCGGGTCGACCTCGTTTTCCCGCTTGTACGAGATCCAGGTCTCGATGAGGTCGGGTGTGAAGACGCCGCCCTCGAGCAGGAAGTCGTGGTCGGCCTCGAGCGAGTCGAGCACCTCGGGCAGCGAACCCGGCACCTGCTTGACGCTGCCCCACTCCTCCGGCGGCAGGTCGTACAGGTCCTTGTCGATCGGCTCCGGCGGCTCGATCTTGCTCTTGATGCCGTCGAGGCCGGCCATCAGCATGGCCGAGAACGCCAGGTAGACGTTGGCGGACGGGTCCGGCACCCGGAACTCCACCCGCTTGGCCTTGGCGTTGCTGCCGGTGACCGGGATGCGGGTGCAGGCGGAGCGGTTGCGCTGCGAGTAGACCAGGTTGACCGGGGCCTCGAAGCCGGGCACCAGGCGCCGGTAGGAGTTGACGGTCGGGTTGGTGAACGCAAGCAGCGACGGCGCGTGGTGCAGCAGGCCGCCGATGTACCACCGGGCGGTGTCGGAGAGGCCCGCGTAGCCGGTCTCGTCGTAGAACAGCGGCTCACCGTTGAGCCAGAGGCTCTGGTGGGTGTGCATGCCGGAACCGTTGTCGCCGAAGAGCGGCTTGGGCATGAACGTCGCGGTCTTGCCGGCGGCCCAAGCGGTGTTCTTCACGATGTACTTGAACAGCTGGAGTTGGTCGGCGGCGTGCAGCAGGGTCGAGAACCTGTAGTTGATCTCGGCCTGGCCCGCGGTGCCGACCTCGTGGTGCGCGCGCTCGACCGTGAAGCCGGCGCCGATCAGGTTGCCCACGATCTGGTCGCGCAGGTCGGCGTAGTGGTCGACCGGCGGCACCGGGAAGTAGCCCGACTTGTAGGCGGTCTTGTAGCCCTTGTTGCCGCCCTCTTCCTCGGCGCCAGAATTCCAGGCGCCCTCGATCGAGTCGATGTAGTAGTACGCCTTGTTGGCCGCCGTCTCGTGGCGGATCGAGTCGAAGACGTAGAACTCCGCCTCGGGGCCGAAGTAGGCCGTGTCCGCGATGCCGCTCGCCGCGAGGAAGGACTCCGCCTTCTTGGCGACGTTACGCGGGTCGCGCGTGTAGGCCTCGCGCGTGAACGGGTCGTGGATGAAGAAGTTGAGCGCGAGCGTCTTCTGCGCGCGGAACGGGTCGATGTATGCGCTTGCCACATCCGGCAGCAGCAGCATGTCCGATTCGTGGATCTGCTGGAAGCCGCGGATCGACGAACCGTCAAAGGCAAGGCCGTCGGTGAAAAGCGACTCGTCGACGGACTCGACCGGGGTGTTGAAGTGCTGCATCACACCCGGCAGGTCACAGAAACGCACGTCGACGAACTTCACGCCCTCGTCTTTGAGGTACCGAAGGAGTTCCTCGGAATTGGCGAACAACACGTCCTCCTGGCACGTCGCTGAGCTGAACGGCGGCACGGCCGCCTGGTATGGCTGGCTGGTCGCGACGGTATGGCTGAGCCGTTGCCCGGGCGTGTCTCTAATGTTTCCGCCGTGTTACGTCAGCGGTAGAGGGCGCGCCGTGTGGCAAAGTCCACCACTCGGCCGTCACCAGGTCACCGAACGGACCATACACCGCCCGACCACCTCCGCGGGCGGTATGCCATCGGGTGTCCCGTAGGCTGGGCGCCCATGACCGAGCCGGACGATCTTCCCAGCCTGGGCAAGCGCTTCGGCGCGCTGGTGATCGACTGGGTGCTGTGCCTGCTCTTCTCCACATTTCTCGGCGACCCGCTCCGCGACGGCTGGCCGCCGGTGCTCGTCCTCATCTTGGAGTACGGCTTCTTCATCGGCCTCTTCGCGCAGACCCCGGGCATGGCGGTCGTCCGGATCAGGTGCGTCTCGTTCAAGGACGGTGGGCGGATCGGCATCCCCCGCGCGCTGCTGCGCGGCCTGCTGCTCGCGCTTGTCGTGCCCGCCCTGATCATGGACCCGCACCGTCGCGGCCTCCACGACAAGGCTGCCGGCTCGATCGTCGTCAACCCCGAGATCCCTCAAAACCCCAACAAAGAGTGAGCTACCGCGACGTCCGTCGTGGTCCAGACCGTCGCTCCCGCGGCCTCACCCACCGCGCCTGGTCCCGCTCACCCCGGCGCCGACCGAGCCGGTCGGGCCCCGATCGCGGGCAGTAGCCACCACGCCGGGTAAAGGGCGCCAGGTTCGCGATCTAGAACGGTTAGGGCGCTATATCGACCCTAACCGTTCTAGATCCACACCTACGCCCCGGGATCTGATTACGCTACGTTAGCGGCGGTGGGCCGACATCCGCACATTTCGACCATTTTGGGCTACCGCGAGCCAGGGTTCGCCCCGACTCCGAAACCTCTCTAGTCGCGAATCTTGTGCCGCAGGCACTGCTGTGGCGGTCGCTCGGGGCTACGAAAGCCTCCGACGGTCTTTCTCCGCCGCTTCGTGGGCGGGCTTGGCGCGCGGAGCTGGCAGCGGGGGCCGGGGGTTTCGGCGAGCCCTGGCGAGCCGCCGGCCGCCGCGGTCTCCGGCGGGAGCAGCGGTCAGCGACTGACGCGGACCCGGGAAATCCTTGGGTTTGATCTTTGGCGGACCCGGCGTGGGGGGAGCGGCGCGGAGCGGGCAGGATGGGATTGTGGATCTCAGGGGGCTGCTGGAGCGGCGCCGGCTTGTGGCGATCGTCCGGGGGCGGGATGCGGACGCGGCTGCCCGGAGCGTCGTCGCGCTGGTCGAGGCCGGCGTGTCGCTTGTGGAGGTGTCGCTCACCACGTCGGGCGCCGAGGGTGTGATCGAGCGGGCCCGCGCCGAGCTCGGGCCGGACGCGGCGCTCGGCGCCGGCACGGTCCGCACCGCTGTCGACGCGATGCGGGCGGCGGAGGCGGGCGCCTCGTTCGTGGTGACGCCGGGATACGGGCCGGGTGTCGAGGAGGCGACGCGGCTCGGGCTGCCGGCCCTTGTCGGCGCGCTCAGCCCGACCGAGGTGATCGCCGCCACCGGCGCGGGCGCCACCGCGGTGAAGCTCTTCCCCGCGTCCGTCGGCGGGCCGGCCTACCTCAAGGCGCTCCGCGATCCCTTCCCGGACGTGCCGTTCGTCCCGGTCGGTGGGGTCGACGCGGAGCTCGCGCGCAACTACCTCGCCGCCGGCGCGGTCGCGGTCGGCGTGGGTTCGCCCTTGCTGGGTGACGCGCCGCACGGCGGTGACATCGCCGGCCTCCGCGAGCGGGCGAAGCAGTTCCTCGACGCGGTGGCCGCGGATTGATGACTGACGTACTCACGCTCGGCGAGACGATGGCCGCCTTCCGGGCGGGCGGGCCGCTGCGGCTCGGCGGGCAGCTGTCGCTCTCCATCGCCGGTGCGGAGGCCAACGTCGCGATCGGGCTGGCGCGGCTGGGGCACACCGCGCGGTGGGTGGGCGTGACCGGCGCCGACGAGCTGGGCGCGCTGGTGCTGCGTACGCTGCGGGCCGAGGGTGTCGACGTCTCCGCCTGCGCGGTGTCGCCGGACGCGCCGACCGGCCTGATCATCTTCGAGCCGCGCGTGGCCGACGTGACGCGGGTGAGCTATTACCGTTCCGGCTCGGCCGGTGCCCAGCTGTCCGAGGCGGAGGTGGCGGCGGCGTTCGAGGGTGGGGCGCCGCGGGTCCTCCACATCACGGGCATCACGCCGGCGCTGGGCGACGGGCCGGCCGCCGCGGTGATGCGCGCGGCTGCCCAGGCGAAGGCGGTCGGGGCGGTCGTCTGCCTGGACGTCAACCACCGGGCGCGGCTGTGGAGCGTCGAGCGTGCCGCCGCCGCGCTCCGGCCGCTGCTGTCGAGCGTCGACGTCGTCGTCGCGTCGGAAGACGAGCTGCCGGTGCTCGTCGACCCGGGTGCCGACCCGCTCACGACGCTCTTCGGGGCGGGCGTACGCGAGGTGGTGGTCAAGCGCGGCGGCGACGGGGCCTCGGCGCACCGGCCCAACCTCACCGTGGACCGCCCGGCGCGCCGGGTGCCGGTGGTGGACACGGTCGGCGCCGGCGACGCGTTCGTGGCCGGTTACCTGTCCGGGCTGCTCGACGACCTCGACCTGGCCGGCCGGCTGGAGCGGGCGGTGACGACCGGGGCGTTCGCGGTGGCCGCGCGCGGCGACTGGGAAGGGCTGCCCACCCGCGCCGAGCTTGGCCTGCTCGACGCCCTCCCGGGCACCACCGTCAGGTAGACGGCTCTACCAGGTTGAGCGCGATCCTGATCGTGTCCTGGTCCGGCCAGGTGATTTTCACGTCGCCGCGGGCGATGGCGTAGACGCCGGTGCCGCCGAGGATCGCGCCGGCGGCCGTGCGCGGGTAGGCCCCGAACCGGTTGATCACGCGCTGGTAGTGGATCTCGCCGTCGGCCAGCTGGAGCACGACCTGGCTCAGGATCACCGGGCCGTCCAGCGTCACGTCCACGATGGACGTCGAGGCGGCGGCGACACCCGCGGCCGCGCCCGCCGCGTCGGTCAGGTCGAACGTGGCGATGTACGTCAGGCCGGGCGTGGGCAGTTCGGGCAGCGTGATCCTCTTCCGCTTCGCGATCAGCTCCACAGTGGACCTCGCTCGGGCCGGTGCCGGCGCGGCCAGGGCGCCGGCGACAAGGCCGAGCCCGAGGCCGGCGAGGTGGTCGCGCCTCTTCATCGCCACACTCCTAACTGAACTCGTCGAACCTGGAAAGGACCGCCAGGAACGCGTCCGGCCCGAGGCCGGTCGGGCCGCTGAACGGGTGGCACATCTCGTAGGTCAGCCACAGGGTGAACGCGAGCAGCGCGCTCATCGCCGAGATCATCAGGAGCTGGGCGCGGAAGCGGCCGTAGCTGAAGAAGAACGTGAACGCCACGGTGATGACCGCACCGGCGAGCAGGCCGATCCACATGACCGCCGGCACCGGCGAGGTGACCGCGCCGGTCCGCTCCCGCCGGGCGTCGACGAGCGCGTTGATGGCGTCCAGCGTCTGCCCCATGAGGATCTCCTGGCGGGCGTCCGCCGGGCGCAGCGCCGTGGTCTCCGCCCGCATGCGGGCCACCTGGGCGCGGGCGTCGGCGCTCGTCCGCCCCTCGCGCATCGCGGGCCACTCGTCGTACGCCACGGTGCGCGCGTAGTCGCGGGCGAGCGCGGTGAGGCGGCCGCGTTGCGGCTCGGGGAGGGCGCGGGCGGTGAAGTAGATCTGTGAGACGTCGTTCGCCTCGGCCTGTACGTCGTCGTGCACCTTGCTGGAGAACTCCCACACCACGATGACCACGAATGCGAGGAGGATCGCGTACAGCACGCCGACCATCGAGAAGATCGCGCCGGAGCCCGGCTCGGATTCGGTGCTCATGTCCGGTGGACGCGGGGTTGTGACCGGCCATGACGGCGAACCACCCGTTCGAAGTACCTGCAGGTCAGAGCCCTGTACGGGGTCGATTACGCGGTGTTAGCTTCCATCGCAGCGGCCGTGCGCCGTCTCTTCTCTCCCCCCTTACGCCTTTCCGCGATTGGTGGTGTGTGCGCAGTGACCGTGACCGATTCCATCGAGGACGCCCAACCGAACCAGAGCCTGAGCACGGCGGCGGCGCGAAATCTCGCGACGACGACGAAGTCGGTGCCGCAGATGCAGGGCATCTCCTCCCGGTGGCTGCTCCGCGTACTGCCGTGGGTGCAGGCGGCCGGCGGCGTGTACCGGGTGAACCGCCGCATGTCGTACGCGATCGGCGACGGCCGGGTGAGCTTCACCAACGCCGGCGCGCACGTGCGTGTCGTGCCGCAGGAGCTGCGCGAGCTACCCGCGCTGCGCGGCGTCGAGGACGACGAGGTCCTCATGGCGCTGGCGGAGCGCTTCGACCAGCACGAGTACGCGCCGGGCGACGTGATCGTCGAGTTCGGACACCAGGCGGACCAGGTCTACCTGATCGCGCACGGCAAGGTGAACAAGGTCGGCACCGGCCAGTACGGCGACCAGACCGTGCTCGGCGTACTCGCCGACGGCGACTACTTCGGCGATCAGTCCATCGTGGACGCGGCAGGCATCTGGGAGTTCACCGTCAGGGCGGTCACGCCCTGCACGGTGCTCTCGTTGCCGCGTACGGACGTCGAGCGCCTCGCCGACCAGTCCGAGCAGCTGCGGGCGCACATCGACGGCCTCCGCGCCAGCTCCGGCCAGCCGCAGAACCACCACGGCGAGGCGGAGATCGAGGTCTCGTCCGGCCACAGTGGAGAGCCAGTCCTCCCCGGCACGTTCGTGGATTACGAGTTGTCGCCTCGGGAGTACGAGTTGTCGGTGGCGCAGACGGTGTTGCGGGTGCATTCGCGGGTGGCGGATTTGTACAACCAGCCGATGGATCAGGTGGAGCAGCAGTTGCGGTTGACGGTGGAGGCGTTGCGGGAGCGGCAGGAGAACGAGTTGGTGAACAACCGGGAGTTCGGGTTGTTGCACAACGCGGATCTGAAGCAGCGGATACACACCCGCACCGGACCACCCACGCCGGACGACATGGACGAGCTGCTCGCCATGGTGTGGAAGGACCCGACCGTCATGCTGGCCCACCCGCGGGCGATCGCCGCCTTCGGCCAGGAGTGCAACCGGCGCGGCATCTACCCGCAGAGCGTCGACCTCGGCGGGCACCAGGTGCCGGCGTGGCGGGGCATCCCGCTGCTGCCGTGCAACAAGATCCCGATCAGCGACACCCGCACGACCTCCATCATGCTGCTGCGCACCGGCGAGGAGCGGCAGGGCGTGATCGGCCTGCACCAGACCGGGCTGCCGGACGAGTACCAGCCCGGACTGTCCGTGCGCTTCATGGGCATCAGCGACCAGGCGATCATCTCGTACCTGGTCAGCGCGTACTACTCGGCGGCGGTGCTGGTGCCGGACGCGCTCGGCGTCCTGGAGAACGTGGAGATAGGCCGGGAGGGCTGACCAACCTCGGTCCGGCCGCGCCCCCCGTGCGGCCGGGCCATCCCCTCACTTGAATGGTGGTGTGTGGTGACCCTGACCGAGTCCACAACAGACCTGCGACCGAACCAGAGCCTGAGCACGACCGCGGCGCGCAACCTCGCGACGACGACCAAGTCCGTGCCGCAGATGCAGGGGATCTCGCCCCGGTGGCTGCTGCGCATGCTGCCGTGGGAGGAGGCGCCGGGCGGCGCGTACCGGGTGAACCGCCGGCTGACGCTCACCATCGGCGACGGGCGGGTGAGCTTCACCAACACCGGCGCCCGGGTGCGGGTCGTGCCGCAGGAGCTGCGCGAGCTGCCGCTGCTGCGGGAGCTGGCCGACGACGGTGTGCTGGCCGCGCTGGCCGACCGCTTCGAGCAGCGCGAGTACGCGACCGGCGACGCCATCGTCACGGCCGGGGAGGCGGCCGAGCACGTCTACCTCGTCGCGCACGGCAAGGTGAGCCGGGTCGGCACCAGCCGGTACGGCGAGCCCACGGTGCTCGGCACGTTCGCCGGCGGCGACCACTTCGGCGACCAGGTGCTGGACGGCACCGAACGGACGTGGGACTTCGGCGCCAAGGCACTCACACCGTGCATCCTGCTCGCCCTGCCACGACAGTCCCTTGTGGAGGAGGTGACGGAGCACGTGCGCCGCGTCCTCGCCCGCCCGCGCCAGCGGCGCAACCGCCAGGGCGAGGCGGTGATCGCGATGTCCGCCGGCCACACGGGCGAGCACCAGCTGCCCGGCACGTTCGTGGATTACGAGTTGTCGCCTCGGGAGTACGAGTTGTCGGTGGCGCAGACGGTGTTGCGGGTGCATTCGCGGGTGGCGGATTTGTACAACCAGCCGATGGATCAGGTGGAGCAGCAGTTGCGGTTGACGGTGGAGGCGTTGCGGGAGCGGCAGGAGAACGAGTTGGTGAACAACCGGGAGTTCGGGTTGTTGCACAACGCGGATCTGAAGCAGCGGATACACACCCGCACCGGACCACCCACGCCCGAGGACATGGACGACCTGCTCTGCCGCCGGCGCAGCACCCGGTTCTTCCTCGCCCACCCGCGGGCGATCGCCGCGTTCGGCCGCGAGTGCAGCAGCCGCGGCGTGTACCCGGAGCCGGTGGAGGTGGAGGGGCGGCGGGTGATGGGGTGGCGTGGCGTGCCGGTGCTGCCCTGCGACAAGATCCCGATCGGGCCGGGCGGCACCACCTCGATCATGGCGATGCGCACCGGCAAGGACGAGAGCGGCGTGATCGGCCTGCGCGAGACCGGGCTGCCGGACGAGTACGAGCCGGGCCTCAACGTGCGCTTCACGGGGATCGACGATCGGGCCATCCGCTCGTACCTGGTGAGCGCCTACTATTCGGCCGCCGTGCTGGTGCCGGACGCGCTCGGTGTCCTGGAGAATGTCGAGATCGAGCGATGACGACCGTGTCGGAGATGGAAACGAGCAGCGGTCGGTCGGCACCTGAGGTGCTGGCCTGGAGCCGCACGTGCGTCGACCCGGCGATGCGCGCGGCGGTGGATACGCTCCCAGGCACCCTGCGCCAGATCGTCGGCTACCACTTCGGCTGGTGGGACCGCGACGGGCGGGCGGTCGGCGCGGCCGGTGGCAAGGCGATCCGTCCGGCGCTGGTGCTGCTCAGCGCCGAGGCGGTCGGTGGCGACCCGACCGCCGCGCTGCCGGCCGCGGTCGCCGTCGAGCTGGTGCACAACTTCTCGCTGCTGCACGACGACGTGATGGACGGCGACCGCACCCGCCGCCACCGCGACACCGCCTGGGCCGTGTACGGGGTCGGCCCGGCGATCCTGGCCGGCGACGCGCTGCTCGCGCTCGCGTTCGACGTGCTGGCCAGCTGCGGGCACCCGGCCACCATGCCGGCCGGCCGGCTGCTGCACGGCGCGGTGCAGGACCTGCTCGACGGGCAGAGCGCCGACCTGGCGTTCGAGATGCGTCCCGAGGTGGAGCTGCGCGAGTGCCTCGGCATGGCGCGGGGCAAGACCGGCGCGCTGCTCGGGTGCGCGTGCGCGCTCGGTGCCACGTTCGGCGGGGCGAGCTGGGACCGGGTCGGCCGGTTTCGGGAGTTCGGCGAGCGGCTGGGGCTGGCGTTCCAGTTCGTCGACGACCTGCTCGGCATCTGGGGTGACCCAGCGGTCACCGGCAAGCCGGTGCACGCGGATCTGCGGCAGCGCAAGAAGTCGCTGCCGGTGGTGGCCGCGCTGACGTCGGGCACGCCGGCCGGGCGCGAGCTGGCCGTCCTCTACAGTGGAGCGCCGCCGTCCGGTGACGACCTGGCCCGGGCCGCCGAGCTCGTCGCCGAGGCGGGCGGGCGCGACTGGAGCCAGGCGCAGGCCGACGACCTGCTCGGCCAGGCGCTGCACTATCTCCGGGCGGCCCACCCGGCCGCGGCGCCCGCCGCCGAGCTGACCGGCCTGGCTGGTCTCGTTACCCACCGGGATCGGTGAAAGGGGTGGTTTCGCAGGATGCGAATGGCTTGAACCGGGCCTCTACCAGCTGCGTGGCCTCCCAATAGGGCACGTTGTCTATGGACGGAGGCAACAAGTGAACGAGCTTGCGAGTGAACCATCGGGCTCAGTGATGGCCCATCCCACTGGCCGCACCACCAGACGGCCGTTCCTGGTTCAACACGCGCGGCTCCTGGCCATCGCGATCGCGGTCACCGTCGTCAGCACCGTCGGGGGGAGCGCCGCGATGGCGGGCGCGGACGGCCCACGGGGTGGAAACACCGTCGTGGAGCGGCTTTCCGGCTACGAGGAGGACCCGCTCGTCCTGTCCACGACCGGTTCGGGGCAGTTCCGCGCCCAGATCAACGAGCGCACGCAGGAGATCTCCTACCGGCTCACCTACAGCAACACGGAGGGCACCGTCTCCCAGGCGCACATCCACCTTGGGGGGAAAGCGCAAAGTGGCGGTATCAGCGTATTTATCTGTACCAATCTAGGTAACGGGCCGGCCGGCACGCAGGCCTGCCCCGCGGCGCCGGCGACTGTCGCCGGCACCATCCGGCCGGCCGACGTGATCGGGCCCGCGGGCCAGGGGATCACGGCTGGGCAGTTCGGCGAACTCGTCGCCGCGATCCGGGCCGGCGCGACCTACGTGAACGTGCACAGCAGCCTCTACCCCGGCGGGGAGATCCGCGCCCAGCTGGGCCACGACCACTGAGCGGACGACGGGTGGTCAGGGCGTCCGGGGGACGCCCTGATCACTTCCCGGTACGAATCAGTACCGTAGAGCGATGAGAACGCTGGTCGATGAGGCGCGGGTAGCGGCTGACGGAGCCGCTGACCGGCTCGGAGTGCAGGTCCTGGAGCTGTCCGAGGTGGACGATCAGCGGGCGGCCGCGCAGCTCTTACAGCGCGTCTGGGATGCCGACTCACCCGACCAGCTGGTCAACGCGGGCCTCATGCGGGCGTTCTCGCACTCGGGCAACTACGTCGTCGGCGCGTACCGGGGCGGCCAGCTGCTCGGCGCCGCGGTCGGCTTCATCGGCGCCGACCACCTGCACTCGCACATCGCCGGCGTGGAGCCGGGGCGGCAGGGCTCCGGCGTCGGGTACGCGATGAAGCTGCACCAGCGGGCCTGGGCGCTCGACCGCGGCCTGGCCAAGGTGTGCTGGACGTACGACCCGCTGGTCCGGCGCAACGCGTACTTCAACCTGTGCAAGCTCGGTGCCCGGGCCACCGCGTACCTGCCGGACTTCTACGGCCCGATGGACGTCGGCACCAACGCCGGCGGGCCGAGCGACCGCATGTACGTGCGCTGGGACCTCACGTCGCCCAGCGCGAACTCGGCGGCCCGCGGCCTGTGCCAGGAGGTCGACCCGGCAGGCGGGGTGGTCGTGCTGGGGCGCGACGAGGAGGGCGCGCCGGTGCCGGTCGCGGAGGCCGGCGGCAGGCGGCTGCTGATGGCCGCGCCGGCCGACGTCGAGGCCCTGCGCGGCACCGACCCCACGCTCGCCGGCCGCTGGCGGTACGCCCTGCGCGAGGCGATGACCGTCGCGATGGAGCGGGGCTACTCGGTCGCCGGCGTCACCCGCGACGGCTGGTACGTGTTGGAAGACTCATGAGGCTTGAGGGGATCGAGCTGCGGCGGGTCGCTATGCCGCTTGTCGCACCGTTTCGCACCTCGTTCGGCACCGAGCACGACCGCGACGTGCTGCTCGTGCGCGCGGTCACCGGCGACGCCGAGGGCTGGGGCGAGTGCGTGGCGATGTCGGAGCCGCGCTACTCCAGCGAGTACGTGGACGGCGCGGCCGAGGTGATCCGCCGCTTCCTCGCGCCCGCGCTCGCCGCCCTGCCCAACGCCGACCCGGTCGCGGTCGAGCCGGTGTTCGCGGAGATCAAGGGGCACCCGATGGCGAAGGCGGCGGTGCAGACGGCGCTGCTCGACGCGCAGCTACGGGGGGCCGGCCTCTCGTTCGGCGGCTACCTCGGCGCGGTGCGCGAGCGGGTGCCGGCCGGCGTCTCCGTCGGGATCATGGACTCCGTCCCGGCCCTGCTGGACGCCGTGGCCGGCTACCTCGGGCAGGGCTACCTGCGGATCAAGCTGAAGATCGAGCCCGGCTGGGACGTCGAGCCGGTCCGCGCGGTGCGCGAGCGCTTCGGCGACCAGGTGCTGCTCCAGGTCGACGCGAACACCGCGTACACGCTGGCCGACGCCCGCCACCTGGCCCGGCTCGACCCGTTCGACCTGCTGCTGATCGAGCAGCCGCTGCCGGAAGACGACGTGCGCGGGCACGCCGCACTGGCCCGCCAGATCAGCACGCCGGTCTGCCTCGACGAGTCGATCACCTCGGCGCGCGCGGCGGCGGACGCCATCGCGCTCGGCGCCGCGGCGATCGTCAACGTCAAGCCCGGGCGGGTCGGCGGCTACCTGGAGGCCCGCCGGGTGCACGACGTGTGCGCCGCGCACGGTGTGCCGGTGTGGTGCGGCGGGATGCTGGAGACCGGCCTCGGGCGCGCGGCGAACGTGGCGCTCGCCGCGCTGCCCAACTTCACGCTGCCCGGCGACACGTCCGCCTCGGACCGGTACTTCGCGCGCGACATCACCGCGCCGTTCGTGCTGGAGGAGGGGTATGTCCGGGTGCCGACCGGTCCCGGCCTCGGCGTCGACCCGGATCCGGACGCGCTGCGCGACCACACGACCGCCACGGAGTGGCTCAAGATCACGGATGAAACATACCGGTAACAGCCTCTTGACCGCGTGATCGATGGGCGCCTAGCCTCCTCCAAGACGTAGGACATAGGACGTCCCATGAACGGACGTGGAGGAGGCACCGTGGGTACCTCGACATATCGGACCATAAGCCGCCGTGACCTGCTGCGCTACACCGCGATCCTCGGCGCCGCCACCACCGTCACGGCGACCGTCTCCGCCTGCGGTAGTGGGCCGGCCTCCACCGGCTCGGCCGGTGGTGACGGCGACAAGGATCTGGTCACCGCCGTGATCGGCTACGGCAACGACCAGAGCTGGGACCCCACCCAGACCGCGTCGGCCTTCTCGATGGCCGCGATCCAGCACATCTACGAGGCGCTCGTCGAGACCGACCCGGTGACCCGCGAGCCCTACCCGGCGCTCGCCACCGCGCTGCCGGCCGACCCCACCGCGACGACCTGGAAGTTCACGCTGCGGCAGGGCGCCAAGTGGCACGACGGGCAGCCGGTCACCGTCGACGACGTGCTCTTCACCTTCGAGCGGATCCTGGACGCCGAGGTCAAGCCGCTGGTGGGCAACTTCTTCCGCGCGTGGCTGAAGGAGGTGCGCAAGGTCGACGACACGAGCGTGGATCTGGTGTTCAAGTTTCCCTTCCCGGACGCGCTCCGGCGGCTCGCCATCGCCAAGATCCTGCCCAAGCACGTCTTCGGCGCGGCCGGCGGCTGGGACGCGGCCAAGGGCGGCAAGGCGGTCGGCTCCGGCCCGTTCAAGCAGACCGCGCACAACCCGAAGTCGAACACCACCTTCGAGGCGTTCGCCGACTACAACGGGCCGCGCCCGGCCGCGTACAAGAGGATGAACTGGCTGTCCATCGTGGACGCATCCGCCCGCGTCGCGAAGATCTCCGGCTCGCACGCGGAGGCGCAGATCTCGGACAACATCCCGTACGCCAACATCGACCAGCTCAAGAGCGGCGGCCTGACGGTCGAGGGCGCCAAGGGCATGAACCACATGTTCCTGATGTTCAACACCGGCAACAAGCCGTTCGACGACGTGCGCGTGCGGCAGGCGCTGCTGTACGCGATCGACACCAAGACGATGATCGACGTCGCGCTCAAGGGGCACGGCACCGCGTCGACGAGCTTCCTCAACGAGGGCAACCCGTCGTACGCGCGGGCCGGCACCGTGTACGCGTACGACCCGGACAAGGCCAAGTCGCTGCTCGCCGCGGCCGGTGTGACCGGGCTGTCGGTCACGCTGATGGCGGTCAACGTCAGCTGGATCGCCGACTGCCTTCCCACGATCGCCAACTCGTGGAACGCGATCGGTGTCAAGACCACGCTCCAGCCGCAGGACACCAGCGCGCTCTTCACGAAGATGGACCAGTCGCAGGACTACCAGGTCGTGGCGGCCGCGTCGAACCCCAACCAGTTCGGCATCGACGCCGACCTGATCCTCCGGTACAACTACACGGCCGGCGGCGTCTGGATGAAGTACACGAAGTGGGACGCCAGCCCCGACGCCAAGGCCCTCTTCGCATTGATGGACAAGGCGACCGAGGAGCCCGACCCGGCGAAGAAGCTGGACCTCACCCACCAGTACCTCAACATGATCGCCGAGCAGGCGGTGCTCTACCCGGTCGTGCACACCGAGCTGATGACCGCCTGGGACGGCAAGAAGCTGACCGGCGTGCGGCCGCAGGGGTACCCAGGTATCAACCTGCTGCAGTCGAAGCGGGTCTGATCCCGTGACCGTGATCGCCCGGATGCTGGCCCGCCGCATCCTCATCCTGATCCCGCTGCTGCTGGGTGTGATCCTGTTCGTCTTCATCGTCATGCGGTTCTCGAACAACAAGCCCGAGTACGCGTACTTCCAGGGCACGAACCCGACGCAGGAGCAGATCCAGCAGTTTCGCGAGGAGAACGGGCTGACTGACCCGCTGCCGGTGCGGTACGTGCGCTTCGTCGGCGACCTGCTCCAGGGCGACATGGGCACGAGCGTGCTGACCCGGGCGCCGGTGCTCGACTCGGTGCTCACCGCGCTGCCGCTGACGATGCAGCTGACCTTCCTCGGGCTCGGGATCGCCGTGGTGACCTCGCTTCTGCTGGGCGTCACCGCGGCGATCTTCCGAGATAGGTGGCCGGACCAGCTGATCCGGGTGGTGTCGCTCGGCGGGGTGGCGGCGCCCGGGTTCTGGCTGGCGCTGCTGATGATCCAGTGGCTCGCGGTCGACCGGGGGTGGTTTCCGACCGGCGGGTACATCAACCCGGCCGACTCGTTCACCGGGTGGCTGCGCTCGATGACGCTGCCCGCGCTGGCCCTGTCGCTGCCGGTCGCCGCGCAGCTCACCCGCATCGTGCGCACGTCGATGGTGGAGGAGCTGGACAAGGACTATGTGCGCACGGCGATCGGCAGCGGCCTGCCGCCGATCGTCGTGGTCGGCCGCAACGTGCTGCGCAACGCGCTGATCAACCCGCTGACGGTGCTCGGCCTCCGGGTCGGCTACCTGCTCGGCGGCGCCGTGGTGATCGAGACGATCTTCGCGCTCCCCGGGATGGGCAAGCTCATGATCGACGCGGTCACCAACGGCGACCCGGCCGTCGTGCAGGGCGTGGTGCTGACCATCGCCACCGGCTTCGTCGTGGTCAACCTCGTCGTCGACATCCTGTACCTGCTGGTGAACCCGCGCCTGCGGAGCGCCGCATGAGACGCCTCACGCCGCTTTCCTGGATATCGCTCGGCGTGCTCCTCGCGATCGCGCTCGTCGCGCTCCTCGCCCCGTGGGTCGCGCCGCACTCGCCACTCGACCAGGCGAGCGCGGGCGGCGGTCCCTCGGCCGGCCACTGGATGGGGCTGGACAGCGCCAACCGCGACATCCTCAGCCGGCTCATACACGGCGCGCGCTGGTCCCTTGTCATCGGCCTGGGCGCGACCGCGTCCGCGCTCGTCGTCGGGGCCGTCGTGGGCGCTACCGCCGCCGTGGCTCCGAAGTGGGTCGACGAGGGGATCATGCGGATCCTCGACGTCGTCATGGCGTTTCCGGGGATCGCGCTGGCCGCCGTGCTCGTGGCGGTCTTCGGCGGCGGCATCCAGGTGCTCGTCTTCGCGATCGCCTTCCTCTACACGCCGCCCGTGGCCCGGGTGGTCCGCGCGAACGTGCTCGCCCAGTACGGCGAGGACTACGTCGCCGCCGAGCGCACGATCGGCGCCCGCACCTGGCACATCCTCGTCAAGCACGTCGCCGTCAACAGCGCCGCGCCGGTGCTCGTCTTCTGCACGGTGATGGTGGCGGACGCGATCGTCTTCGAGGCGTCGCTGTCGTTCATCGGCGCGGGCGTGCGGCCGCCGAACCCCTCGTGGGGCAGCGTCATCGCCGACGGCAAGAACATGGTGCTGCTCGGCGGCTGGTGGGCCACCGTCTTCCCGGGCCTGCTGATCCTCGTCACCGTGCTGTCGCTCACCATCCTCTCCGAGGGTGTCTCGGACGCCTGGGCCGCGCCTGCCGCCCGTCGGGCCACGAGGTCCACAAGGGAGGGCGATGCCATCGAGGCGGCCAAGCCCGGCTCGGGCGAGGTGGTCCAGCTGCCCGGCCTCGCCGAGGCGGCGCGGCGGCTCGCCGAGCGGGCCCGGCCGCTGCCCGACGGCCGGCCGGTGCTTTCGGTGGAGCGCCTGCGGATCAGCTTCCCCGGCCGGCACGACGGCGTGGACATCGTCGACGGCATCGGCTTCGAGGTGCGCCCCGGCGAGGTGCTCGGGCTGGTCGGCGAGTCCGGCTGCGGCAAGACGCTCACCGCGCTGACCGTGATGGGCCTGGAGCCGCGCGGCGCTCTTGTGCGCGGGCAGGTCCGCTTCGACGGCAAGGACCTGCTGGCGCTGCCGCGCCGCGCCCGCCGCCGTCTGCTCGGCCACGACATGGCGATGATCTACCAGGACGCGCTCTCCTCGCTCAACCCGGCGATGACCATCCGCGCCCAGCTCAAGCAGCTCATCCGGCGCGGCGGCAAGCGCAGCGCGACCGAGCTGCTGGAGATGGTGGGGCTCGACCCCAAGCGCACGCTTTCGTCGTACCCGCACGAGCTCTCCGGCGGGCAGCGGCAGCGGGTGCTCATCGCGATGGCGCTCTCCCGCGACCCCAAGCTGATCGTGGCCGACGAGCCGACCACCGCGCTCGACGTGACCGTACAGGCGCAGGTGATCGAGCTGCTGCTGCGGCTGCGCGCCGAGCTCGGGTTCGCGCTGATCCTCGTCTCGCACGACCTCGCGCTCGTCGCCGACGTGACCGACCGGATCGCGGTGATGTACGGCGGGCAGATCGTCGAGACCGGCGTCACCGCTTCGCTCGTCGGCTCGCCCGCGCACCACTACACGCGCGGGCTCCTCGGTTCGGTGCTGTCGCTCGAGTCCGCGGCGTCGCGGCTCACCCAGATCCGCGGCGTCGTGCCGTCGCCGGCCGACTTCCCGTCCGGCTGCCGCTTCGCCGACCGCTGCCCGATGGCTTCCGACGTGTGCCGCGCGGAGGCGCCGCCGCTCGCCGGGGAGGCGGGACACGAGGTCGCCTGCCACCATCCGGCGACCGTACTGGCGGGTGTCTCATGACCCTCCTTCTTGAACTGTCCGATGTGCACGTGGTGCACAAGGCGCGCTCCGGCGGGCTGTTCCAGCGCGACCGCGTGTACGCGCTCACCGGCGCCGACCTCACCGTCGCGGCCGGCGAGACGGTCGGCATCGTGGGGGAGTCCGGCTGCGGCAAGACCACACTCGCGAAGGTGCTCGTCGGCCTGCAGCGGCCCACGTCGGGGTCGGTCACCTTCAAGGGGAACGACCTGGGCAGCATGACCGACTTCCGCCGGCGCCGGCTGATCGGGGCCGGGGTCGGCATGGTCTTCCAGGACCCGTCGACCGCGCTCAACCGGCGGCTCCCGGTGCGCCAGCTGCTGCGCGACCCGCTCGATGTGCACGGCCGGGGCACGCCGCGGCAGCGCGCGGAGCGGGTCCGCGAGCTGCTCGCCCAGGTGGGGCTCCCGGCCAGCGCCGCGGACGTGTTGCCCGGCCAGCTTTCCGGTGGGCAGCGGCAGCGGGTCGCGATCGCCCGCGCGCTCGCGCTCGACCCCGACCTGCTCGTCGCCGACGAGCCGACGAGCGCGCTCGACGTGTCCGTACGCGCGCAGATCCTCAACCTGCTGCTCGACCTCAAGGAGCGGCTCGGTCTCGCGCTGGTCTTCGTCTCGCACGACATCCAGACCGTGCGGCGGATGAGCGACCGGGTCGTCACCATGTACCTCGGCCGGATCGTCGAGGAGACGCCGGCTTCGGCCCTGCCCCACGGAGCGCGGCATCCCTACACGCGGGCGCTCTTCTCCGCCACACCCGGGCTGCTGCACCCGATCGACCCCATCCCGCTGGTGGGCCCGGTGCCGTCGGCCACCCGGCCGCCGAGCGGCTGCCCCTTCCGCACCCGGTGCTGGCGGGCCGCCGACGACTGCGCCGTGGAGATGCCGCCCGTCTCCGGGCGCTTCGTCCGCTGCTATCACCCGGTGCCGGCCGGCGCCACTGACCGCGAGCTGATCAGCCAAGCACAGGAGCGTTCATGACCACGGCCCAAGCCCTCACCGGCGTCATCCCACCGGTGTGCACCCCGCTCACCCCGCGGTACGAGGTGGACGCCGGCTCGCTGACCCGGCTCGTCGACCACCTGATCGGCGGGGGCGTGGACGCGCTCTTCCTGCTCGGCTCCTCGTCGGAGGCCGCGTTCCTGCCGGACCGGCACCGGCGCGTCGTGCTGGACACGGTCGTCGGGCACGTGGCCGGGCGGGTGCCGGTGCTCGCCGGCGTCATCGACATGACCACGCTGCGGGTGCTCGACCACGTGCGGTCCGCCGTAGACGCCGGCGTGGACGGGATCGTCGCCACCGCGCCCTTCTACGCGCGCACGCACCCGGCCGAGATCCGGGCCCACTTCCGCGCGATCGCCAAGGCGGCGGGGCGGCCGCTGTACGCGTACGACCTGCCCGTCTCCGTGCACACCAAGCTCGGCACGGACCTCGTGCTGGACCTGGCCGCCGAGGGCGTGCTGGCCGGGGTCAAGGACTCCAGCGGCGACGAGGGCGGGCTGCGGTCGGTCATCCTCGGCCGGCGGGACCGGGAGGACATCAGCGGGTTCAGCGTGCTGACCGGCTCCGAGCTGACCGTCGACTCAGCGCTGTGGATGGGCGCCAACGGCGTCGTCCCCGGACTGGGCAATGTGGACCCACACGGGTACGTGCGGCTGCTGCGGTCGGCCTGGGCCGGCGAGTGGGACGCCGCGCGCGCCGAGCAGGAGCGGCTGCTGCACCTCTTCGAACTCGTGACGGTGGGAGGCACACGCATGGGCATCAGCTCGTCGGCACTCGGTGCGTTCAAGGCGGCGCTCTTCCTGCGCGGCGTCATCGACCACCCGACGACCGCGCCGCCACAGATACCTCTCGACGACGACGAGATCGCGCGGGTGGGCAAGTACCTGGCGGCGGCGGGGCTGGTCTGATGAAGGCGCTTCTCACCCTCCTCCTGCTCGGCCCTTCCGTCGTCGCCCCGACGCCCTTCGTCGACGAGCAGGTGATCTACCGGCAGGGAGAGTCCGGCTACTCCTGCTTCCGCATCCCCGCCGTGGTCCGCGCGAACGACGGCACCGTGCTCGCCTTCGCCGAGGGGCGGGTCGCGGACTGCGGTGACGACGGCGACATCGACCTCGTGCTCCGCCGCTCCACCGACGGCGGGCGGACGTGGGGGCCGCTGCGGGTGGTCTCCGAGGGAAACGGGAGCACGCACGGCAACCCGGTGCCGATCGTCGACCGCCGTACCGGCCGGGTCGTCGTGGTGACCACCCACAATGGACCCGCGCCCTGCCCGGACGGGTGTGACCGCGACCCGTACGTGCAGGTGAGCGATGACGGCGGGGCCACCTGGTCGGCGCCGCGCGAGCTGACCGAGGCCAAGCGTCCGGAGTGGAACCACTGGTACGCGACCGGGCCGATGCACGGCATCCAGCTGACCCGTGGCCCGCACGCCGGGCGGCTGGTGGTCGGCGCGAGCTTCGAGAGCTGGGATCGGGTCGGCCCCCACGTGTACGGCACCCACCTGCTCTACAGCGACGACGGCGGCGAGACCTGGCACATCGGCGCCGAGACGTCCCGCGACGACGGGCGGGTCATCGCGCAGGAGGTGACCGTCGTCGAGCTGCGTGACGGCCGGATCTACGCGCTGGCCCGCGAGCGGGGCACCGACCCGGGCAGCCGCGCGTACGCCACGAGCAGCGACGGCGGCGAGACGTGGGACAGTCCCTTCCGGACACTGCCCACGCTGGAGATGCCGGACGTGCAAGCCTCGCTGCTGCGCTTCGACTCCGGGCGGATCCTCCTCTCCGCGCCCGCCCACCCGGCCGCCCGCGAGGTGGCGTCGATCCGCTCGTCGTACGACGAGGGGCGCACCTGGGAGACGTGGCGACAGGGCAAGGTCTTCTCCTGGACGCCGACCGCATACTCCGACATGGTGCGGCTCGACGGCGACGAGGCGGCGCTGATGTACGAGTCGGGCACGTCGACGCCGTACGAGAGCATCCGGTGGGCCCGCTTCAACGAGTCCTACCTGGACACGCCGAACGGCACGCCGCCCGGCATCCCCGGCCCACCCGCTCCGGGCCCGACGACGCCGGACGTCTCACCCGCTCGCAACGACGCCTACCTGCGCGGGGGAGCGGCCGGCACCGAGGACGGGCGCTTCGGCGGCGGTCTGGCGCTCGACGGCGTGGACGACCGGGTCGAGGTGCCCTTCGACCGCTCGATCGACCTGGGCGGCGGCGACTTCACGCTCAGCGCCTGGATCCGCTACGCCGAGCCGACCAAGCAGGGCGCCATCCTCTGGGCGTACCGGATGGGCAGCGGGACCACCCCGCAGATCTGGCTGCGCGCCGAGCCGGCGAGCAAGCGGATCCGGGCCCTGATGGTGGTCGACCGCTTCACGGTGAGCGTGGCCTCGACGGCGGCCTACAACGACGGCGCCTGGCACCACGTCGCACTGCGCCGCGCGGACGGCCGGCTGGCCCTGCTCGTCGACGGCGCCGAGGTGGCCTCGGCCACGGCGCCGCCCGGCTCGGTCACGGCGGGCAAGGAGTTCGGCGTGCAGGGCATCCACATCGGACAGCGACTGGACGGCGCGGACCGCTTCCGCGGCACGGTCGACGAGGTGCGCGTCTACCGCCGCGCCCTCTCCGACACCGAACTGAAGCTGGTCCGCGACTGGAACGCCCCCGTCGCCGGCCGCCTAGGCCTATGGCTCCCGTTCTGAGACAGGTTTAGGAGTCGGGGCGACCCTTGTGTCACGTGGCGGAACACCGCCACAGGCTCTGTTGCCTTGAGTGACTGTCACGGTGGTGCCGCCGCCCCGCCGGTAACGTACCGTAATCAGCTTCGGGGCCGTAGATGTGAATCTAGAACGGTTAGGGTCAATATAGCGCCCTAACCGTTCTAGATCGCGAACTTAACGCCGGTTACCCACGGCGGTGGCTACTGCCCGCGACCGAGGCTCGTCTGGCGCAGGCGTGGCGGGTTGCGCCATTGTGGACAAACGCGGACGTCAACCCCAGGAAGCTCTCCCCGACAGGTTCGCGGATCTTGGGGCGCGGAGCTGGCAGCGGGGGTCGGGGATTTCGGCGAGCCCTGGCGAGCCGCCGACCTCCGCGGTCTCCGGCGGGAGCGGCGGTCCGCAGCTGACGCGGACCCGGGAAATCTTGCTTGAGGGTCAGCGGCCGCGCATGCCGCGGAAGGCGCCCTTCGGGGGGCGCATGTTCTTGGGGATGGCGCCCTTGGGGAGGTTGGGGCGGGCGGAGAGGGCGGTGAGGCGCTTGTCGAGGGCGTTGACGTCTTTGCCGGTGAGGTTGCGCGGGAGGCGCATGAGGGTGGTCCGCAGCTTGCGGATCGACAGCTCCTCCTCGCCGGTGCCGACGATGTAGTCGTACATCGGGGCGTTGCCGATGACCTTGGCGAGGCGGCGCTTTTCCTGGCCGAGAAGGCCGCGGACCCGCTGCGGGTTGCCCTCCGCCAGCAGGATCACGCCCGGCCGGCCGAGCACGAGGTGGACCATGTCCATCTGGGTGGTGGAGCTGACGGCGGTGGTGACCCGCCAGTCGCCGCGCATGTTTTCCACCAGCTGGGCGGCGGCGCCGGGCTGGCCCTCGGCCGCGTTCATCATCGCGGCGTTGGAGCGCACGTTGAGCACGATGAGCACGGCGAGGAGCGTGAGCAGGATGCCCACGGGCAGCCACAGCCAGCCCCAGGTGATCACCGCCACCACCGTGAGCGCGATCGGGATGAGCACCGCGCCGGCGACCAGTGGCGCGAACCACTTGTCGCGTTTGGCGGTGAACGAGAAAACCATCCCGATCTGCTTCAGCCGCTGACCGAAACCGACCTTCTCCTCGGGCTTTGCCATGCCAGGAAGTCTAAGGGCTGGGCTCGGTAAGTACCTTACGGCCCTACGCCGGCGACGGGGCGCCGCGTAAGTACCCCTCCCACCTGGAACATCAGGCATCGCACCCATGCGGTGGCGCTGCCTTCGCGCGGAGAGTAATGGTCATGACGAATCTCGACGCACACACCGTACTGACCCTTCACCGCCACCGTTCCGCCGAGCTGCACGCCGAGGCCGACCGGGTGCGCCTGGCCCGCGCCGTCGTACGCGGCGGGAGCGGCCCCGAGCAGCCACGCTGGTGGTCCCGCTCCGGGCGGCGCCAGCACGGGGCGGCCACGCGGGCCCCGGCGCTCTCCTGAGATCCACCCGTGGGGCTCGTCACGGGGGCGAGCCCCACGGGACTTAATCGTTAAGGAGATGTCAGAGGAGCATGGCATGCTCGATCTCGTGACCGCCCGAGCCACCAGTTCCGTCCTCGTGGGCCGCGACGCCGACTTCGCGGCGCTGCGCGACGCGCTCAAGCGTGCCCGCGGCGACGAGCCGACGGCGGTGCTGCTGGGCGGCGAGGCGGGGATCGGCAAGACCCGGCTGGTCGAGGAGTTCCGGCGATACGCGGTGGGCGAGGGCGTGCGCGTGCTCACCGGCCAGTGCCTGGAGCTGGGCGAGGAGGGCCTGCCGTTCGCGCCGTTCGTGGCGGCGCTGCGCGACCTGCTCCGCGCCGACGGTCCGGCGGCCTTCGACGGGCACGAGCACGAGTTCGCCCGGCTGCTGCCCGAGCTGGGGCCGGCCGGCCCCGAGGGCCTCGTCGACGCCAACCGGGGCTATCTCTTCGAGCTCGTGGCCGGCCTCTTCGGGCGGCTGGTCCGGGAGCGTCCGCTCGTCCTGATCGTCGAGGACCTGCACTGGGCCGACCGCTCCACCCGCGACCTCATCGGGTTTCTGATCCGTTCGGCGCGCACGGCGCAGGCGCTGCTGATCTGCACGTTCCGCTCCGACGAGCTGCACCGGGGCCACCCGCTGCGGCCGTTCCTGGCCGAGCTCGACCGGGCCCGCGGCGTCGAGCGCGTCGACCTCGGCCGGCTCGACCGCGACGGCACGATGGAGATCCTCGCCGACCTGCTCGGCGCGGAGCCCCGCCCAGCGCTCGTCGACAACGTCTACGACCGTTCCCAGGGCAACCCGTTCTTCGTCGAGGAGCTGGCCGTCTCCAGCGACCCCGAGGGCTGCCGCGACCTGCCCGACACCCTCCGCGACCTCCTCCTGGCCCGGATCGACCGGCTGCCCGACGCGGCCCAGCGGGTGCTCCGCGTGGCCGCCGCCGGCGGTAACAGGATCGGCCACGACCTGCTGGTCCAGGTCGCCGAGCAGCCCGACCACGCGCTCGAAGACGCCCTCCGCACCGCGGTCGCCGCCCAGCTGCTGGTCGCCGGCGCCGACGGTGGATACGAGTTCCGCCACGCGCTGGTGCGCGAGGCCGTCCACGAAGACGCGCTGCCCGGCGAGCGCGCCCGCCTGCACGCCCGCTACGCGGCCGCCATCGAGGCCCGGCCCCAGCTCGTCGGCGCCGACCGCGCGCCGGCCGAGATCGCCCACCACTGGTACGCGGCGCACGACCACCCCCGCGCGCTCACCTCGGCCTGGGCGGCGGCGACGGCGGCCGGCAAGCGGTATGCGTACGCGGAGAAGAGTCGCCTGCTGGAGCGGGTGCTCGAGCTGTGGGAGCAGGTGCCCGACGCCGCCGACCGGCTCGGCATGGACCATCTCGCCCTGCTCGAGGAGACGATGCTCGCCGCCTCCACGGCCGGCGACTACGCCCGCGCGATGAGCCTCACCAGGGCCGCGCTCGCCGAGATCGACAAAGACGCCGAGCCGCTGCGCGCCGCCCGCATGCTGGAGCGTCGCGGCCGGATGATGCGCGTGCTCGGCAAGAGCGACGGCGCGACCGAGCTGCGCAGTGCGTACGAGTTGGCCCGCGACGTGCCCAACGAGCCCGAGCGGGTGCAGATCCTGGCCAACATCGCCACCCAGCTGGGCAAGGTCGGCCTCGAGGAGGGCGCCGGCATCGCCCGTCAGGCCATGGCCGACGCCGAGGAGCTCGGCGACCCGGCGGCCCAGATCGCGGCGACCCTGACCTACGGCCGGGTGTGCTCCAGGGAGGTCTCCGGCGAAGCTGGCATGGCCGAGCTGCGCAAGGCCGAGGAGCTGGCCCGCCAGACCGGCGACGTGCCGCAGCTCGTGCACGCGCTGGTCAACATCTCCGACGCGCTCTTCGAGGTCGGCGACTACGCGGAGTCCGCCCGCAACGCGGCCGACGGCACGGTCGAGGCCAAGCGGGTCGGGATCAGCCGCTCGACCGGCGCGTTCCTGCTCTCCAACCAGGCCGAGGCGCTGTGGGCGCTGGGCCGGTGGGACGAGGCCGACGCGCTCTGCGCCGAGACCGCCCGCATCGACCCGCCCGGCACGCTCGGCCTCCACTGGCTGCAGATCCGCGCGCAGCTTCGTCTGGCCCGCGCCCACGCCGGCGCCGACGAGCTGGTGGCCCGGGCGCTGAGCTTCCTCGGCCGGCCATACCTCGAGCACCAGCTCGCCATCCCACTGCACGAGCTGCGCGTCGAGTCCGCCCTCCAGCGCGGCGACCTGCCCGGCGCGCTCGAGGCGGCCAAGACCGCGCTCGCGCTGGAGCGCAGCCAGGAGTTCCCGAGGTATGTGTGGTCGCTGCTGGTCGTCTCGGCCCGCGCCGCCGTTCTGGGCGACGACGAGGCGCTGGCCGAGCAGGTCCGCGCGCGGATGGCCGACCTGACCACCAAGCACCCCGCGCAGAAGGCTTGCGCCGCCCACACCCGCGCCATCCTGGCCAGCGGCCCCGGCGCGCTTCCGGCCTGGCAGGAGGCGGTCGCGGCCTGGCGGGCGGACGGCCAGCCATACCCACTGGCCCGCGCGCTGCTCGGCCTGGCCGAGGCTGCCGCGGCGGCGGGCGAGCGCGGGCTCGTTGGCGAGGCGGTCGAAGAGGCCTGCTGCATCGCCGACGACCTGCACGCCGCCCCGCTCCGCGAAGAGCTCGACACGCTGGCCCGCCGGGTCGGCCTGCGGGTGTCCAGCCGTTCGGCGCCGGACGAGCCAGAGCTGTTGACGGTCCGGGAGCAGGAGGTGCTGCGCCTGGTGGCCGAGGGGCTGAGCAATAGGCGGATCGCCGAGCAGCTCTACATCTCGCCCAAGACCGCCAGCGTCCACGTCTCCCGCATCATCGCCAAGCTCGCGGTGGCCAACAGGGTGGAGGCGGCCGCGGTCGCCCACCGCCTGGGGCTGCTCGAAGAGCGCTCCTAGGCCTATCTGACGGATCTTTGTGGGGCCGCGGCGGGCCTGGACCTCGCCTCGCACCCACAAGATCCATCAGATAGGCCTAGCCGGCGACCGGCCGCTCGAGGTAGAACTGGCGGCATGCGACGGCCTCCCCGTCGGCGCGGACGGCTTCGGTCACGAAGTCGGGCACGGGGCCGGGCGCCTTCGAGCTGTCGAGGCTTACCCGCCAGCCCTGCTGCCCGGCCCAGTTGAACGCGGCGATGTCCGACGGGACCCGCGTGTGGATGGGGTCGACCTTTACCCGCACGATGACCGCGACGAGCCGGTTTTCCACCGTCACCTTGTCGTCGCGGAAGAGGCGCGACTCGCGCACCTGGTTTTTCACCTTCACCAGGTAAAGGGACGCATACTCCCACTTCTCCATCGCCCAGCTCCCTCGAAAGCCCAGTTCCGATTCTGAGCTACCGCGATGTCCGCCGTGGTCCGGACCGTCGCTCCCGCGGCCTCGCCCTCCGCGGTGTGGCGACCTCAGCCATCCGCTGTCGGCTGGCGTCTTGTCCACATTGTCTGCTGTCGGAGCGGCTGCGGGAACACCGCCGCGGGCTATGTTGCCCTAAGTAACCGTCACGGTGGGATGAGCGGCATCACGTTTCAGATCTTGGAGAGTTGGGGTTGAAATAGCACCCAAACTTTCCAAGATCCGGAAGGCCGCCACCCGTCGGCGGTGACGCTGCGTTAGAGAGCTTACCGGGGTGGGTGCGGTCTGGCCGGTCAGGCGGCGCGGGCCTCCAGGGCCTGCTGGTAGAGGCGGCCGGCGCGGTAGGAGGAGCGCACCAGCGGCCCGCTCATCACGCCGGCGAAGCCGATCCGCTCGGCCTCCTCCTTGAGCTCCACGAACTCCTCCGGCTTGACCCAGCGCTCCACCGGGTGGTGGCGCGGGGTGGGACGGAGGTATTGCGTGATGGTCACCAGCTCGCAGCCCGCGGCGTGGAGGTCGCGCAGGGCCTGGGAGATCTCGTGGCGCTCCTCGCCGAGGCCGAGGATCAGGTTGGACTTCGTCACGAGGCCGGCGGCGCGGGCCTGGGTGAGCACGTCGAGCGAGCGCTCGTAGCGAAACGCGGGCCGGATGCGCTTGAAGATGCGCGGCACCGTCTCCACGTTGTGGGCGAGCACCTCGGGGCGGGCGTCGAAGACCTCGGCCAGCTGCACCGGGTCGCCGTTGAAGTCGGGGATCAGCAGCTCGACACCGCAGCCGGGCTGGAGCTTGTGGATCTGGCGGACCGTCTCGGCGTAGAGCCAGGCGCCGCCGTCCGGGAGGTCGTCGCGCGCCACGCCGGTGACCGTCGCGTAGCGGAGGCCCATCGTGGCGACCGACTCGCCGACCCGGCGGGGCTCGTCGGCGTCGAACTCGGCCGGCTTGCCCGTGTCGATCTGGCAGAAGTCACACCGCCGCGTGCACTGGTCGCCGCCGATGAGGAAGGTGGCCTCGCGATCTTCCCAACACTCGTAGATGTTGGGACAGCCGGCCTCCTGACACACGGTGTGCAAGCCCTCGCGCTGGACCAGGCCACGCAGCTCGGTGTACTCCGGGCCCATCTTGGCCTTGACCTTGATCCACGGCGGCTTGCGCTCGATCGGCGTCTCGGCGTTGCGCGCCTCGATGCGCAGCAGGCGCCGTCCCTCTGGAGCGATGGTCACAGATCTGAGCCTACGCTCGCCGTGGTCACGCATGAACACTAGGCGACGAGCCTCACCCTCCCCTTAATGTGATGCCCACCACCGGTTTGCCCTGTTAGCGTGGCATGAGCGGCAATGACGGAGCCAAGTACCGCCCCGATCCGCCGGCCGAGAGAGCCACCGGCAGCTGTGAAGGTGGCCCGGCGCCGGGGCGCGAAGACACTCCTGAGCCGCTTTCGAAAATGAGGCCCTTTCGAGGGCGAAGGCGCGGTGGCACCGCGAGTTTCCCCACTCGCCCGCGCCCATCGGGGATCGCGTTGCGCGATTGACGAGGAGGTGCCGAATGCAACGCATCCTTTCCACCCACCTTCATGCCCACGTCGGCGAAACCGCGCGGCTCGCCGGGTGGCTTCACCGCCGCAGGCTGCTGAAGTCGGTGGCGTTCCTCATCGTGCGGGACCGCGGCGGGCTCAGCCAGGTCGTGGTCACCGACCCCGGCGTCCGCGCCCAGATCGAGGCCGTGGGGGAGGAGACCGCCGTCGAGGTCACCGGCAAGGTGGTCGCGAACGCCGCCGCGCCCGCCGGGGTCGAGGTGATCGAGCCTTTGGTACGTGTGCTCGGAGCGCCCGCCGAGCCGCCACCCTTCGACCTCTTCCGGCCGGAGCTGGCGGCGACGCTGCCGACACAGCTCGACCATGCGTCGCTCTCGCTGCGCCATGCCACGCGGGCTTCGGCGCTGCGCCTGTCGGCGGCGGCCGCGGCGGGCTTCCGGTCCACACTCGACGGTCTAGGCTTCGTGGAGATACACACCCCGAAGATCGTGGCCAGCTCGACCGAGAGCGGGGCGAACGTCTTCGCGATCGACTACTTTGGACGGCCCGCCTTCCTCGCCCAGTCGCCGCAGTTCTACAAGCAGATGATGGTCGGCGTCTTCGAGCGGGTGTACGAGGTGGGGCCGGTCTTCCGCGCCGAGCCGCACGAGACCGGGCGGCACCTGGCCCAGTACACGTCGCTGGACGCCGAGCTCGGCTTCGTGGAGGACCACCGAGACGTCATGGCCGTGCTCACCGAGGTGATCCGCGGCATGGTGGCGGCGACCGGGCTGACCGCCGCGCTGCCCACCGAGTTTCCCGCGGTGCCCTTCCCGGAGGCGCTGAAGATCGCCGGTGCCCCGCCGGACGAGCCCGACCTGGCGCCGGCGCACGAGCGCGCGGTCGGGGAGTGGGCGCTGCGCGAGCACGGCTCCGACTTCGTCTACGTCACCGGGTACCCGGCGGCCAAGCGCCCCTTCTACACCCACCCGGACCCCGCCCGCCCGGGCTACACGAACGGGTTCGACCTGATCTTCCGCGGCGTGGAGCTGGTCACCGGCGGGCAGCGGCTGCACCGGTACGAGGACTACGTGGCGGCACTCGCCGCGCGGGGCGAGTCTCCGGCGCCGTACGAGTCCTATGTGGAGGCGTTTCGGCACGGGATGCCGCCGCACGGCGGGTTCGCGATCGGGCTGGAGCGTTTCGTGGCCCGGCTCACGGGTGCGGGCAACGTACGCGAGGTGACGGCGTTTCCGCGCGACCGGCACCGGCTGACGCCGTAGCAGCCCTAGGGGAGGAGGTCGCTGTCGTGGGCGGCGTAGATGGCGGCCACCGTGGCCGGGTCGGGTGCGCCGCCCGGCGGGATGGCCGCGCCCACGTCGGCCATGAACGCCAGACCGGCCGGCCCGGGTGACCACACACCGAGCACCTGGGCCGGCTCGTCGCTCGGATTGGCGAAGGCATGGCGCACGCCACGCGGCGCGAGGCAGAACGACCCGGCCGGTGCCTCGACCGGATCGTCCGTGCCGTAGGCCAGCAGGAGGGTGCCGCTCAGCACGTGGATGCCCTCGTCGAAGGCGTGGTGACGGTGTGGCACCGGCCCGGCGAAGCGCGGCGGCACTGTCATCTCCACGACCGCGAAACCCTGCGTCTCGGCGAGCACGCGCATCGGCTGCCCCGCGTACGGAAAAGTGCGCCCCTCGCCGGGCCGCACGACAAGCCCGTGAACGGACAAAACGACTACTCGGCGAGCAGTGTGGCCAGGTGGCGCTCGACCACCGGGAACACGTCGGCGACCGTGATCTGGCGACCCAGCTCGGCGCTCAGCGAGCTGACGCCCGCGTCGCGGATGCCGCACGGGACGATGCGGTCGTAGACGGACAGGTCGCAGTCGCAGTTGAGCGCGAAACCGTGCTGGGTCACGCCCTGCGACACCCGGATGCCGATCGCGCCCACCTTGCGGTCGGGGCCGCGGTCGTCGGCCGGCACCCACGCCCCGCTGCGCCCCTCGATCCGGGTCGTGGCCAGGCCGAACTCGGCGCAGACGTCGATGAGCATCTGCTCGGTGCGCCGCACGTACGCCACGACGTCGATCGGGTCGGGCAGCTTGAGGATCGGGTAGCCAACCACCTGCCCGGGGCCGTGCCAGGTGATCTTGCCGCCGCGGTCGACGTCGATGACCGGTGTGCCGTCCATCGGGCGGTCGACCGGCTCGGTGCGCTTGCCGGCCGTGTAGACGCTGGGGTGCTCCAGCAGGAGCACGGTGTCGGGCTCCACACCGGCGACGACGGCCTCGTGCAGCCGCCGCTGCTCATCCCACGCCGCGAGGTAGTCGATCCGGCCGAGATTTCGGTGCCGCAGCCCGGTCAGTGCGCTAGTCACCCACCCAGCCTAAACCCCGGGTGGGGGCCCGATCACCGCATCGCTCCTCACATCACAGCTCAGCGCTCGTCACGTCACCTTCAGGCAGCCTCCAGGTCCTCTTCCTCGATGCGGGCGAGGGTGGCCTTCAGAGAGTCCACATACTCCTGGTGGTGCGCACGCGAGGCCTCTCTGCCATCGGCGATCGCTTCGGCCAACCGTCGCTCCGCGTCGACAAGAGACTCCTCGACATCAGCCTTCAGAAATTTCGAAGGACCCTCCGGTGCTCGGCGGTGCGTTCGTCGTTCACTTCCTCAACCTTTCGTCGAGCTTTCCGAGCGCATACTGCGCATCCTCGATCTTTTGGCGGTAGTGCGCCATGTGGCTTTCGTAGTCCGCGATGAGCCCTCGGCTTCTCTCGATCTCGTGGTCCAACGCCATCCGTCTGAAATGGTCGTTGGATTCCACACTGTCCACCGTGTACAGCCCTTCCATCAGGTCGGGCCTCCCGTGAGGTCATCTTCGCACATAAGTTCGGATCCGTGGGGGCGCTCAGGCGCGCCAGAGCCACACGTCCTCGACCCGCTCGGGCGTGCCGAGCAGCTCGGTTGTCGCGCGTAGCAAGGCTTCCGGGTGCGCGGGAAACTTCGCGCCGTGCACACGGTCCGCGAGCACCACGGCCTCCGCGCCCCAGTAGCGCAGGTCCGCGCGCGCGGCCGCCCGGTCCGCGTCCGTGATCGGCGGCACCACGCCCGTGTAGGCGACGTCGTAGAGCAGGTCGGCCGACGGGCGGGGGACCGGCCCGATCCGGCCCTTGCCATCCGGGCCGCCGGGGCCGAGGAAGAAGCCGGCCGGGATGCGAAACTCGCCCTGCCCATGGGCCAGCGCGTACGTCTGCCAGCGCTGCCCGTCCGGCAGCACGTCGGAGGTGGGCGGCACCGGGGCGAGCACGCCGCCGTCGCTGACGTACTCCCGCCAGGTGCCGGACGTGATGAAGCGCGGGATCGGCTCGTACACGGACGTGTGCAGCGGCACCGGCACGAGCGGCAACAGCGCGACGGCGAAGGCGCCGAGCCAGGCCGGCGCGGGTCGTGGGCCGAGGGCGGCCAGCGCGTACGCCAGCACGACGCCGATCAGCGGGATCACCACGAGCGCCAGGCGCGCGGGGAGGGCGGCGTTGAAGACCGGCAGGCCACCCAGCGCGGCATACGGCAGCGGGATGCCGGTCAGCCGCCCGTCGACCTTGAGCTCCGGCCCGAGCGACAGCACGAAGAACACGCCGGCGGTGATCGCGAGCGCCCGCAGCACCGCCCGCCGGCCGGGCTCGGCGCGGCGCCACAGCAGCACGAAGCAGGCGATCGCGAGCAGGAGCAGGGGGAGGCCGAAGAACGAGTTCTCCTCGGTGGGGTTGGGTGCCAGGCCGGTGTCGAGGCCGGCCACCCCGGCGAGCGAGCGCTCCGGAAACGCGGCGAACGCGGCGAGGTCCTCGTTGTGCACCTTCGGGTCGAAGCCGGTGCCGTGGAAGCGCTGCGGGCCGAAGAAGTGCAGCCACAGCGGGTACGAGAGCAGCACCAGGGCCGTGGCGCCGGCGACCGCCAGGCCGCGCGCGAAGGACGGCAGAGCCTCCCTCGCGGAGGAACGCCGGGACAGCGCCCACACGCCGAGGAACACCCCGCAGGCCAGGGCGGTGAAGAAGAGCCCCTCGGCCGCGATCGAGAAGGCGACTGCCACGAGCACGCCGAGAACCAGGCCGCTGCGCCGCCACCGGCCCGGGTCGCGCAGCGCGAACACGCGCCACACCAGCAACGGCGCGAGCCAGCCGGCGGTCCAGTTGAGGTGGGCGTTGGCGTGCGACACCATGCCGGGCGCGAAGCCGCAGAAGACGCCGCCCACCGCCGCCGCGAGCACCGGCAGGCGAAACGCGCGGGATAGCAGCAGGTACCAGGCGAAGGCGGTGGCGGCCAGGTTGAGCGTGAGGATCACGACGAACGACCACTGTGGACCGGCGAGCAGGGTGAGCGGCGCGAAGAGCACCGCGTACACCGTGATGGAGGTGTTGACCGCGAGGTTCACCCCGTCGGGCACGTTCATCAAATGGGTGAAGAGCGGGTTTTCCGCGTGGGTGAGCGCGTGCGCCCCGTACGCGAGGAGCCACTCGAAGAGCGCCTGGTCGCTGGAGTTGACCTTGATGGTGCGGTGGTTGGGGTCGGCCCACAGGCCGGCGGTGACGAGCACGGCGAGCCCGAGGGAGAGCGCCGCGACGACGAGGTCCGGCCGGCGGCGCGAGGTGGCCGGCGGGTCGGCGGGCGCGGCCACGGGCTCGGTCATCGTCACGGCCCGCAACCCTACCAATCTGGCCCGACACGCCCGAAAGTGCTTGCGCCGCTATTGGAAATGACATCCAATACGGGCAAGAGAAGACAGCCCAAGGAGCCCCGTACCGTGAAAATCGCTCTCGTCGGGAAGGGCGGCAGTGGCAAGACCACGCTGGCCGCCCTCCTGGCCCGCCATCTCGCCGGCACCGGCGCGCCGCTGCTCGCCGTCGACGCGGACATCAACCAGCACCTGGCCGCCGCGCTCGGCGCCGCCGAGGACGAGGCGGTGCTGCTGCCCGCGCTCGGCGACCACCTGGCCGACATCAAGGAGCACCTGCGCGGGAGCAACCCCCGGATCTCCTCGGTCGCGGCCATGGTCAAGACCACGCCGCCGGGGCGGGGTTCGCGGCTGCTGTCGATCACCGGGGCCAACCCGATCTACGACGCGCTCGTGCGCGAGGTCGGCGGCATCCGGCTCGCGGTGACCGGGCCGTTCGCGACCGAGGACCTTGGCGTGGCCTGCTACCACTCGAAGGTCGGCGCGGTCGAGCTGCTGCTCAACCACCTCGTGGACGGCCCGGGGGAGTACGTGGTGGTGGACATGACCGCCGGCGCCGACTCTTTCGCGTCCGGGCTGTTCACCCGCTTCGACGCGACGTTCCTGGTGTGCGAGCCGACGCTGCGCAGCGTGGGCGTCTACCGGCAGTACGTGGGCTACGCGCGCGACTTCGGCGTGCGTGTGTACGTGGTGGGCAACAAGGTCGACGACGAGTCCGATGTGGACTTCCTCCGCGAGCACGTCGGCGACGACCTGCTGACCTGGATGGGGCGCTCGGCGTACGTGAAGGCGGCCGAGCGGGGGCGTCCGCGGCCGCTCTCCGCACTGGAGATCGCTAACCGTGACGCTCTGGACACGATGCGTAAAGCCGTCGATGCTTGTCCGAAGGACTGGGCCACCTACACCCGGCAGGCGGTGGAGTTCCACCTGCGCAACGCGACCGCCTGGGCCAACGACAAGGTCGGCGAAGACCTCGCCGACCAGGTCGATCCGGAGTTCGTGCTCGGGCCACACGTGATGGCCTAGCGAGTCGCGGCGCTGCCGGCCGGCACCGCCCGAAGACGGTGGCGCTGCCGGCCGGCACCGCCCGAGGACAGTGGCGCTGCCGGCCGGCACCGCCCGAAGACAGTGAGGAGAAAGAATGTCCCTCGACGTACCCGCCGCCCTGCTGGAGCGCGCCGAGAGCGGCCAGGTCGACGACGCCGAGTTCGTCGCCTGCGTGCGCGAGTCCCTGCCGTACGCGTGGGCGGTCGTCTCCGACGTGGCCGCCCGCTCGGCCGCGACCGCTGACGAGTTCGCCGACCACGCCGTGCCGCCGCCGAGCGAGAAGGAGCGCGGCCAGCTGCTGCGCGCGCTCGCCAGCGACGCGATCCGGGGCGGGCTGGAGCGGCATTTCGGCGTGAAGCTCGCGTTCCAGAACTGCCACCGCGTGGCCGCGTTCAAGCTGTCCGCGGTCGGCGGCGAGACGTACCAGGATTTCATCTCGCCGGTGGCGCAGATCCGCAACCAGTCGCCCGAGCTGCGTGATTGCTGACCTCTTCCTGCTGTCGGCGCACGGTGCCGCGGCGACCGTGGAGTACGCGGTCGCCGCGGAGGCCGCCGGGTTCACCGGGGTCTGGCTCGCCGAACACCACTTCGTCGAGTACGGGCGCTGCCCCTCCGCCACCGCGCTGGCCGGGGTGATCCTGGGCCGCACCAGCCGGCTGACCGTGGGCACCGCCGCGTGCGTGCTCTCCAACCGCCACCCGGTCGCGCTCGGCGAGGAGGCGGCGCTGCTCGACGAGGCGTCCGGCGGCCGCTTCCGGCTCGGCGTGGGGCGCGGCGGACCGTGGGTCGACCTGGAGGTCTTCGGCACCGGGCTGGCGCGCTACGAACACGGCTTCGCCGAGTCGCTCGACGTGCTGCTCGACTGGTTGTCCGGCCGGGCCACGGTGACCGCGGCCGGGCGGCACTTCGCGTTTCGCGAGGTGGCCGTCGTGCCGCGGCCGGCCCGCCCGCTGCCGGTGTGGGTGGCCGCCACCTCGCCGTCGACAGTGGACGTCGCGGCCGCGCGAGCGCTGCCACTGCTGCTCGGCGTGCACGACGACCCGGCTCCGCTGCTCGCCCGGTACGGACGGTCCGATGTGGAGCACGCGGTCGCGCGCTTGGTGGGGTTGGGGGAGAGCCGGGCCGCCGCGGAGGAGCGGCTGCGGAGCACCTTGCCGCCCTGGCTGGCCACGACCCGGGGGTACGTGCGGCTCGACGGCGCGCCGCCCCGCGACACCGACGCGTACGCCGAGTACCTGATCCGCACGAGCCCGATCGGCACGCCGGCCGACGTCGCGGCGGCGTTGCTGGCGACCGGCGCGTCCCGGGTGCTGCTCATGGTCGAAGCCGCCGGCGCCGCCACGCTCGAGCTCATCGCGGCGCTGGGCGCGGAGGTGTTGCCCCTGCTCAGCGATCGTGCAGCGCGGCCCGCAGCGCCTCTCGCACGCCCGGCTGCCGAAATGTGAAGCCCGCGTCGAGCAGCACCCCCGGCCGGGCCCGAACGCTCGCCAGCGCCTCGGTGCTCAGCCCGCCGAGCACCACCCGCAGCGCGAACGCGGGGATCGGCATGACGACCGGCCGGTGCAGCGCCGCTCCGAACTCCTTGGTGAACTCGGCGTTGCGCACCTGCTCGGGGGAGATCAGGTTGACCGGGCCGGCGAGGCTGCCGTGCTCCACGAGGAACGTCACGGCCAGTTGCCAGTCGAGCATCGACACCCACGGCATCCACTGCCGGCCGTTGCCGAGCTTGCCGCCGACACCCAGGCGGAAGGGGAGCATCTGCGGCTTGAGGTAGCCGCCGTCGCGGTGCAGGGGCGTGCCGCTGCGCAGCCGCACCACCCGAACGCCCGCCTCCTCGGCCGGCGCGGTGGCCGCCTCCCACCGCTCGCAGAGGTCGGCGAGGAAGCCGGTGCCGGGCGGCGACTGCTCGTCGACGGTGGTGTCGCCGGTGTCGCCGTACCAGTTGATGCCGCCGACGTTGACGAGCGCGGCGGGCCGTTCGCCGGCGGGCAGCGCCGCCAGCGTGCGGGCGAGCGTGCCGGTGGTGTCGACCCGGCTGGAGATCAGGACCCGCTTGTAGCGCTCGGTCCACCGGTGGTCGCCGATGTTGGCACCGGACAGGTTGACGACCGCGTCGTGCGGCGCCAGCGCGGCCGGGTCGAGCGTGCCGCTCGCCGGATCCCAGGAGATCTCACCTGGGCCGGCGTCCGGCCGCCGCACGAGCCGCGTGACCTGGTGGCCGTTTTCGGTGAGCCACCGGGCCAGGCGCTGCCCGAGGAAGCCGGACGCCCCCGAGATCACAACCCGCATGGGCGTGGATCAGGCCAGACCGAGGTCGGCCTCGAAGTGGCCACCCTCCAGCCGCTCCTTGACCGCGCCGAGGAAGCGGGCCGCGTCGGCGCCGTCGATGATGCGGTGGTCGTACGACAGCGCGAGGTAGCACATCGAGCGCGGCGTGATGACCTCGCCGAGGTCGGGGTCGTCGACCACGACCGCCCGCTTGACCACCGCGCCGGTGCCGAGGATCGCGGACTGCGGCTTCGGCACGATCGGGGTGTCGAAGAGGGCGCCGCGGCTGCCGGTGTTGGTGATCGTGAAGGTGGCGCCGGAGATCTCGTCCGGGCTGATCTTGTTGGTACGCGTGCGCTCGGCCAGGTCGGCGATGCGCCGGGCGAGACCCGCCAGGTTGAGGTCGCCGGCGTCGCGGATCACCGGCACCAGCAGGCCGCGCTCGGTGTCGACCGCGATGCCCAGGTGTTCGCCGTCGGGGTAGGTGACCGTGCCGCCGTCGAGGTCGATCGAGGCGTTGACGATCGGGTAGCGCCCGAGCGCCTCGACCGCGGCCACCGCGAAGAACGGCAGGAACGACAGCTTGACACCGTGCTGCTGCTGGAACGTGCCCTTGGCCTGCTGCCGCAGCCGGGCGATCTTCGTGACGTCGACCTCGACGACGGTGGTGAGCTGCGCCGAGGACTGCAGCGACTCGTACATCCGCTTGGCGATCGAGATGCGGGTGCGGGTCAGCTTTTCCGTGCGGCCGCGCAGCGGGCTGGGCTCGCTCTTCGCGGGCGCCGGCTTTTCCTGCCGCGGCTTGGCGGCCGGCGCGGGGGCCGGTGCGGCCGCGGCCGCCTTCGCCTTCTCCGCCGCCTCCAGCACGTCCTGCTTGCGGATGCGGCCGCCGACGCCGGTGCCGCTCAGCGAGGCGAGGTCGACGTTGTGCTCGCCGGCGAGCTTGCGCACCAGCGGCGTGACGTACGCGGTGTCGCCCCCGTTGGCCTGCGCGGTGCGCGCGCCGACGCCGGTCGGCTGCGGCTGGGCGGGCGCCTGCTGTGGCTGGGCGGGGGCGGTTGCCTGCTCGGCCTGGGCCGGCGCGGGCTCGGGCGCGCTCGGCGGCTCAGGAGCCTTCGTCGCCTCGGCCGCGGGAGCCGGGGCCGACTCGGTCGCGTGGCCCTCCGCCGGCACGCCCGCGGAGCCGATCACCGCGAGATCGGCGCCCACGTCGGCGGTCTCGTCCTGCTGGACCTTGATCTCCAGGAGCGTGCCGGCTGCCGGCGACGGGATCTCCGTGTCGACCTTGTCGGTGGAGACCTCGAGCAGCGGCTCGTCGAGGTCGACGTTTTCACCGACCTGCTTGAGCCAGCGGGTGACCGTGCCCTCGGTGACGCTCTCGCCGAGCGCCGGCATCTTCACGACCGTGGTGCCGCCGCTCGACCCGGCCTGGCCGCCGCCGCCCTGCGCGGGGGCCTCCTCCTGCGCGGGAGCCTCGTCCTGGTCGGTCGGCTGCGCCTCCGGCGGGGCCGCCTCTGCCTGGGCGGGAGCCGGGGCTTCCTGCGCGTCCTCTTCCGCCTGCGCGGGCTCCGGCTGCGCTGCCGCACCCTGACCCTCGTCGTCGCCGGAGATGACGGCCAGCTCGGCGCCGACCTCCGCGGTCTCGTCCTCCTGCACGACGATCCGGGTCAGCACGCCGGCGGCGGGCGACGGGATCTCGGTGTCGACCTTGTCTGTGGAGACCTCGAGCAGCGGCTCGTCGACCTCGACGTGGTCGCCCTCCTGCTTAAGCCAGCGAGTGACGGTGCCCTCGGTGACGCTCTCGCCCAGGCGGGGCATGGGGACGGATACCGGCATCTTTCCAGACTCCTTCAAAGGCTCCGCGGGAAACTCTGATCAGGCGTGTGCGTGCAGGGGCTTGCCCGCGAGCGCGAGGTGGGCCTCGCCGAGCGCCTCGTTCTGCGTCGGGTGTGCGTGTACGAGCTGGGCGACCTCGGCCGGGTAGGCCTCCCAGTTGTAGATCAGCTGCGCCTCGCCGACCAGCTCGCCGACCCGGGCGCCGACCATGTGCACACCGACCACCGGACCGTCTGCCACCCGGACCAGCTTGACGAAGCCCTGGGTGCGCAGGATCTGGCTCTTGCCGTTGCCGCCGAGGTTGTAGTTGTACGCCTGGACCTTGTCGGCGCCGTACTTCTCCTTGGCCTTCGCCTCGGTCAGGCCCATGGAGGCGACCTCGGGGTCGGAGTAGGTGACGCGTGGGATGCCCGCCTCGTCGATCGGCGCCGGGTGCTGGCCGGCGATCTCCTCGGCCACGAAGATGCCCTGCTGGAAGCCGCGGTGGGCGAGCTGGAGGCCGGGCACGATGTCGCCGACCGCGAAGACGTTGGGCACGCTGGTGCGCAGGCGCTCGTCGGTGAGGACGAAGCCGCGCTCCATCTTCACGCCCTGCTCCTCGTAGCCGAGGCCGTCGGTCGTGGGGCCGCGGCCGACCGCGACCAGCAGCAGCTCCGCCTCGAGCGTCTCGCCACCGGCGATCGTCACCTTCACGCCGCTCTCGGTCTGCTCGACCTTCTCGAACGGCTTGCCGGTCTTGAAGCCGATGCCGCGCTTGCGGAACGCCCGCTCGACCGCCTTCGACACCTCTTCGTCCTCGGCGGCGACGAGCCGGGGGAGCGCCTCGACGATCGTGACCTCGCTGCCGAGCGAGCGCCACGCGCTGGCGAACTCGACGCCGATCACGCCGCCGCCGAGCACGATCGCGGAGGTGGGGACGCGGTCGAGGTTGAGCGCGTGCTCGCTGGAGATGACCCGCTTGCCGTCGAGCTCGAGGCCGGGGAGCGTCCGCGAGTACGACCCGGTGGCCAGCACGACGCTGCGCCCCGTGTAGCGGGTGCCGTCGACCTCCACGGTGTCCGGCGCGACGAGGCGGCCGGCGCCTTCCACGTAAGTGATCTTGGCGGCCTTGACCAGGCCCTGCAGGCCCTTGTAGAGCTTGGCGACGACCCCGTCCTTGTACGCGTTGACCCCCGCCATGTCGACGCCGATCAGCTCGGCCTTGATGCCGAATGCGTCGGATTCGCGGGTCTGGTCGGCGACCTCGCCGGCGTGGAGGAGCGCTTTGGTGGGGATGCAGCCGCGGTGGAGGCAGGTGCCCCCGAGCTTGTCCTTTTCGATGAGAACGACCGAAAGGTCTAGTTGTGCGGCTCGCAGGGCTGTGGCATAACCGCCGCTGCCGCCTCCGAGAATGACTACGTCGAAGGTCTCGCCGCTCATATTCAACTCCCAGGTCGCATCGTTGCTACGCGGGTCTACGCTGTGAAATCCCCCGGCCATCTTGTCACTTGTGGCGCCATCCCGCGTCACCGAGGTGCCCAACGACACGTCCGCGGACCTGCGGGCGGCCGGCCCACGCCTCACCCGGGGCCGGACGTCACTGGCCCTCGGGACGTACGCTTGCCGCATTCATCGACGGGGCGCGGAAGGAGAGAGCCGGTGGCCTGGTTTCGTCGGCGCAAGGATTCGGGCGGTGCACCGGGTCATCGCGGGGCGAATCGTGTCGATCTGGAGCATCTTGAGGAGTTCGTCAGGTCACGGCGCGGCGTCGAGGCATTCATCGAGCCGCGCACCACGGTGACCGAGACGACCGTGCTCCTCATCGCCCACGACGGTGAATGGACCCGGCGGCGCATCGACAGCCCCGAGGGCGCGCGGCGCTTCGCCCACCGCCTGGCGGTCCCGATCTACGACGTGGCGCTGGTCGGCTATCCCCAGCGCATGCGCGACTTCAACGAGCGCCGCAAGAAAGCCGCCGGCGGCGCCGTCTAGGGCTTCCTTTCATAGCCGGTTTCCCGGGTCCGCGTCAGCGGCGGACCGCCGCTCCCGCCGGAGACCGCGGAGGCCGGCGGCTCGCCAGGGCTCGCCGAAATCCCCGGCCTCCGCTGCCAGGTCCGCGGATCAAGCCCCGGTGGCGATCTCGTCGATCAGCGCCAGCAGGGTGCGGACCGGGACGCCGGTGCCGCCCTTGGCCCAGTAGCCGGTGGGCTCGCCCGAGTGGTAGCTGGGGCCGGCGATGTCGATGTGTGCCCACGGCACGTCCTCGGTGACGAACTCGCGCAGGAACACGCCGCCCTGCAGCATGTGGCCGGCCCGGTCCATGCCGGCGTTGACCTGGGAGATGTCGGCGACGTCGGAGTCCATGCCCTTGCGTACGTCTTCGGGCAGCGGCATCGGCCACGCCGGCTCGCCCACCTGCTCGCCGGCCGCCTTGACCCGCTCGCACAGGTCGGGCGTGCCCATCACGCCGGCCACCCGCTTGCCCAGCGCCACCACCTGGCCGCCGGTCAGCGTGGACGTCTCGAACAGGTAGTCGCAGCCGTCCTCGCAGGCCCGGGCCATCGCGTCGCCGAGGATCATGCGGCCCTCGGCGTCGGTGTTGAGCACCTCGACGCGCTTGCCGTTGCGCATCGTCACCACGTCGCCGGGGCGGTACGCGGTCGCGGAGGCCATGTTTTCGGCCATCGGCACGTACGCGGTGACCGCGACCGGCGGCTTGAGCGCGGCGACCGCGAGCATCGTGGCGGTGACCGCGGCGGCGCCGGCCATGTCGGACTTCATCTCCCACATGCCCTGCGCCGGCTTGATGGAGAAGCCGCCGGTGTCGAACGTGATGCCCTTGCCCACCAGCGCGACGCGCTTGTCGAAGGCGGCCGGCGTGTACGACAGGCGCACCATCCGCGGCGGCGCGGCGGAGCCCAGGCCCACGGCGAGGATGCCGCCGTAGCCGCCCTCGCGCAGCGCCTCCTCGTCGAGCACCTCGACGTCGAGCCCGGCCTCGCCCGCGGCGGCCGCCACCGCCTCGGCGAACTCGGGCGGGCGCAGCTCGTTCGGCGGGGTGTTGACCCAGTCGCGGGCCTGCGCGACCGCCCGCGCCACGACCGAAGCGCGGGCGACCTCCGCCTCGGCGGCCGCCTCCGCCGCGTCCGGCACGTGCACCACCACCGCGCCCACGGGCGCCCGGCGGCCCGGCTGGGGCTTCGTCTTGTACCCGGTGAATCGATATGCCCCGAGCAGCGCGCCCTCGGCGACGGCGCGCAACGCGGCGGGCGCGTCCTCGTCGTCGGGTAGCGGGAGGCTGAGGGCGACCGTGCCGGCGCCGGCGAGCGCGCGGATCGAGGCGCCGCTGGCCCGCCGCAGCGTCTCCGGCGGCGGGGCGGCACCGGTCGGCTCCGGCCCGAGGCCGACGGCGGCCACGACCGGCGACGTGATCGTGCCGAGCGTGGCCAGCTTGGTCACCTCGCCGGGCGCGCCGGTGGCGCCGAGCAGTGCGAGCGTGCCGGTGAGCCGCCCGTCGAACGCCGCGACGATGCTCTCGGCGCCGCTGGCCAGCAGGAGGCTGCCGCCGTCCCCGTCGGCCGCGTCTCCGTTCACGCTGTGCACGCCGATCACGATGGCATCGACGGCGAGCTCGGCGGGATCGGTGTCGACCAGGCTCAGGGTCGGGATGGGGGAGGTCACTCGGCGGCTCCGGCGGGTCTCGACGCTGGCTGGTGTCCCGCCGATGCTAACCACACCTTGAGACTTGGGTAAGTTGCCACCCATGACAGCAGACCTCCGGCGCTCGCCGTTGCACGAGCGGCACGCCGCGCTTGGCGCCAAGTTCGCCGCGTTCGGTGGGTGGGACATGCCGCTGGAGTACGCGGGCGGTGGCGTGCTGCGTGAGCACGCGGCGGTGCGCGAGGCGGTCGGCGTCTTCGACGTGTCGCACCTGGGCAAGGCGCGGGTGACCGGCCCGGGCGCGGCCGCCTTCGTCAACTCGTGCCTCACCAACGACCTGGGCCGCATCGGGCCGGGCCGCGCGCAGTACACGCTCTGCTGCGACGAGTCCACCGGCGGCACGATCGACGACATCATCGCCTACCTGCACGCCGACGACCACGTCTTCCTCATCCCGAACGCGGCCAACACCGCCGAGGTCGTCCGCCGCCTCCGGGCGGCCGCGCCGCCGTCGGTCACGGTCACCGACGAGCACGAGGGGTACGCGGTGCTGGCCGTGCAGGGCCCCCGCTCGACCGAGGCGGTCGCCGCGCTCGGGCTGCCCACCGACCACGACTACATGAGCTTCGCCTCTGTGGACGATCTCGTGGTGTGCCGCACGGGGTACACGGGCGAGCACGGGTACGAGCTGGTGGTGCCGGCCGCGCGGGCGGTCGAGGTGTGGGACCGGCTCTTCGCGGCCACCGGCGACCTGCGCGCGTGCGGGCTCGGCGCCCGCGACACGCTGCGCACCGAGATGGGCTACGCGCTGCACGGGCAGGACCTGACCCCGGACATCACGCCGGTGCAGGGCCGGGTCGGCTGGGCGGTGGGCTGGGACAAGCCCGCGTTCTGGGGGCGGGAGGCGCTGCTCGCCGAGAAGGCGGCCGGCCCCCGGCGCACGCTGCGCGGGCTGGAGGCGCTCGACCGCGGCATCCCGCGCGCCCACATGCGGGTGCTGCTCGGCGACGACGAGGTGGGCGAGGTGACCAGCGGCACGTTCTCACCGACCCGCAAGCTCGGCATCGGGCTCGCGCTCCTCGACACCGCGGCCGGCCTGGCCGAGGGCGCCGAGGTGGAGGTCGACGTGCGCGGCCGCCGCTCGAAGATGCGCGTCGTCAAGCCACCCTTCGTAAAGCCGCAGGTGCGTAGCTAGCGGACCGGGTCGCCGAAGAGGGTGGCGCAGACGCGCGTGTAGTAGGTGCCGGGCGGGCCCTGGTAGTGCTCCGGCGGCGTGATCGTGAGGAACGAGTCGGCGTCCGGGTTGGGGCTCGGGTCGAGCGTGAGCGAGAGCTCGGCGGCGCGGTCGGAGCCCTTCTCCGGCGGCGCGCCGTAGGCCACCGCGATGTCGTGCCCCGTCACCGTCACCGTGGCCGGAAACGGCAGGAACGCCGGCTCGCCCGGCGGCTCCAGCGCGTCGCTCCAGGTGCGCAGCAGGCGCCGCGCCACGCCGGTCAGCGTCGCGCCCCACCCGCGGGTCAGCTGCGGCGGCACATCGTGCGTCTGCAGCTCCAGCAGGCCGAAGCGGCCCAGCCCCTTGGTCGTGAACCACATGCCTTCGCCGGGCACGTCTCCCGGCGAGTACGGAATCAGGATCCAGTCGGTGAGCCGCACCCGGCCCTCGGCGTCGGGCAGCGAGCGCAGCGCCGTGTCGACGGTCAGCACCTGGGTCTGGAACGCGTCGATGAGGTCCGCGTCGAGCACCCCGGCGAGCGCGGCGGCCACCGCGCGGGCGCTCCACTCGTGGGCCGGCGGCCAGCCGGGCCGGAAGCCGGCGCTGACCGTGACCACGTGTGTGGCACCGGCCACCCGCCCCACCTGTGGCTCGTCGGCGCCGAACGCCGTCAGCAGGTCGAGCGGGAGCGGCGGCAGGTCGTCGACCTCACGCGCCTCGATCGTCATCAGCGGACCGGCGAGCATCTGCTTGGCCAGGTCGCGGGCCGGCCCGGAAACCACCCGGTCGACCGCGCGGGCGGCCATGTCGGCCAGCACCGCCGGATCGTCGGGCGGGGTCGCGACGGGCACCAGGTAGGTGGCCGACACCGCCTCGGGAACGGGCAGGATCAGCGCGTCGTCGGGCTCTCCCACGCCCACGAACGTTACTCGCTACCCGTCTCCGCGTCCGTCCCCCACGGCGTCACTCGAAGGCCAGTCCTGTGTACGTGAGCGTGGCGGCCACCTCGATCGCGGCGCCGAGGACGTCGCCGGTGATTCCGCCCACTCGGCGTACCACGTGCCGGGTGAGGACAAGTGCGACGGCGATGGCCGTGACGGCGGCGGCCGGCCCCTGCCACGGACGGCCCGGCACCGCCGCGACGGCCACGGCCACGACGGCGGCCGTGGCGACCGTGAGCGGGACCGGCCCGACCGTGCCGGCGACGAGCGCGCCGAGACCCTCCGGTCGCGCGGCCGGAACGCCGCGGCGGCAGGCCCACGTGGCGGCCAGGCGCCCGCCGGCGGTGGCGGTGACGACGGCGGCGAGCGTGGCGGCCCACGGGCGGGCCGGGAGCGCGGCCAGCGCGGCGGCCTGCACGAGCAGCGCGAGCACAAGCGCCGCGACGCCGAACGGGCCGACGTCCGGCTTCTTCATGATGTCGAGCGCGGCGGCGCCCGAGCGGTACGAGCCGAGCGCGTCAGCGGTGTCGGCCAGCCCGTCCAGGTGCAGGCCGCGGGTGAGCAGCGCGCCGAGCGCGACCGTGACCCCGCCGGCGACGAGCGGCGGCGCGCCGGCCGCGTCGAGGGCGAGGACCGCGCCCGCCAGCGCCGCGCCGAGGACCGCGCCGACGCCCGCCGCCAGCGACATCGCCCGCCCGGCCGCCGCCCGGTCGACCCGACCCGGCCGGAGGGGGAGGACCGTGAAGGTCGTGACGGCGAGCCGCGCCCCCGCCAACCAACCCGTCAGGAGGCCGCCACCTCGGGCTCGGGGTGCACGGGCAGGCCGGCGGCCAGCTTCAGCGCGGCGCGCAGCAGCGGGAGCGCGGCCAGCGACGTGGCCCCCTCGCCGAGGTCGAGGCGGAGGTCGAGCAGCGGCGTGAGGCCGAGCACGTCGGCGGCGAGCTTGACCGCCGGGTCGCGGCCGTGGTCGGGCAGCAGGCACCAGTGGCGCGCCTGGCCGGCCAGGTCGCGGCTGACGATCGCGGCCGCCACGCCCACCGGGCCGTCGAGCAGCACCGGTGTGCGGCGGGCGGTCGCGCCGAGCAGCACGCCGGTCGCGATCGCGATGTCGCCGCCGGCGAGCTCGGCGAGGATGTCCTTGGCGCCGCGCGGGCTCTCCCGGGTGCGGTGCATCGCGTCGCGCACCGCCGCGCAGCGGGTCATCCACGCCCCGTCGTCGATCCGGCCGCCGGGCAGCACGACCCGGCCCAACACGGTCGACGGCTCGGCGCCGGCGCCCGCCGCGAGCACGGCCGCCGCGGCGGCCTCGGTGCCGGTGCCGCAGGCGGCCAGCACGATCAGGTCGACGCCGGAGTCGACGGCCTCCTCGGCGAGCCTCCAGCCGTAGCGCAGCGCCGCGTCCACCTCGTCCGCCGCGAGCACCGGGCCCTCCTCCATCGGCGCCGCGGCCGCCGCGGTCACCACCTGGAGGCTCGCCCCGGCCTCCGCGGCCAGACGCGCCAGCGCGCCCTCACCGCTCCGCGCCGCGTCGGCCCGCCGGGTCGACTCACCCGCCGTCGTGCCGGCCGCCGCGCCGCCGCCGTGGTCACCCTGCAGCAGGAGTACGCGCACCGACTCCCACGGTTTGGGTACCGAGCTGCTTTGCGTGCCCGCCGCGAACGACACCACCTCGGCCAGGACACCCAGCCCCGCGCCGTCGACGTCGAGCGTGGCGAGCCGGTCGGTGGCCTGCGGCCCGGCGTACTCGTCCGGCATCGGCAGGTCCATGCCCGGCTGGATCACGAGACCGGTGGCGACCATCGGCAGCGACATCGTGGGCGCGGTGAGCGCATCGGCGACGACCGGCGTCGCGCCGTTCGTGGCGTGCTCGACGGGCGGCGGGGGAGTGATCACCTCGGGCAGCTCGACCGGGCGCTGGGTGGCGTCCTGGAGCTTGAGCCAGCTCGGCTGGCCGGCCACGACCAGCGCGACCGCGTCGCTCGCCTCCGCGACCGCGCGGTTGGCCTCGCCGAGCGCGTCGGCGAACGCCCGCCCCACCTTGGTCGTCGGCACCAGCGAGAGCCCCACCTCGGGGCTGACGACCACGAGCCGGGCCCGGCAGCCGCGCACGGCGCCGGCGAGCGCGTCGGGCGGGCCGGCCTCGGGCAGCCGCGCGGTCACCCAGCCACCGAGGTCGTCGACGAGCAACGTCTCCTCCGGCCCCGCGCCGGCTATCAGCTCGACGAGCTGGGCGGGGTCGGCGCCGACCTCCTCGGTCACCCACGAACCGGGCCGCCGCTCCCGGTGTGCCTCGATGCGCGCGGCCCACTCCGGGTCGTCGCCATTGGACGTACCGGTCGCCACATAACGGACAACGGGCGCCTTGCTCACCAGCGACTCGGCGAACTCCGACTTGCCGGACCGGATGCCACCCAGTACCAGTGCGGTACGCCACCCCTCAACGGACATGCTCCGTACCTTAGATCGGCCGCCTGGGGCCGGTGGGTGGGGCACTAGGCTGGCGGGGGTCGTCCTGTGGAGGGGGAGTACGAAATGCCGTGGAGCTGGCGGTACGAAGGCACGGACGGGCGGGCGGTGGCCGGGCCGGCCGAGCAGTTCGGCAGCCAGGCCGACGCCGAGTCCTGGATCGGCCAGAGCTGGCGCGAGCTCGCCACCGCCGGTGTGACCTCGGTGGTCCTGGTCGAGGACGACCGCGTCGAGTACAAGATGAGCCTGCTGCCGAGCGCGGAATGAGCCTGGGCCCGCGGAGGAGCACGGTGGCAGGCGTCCCGCGCGAGGCGTTCCGCCCGAGCGTCATCTTCCTGTGCATCGTCGCGCTGTTTCTCACCAGCGGCTGGATGACGTGGGCCGAGTTCGGCAACGTCCGCCTCGACGTCTTCCTCTTCGTGGTCTCGGGCTGGCTTGTCTCGCTGTGCCTGCACGAGTACGCGCACGCGGTCGTCGCGTTCGTGGCCGGCGACCGCAACGTCGCCCACCGCGGCTACCTGACGCTCAACCCGCTCAAGTACAGCCACCCGCTGCTCTCGATCGTGCTGCCGGTCGTGGTGGTGCTGCTCGGCGGGATCGGCCTGCCCGGCGGCGCGGTGTGGATCGACCGGCACGAGATCCCCGGGCGGCTGCGGCACACGCTCGTCAGCTTCGCCGGGCCGGCCACCAACGTGGTCTTCGCGCTGCTGCTGGTGATCCCCTTCGCCGTGGGGGTCGACGCCGTGGCCCACCACGACTTCTGGGCGGCGGTCGCGCTGCTCTGCTTCCTCCAGCTCACCGCCAGCGTGCTCAACCTGCTGCCGGTGCCGGGCCTCGACGGCGGCAACATCATCCAGCCGTGGCTCTCGCCACAGTGGAAGCGCGGCTACGACATCCTCGCGCCGTTCGGCTTCATCCTGCTCTTCGGCCTGCTCTGGAATGACCGGATCGGCGGTTGGTTCTTCGACGGGGTAAACGCCGTGGGCTCCGCCTTCGGCCTTCCCGAATGGCTCCGCAGGGACGGCTTCGCGCTGATCCGGTTCTGGGACTGAGGGCGCCCAACGCGGGGCGCCCTCAGCATCGCCTCACGGGCGGCGGGCGACCTGTGCGGTCTTGCCCGGGTCGCGCTCGACGATGGGGTTGACCACTTCGTCGATCGCCTTGAGCACGTCGGCGTCGAGCTTCACGCCGGCCGCCTTCGCGTTGTCGTGCACCTGCTCGGGGCGGGTGGCGCCGACGATCGCGGAGGAGACGTTCTGGTTTTGCAGCACCCAGGCGATCGCCAGCTGGGCCATCGTGAGCCCCAACCCCTCCGCGATCGGCTTGAGCCGCTGCACCGTGGCGAGTACCTCGTCGCTCATGAAGCGCGCGATGAAGCCCGCCCCCGACTTCTCGTCCGTGGCCCGCGAACCGGCCGGCGGCGGCTGCCCCGGCAGGTACTTGCCGGTGAGCACGCCCTGCGCGATCGGCGACCACACGATCTGGCCGACGCCCAGCTCCTCGCACGCGGGCACGACCTCGGCCTCGATGACCCGCCACAGGATCGAGTACTGCGGCTGGCTCGACACCAGGTGGATCTTCAGCTCGCGGGCGAGCGCGTGTGCCTCGCGGATCTGCTCCGCGTTCCACTCCGAGACGCCGATGTAGTGCGCCTTGCCGGCGTGCACGATGTCGGCGAACGCCTCCATCGTCTCCTCGAGCGGCGTGCTCACGTCGTACCGGTGGGCCTGGTAGAGGTCGACGTAGTCGGTCTGCAGCCGGCGCAGCGAGCCGTTGATCGACTCCATGATGTGCTTGCGGGAGAGGCTGCGGTCGTTCGGCCCGGGGCCGGTCGGCCAGTAGACCTTCGTGAAGATCTCCAGCCCTTCGCGCCGCTCACCCTTGAGCGCGCGGCCGAGCACCGCCTCGGCGCGGGTGCCCGCGTACACGTCGGCGGTGTCGAAGGTCGTGATGCCCACGTCGAGGGCGGCCCGCACGCACGCGAGGGCGGCCTCCTCCTCGACCTGGGAACCGTGGGTGATCCAGTTGCCGTACGAGATCTCGCTGACGAGCATCCCCGAACGGCCAAGATGACGGAACTCCATGCCCGAACCCTATCCAGACGGCTTCCGGCACCAGCCCGCCGCGGTCTCCATGGAGATTTGGGCTACCGCGCTGTCCGCCCTGCGATGGCCCGGGCCCTTTGCTCTGCTTCCCGGGGGTGGGCACGCACGTGGACATGATCGGCGTGACGAGCCGGGTGATGCGAGCCACGACTGGAACGCTACGGCTGTTATCCGAGTGGTTTGACAGCACTGGTGTTCCAGTCGCCGGTGTGCGGTCAGCGGCGGGTCTCCAGCTGGCCGACGCCGCCCGAGCCAGACGGGCCCCGGTCGCGGGCAGTAGCCACTGTGCCGGGTGACCGGCGCCAGGTTCGCGATCTAGAACGGTTAGGGCGCTATATCGACCCTAACCGTTCTAGATCCACACCTACGCCCCGAATCTGATCACGCTACGTTACCGGTGTGGTTCTAGAGGACCGGCTTGGTGTCCGCGAGGAGTCGATCTATCTCGTCCATCACGTCGCCGCGGCTGGGGTGCACGGGGTCGATGAGCGGCTCGCCGCGGCGGTCGAGCGCGCCCCACTGGCCGTTGCCGCCGCCGATGAGGAACGCCACGGGGTGGATGACCACGGCCGGGTGTACCGGCGGCACGATCAGGCGGCCGGCCTTGTCCACCACGCCCTTGCGGCCACCACCGTCCACAATGGCTAGACCCTCGTCGGTGAAGCCGTCGACGTACCGGCCGTCGGTCAGCGCGGTCGCGAAGCCGGAGAAGCGGGTCGGCAGCACCACCTTGCCGGTCTTGTCCACCGCGCCCCAGCCGCCCTTGCGCACGGCCGCGATGCCCCGCCGGAACGGGCGCACGTCGTCGAAGCCCTCGTGTATGACGATCCGGCCGCTCTTGTCGATGGCGATCCAGCTGCCGTTGCCGTCGCGCGACACCCAGGCCAACCCGTCCGAGAACGAGCCGACACCGAGGTAGCCGGCCGACGCGGTGATCAGCTGCTGCCCCTGCTCGTCGATCAGCTCCCAGGTCTTCGCCTCGGGGCGGCGCACCCACGCGACCTCGTCGCGGAACGGCTGCACGTCCGCGAACTCCGGCGGCACGACGAACTCGCTCTCCGCGTTCGCGTATCCCCAGCGCTGGACCCGGTCGTTGAACGCGGGGGCCGGCGGCCGGTGGATTTGCAAGATCTCATCTTTGGTACGCGGATAGGGGCCCCACCCGTTTTCCGCCACCTTGTTGAAGACGGCGTCGAGGGCGAGCTCGGTGCGCGCGATGAGGTCGGGGTCTTCGACCTTGCGCAGCTCCAGCGCGCGCTCGAAGTGGTTGCAGGCCTCCATGTAGCGGCCCTGGTCGTAGCTGGACCGCCCGGCGTGCTCGTGCATGGTGGCACGCAGGCGGTCGGGCAGCTCGGAGGAGTTGGCCTCCTCGAAGAGCCGGTCGGCCTCGGCGAAGTCTCCCCGCCACTGCAACACGTGCGCCAGCCGCGCCTGGGCGATCGCGACGCGCCGCAGCTCGCCGGTCGCCTCGGCGTGCGCGAGCGCCAGCTTGCCGTCGGCCAGTGCCTTGCCGAGGTCGCCCAGGATGCGGGAGACCACGGCCCGGAGGCTGAGCAGGCGGGCCCGGGCGCGGTTGTCGGTGGCCGGCTCGAGCTTCTCGGTCAGCCGGTCGCGGATCTCCCGCAGCTCCTCCGGGTTTTCCACGAGCTCGCGAAGCGTCTCGTGGTGGAAGCGCCACTCATACGACGAGAGCACCTGCTCCGGGTCCGGCGTCGAGTCGGCGGCTTCGGCGGCCTCCTCGCCCGGCGGCGGTTCGCCCGCGCCGGGCCTGTCGCCGGCATCGCGCTTCGCGGCCCCGTCGCGCGGCACGATCGGGGCGAGCATGGTAGGCGCCCGCAGCGCGGTCGCCGCACCGGCCGCGGGCCCCGCCGGCGCCGGGAGCACCGTGTCCGGGCTGGCCTCCGCGACCGGCCCGTCGGCACCGTCGACCCCGTCGGTGGGATCGGCACCGCCGTCCCAGGCGTCGCCACCCTGGTCGCCGGCCGTCGTGCCGGCGCCGTCCGGGCCTGAGTCGCCGGTCCGAGCGGCCCGGTCAAGGTCGGGCGGCTCCGACTCCCGTCCGCCCGAAGCCGGTGTCTCGCCCGTACCGGCCGCTCCGGCGCCGTCAGACGGCTCGTCCCGGGCGTCGGGCCCGCCGCCGGGCGGGGCGGATACCGGGGCTGCGGACACGGGCGCTGGCGACACCGGGCCGGCGGGGGAGACCGGTGGCGCTGTGACGACCTCGGAGCGATCCATCGACACCTTTCCGGTGCGCTCCGGCGGCGCGGGCGGCGCCGGGGACGTGGGGGTCGCGGAACTCTTGGTGAACCACCCGGCCTCGGCCGGCGCCTGCTCAGGCGCGGGCGGCCCGCTCGCGGCGGCCGCCCCCTCAGCGTCGGCCGGCGCCCACTCACGATCGGCGGGTGGGCGTTCGCGGTCGGCGGGTGGGCGTTCGCGGTCGGCGGGTGGCCGTTCGCGGTCGGCTGGCGTCCACTCACGGTCGGCGGCCTTGTCGCGCTCGCCGGTTGGCAGGTCACGCCCGGCGGGTGGCTGGTCACCGGGGCCCGGTGGCACCCACCGCAGCGGGCTGGGCGGCTCCGGGAACGGCGCCGCGGCCGGCCGGGACGACTCGACGAGCGGCGGCGGCTCAGCGGCCCGGGGAGGCTCGGCGACACGGGGTGCCTGCGCACTCGCCGCCGCAGGCGGGACGCGACCCGCGGCCGGTCCCTGCCCCTGACCCGGCCCCTGCCCCGGTGGCTGGCTGTGGCCCGGCCCTTGCCCCTGCCCCGGTGGCTGGCCGTGACCGGGTGCCTGGCCGTGACCGGGTGGCTGGCCGTGACCGGGTGGCTGGCCGTGACCGGGTGGCTGGCCGTGACCGGGTGTCTGGCCGTGACCGGGTGGCTGGCCGTGACCCAGTGGCTGGCCGTGACCCGGCTGGCTGTGGCCCGGTGGTTGGCCGTGACCCGGCTGGCCCTGGCCTGGTGGTTGGCCGTGACCGGGTGGCTGGGCGCGCCCGGGCTGGGCACGTCCGGCGGCTGGCTGAGCACGCCCCTGACCGCGTGCCGGCGCGGGACCTTGTGCGGCGGGCCGCTCGTATCCGCCCGGCTGCTCGTAGGCGCCAGGCTGTCCATATGCGGCCGGCTGCTCGTACGTGCCCGGCTGCCCGCGGCCTGGCGGTTGGGCACGTCCGGGCGGCGCGGCACGGCCCGCCGCGGGGCCGCCGTCCCACTCCGGGCGTCTCTCGCCGGGCCGGCCATCCCTGCCGGGGCGCCCGCCGGCACCTGGTCCGGCCCAGCGTTCGCCGCCCACTTCCATGCCGGGCCGGCCGTCGCGCGGTCCGGTCGTCGGGCGGCCACCGGTCGGCTCGTTGGCCCAGCCCTCGCGTGCGGCCGGCTGCCGGCGGTCGCCGGGCCGAGGTTCGTCGAACGCGCCGTGCGCCGCTGCCGGGTCGGTCCAGCGTTCGTCGAGCGCGCCGCGCCCGGCTGCGGTGTCGGTCCAGCGTTCGTCCGGCGTGCCGCGTCCGCCTGGTCCGGCTGCCGGGTCGGTCCAGCGTTCGTCGAGCGCGCCGCGCCCGGCTGCGGGGTCGGTCCAGCGTTCGTCGGGTGTGCCGCGTCCGCCTGGTCCGGCTGCTGGATCGGACCGGCGTTCGCCGGGTGTGCCGCGTCCGCCGGGAGGTGCAGCGCCGTCGTCCCAGCGTTCGCCGGGGGCGCTCGCGGCCGGTCGGCGGTCGCGGGGCGGGTCGGGCCAGCGTTCGTCCCGGGCGTCGCGGCCACCCGGGGCCGGTGGACCGGCGTGGCCGCCTGGACCCGGCGCGCTGCCACGGCTGCCTGGGCCCGGTGCGACGCCGCGGCCACCTCCGGTGCCGGGTCCAGCAGCGTGGCTGCCGGGTCCAGCGGCGTGGCTGCCCGGGCCGGCGCCATGGCCGGGGACGGGGGCGCTGCCGCGGCCGCCTCGGCCGGGGGAGACCGGGCGGGGGTCCTGGCTCCAGCCGTCGTCGGCCGCCCAGCCGTCGCGGCCGGCGTCGCGGCTGTCTACGGGCCAGCGCTCGTCCAAGGGGTCGACGGGCCCGCGGCCGGGCGTGCCCCAGCCTTCGTCGCCGCGTGGGGCGGCTCCGGGGTAGCGCTCGTCGCGGCGGCCTGGCCCGTAGCGCGGGTCCTGCTCGGGCCCCCCGCGCGCGGCCGCCGGGTCGCCCCAGCGCTCGTCGGGGCCGCGGCGGCCGCGCTGCGGATCGCGGGGGCCAGCCGGGCCGCGGTCGCCGCGGGGGTCCTGGCCGGGCGCGTCGCGTCGGTCCTGGCCGGGGGCGCCGCGTGGGTCCTGGCCGGGGGCGCCGCGTGGGTTCTGGCCGGGGGCGCCGCGTGGGTTCTGGCCGGGGGCGCCGCGTGGGTTCTGGCCGGGGGCGCCGCGTGGGTTCTGGCCGGGGGCGCCGCGTGGGTTCTGGCCGGGGGCGCCGGGCTGGCCGCGGCCGCGGGCGGCGGCGGGAGGGCGGCCCGGGGTGGGTGCCGGGGTCCACCTGATGCCGCTGCCACCGCCGCTCGGCGGAGACACCGGCATGCCGCGGTCGTCCGCCGCGATCGGCTTTGCCACGGGCTGGTCGGCGGGGCGGGCGCTCGCGGGGTACACACCCGCGCCGGACGGGGGTGGCACCGAGGCGGAGCCCCGGCCCCCGCTGCCCGAGCGGCGGCGCGGGGCCAGGTCGTCGGTGTCTTCCGGCAGCTGGTCACGCCCGGTGTCCCCGGGGTAGCGCAGGCTGGGGTGGAGAGCCTCCCACTCGTCGGTCCGCTCGTGGACCCACGAGGGCTCGTCCGGGCCGCGCCGGTAGCCGATGAAATCCTCGCTCACGTCACCTCCCGAGGGAGGTGAAAGCCAGGTTTGGTGGTCACGCTCGGCCGCGAGCCCATCGTGGCTTCGCTCACGGCCGATCTCACCTCGTCGGAAAATGTATCGCTGTGCCCCCGCACGGTGCCGGTAGAGTCTCCCGGCTCGGGTGCTGTGCGGTCGTGAAAGAGGGTATCGGCGTGGATTCGGTCAACGCCACTGGCGCCCGGTGGGTACATCAAAACGTTGTCGTGTCCTTTCGGACATTTACCGCCATAACCGGATCGGGCTTCCGGCGGTACTCGACCTATCGCATGGCCACCCTCGCCGGTGCGTTCACGAACACGGTCTTCGGGTTCCTCCGTTGTTACGTGCTGCTCGCCGTCGCGGATGCCACCGCCCAAGGTCTGGCCGGCGGCTACGACCGCGCGCAGCTGGCCACCTTCGTCTGGGCCGGGCAGGGGCTCCTGGCCGTGATACTCCTCTGGGGCTGGAGCGAGCTGGCCGACCGCATCCGCACCGGCGACGTGGCCAGCGACCTGCTACGGCCGGTCGACCCGGTGCTCAGCTACCTGGCCGCCGACCTCGGGCGGGCCGGCCACGCCGTGTTCACCCGCCTCGTCCCGCCGTTGGCGACCGGGCTGATCTTCTTCGACATGTACCTGCCCGGGCGGTGGCTCACCTGGCCGCTCTTCGCCATCTCCACGTTCCTCGCGGTGGTGGCCTGCTTCGGCTGCCGATACCTCGTCAACGCCTCGGCCTACTGGCTCCACGACGCGCGCGGGCCGATGATCGCGTGGACGCTCGGCTCGGGCGTGCTGGCCGGGCTGTACTTCCCGCTCCGCTTCCTCCCGGACTGGCTCGCCGCGGCGCTGTGGGTGGGCACACCGTTCCCGAGCCTGCTGCAGACCCCGCTCGACGTACTCGTGGAACGGGAACCGCCGGCGACCCAGGCCGGCCTCGTGGCGCTCCAGGCGGTGTGGGTCGTGTTGCTGCTGGCCGCCTGCCGCCGCGTGCAGCGGCGGGCCGAGCGGAAGCTGGTGGTCCAGGGTGGTTGACCTGCGGCCGTACACGGCGCTGCTGCGCGGCCAGGCCCGCTCGCTCATGTCGTACCGCGCCTCGTTCGTGCTGGAGCTGAGCACGAACGTCTTCGCCACGGTCATGGACGTGTTGACCGTGCTGGTGCTCTTCCGGGTGAGCCGCACCGTCGGCGGCTTCACGCTCCACGAAGCGCTGCTGGTGGTGGGCCTGTCGTCGTGCGCGTTCGCCGCGGCCGACCTCGTGGTGGGCAACATCGAGCGGATCAAGTTCTACGTGCGCACCGGCATGCTCGACGCCGTGCTCGTGCGCCCGCTCGGCGCGCTGCCCCAGCTGTTGCTCATGGACCTGCCGCTGCGCAAGTTCTCGCGGTGTGTCTTCGGCACCGGGGTGCTCGCCGTCGCGGCGGCCACGGCCGGCATCGACTGGACGCCCGCGCGGGTGTCGCTCGTCGTGGTCGCCCCGCTCGCCGGCGTGGTGTTCTTCTCGGCCATCTTCGTGGTGAGCGCGGCGGTCGCGTTCTGGTGGATAGACACGGGCGAGCTCGGCAACGCGTTCACGTACGGCGGGCGCGACTTCACGTCGTACCCGATAACTGTCTACAGTGGATGGTTTCGGCGGCTCTTCGCGTACGGGATGGGCTTCGCCTTCGTCTCCTACTACCCGGCGCTGGCCCTCCTCGGCCGGCCCGACCCGCTGGGGCTGCCGGACTGGGTGGGATACGCGGCGCCATCCGCCGCCGTGGTCGCTGCCGCCGCTGCCGCCGCCGTCTGGCGGGTCGGCATCAGGCACTACCGGAGTACGGGGTCATGACGGTCGTCATCGAGGCGCGCGGGCTGCGCAAGGAGTTCACGGTGAAGGTCAAGGCCGGGCGGCTGCGCCGGGAGAGGCGGGTGGTGGCCGCGGTCGACGGGGTGGACCTGCGGGTCGAACGGGGCGAGATGCTCGGCTACATCGGGCCGAACGGCGCCGGCAAGTCGACGACCCTCAAGATGCTGACCGGCATCCTGGTGCCCTCGGCGGGGGAGGCGAGGGTGTGCGGGCTCGTCCCGGTGCCGCAGCGCACCCGGCTGGCGCGGCGGATCGGCGTGGTCTTCGGCCAGCGCTCGCAGCTGTGGTGGGACCTGCCGCTGCGCGACTCGTTCGACCTGCTGCGCCACATCTTCCGGGTACCCGCGGCCGAGCACGCCGCCCGGCTGCGGCGCTGCCGCGGGCTGCTCGACCTTGACGGGTTCATGGACACGCCGGTACGCCAGCTGTCGCTGGGGCAGCGGATGCGCGGCGAGCTGACCGCGGCGCTGCTGCACGGTCCGGAGGTGCTCTTCCTCGACGAGCCGACGATCGGGCTCGACGTGGTGAGCAAGCAGGCGGTGCGCTCGTTCCTGGCCGACCTGGGCGCGGGCGGCGACGTCACGCTTGTGCTCACCACGCACGACCTGGCCGACATCGAGCGGCTCTGCCGGCGGCTCGTCGTGATCGACCACGGCCGCGTGGTACACGACGGGAGCATCGAGGCGCTGCACGCCCGCTACGGCTCCCGGCGCCGGGTCGTCGTCGACCTCGACGAGCCGGTCGGCGAGCCGCCCGAGGGCGCGGTCGTGGAGGCCGACGGGCGGCGGCTCGTGTTCACAGTGGACGGTGCGGTGGCGCCGGTGGTCGCGAGCCTGGCCGGCCTCCCGGCGCTGCGCGACCTCACGATCGTCGAACCCGACATCGAGGAGGTGGTCACCCGGCTGTACCTCAGTCCGGGTGCTCCATGACGAGCACGACCAGCGTGTCGGGTTCCAGTGCCTCGTACACGTGCTCGACGTCACCCGGGAAGGCGGCGTAGTCGCCCGGGCGCAGCTCGACCGGCTCGGCGGCCGGCCCGGTGCGCACCCGGCCCCGGGCCACGATCATGTGCTCGACGCTGCCCGGGATGTGCGCCTCCGCCTTGCGCAGCGAACCCGGGTCGAGCTCCACGAGGTAGATGTCCCGCCGCGCGTGCCGGGAGCCGACCGAGAGCAGGATGCCGGTGAAGTCGGCCTGCTCCGACCGGATACCGGGCGCCTCGCCGGCGCGGATGACCCGCACCGCCGGGGTGGGTGGCTCGACGAGCCGGCTGAACGGCACCCCGAGCGCCACACCCAGCGACCAGAGCGTCTCCACGCTGGGATTGCCGGTGCCCGCCTCCAGCTGGGAGAGCGTCGACTTGGCGATCCCCGCGCGCCGGGCCAGCTCGGTCAGTGAGATGCCGGCTTTGTCCCGCTCGCGGCGCAGGGCGGCGGCGATCGTGGCGAGCGGCGGTGCTGTTCGGTCCATCGTCCGATCCGTTCGACTTGACGAACACGGGTTTCGGTGTTCACTATTTTGTACTATGCGTACGGCAGAACGAACAGCGGGCAGCTCCCTCGCCCGAGACGTGGGCGCGATCGGGCTGGCGGTGTTCGCGGTCGGCATGTCGTTCGGCGCGATCGCGGTCGCCGCCGGGCTGCCGGCCTGGGCTGTCGTCACGATGTCGATCGTGGTCTTCGCCGGTGGCTCGCAGTTCATGGCGGTCGGCCTCGTCGCGGCCGGCAACCCGTTCGCGGCGGTCTTCGCCGGCCTGCTGCTGAACGCCCGCCACCTGCCCTTCGGACTGGCCGTGGCGGACGCGGTCGGCACCGGCTGGCGCCGCCGGCTGATCGGCAGCCACATCCTGATCGACGAGTCGGTCGCGTTCACGATGGCCCAGTCCGACCCGGCCGCCCGGCGCCGGGCGTTCTGGCTGACCGGCGCCACGCTGTTCGTGAGCTGGAACGCCGGCGGCGTGCTCGGCGTGCTGCTGGGCGGGGCGGTCGGCGACACGGACGCGCTGGGGCTGGACGCGGCCTTCCCGGCCGGGCTGATCGCGCTGCTGCTGCCGTCGCTGCGCGACCGGGAGACCCGAAACGTCGCGCTGGCCGGCGCCCTGGTGGCCGTCGCCACGACGCCGCTGCTGCCCGCCGGCCTGCCCGTGCTGCTCGCCCTGGGCGGCCTGCTGCTCATGCGAAGGAGCGTGGCCTGATGCTCGTCGCGGTGATCGTGGCGCTGGCCGTCGGCACGTACGGCTTCCGCGCCGCCGGCGTGGTCCTGCACGACCGGCTCGACCTACCCGCGCCGCTGCGGCGGATGCTCCCGCTCGCGGCCGCGGCCCTGCTCGCCGCGCTCGCCGGCACGGCGGCGCTGACCGACTCCGGGGCGTTCGCGGGTGTCTCGCGCCCGCTGGGTGTGGCGGTGGGTGCGGTGCTGGCCTGGCTCAAGGCCCCCTTCGTGGTCGTCGTCGTCGCGGCCGCCGGCACGGCCGCCCTGCTCCGCCTGGCGGGCGTGCCCTAGGTCCTCCAAGTCGCGGGACGTTCGTCAGGCGCGCTCGGGACGGTGCGGGACTGAGTCTCCTCTGGACGGTTCTCACCGGCCGGAAGGAGCGCACCATGAACCCGAAACAGGCATCCGGCGGTCCACTCTTCGTGGTCGCCACAAACAACACGATGGTGCACGTCTACCGGGATGTGCAGAGCCTCGTGGAGACCAGGGAGGTAAAGCCCGACCAGCTCAAGGCGATCGAGTTCTTCGACGTGCAGGGGCGCAAGCTCGTGCCCGTGCTCAGCGACACGGGGGCGCTGAACGGGCTGAAGGACTCCGGCAACCCGCCGAACGTGTCGGCGGTGCAGCAGCGGCTCTACACCACCCGGGCCAACCTGGCCAGCAGCGTCGACACGCGGATCGCCCGCCACGAGCCGAAGGTGACGCGCGACGAGGCCCTCAGCCACCTCGCGGTGCTGGAGGGGCGAAGCCTGCCGGATTGCTACGTGCTACTCGAACCGATCTTCTCCCACTCGTACGCTAGCGCCGGACCCATCCAGCCGCGGCACGACGGGGGCTGGTGGCACAACTTCTGGGCCCACTGACCGAGCCTTCGCCGACGGAGCGGGCGGAGCGGGCGCAACGGAAGTGTAGGAGGCGTGATGAGTGCGCTGCGAAAGCCGCGGTGGGCCGCCGCTGCCGCCGGGGTCGCGGTCGTGCTTCTCGTACTCATTGGACAGTTGGTCGACGACCAGGCGATACCGCTGCGGTCGCTCCTGCTGACCGTGGGCATCGCGGTGGTGTTCGCGCCGCTGGGCGCGTTCGTGCTCGCCGGTGCGCCGGGGCACGCCGTGGGCCGGTTGATGCTCGCCGCCGGAGCGTTCGCGTCGGCGTCGCTGCTCGCGGCGAGCTGGGCCGGGTGGGTGCCGCTCGCCTGGTTCACCCAGTGGTCGGGTGTGCCGCCGCTGGGCCTCGTCGTGCTCTCGCTGCTGTACTTCCCGGACGGGCGGCTGCCCTCGCCGCGGTGGCGGGCCGTGGCGATCGCGATCGCGGGTGTCACGGCCGTCGCGGCGGTGGCACTCGCGGTGGCCGCGCTCGACCACCCGCGCGACCTCGTCACCACCCCGGACGTCCCGCTGGACGGCTTGGGCAAGGCGCTCGACGTGACCGCGAAGGTCGCCGTCCTGGCGCTGGGCGCCGGCCTCGCCGCCGTCGTGGCCTCGCTCGTACTGCGGTGGCGCCGCGCCACGGGCGAGACCCGCCAGCAGCTGGCGTGCCTCCTGCCGGCGGCGGCGCTCTTCCCGGTCGGGCTCGTGCTCGAGGCGTTCGGCCTGGCCGGGGCGTGGGCGCTGACCGCGGCGGTGGTGCCGCTCGCGATGGCCGTGGCGGTGCTGAGGTTCCGGCTGTACGACCTCGACCGGGTGATCAACCGCTCGGTCGTGTGGCTGCTGATGACGCTGCTGCTGATCGGCGGGTTCGTGGCGATCGTGGCGATCCTGCGCGACCTCGTGATGCGCGGGAGCACATCGAACGCCTCGCTCGTCGCGACCGGCATGATCGCCGTGACGTTCGAGCCGGTGCGCCGCCGGGTGCAGCGGTTCGTCGACCGCCTGCTGTACGGCGAGCGCGACGACCCGTACCAGGTGATCGTCAACCTCGCCGACCTGCACGGGAAGACCACCGACCCGGACGCGATGCTGCCGCTGCTCACCAGCGCGATCGCCGGCTCGCTCCGTGTGCCCTACGTGGCGGTGCGGGTGTCCACTCCGGACGGACCGCGGCTGGTGGCCGAGCACGGCCGCACCGGCACGCGGCTGGAGGAGTTCGACATGGTGGCGCGCGGCGAGACGCTCGGCCAGCTGCTTGTGGCGACCCGACGGGTGGGCGACCGGTTCACCCAGCAGGAGCGCCGCCTGCTGGGCGACGTGGCCCAGTACTTCGCGGCGGTGACCGAGGCGACCCGGCTCATCCGCGACCTGCAGGACTCCCGCGAGCGGCTCATCACCGCCCGCGAGGAAGAGCGCAAGCGGCTGCGCCGCGACCTGCACGACGGCGTGGGGCCCGCGCTGACCGGCATCGGCATGCAGGTGCGGGCGGCGCGAAAGGCGGCGGGCGAGCCGGAGCGGGTGCGCCGCATCCTCGAAGACATGACCTCCGACCTGCAGGTATGCCGCTCCGAGGTGCGCCAGCTGCTCGACCACCTGCACCGGCCGGCCGAGCTCGACCGCGGGCTGGAGGCCGCGCTGCGCGCCCAGTGCCAGCGCTTTCACAGCCCCTCGCTCACCGTCGACCTGCACGTCGCCACGCACCTCGACGGGCTGCCCGCGGCGATCGAGGTGGCCGCGTACCGCATCGTCAGCGAGGCGCTGACCAACGTGGCCAAGCACGCCCGGGCCGAGAGCTGCCGCATCACCATCGACGCCGACCGCACGCTGAGCATCGACGTGGTCGACGACGGCATCGGTATCGTGTCCGGCAACGGCACCATCGGCGTCGGCATGGAGTCCATGCGGGAGCGCGCGGCCGAGCTGGGCGGCGAGTGTGTGGTCCGGCCGGGTGACCAGCGGGGCACGGCCGTGCGCGTGCAGTTGCCGATCCCGTTAGGGCGGCACGCCCGAAAGCCTGGTGATTCGTCCCTTTGAGGGTACGCATTCCGGCTTTCCCGGCGTTAACATGCGGGCGGCCACTTGCCGCCCTTGACGCCGAGGTGAAGCGTGCTGCCACGTTGCCGGGTGCTGATCGTCGACGACCACCCTGTGGTGCGGCGCGGGCTCCGGGCGATGCTCGAAGACGAGGAGTGGGTGGCGAGCGTGGCCGAGGCGGCCACTGTGGACGAGGCCGTGCGCGCGGCGGTGAGCACCAAGGCCCAGGTCGTGGCCATGGACATCAACCTTCCTGACGGCGACGGCATCGAGGCGACCAGGCGCATCGTGAGCCTCTGCCCCGGCGTCCGGGTGCTCATCGTGACGCTCTACGACGACAAGGACCGGGTGGCCCGGGCGCTGAAGGCGGGCGCGCGCGGATACGTGCTCAAGGACACCGAGCCCGACACGATCGTCGACGCGCTCCGCACCGTGGCCGACGGCGGCGTCGTGCTCGGGCCGAAGGTGGGGCCCGAGGTGCTGACCACGCTGCAGGGCACCCCCGCCCAGCTGCCGCCCCCGTTCGACAAGCTGACCGCGCAGGAGCGGAAGATCCTCGCCGGTCTGGTGCGCGGCGCCACCAACGCCGAGATCGGCCGGGGCATGGGGCTCAACGAGAAGACGGTGCGTAACTACCTCACGGCCGTGTTCGAAAAGCTCGGCGTGGACAGCCGCGTGCAGGCCGCCCTCCGCGCCCGCGACGCCGGCATAGAGGGCTAGGGCCTGTTTGCAAGGCTGAGTCGGAAAAGTGGCTGCTGATACGGTGAGTTATTGGCGCCGTCCGGCCACGCGGTTTGGGACATGGGTACCTTCGATTCGGGACGCCATCAGGCCAATCATGATTCACATGACGTGGTCCCTTGCTGACCGCACCACGGCATCCCGCATCCCGGCCGCCTCGCCAGCGGTCCGGGACGAGCGGCGTTGGGTCAGCGTGCTCTTCGTGGATCTGGTCGGCTTCACCCGCTTGGCGGGCCGGCTCGACCCGGAGGATGTGTGCGCCCTCCAGCGTGAGTACTTCAGCCGCGTCACCCGAGCCGTCCACCGCTGTCGTGGTGTCGTGGAGAAGTATGTCGGCGACGCGGTGCTCGCCGTCTTCGGCGCGCCCGACTCCGACGAGCACGACGCCTACCGCGCGGTGCTCGCCGGCCTGCACGTGCAGCGCGAGCTCGCCGGCCTCGCCTCACCCGACGGCACGCCGGTGCGGGCGCGGGTCGGTGTGGCCACCGGCGAGGTGGTCGTCGACCTTTCCGCCGTGCACGACGGCGGACAGGCGCTGGTCTGCGGCGACGTCGTCAACACCGCGGCCCGGGTGCAGACCCACGCCGCGCCGGGCACCGTCGTCGTCACGGCCGCGACGCGCGGCGCCACAGGCCCGTGGATGCGCTACGCGCCGCTCCCCGCCATCACGCCGGCCGGCAAGCCCGCCCCGGTCGACGTGTGGCGTGCCCTTTCGCCAGCACCGCCGGGGGCGCCGAGCCTCGACGTGCCGCTCGTCGGCCGCGCCACCGAGCTGTCCACAGTGGCCGGTGCGGTCGCCGGGGCGCTCGCCGGGCGGGTTCCCGCGCTCGTCCGGGTGACCGGCCCCGCAGGGGTCGGAAAGTCCCGCCTGGCCCGCGAGGCGCTGGCCGCGACCGGCGCGTCGTGGTGGGTGGGATACGGCACGCCGTGCGGCGGTCGCTACTCACCGCTGGCCGACCTCGTCCGTCGCCAGGCCGGGGTGGGGGAAGCCAGCGGTCCGGCCGAGACGCGGCGCCGGATCTGGGCGTGGGCGGCCGACCTCGTGCCGCCCGCCGACCTACTGACCGTCCTAGATGGACTGTCCAAGCTGCTCGCCGGCGCGGGCGCTGGCTCGCCCGGTCGCGACCGGGCGGTGGAGAGCGCCCTCGTATCGGTCTTCCGCGGCGCGGCCGGCCACCGGCCGCTCGCGCTGCTCCTCGACGACCTGCACCTGTCCGACCCGGCGACGCGGGCGTTCGCGGCGGAGCTCCCGGCGCGGCTCGGCCCGCTGCCGCTGGCGGTCGTGGTGACCGACCGGGCCTCCACGGAAGGCGCGCCGGCCGTGGCGCTGGAGCCGCTCGGCGCGGCCGAGACCGGCCGGCTGCTGCGGCACCTGCTCGACCGGGCCGGCCTGCCACGCCACCTGGCCGGCCGCCTCGTCCCGCTGTGCGGCGGCATCCCCGGCTACGCCGCGGAGTACACCCGATCGGTCGCCGCCGACGGCTGGCCGGAGCGTGGTGAGCCGGCGCTGCCTCCGCGCGTGCGCGGCGTCGCCTCGGCCCGCCTCGGCCGGCTCGACGAGCGCGACCGCCGGGTCCTCGGCGCGGCCGCGATCCTAGGTGAAGCCATCTCGGCGGAGGCGCTGGCGGTGCTGCTCGGCGGCGAGCCGGCCGCGGCGCGGGAGGCGCTCGCGCGGCTCGGCGACCTGCTGGTGCGGCACGCTGGCGGGGAGTACACGTTCGCCGACCCGGCCGTGCGTCAGGTGGTCTACGCGCGCCTGCCGCGCGCCGTGCGGGCCGGCCACCACTGGCGAGTCGCGCTGCACCCCGGGCAGCCCGCCGCCCGGGCCCGGCACTGGTCGGCCGCCTCCGCGCTCGCCAAGGTGCTGCGCGTCAACACACGGCACTGCTGTGTGCCCGGCATCACCCGAGCCTCGGGCGGCCGGCCCGCGGCGCCCGCAGCGGGAGCGGAGCGCGCGGCTGGCCGTCCGAGCACAACGTCCCGGAGAGCGCCGCTACTCCGCCTCGAACGGGCCGACGTTGGCCTCCACCCAGTCGACGAGCGGGCGCAGGCGCCGCCAGTCGGCGCGCACGAGGTCGTAGGAGGCGCGCCCCTCGAGCTTCGGTCCCGCGGCGTGGCGGCGGCCGGCGGTCAGGGCCTCGTGGCGCATCAGCTCCAGGCGCGGGTGGTCGGGTGGGCAGCCGCGCGGACGCGTGCGCACCCGGTCGCCGCCCGGTGTGAAGCCCTGGCGGGTCAGCGTCCGGACGATCTTCTCCAGCTCGACACCTGTGTCGGGGGCGTCGACCGCGGCCCGGAAGCGGGCTGTCTGCTCCCGCGAGTGCGCGTAAAACCCGGCCGCCGTAAACAGGCCCTCGGCGTCGACGTGCAGGTAGTAGCCGACGCCGCTGGCCACCTCGAAGAACGCGCCCTGGTGGGTCTTGTAGGGCGACTTGTCCTTGGAGAAGCGCACGTCGCGGTGCGGGCGGAAGAGCTTGGGCTCGGCGCGCACGACCGAAGCCAGCTCGGCCGCGATCTCGTCCATCGGCCCGCGCACGCAGGTGTCGTACACGTCCTTGTGCGCGGTCCAGTAGGTCTTCGAGTTGTCGGCCTCGAGCCCTTCGTAGAACGTGAAGGCCTCGGCGGGAAAACCGGCGAACGCCACGGCGTTAGACCGCGTCGCCGATCTGCACCTTGGGCTTCGGCGTGCGCATCCGGCGGAAGGTGATCGAGCGCGTGATCGCGTAGAGGTAGAGCGAGCCCATCCGCTGGGTCGACTTCGGGAAGCGCTCGCGGACCAGGCGCTTGACCTTGCGGGCGATCAGCACCGAGTCGACCACGACGCCGAGCGCGAGGGCGGCCCAGAGCAGGTTGGAGACCAGGCGGATGGCCGGCGGCATCGCGGCCGACGAGCCGATCAGCACGACCAGCGCGCCGCCGAAGAACCACGTGCCCACCGTGCGCCGCGAGTCGACGACATTGCGCGCGAGCAGCCGCTCGGGCCCACGGTCGCGGGCGAGCAGGTAACGCTCGTCGCCAGCCCGCATGCCGGCCGCCGCCTCCGCACGCTCGGAGCGCTGCTTTTCGCGCATCTTCTTGTACGCCTCGCGGCGGTTGGCCGGGGCGGGCTCGGTGGCCCGGCGCCGGTTGGCGCTGGCGCGCTTGGGCGTCTCCACGCCGAGCTCTTTCTTGCTCGGCGTGTAGCCCTTCGGGCGGGCGGCCTCGGCCTCCTCGTCGGAGGAGGTCGAGGCGTCGTCGACCTCGTCTTCTACGAGGCCGGGCTTGCGGCGGAACAGTGACGGCACGCTCACGAGGGTACCGGGATCAGGAGCGCTCGGCGTGCGCGCCCAGGGCGGCCAGCTTCGCCTCGAAGTCCTCGTACCCCCGGTTGATCAGGTCGACGCCGTACACCCGGGAGGTGCCCTCGGCCGCCAGCGCCGCGATCAGGTGGCTGAACCCGGCCCGCAGGTCGGGGATGACCAGGTCGGCGGCGTGCAGCTTGCTCGGCCCGGCGATGACCGCGGAGTGCTTGAAGTCGCGCCGGCCGAAGCGGCACGGGGTGCCGCCGAGGCAGTCGCGGTAGACCTGGATCGTGGCGCCCATCGAGTTGAGCGCCTCGGTGTAGCCGAGCCGCTGCTCGTACACGGTCTCGTGCACGATCGACAGCCCGCGCGCCTGGGTGAGCGCCACGACCAGCGGCTGCTGCCAGTCGGTCATGAAGCCGGGGTGCACGTCGGTCTCCAGCGCCACGGCCCGGAGCTCGCCGCCCGGGTGCCAGAACCGGATCTTGCCCTCCTGGCCGGGGGAGCCCTCGCGCGGCGGGCGGGTGTCGGTCACCTCGTAGGCGCCGCCGACCGAGCGGAAGACGTTGAGGAACGTCATCATGTCGACCTGCTCGGCGCCGAGCACCTCGATGTCGCCGCCGGTGGCCAGCGCGGCCGCCGCCCAGCTCGCCGCCTCGATGCGGTCGGGGATGGGGCGGTGGGTGTAGCCGCCGAGGCGGGGCACGCCCTGGATCTCGATCACCCGGTCGGTGTGCACCTTGATGATCGCGCCCATCTTCTGCAGGACGCAGATGAGGTCGATGATCTCCGGCTCGACCGCCGCGTTGCGCAGCTCGGTCACGCCCTCGGCCATCACCGCGGTCAGCAGCACCTGCTCGGTGGCGCCGACGCTCGGGTAGGGCAGCTCCAGCTTGGTGCCGTGCAGCCCGCTCGGCGCGGTCAGGTGCATGCCGTCGGCTGCCTTGTCGACCACCGCGCCGAACTCGCGCAGCGCCTGGATGTGGAAGTCGATCGGCCGCGGCCCGATGTGGCAGCCGCCCAGGTCGGGAATGAACGCGTGCCCGAGGCGGTGCAGCAGCGGCCCGCAGAAGAGGATCGGGATGCGGCTGGAGCCGGCGTGCACGTTGATCTCGTCGGTGCTGGCGCTCTCGACGTTGGCCGGGTCGAGGATCAGCTCGCCGTCTTCGGCTCCGTCGGTGACCCGGACGCCGTGGATCTCCAGCAGGCCGCGCACGACCTCGACGTCGCGGATGCGCGGCACGTCGTAGAGCCGGCTCGGCGCGTCGCCCAGCAGTGCCGCCACCATCGCCTTGGAGACGAGGTTCTTGGCACCGCGGACCCGGATCCGCCCGTGCAGCGGAGTGCCGCCGTGCACGGTCAGGACGTCATTCACGGTCAACGCACAACCTCCACACCAGATGGCTCCGAACGCGGCACTGTGCCCCCGCTTGCCGCCCGAGGAGCATAGCGCTCCGTGACCTGTCGGGCGGGGTGCACACCGCATGAGGTGGCACGAAACGGGGAGACCGTAAACGTAGAGCTACACAGCGTTACGGCAGCGCGAGCATCTGGTCAAGCGCGACGCGCGCGTGGTGAGCCGTGTCGGCGTCGACGGTGATCTGGTTGACCAGGCGTCCGGCGGCCAGCTCCTCCATCGCCCACACGAGGTGAGGCAGGTCGATGCGGTTCATCGTGGAGCAGTAGCAGACGTTGCGGTCGAGAAACATGATCTGCTTGTCGGGGTGGGCGTTTGCCAGCCGCCGCACGAGGTTGAGCTCGGTGCCCACCGCCCACGCCGAACCGGCCGGCGCCGCGTCGATGGTCTTGATGATGTACTCGGTGGAGCCCACGTGGTCGGCGGCCGTGACCACCTCGTGGCGGCACTCCGGGTGCACCAGCACGTTGACGCCCGGCACCCGCTCGCGCACCTCGTCGACACAGTTGAGCGTGAAGCGCCCGTGCACCGAGCAGTGGCCCCGCCACAGGATCATCTTGGCGTCGCGCAGCTGCTCGGGGGTGAGGCCGCCGTTTGGCTTGTGCGGGTTGTAGAGGACGCAGTCGTCCAGGTCGAAGCCCATCTCCAGCACGGCGGTGTTGCGCCCGAGGTGCTGGTCGGGCAGGAAGAGCACCTTCTCACCACGCTCGAACGCCCAGGTCAGCGCCCGCTTGGCGTTGGACGAGGTGCACACTACGCCGTTGTTGCGCCCGACGAAGCCCTTGATGTCGGCCGACGAGTTCATGTACGTGACGGGGATCGTGGAGCCGGCGATGCCGAGGTCTTCCAGCAGCTCCCACGCGGTCTCCACCTGGGAGAGCGCGGCCATGTCGGCCATCGAGCAGCCCGCGCCGAGGTCGGGCAGCACGACCTTCTGCGCGTCGGAGGTGAGGATGTCGGCGCTCTCGGCCATGAAGTGCACGCCGCAGAAGACGATGAACTCCGCCTCGGGCCGGGCGGCCGCCTCGCGGGCCAGCTTGAACGAGTCGCCGGTCACGTCGGCGAACTGGATCACCTCGTCGCGCTGGTAGTGATGGCCGAGCACGAAGAGGCGGTCGCCGAGCGCGGCCTTTGCCCGCCGCGCCCGCTCGACGAGCGTGGGGTCACTCGGCGAGGGCAGCTCGCCGGGACACTCGACGCCCTTCTCGGCGGAGGGGTCGCTGCCCCGGCCGAGCAGCAGGAGGGCGGCACCGGTGCTCGACGGCTCGATCCACGTTGAAGTCACGCCCTCCATGATGCGCCCGAGCGCAGGCCGGACGCTGTGTCCTGCCACACTGCGGACTCATGCGCGTACTGATCTGCCCGGACAAGTTCGCCGGCACGCTCTCGGCGCCCGACGTGGCCGCCGCGGTGGCGGAGGGCTGGCACGAAGCGGCGCCGGGGGACGAGGTCGTCACGCGCCCGCTGTCGGACGGCGGGCCGGGCTTCGTCGAGGTACTGGCGGCGGCCCTGCCCGGCCGCGTGGTGCCGGTGGAGACCGTCGACCCGCTGGGCCGCCCGACAGCCGGGTCGGTGCTGGTGGTGGGCGACATCGCGTACGTGGAGAGCGCCCAGGCGTGCGGCCTCCACCTTGTCGACCCGGCCGAGCGCGACGTGCGCGCGGCGACCTCGTACGGCCTGGGGATCCTGCTCACGCACGCGGTGGAGAGCGGCGCGCGCACCGTCGTGGTCGGCCTGGGCGGCTCCGCGACGAACGACGGGGGCGCCGGCATGCTGGCCGCGCTGGCCGCCGCGCCGGTCGACGAGTCCGGGTACGCGCTGCCGTACGGCGGTGCGGCCCTCGTCGCGGTCGCCGGGCTGGGCGGGGAGCCACGGCTGCGCGACGTGACGCTCGTCGCCGCCACCGACGTGGACAACCCGCTGACCGGGCTGCACGGTGCGTCCAACGTGTACGGACCGCAGAAGGGCGCCACCCGCGAAGACATCATGCTGCTCGACTCCACCCTCGAGCGGTGGGCCGGCGTGCTGGAGAAGCTGCCCACCTGCCCGCCCGGCGTGGCTGGGCTGGCCGGCGCCGGCGCGGCGGGCGGCCTCGGCGCGGCGATCCTGGCGCTCGGCGGCCGCTGCGAGTCGGGTATCGACATGGTCAACCGGCTGATCGGGCTTGACGCCGCGTTCGACGCCGCCGACCTGGTCATCACCGGCGAGGGCTCGTTCGACTTCCAGTCGCTGCGCGGCAAGGTCGTGGCCGGTGTGGCCGGTGCCGCCGCCGAGCGGGGGGTGCCCTGCCTGGTGGTCGCCGGGCAGGTGAGCGCCGGTCGCCGGGAGGCCGCCGCCGCGGGCGTGACGGAGTCGTGGTCGCTGACCGAGCACTTCGGCAGCCAGGATGAGGCGATGGCCCGCCCCGCGGAGGGGCTCCGCGAGATCGCCAAGCGCCTGGCCGGCCAGTGGAGCCGCTGATGTGTGTGCATCTAATGCACACACATCTGATAAGATGCCGGGGTGTCCGAGGCACCCGGCATCGTCCTGGCGTGGCGCGCCCTAGCGCAGCGCTACCACGATGCGTCCTGCGCGCTGGAGCGTGAGCTCCAGGAGCGACACGGGCTGGGCATGAGCGAGTTCGAGGTGATCGACCGGCTGGCCGGGGCGGCGGAGAGCAAGCTCCGCATGCAGGAGCTCGGTGAGCAGGTCTATCTCAGCCAGAGTGCGCTCTCCCGGGCGGTCGCCCGCCTGGAGCGCGACGGCCTCGTCTGCCGGGCCCTGTGCGAGCAGGACCGCAGAGGGGTCTTCGTCACACTGACCGACGAGGGCCGGCGCCGCCAGCAGGACGCCCGCCCCACGCAGCGTGCCGTCCTCACTGAGATTTTGGGTGAATCTGACCTAGACTCGGATGACGCGCCATTGGGAATCGCCGGCCAGCGGGCTAGCGTTGCCAGTTGAGTACCAAACCATCCGCGGTAGAGAGCAACCATCCGCACCGGCACAGGGAGACTTCCAAGTGACCACTCCGACGCAGACCGAGTCGACCGAGGCCAAGGCCCCGACCACCGTTGTCCTCACCGACGTCGCGGCGCAGAAGGTCAAGGCCCTGATCGAGCAGGAGGGCCGTGACGACCTGCGGCTGCGGGTCGCTGTGCAGCCGGGCGGCTGTTCGGGCCTGCGCTACCAGCTCTTCTTCGACGAGCGCTCGCTCGACGGCGACGTGGTCACCGGCTTCGGCGGTGTCGAGGTCGTCGTCGACCGGATGAGCGCGCCCTACCTGTCCGGCGCGACCATCGACTTCGCCGACCGGATCGACGCGCAGGGCTTCACGATCGACAACCCCAACGCGCAGGGCTCTTGCGCGTGCGGCGACTCGTTCCACTGAGCCGGCCCGCACAGGTCGGCATTTTCGAAGAGGGGTCACCCATGGCGGGTGGCCCCGTTTCGTGTCCCAATGGTGGCCAGTACTTGACTGGGACACGACTGGTGCTCCAACGGTGTGGGTAGGCTGACGGCGCACCGGACACCCCCGTACCCGATCGCGAGGGCGCTATGAAGATCGCCGTTACCGGCTCGATCGCCACCGACCATCTGATGCACTTCCCTGGCCGGTTCGCCGACCAGCTCATCGCCGACCAGCTGCACAAGGTCTCGCTCTCGTTCCTTGTCGACGACCTGGTCGTGCGGCGCGGTGGCATCGCCGCCAACATCGCGTTCGGCATGGCCCAGCTCGGCCTGAGCCCCGTGCTCCTGGGCGCGGTGGGCGCCGACTTCGCCGACTACCGGTCCTGGCTGGAGCGGCACGGCGTCGACTGCGAGTCGGTGCACGTCAGTGAGGTGGCACACACCGCCCGCTTCGTCTGCACCACCGACAACGACCTGTGCCAGATCGCCTCGTTCTACGCCGGGGCGATGAGCGAGGCCCGCAACATCGAGCTCGCCCCGGTCGCCGAGCGGGTGGGCGGGCTCGACCTCGTGCTGGTCAGCCCCAACGACCCCGACGCGATGATCCGCCACTCGCAGGAGTGCCGCGAGCGCGGCTACCCGTTCGTCGCGGACATCTCCCAGCAGATGGCCCGGATGGACGGCGGCGACCTGAGCAAGCTCATCGACGGCGCGGCCTACCTGCTCACCAACGACTACGAGAAGTCGTTGCTGGAAAACAAGACCGGCCTCTCCGCCGAGCAGATGCTCGACCTCGTGGACATCCGGGTCACCACGCTCGGCAAGGACGGCGTCGAGATCACCGGCCGTGACATCGAGCGCATCCACGTGGCGGTCGTGCCCGACGTGCGCACCGAAGACCCCACCGGCGTCGGTGACGGCTTCCGCGCCGGCTTCTTCTCCGCCCGCTCCTGGGGCCTGGGCCTGGAGCGCTCCGCCCAGGTCGGCTCGCTCGTCGCCGCGCTCGTGCTGGAGACGGTCGGCCCGCAGGAGTACGAGATCCGCACCGACGCGTTCCTCAAGCGCCTCGGCGACGCGTACGGCGACGAGGCGGCCGACGAGGTCCGCCCCCACCTCGCCTGATCGCTTATTGGGCGCGGCGCACGTCGAAGGCGGGAGAGCCGTCGACGGTCGTCGCGCCCACGTATTCCTGGCCGCGCATCCGGCACCAGGCCGGGATGTCGTTGGCCGCCGCCGGGTCGTCGGCGAGCACCCGCACCACCTCGCCCACGTCGACCTCGGGCAGGCGCCGGGCCAGCGCGATCACCGGCAGCGGACACCGCTGCCCGAGGCAGTCCAGCACCCTCAAAGCCCAACCACCCCGGCCTCCGCGCGCAGGTCGGCCACCACGCCGGGCAGCTCGGCCAGGAAGCGGTCGACCTCGGCCTCGGTGGTCTGGCGGTGCAGCGAGACCCGCACGTTGCCGTGCGACAGCACGCCCATCGCCTCCAGCACGTGGCTGGGCCGCAGCGTGGACGACGTGCACGACGAGCCCGACGACACCGCGAAGCCGCGACGGTCGAGCGCGTGTAGCAGTGCCTCGCCGTCCACGTACAGGCAGGAGAACGTGACGAGGTGCGGCAGCCGGGCCACCGGGTCGCCCACCACCTCGACGTCCGGCACGCTCGCGGCCACCACGGCCCGGATGCGGTCGACCAGCGGGCCCAGCCGTGCCGCCTCGGCGGCCTCCTCGGCGGCCACGGCACGCAGGGCGGCCGCGGCGGCCACGATCGCCGGTAGGTCACGGCCGGTGTCCCGGCCACCGTCCTCCGGGTAGGGCGAGACCCAGCGCGTCCCCTTGCGCACCACCAGGAGCCCCACGCCGGCCGGGCCGCCCCACTTGCGCGCGCTCGCGGTCAGCAGGGACCACCCGTCGGGCACCGGCATCCGCCCGACCGACTGGGCGGCGTCCACACAGAGGGGTACACCGTGGGCGGCGCACGCCTCGGCGGCCTCGGCCACCGGCTGGATGGTGCCCACCTCGTGGCTGGCGCTGACGAGGGCCGCCAATGCCACACCCTCGCCGCTCACGGCCTCCCGCCACGCCGCGAGGTCGAGGTGACCGAGCCGGTCGACCGGCACGCTCACCCCGTCGTCACCCGCCGCGTGGAGGACCGCCGAATGCTCGATCGCCGAGTGCACGAGCGTGGGACCGACCCGGCGGCGCCCCCTCCGCGCGCCCTCGACCGCCAACCACACCGCCGCCGTGCCGCTCGGGGTGAAGGCGATCTCGTCGGGCCGTACCCGCAGAATCTCAGCGGTCGCGGATCGCGCCGCGTCGAGGAGCTGGCGTGCCCGGCGGGCCTGCGTATACAGCTTTCCGGGGTCGGCCCAGCCGTCGTCAAGGGCGGCGAGCAGCGCCTGGCGCGCGACCGGGTGGAGCGGCGCGCCCGCCGCCGCGTCGAAGAACGCCTGCATGAGAGCGACGCTACCCACCCCCACGGCGTGTAGTAGATGCATGGTCGAGTAATGTGCCGGGTGCTCGCTACGGCACTGCTAGGGAGGCAGGACCAGGTGATCGCAAGGGGTGCGCGCGGCCGGGTTGGCCGGCTCGCCGGGCTCGGCGCCGGCGCTCTGGCACTGGTGACCCTGCTGGGGGGCTGTGACGTCGGGTCGGCGTTCAGCGGCTTCGGCTGGCCGGAAAACGGCATCACGCCGCAGGCCAACCGCATGTACGACCTGTGGATCGGCTCGGTCATCGCGGCCCTCGCGGTCGGCGTGCTGGTGTGGGGCCTGATCTTCTGGTGCGTGGTGCGCTACCGCAAGCGCGGCTCCGAGCTGCCGGTGCAGACCCGCTACAACATGCCGATGGAGTTCCTCTACACGATCGCCCCGATCCTGGTCGTGTGCGTGCTCTTCTACTACACGGCGGTCGTGCAGACAGACGTCGACAAGACGTCCAAAAACCCTGACGTGACCGTCGAGGTCGTCGCGTTCAAGTGGAACTGGCAGTTCAACTACCGCGACGGCATCGGCGAAGACGCCAACACCGTCGCCTCCACGCTCGGTTCCAGCGACGTGATCCCGGTGCTGGTGCTTCCCACCGGCAAGCGGATCCGCTTCGAGGAGACGAGCAAGGACGTCATCCACTCGTTCTGGGTGCCCGAGCTGCTCTTCAAGCGCGACGTCTTCCCCGGCAACACGCGCAACGTCTTCGAGGTCGCGAGCATCGACCAGGAGGGCGCGTACGTGGGGCGGTGCGCCGAGCTGTGCGGCACCTACCACTCGATGATGAACTTCGAGCTGCGCGTGGTGTCGCCCGACGAGTACGAGCGGTTCCTGCAGGCCAAGCGCGATGGCGCCACGACGCAGGAGGCGCTCCAGTCGATCGGCGAGGCGCCGCTGGCGACGACCACCGAGCCGTTCGACACCAAGCGCACCGTCTCCAACTTCAACCCGTCCGGCGGAGAGTGAGGACAGCGCGATGAAGACCGAGTACAAGATCTTCGGCGTCGTGTCGGTGTTCCTCTACGTCGCCTGCGCCGTCTACGCCTGGTGGACCTGGTACGACATCGGCCTCGACTGGGTGGGCACGGTCGCGCTCCTGCTCTCCGCGCTGCTGACGACGATGTGTGGCGGCTTCTTCTGGTTCGTCTCCCGCCGCATCGACCTCCGCCCCGAAGACCGGTCGGACGCCGAGATCGCCGAGGGCGCCGGCGAGATCGGGTTCTTCAGCCCGGGCAGCTACTGGCCCTTCGGCCTGGCCCTCGCCGCGACGGTGGCCGGCCTCGGCCTGGTCTTCTGGATGGTGTGGCTGCTCGCGGCCGGCATGATCGCGGTCACCGCCGCCACCTGCGGCCTGCTCTTCGAGTACTACACCGGCACCCGCCGCACCGCCGAGCACTAACGGTCCGCGCCCCTTGCTCGATCTCCAGCGAGGGGTCGGTCCGTTTCTGAGGAGAAGATTTCCCGGGTCCGCGTCAGAGGCGGGCCGTCGCTCCCGCCGGAGATCGCGGCGGCCGGCGGCTCGCCAGGGCGAGCCGAAATCCCCGGCCGCCGCTGCCATCTCCGCGCGCCAAGCCCACCACAGGCGCTTGCGAGCAGACGCGCAAGGGGGCGTGACCAGCGGCGGACGGGTGAGGCCGCGGGAGCAGCGGTATGGACGACGACGGGCATCGCGGTAGCTCAAATTGTCTGTGAGCCGTCCCTCAGGGCGGTCGCCAGGCGCTCGGTGGCCACGCAGGAGACGAGGCAGCGTTCTTTGGCATTGCCCATCAGCTGTGCGGTCCAGGTGGTGAAGCCGCCGTCGCCGATCTCGCCTCCGCCCGCGGCTATGCGGATGGCCGCGTCGACGTAGTAGCCGCGGCCGTGCTCGCGGTCCGGCTGCTCCGTGATCGCGACGGCGGGTGTCACGGTGTCGGTGATCCGCTCGCGGAGCACGGGGCTGTCGAAGACGGTGTACATCAGCCGCGGCGCCGTCTCCGCGGGCAGGACGCTCCGCCAGTAGGTCAGGTGGCGGACCAGCAGCCGCGCCTGGGTGGCGCCGGAGCCGGTGTCGCGGGCGCTGGAGACGAGCGTGAAGAGCCTGAAGTGCGACCCGAACCCCTCGGGGAAGCGCTGCGCCCGCAGCATGCGGTGACAGGCGGCCAGGTGCACCTCGCCGTCGGCGGGCTGGCGCAGCCTCCGGTCGGCGGCCTCGATGGCGAGCGCGTTGGTGGAGTCGCTGACCACCTCGGCGCCCCGCACGGTGGAGACGATCCGGTCCTGGCTCTGCGGCGTGACCGCCGAACACGTGCCCAGCGGGGCGACCGGCGACAGCTCCACGCCCGCGAAGTCGGCGGGCAGCAGCCGCCACATCCGGGCCTCCAGCGCGGCCAGCGCGCGCGGGTCGCTGGGGGCGGGGCGGACGAAGCGGTCTTCGCGCCAGCGGCGCAGCAGGTCGGCCGGGCGCACCCGGGTGGCGCGCATCCGGGCCACCGAGAGCAGCAGCGTCTGCAGGTCGGATGCGGGCAGCGCGGCCAGCGAATCGCGGGTGCCCTCGGGGAGCCGGCCCCAGACTCGGCGCTCAGCGTCGTTCACATGGGCCACGGTGGCTCACCGGCGCGCGGCGGTCCACCGATATAGGGTCAGGCCGCGCGGCGCTGCTGTGGAGCGACCGCGGTGCCCCGGCCGCGCAGCCAGACTCGCAGCGTGAACGGTGCGACCACCACGGCGGTGCCGCAGCCGGTGCAGACCAGCTCGGGAAACTCGTCGGCGGTCTCGTCTTCGGCTGGCAGCGCCTCGAACGGCATCTCGGCCTGACAGATGGCACAGTGCATCTCGCGCACGGGTCTCTCCTCTGCTAAGGGAAGGAACTACCCGGTTGTAGTTCTTCAACGTGCCACGGTGAGCAACCGAGGTGGGGGAGGCTGCCCGGCGTGTCGCCCATTTGTTCGAACAGTGAAACGGAAGAGGCGCGGCCCGCTGATGCGGACCGCGCCTCCAACTGGCAGCGGGTTACTTGGTGATCTCCTCGCGCTCCGCCGTGGGCGAAGCCGTGACCGGCGGGTGGCCGGGGGAGACCGGCGCCTCGGCGGGCTTTTCGATCGGGAAGAAGAAGCCGCGGATGGCCGGGCCGAGCGCGCCGAGCCGGTTCATCTTCTTCGGTACGACCCAGCCCGCGTACTCCAGGCTGCCGTGTCCGTGCTCGTCGACCGGCGCGAGCGGCTGGTGCACCTCGATGAAGCGCCCGTCCGGCAGCCGCCGGATGATGCCCGTCTCCACACCGTGTGCCAACACCTCGCGGTCGTGCTGCTGCAGGCCGAGGCAGATGCGGTAGGTGATGTAGTAGGCGAGCGGCGGTGCCAGCAGCAGGCCGATCCGGCCGGCCCAGGTCATCGCGTTGAGGCTGATGTGAAACTTGTCGGCGATCACGTCATTGCCGCCGGACAGCGTCAGGACCAGCCAGAACGCGATCGCCATCGCGCCGAGCGCGGTGCGGGCGGGCACGTCGCGCGGGCGCTGGAGCAGGTTGTGCGCGCGGTGGTCCTTGGTCAGCCTGGCCTCGATGAACGGATAGGCCAGCGGCAGCATCGTCAAGATGCCAGGCAGCACCACCGTCGGCCAGAAGATCGGCGGGATCGTATAGCCGTCGCCCCAGCCCCAGAGGTCGAAACGTATCTCCCAGGCCGGGAAGAGCCGCGTCGAGCCGTCGAGGAACATCACGTACCAGTCGGGCTGGCTGGCCGCCGAGACCGTGTACGCCTCGTACGGCCCGAAGAGCCAGATCGGGTTGATCTGGAAGAGACCGCCCATCAGCGCGATGACGCCGAAGACGATCATGAAGAAGCCGCCCTGCTTGATCGTGTACCGCGGGACGAAGCGCTCGCCGACCACGTTGTGCTCGGTGCGCCCGGGCCCGGGCCACTGGGTGTGCTTCTGCTTGAAGACGAGGCCCAGGTGGACGGTGATCAGGGCGAGCAGGATGCCCGGGATGAGCAGCACGTGCGTGATGTAGAAGCGGCCCATGATGACGTGGCCGGGGAACTCGCCGTCGAAGATCGAGGTGGTCACCCACGAGCCGATCACCGGGATCGACAGCATGATCGCCGAGGCGATCCGCAGGCCGGTGCCGGAGAGCGCGTCGTCCGGCAGCGAGTAGCCGGTGAAGCCGGCCAGGAAGCCGATCCAGAAGAGCAGCGAGCCGATGATCCAGTTCGTCTCACGCGGCTTGCGGAACGCGCCGGTGAAGAAGATCCGGAACATGTGCACCACGATCGCCGACATGAACGTCAGCGCCGCCCAGTGGTGCATCTGCCGCATGATCAGGCCGCCGCGCACGTCGAACGAGAGGTCGAGGCTCGACGCGTACGCCTCGGACATGTGCACGCCACGCAGCGGCGCGTAGCTGCCGTCGTACGTCGTCGTGCCAAGTGACGGGTTGTAGAAGAACGTCAGGAACGTGCCGGTCAACAGCAGGACGATGAACGAGAAGAGCGCGATCTCGCCCAGCAGGAACGACCAGTGGTCCGGGAAGACCTTGTTGAGGATGTTGCGCAGCGGTGTGGCCGCCTGGAACCGATCGTCCAGCCCACCGGCAACCTTGGCGGGCACCGCGCTGACGTCTACCTTCCGGCGCTTCATGGCCGCTCCCAAAATGCTGGCCCAACAGCCACCTTGTAGTCGGACGTTGCCACGAAGAACCCTTCCTCGTCTACCGTGATGGGCAGTTGAGGCAGACTCCGCGTGGCCGGACCGAAGATCGGTCGGGCGTTGTCGGTGATCAGGAACTGCGACTGGTGACACGGGCAGAGCAGGCGGTTGGTCTGCTGCTCGTACAGGCTGGCCGGGCAGCCGGCGTGGGTGCAGATCTTCGAGTACGCCACGAAGTTTTGCCACTGGGAGCCCTTGTTGACCGGCTTGGCGCTGCCCTCGGCCTCCTGCCCGTCCTCCTCCCGCAGGTGGATCAGCAGGGTGGGGGAGTCGGCGTGCTCGTTGGTCGCGCCGTCGGGGATACCCGGGAAGACCGTCATCTGGCCGCCCACGCTCACGTCTTCGGGCCGGATCGGCGTGCCGTCTTCGCGGGTGAGGCGCACCAGGCGGCCGCCGTTGCCAGCCGGGTCCCAGCCGGTGCGGAAGAGGATGCGGTCCTTGGTCGGGCTCTTGATCAGGCCACCGACGAGCGGGGCGGCGGCGACCAGGCCGACCGGGGCTAGGCCGAGCAGCGCGGCGAGGCCGAGCGTCTTGCGCCGCTTGATGCCCAGCTCGTCGACCATGTATGCCATCGTCTCGCCGGTCAGCTTGCGCTGCACCCGCTCGGACGGGCCGTCGTGCCGGTCCTGGATCGCGATCTCCCGCGGCATCAGCTTCTTGCCCCAGGTAAGGATGCCGAAGCCGATGCCGAGCAGGGCCACGCCGAGGCTGAGGCCGAGCAGCGGGGTGTAGAGCTTGCTGTTGTTGGCGCCCAGCTCGTACTCCCACGGCCACCAGATGTAGATGACCATGAAGGCGGTGGCCGCGATGCCGGTGATCAGGAAGAACGACATGACCGTGCGGACCATGCGGCGCTCGGCCTTGGTGCCCCTGACCGGAAACGGGTCTTCGTAGTGGACGATCTCGACGCCGTCACGCCGCGCGCCCTCGCGGACGATCTCGAACCGCGACAGCCGCGGGTCGTCGATGTCGACCTCTTCCGGCTCGATGTCGTGGGCGTGTGTATCCGTGGTCATGACTTCCCCGCAATCCAGAGAGCCGCGAACACCAATGCGACGATGCCGACCAGGAAGATCGCGAGACCCTCGGTCACCGGACCGAAGCGTCCCAGACCCCAACCGCCGGGGTCCTTGTCCTGCTTCAGCGACTCCTGGACGTACGCGATGACCTCTTTCTTCTGCTCCGGCGTGAGCTGGTTGTCACCGAAGACCGGCATGTTTTGCGGGCCGGTCAGCATGGCGGCGTAGAGCTGCCGGTCGGTCGCCTCGCTGAGCGGCGGCGCGTACTTGCCGGAGGAGAGGGCACCGCCGCCACCGCTGAAAGCGTGGCACGCGGAGCAGTTGATCCGGAAGAGGTTGCCGCCGCGGGCGATGGCCTCGTCGTCGCCCGCCGGCGCGCGCAGGTCACCGTCGGGGACCTGCGGGCCGCCACCCAGCTCCTGGATGTACTGCGCGAGCTGGCGCGTCTGGTCGTCGTCGAACATCGACGGCTTGCGCGGCGCCTGCGCCTCCTGGCGGGCCAGCGGCATGCGGCCCGTGCTGACCTGGAACTCGACCGCCGCCGCGCCCACGCCGATCAGGCTCGGACCCCGGTTTGGCACGCCCTGCGCGTTGCGACCGTGGCAGCTGATGCAGCTCTGGTCGAACAGCGCCTTGCCCTCCTCGGCCGCCGTCGACAGCTGCGGCGTGTCCTCGGCGGACAGGCCGGGGGCGAAGACGGTGTACACGCCGCCGGCGAGCGTCAGCGCGATCGTGAGGCGCACCACGGTGCCCAGACGCCGCCGCAACCGGCCGCGCGGTTGTGACCGCCTGCGGCGCAGCCGCGCCATCAGGCCGCCGGGGGTGTCAGAAGTCATGCCAGATGTCCTTCATAACTATGGGACGAACCGAGCGGGCGGAACGTGACAGCCTGATCACTGAAGCAGGTAGATCATCGAGAACAGCGCGATCCAGACGACGTCGACGAAGTGCCAGTAGTACGACACGACGATCGCCGAGGTCGCCTGCGCCGGCGTGAACCGGCCCATGGTCGTGCGGGCCATGAAGATGAGGAACGCCACCAGGCCACCGCTCACGTGCAGGCCGTGGAAGCCGGTGGTCAGGTAGAACATCGACCCGTACCCGTCGCCGTTGATCTTCACGCCCTCGTCCACCAGGTGGCGGTACTCGTTGGCCTGGCCGAGCACGAAGATGAGCCCCATCACGAACGTGAGGGTGAACCAGCGGCGCAGCGAGTGCACGTCGCCCTTCTCCGCCGCGAACACGCCCATCTGGCAGGTCACCGACGACGCGACGAGGATCAGCGTGAAGGTCGTCGCGTACGGCAGGTTGAGGGCCTCGGTGTGGGTCTCCCACTGCTCGGGGGCGGCCGCGCGGATCGAGAAGTACATCGCGAAGAGCGCCGCGAAGAACATGAGCTCGCTGGAGAGCCACACGATCGTCCCGACGCTGACCATGTTGGGCCGCGTCAGCGAGTGGATCCGGCTGGTGTCAATTGCTGAGGCCGCAGTCACGCGGTCATTATCGCCACCTCGTAGTACGACGTTGCGTCGGGGTCACCTACGACGGTGTGTCGTGGCCCGGGTGCCGCCGCCAACCCGGCGTGGCTTAGCCTCGAAACGTGGCTCCGTTCACGGTTTCGTCCATCTTCACCGAGGCCAGCTTCAACGGCTGGATCGCGGTGATGCTGGTGGTGGCGGCCGGCCTCTACCTGTACGGCGTGCATCGCTTGCATGCCCGGGGAGACAAGTGGCCGCTCTCCCGCACGCTGCTCTTCGTCGGCGCGGGCCTCGGCTCGATCGCCGCCGTGACGGTGAGTGGCCTGGCGGCGTACGACACGACGCTGCTCTCGGTGCACATGGTGCAGCACATGATGCTCTCCATGGTGGCGCCGATCTTCCTGGCCCTCGGCGCACCGATCACGCTCGCGCTGCGGGTGCTGCGCGGCACGCCCCGCCGGCGGCTGCTGGCGGTGGTGCACAGCCGGGTCGCCCGCGTGCTGTCCTTTCCGCTCGTCGCGTACGCGATCTTCGTGGCCAACCCGTTCGTGCTGTACTTCTCCGGCCTGTACCGGCTGACGCTGGAGAACTCGATCGCGCACGAGGCGGCACACGCGCACTTCATCCTCACCGGGTGCCTGTTCTTCTGGCCGCTGGTGGGGCTCGACCCGCTGCCCGGCCGGTGGCCGTACCCCGGGCGGGCGCTGCTCATGGTGCTGTCGGTGCCGTTCCACACCGTGCTGGGGCTGACCATCATGCAGAGCACCACGCTGCTGGGCGGCGACTGGTACCCGTCGCTCGGCCTCTCCTGGGTCGACCCGTGGAGCGACCAGAAGGTGGCCGGCGGCATCCTGTGGGCCGGCGGCGAGTTCGTCTCGATCACGATGATCGGTGTGCTGGTCATGCAGTGGGTCAAGCAGTCCGAGCGGGAGGCCCGGCGCATCGACCGTGAGCTGGATCGCCAGGAGGCCGCGGCGGCGGCCACCAGGACCCAGGCGCCGCAGTGACGGCGGGTACGATCAGCCCGCAGCTAAGAGGTGGGAGCGCGATGACCGACCGTACGTACACCGTCCTGCTCTACAGCGACGACCCTCAGGTGCGCGACCGCATGCGGCTCGCGATCGGGCCGCGGCCGGCGGCCGACCTGACGGTGGAGTTCGTCGAGGCCAGTGACTACGCGGAGTGCGTGCGCCTGGTCGACGACTACGAGATCGACCTGATGGTGCTCGACGGCGAGGCGACCCCCGGCGGCGGCATCGGCATCGCGCGCCAGATCAAAGACGACCGCACCGACGCGCCGCCGACCTGCGTCGTGATCGCCCGGGCAGCCGACCGCTGGCTCGCGGCGTACGCGCAGGTGGACGCGACCCTGCTGCACCCCCTGGACCCGGTGACCACCGGGCAGACCGTCGCCGGGCTGCTGCGTTCGCACGCCGCGGCCTGACGTTCGCCGCACCTCGCCTGGAGGCGGGCGAGGTTCACCCGACCTGGAGGCACCGTGGGTGAGCGGACCTGGCCAAACCTGATCGCCGCGCTGCTGCGCGCCGAGGAGCTGTCCACCGCGGACACCGCCTGGGCGATGGGCGAGATCATGAGTGGTTCGGCGACGCCGGCGCAGATCGCCGGCTTCGCCATGGCGCTGCGCGCCAAGGGCGAGACACCGGCCGAGCTGGGTGGCCTTGTCGAGACGATGCTTGCCAACGCCGCGCTGGTCCAGCTCCCCGACGAGGTGCGCGCCGGCGCCGTCGACGTGGTCGGCACGGGCGGCGACCGCGCCCACACGGTGAACATCTCGACGATGACCGCGATGGTGGTCGCCGGGGCGGGCGTGCGCGTGGTCAAGCACGGCAACCGCGCCGCGTCCTCCAAGTGCGGCGCGGCCGACCTGCTGGAGTTTCTGGGCATCCCGCTCGACCTGGGCCCGGAGCAGGTGGCGCACTGCCTCGACGAGGCCGGCATCGGCTTCTGCTTCGCCGCCCGCTACCACCCCGGCATGCGCCACACCGCGGTCCCGCGGCGCGAGCTCGGCGTGCCCACGGTGTTCAACTTCCTCGGCCCGCTCACCAACCCGGCCCGCCCCCGCGCCGGCGCCGTCGGCTGCTTCGACACCCGCATGGCACCGGTGATGGCCGAGGTCTTCGCGCGGCGGGGCGACTCGGTGCTGGTCATGCGCGGCGAAGACGGCCTCGACGAGTTCAGCACGGCGGCGCCGACCCGCGTATGGGCGGTGCGCGAGGGCACCGTCACCGAGCTGCTGCTCGACGCCGCCGACCTGGGCATCGCCCGGTCCGCACCCGGCGACCTGCGCGGCGGCGACGCGGCCTTCAACGCCGACGTCACCCGCCGCCTCCTGGCCGGCGAGCACGGCCCGGTCCGCGACGCGGTGCTGGTCAACGCGGCCGCGGCCCTGACCGCACAGGCCGGCGTGCCCGGCGACCCGCTGGAGGCCATGCGCGACGCCCTGTCTCGCGCGGCCGCGAGCATCGACACCGGCTCCGCCGCCAAGACCCTCGACCGCTGGATCGAGGTGGCCCAGTCCGCCGCCCTCTAGAGATCTTTCGGAGTCGGGGTGACCGACGTCTTCGTGGCGTCGAAACCCTTTCCAAACAAGGAGATTTGGGCTACCGCGCTGTCCGTCGTGGTCCCGACAGCTGCTCCTGCGGCCGCACCCTGCGAGTCTGGGCAATCCCACCCCAGGCCCGGCTACGCCGGCCCCGAAAAGGCCCGCCTGCACCTGGGCACGCGGGAATCCATTGGCGCGTGGCCAGCCACGGACAGCGGCGGCTTGGACCATGACGGACGTCGCGGGTGTCGCCGCACCGCCGGTAACGTACCGTGACCAGATGTGGGCCGCAGGTGTGAATCTAGAACGGTTAGGGTCGATATAGCGCCCTAACCGTTCTAGATCGCGAACATGGTGCCGGCGTGGTGGCTACTGCCCGCGATCGGGGGCCGCCTGGCTCGCGTCGGCGCCGGCTTGGCGGACCGGGACATTGTGGACAAACGCTGACCTCAACCCCGAAAGGTCTCTAGAGATCTTTTGGGTTTGGGTTACGCGTGTCGTGACGGTTTCGCGCTGAATTTTCCCGCGTCCGCGTCAGTTGTAGGCCGTATGCTCCCGCGGGCACCGCTCCGGTCGGCGTTTCGGCGTCGCTGGCGCTCGCCGAAACACCGACGCTCCGCTGCCGGGTCCGCGGTCCAAGGTCTTCAGGTGGAGACCTTCGCGGGCCGGCTGCGGCTGGTCTGTCCGGGGACGACGGGGTGACCACTCCAGGGAAGCAGAGCAAACGCATCCCGCACGCACCTACCTCAGCCGGGGGCCGTAGGGCCCGGCGCAGCCGCCGGGGGTGAGCACGACCAGCGGCGGACGGGTGAGACCGCGGGAGCAGCGGTCTGGACCACGGCGGACATCGCGGTAGCCCACCGCACCGCGCATGACGGCGTGGACGCATTGGTGCGAGCAGCTCGACAGCTCCCCCGATGGACCAGTCGCAGCGGCGGCGAAACGCGCTGTCGCCGAAGGCGGCAGGCACGTGATCAGCTCAGGGTGGTGGACCACTCGACCACCCGGGCGGCGATGCCGTCGGCGTCGCGTACCCAGGTGAAGTGGTCGGCGCCGGGGATGGTGTGCCGCTCGCGCACCAGCGGGGCCGACTCGAGCTTGGCGCACAGGTGGTCGAGGGTCTCGTGCGGCGTGTACTGGTCGTGGTCGAGGCTGATCGCCAGCACCGGCGTACGCACGCCGCGCAGCGCCGCCTCCGCGTCTACGCCGTCGAGGTGCGGGAAGCGGCCGGTGCGGGCGGTGTATGCCCAGTCGCGCATCACGCCGCGCGCCTGCCGGCCGCCGAAGCCCCAGCCGGGCCAGACCCTCACGACCGTGCTGGCGGCCCCGATCGACTGGGTCATCGCCAGCACGCCGAGGCGCCTGCGGGGGTACGAGCGCCAGTAGGGGAGCCCCACCGCCACCAGCACCACACCGTCTACAGTGGAGTCGCCGGGGCGGAGGGCCTCGTGCAGCAGCGCGGCCTGCCCGCCCAGCGAGTGGCCGAGCACGAGGTGGCGGCGCCCGTCGAGCCTCGGCTTCATCGCCTCCTGCACCGCGCCGATGTCCGCGGCGAGCTCGGCGTACCCGTACCGCGAGGAACGGCTCGGCGTCGGGGTGCTGGCGCCCGTGCCGCGCAGGTCGACCACGACGGCGGCCAGGCCGGCCTGCCGCAGCGACGCGGCCAGCGGCCGGTAGTAGCGGGCGCGCACGCCCATCGCCGGCCAGACGACCACCACCGGCGCGTCCGCCACGCCCTCGGGCTCGGGGTAGACCTGGAGCCCGAGGCGGTCGGTGCCCCGGTCGAGGTGCTCCTGGACGAACTCCTCAGTCGGCATCGTCGAGGCCGATCGCGAACGCGCCCTCCAGGTCGTGCTGGGAGTACGCGCGGAACGCGATGTGGGTCTCGGTGTCGATCACGCCGGGCGTCTTGTTGATGGACCCGGCGATCACCTGGGCGATCTGCTCGTACTCCCGCACGCGCACGATCGCGATGAGGTCGACGTGCCCGGCCACCGAGTAGACCTCGCTGACGTTGGGCAGGGCGGCCAGCGTCTCGGCCACCTCGGGGATCGAGTCGGTGGCGCAGTCGATCAGGACGATCGCGGTGATCACCCGCCCACCCTATCCGGCCGCGCCGCGAGCTCGGGCGCGGCCGGAGGTCAGAGTGGCAGCAGCGTGTAGAGGCCGTAGAGGACGGCTACGCCGCAGAGGGCGAAGCAGGAGTACGCGGGCACGGGACGGTGGGGAGCGCCGCTCAGCAGCCGCACACCGGCCGCGAAGAGGGCGACCACGCCCGCCCCGGCGAGAAGGCCGACGACGAGGACCTGCCCGAGTTCGGACCAGGGGATATGCATCGGGGTCTCCTCTCTCAGCCGGCGACCGGCGCCACGGGGGCGGCCGGCTCGCGGTCGTTGACGTTGTGCGCGCCCACCGCGTCGCGGCGGGAGGCGAGGTAGATGCCGAACGCGAGGACGATGCCCACGAGCGCGACGGCGACGACACCGACCGTGCCCAGGTCAGCCACCCGACCGGCCACGGCACCGGCCGCACCCGCCGCCGGCAGCGTCACCAGCCAGGCCACGGCCATCCGCCCGGCCACGCCCCACCGCACCTCGGCGAGCCGCTTGCCCAGGCCCGAGCCGATCACCGCGCCGGAGGCGACGTGGGTGGTGGACAGCGGGTACCCCAGGTGCGACGAGGTGAGGATGACGGCCGCGGCACTCGTCTCGGCCGCGAAGCCCTGCTGCGGTGCGATGTCCGTGATCCGGTGCCCGACCGTGCGGATGATCCGCCACCCGCCGATGTACGTGCCCGCGGCGATCGCGAGCCCGGCCGTGAGGATGACCCACAGCGGCGGGTCGGCGTCGGACGGCAGCGACCCGGCCGTGATCAGCGTGAGCGTGATCAGGCCCATCGTCTTCTGCGCGTCGTTGGTGCCGTGGGCGAGCGAGACGAGCGACGCGGACATGATCTGCCCGTGCCGGAAGCCGGAACGCACTCCGCGTTCCGAGGCCCGCCGCGTGATCCGGTAGACCAGGTACGTGCCGACGGTGGCTACGAGAGCCGCGATCAGCGGGGAGGCGACGGCCGGCACCAGCACCTTCTCGACGATCTTGCCGAACTGCACCGCGCTCCCGCCGGCCGCGATCCAGGTGGCGCCGATCAGACCGCCGATCAACGCGTGCGACGAGCTCGAGGGGAGGCCGAAGAGCCAGGTGACGAGGTTCCAGAGGATGGCGCCGACGAGGCCGCCGAAGATGACCGCGGGAGAGATCGCGGTCTCGTCGACGATGCCGCCGGAGATGGTGCGCGCGACCTCCACCGAGAGGAACGCGCCGACGAGGTTGAGCACGGCGGAGAGGGCCACCGCCACCCGCGGCCGGAGCGCGCCGGTCGCGATGGAGGTGGCCATCGCGTTCGCCGTGTCGTGGAAGCCATTCGTGAAGTCGAAGGCGAGGGCGGTGATGATCACCACCACGACGATGAAGTCCATGAATCCGTCATGACCACCGCGAAGAACCGTGGCGGACGGTTAGGTAACGATTGGGTGAACCTCCACGCGAACCGTGAGGTCTGCGCCCATCCGGATCGCGTCGACGAGGTGCTCGCCGGGCTCGACCTGCCCGCCCGGCCAGACGACGGACCTCGTCAGGCGGCCTTCGACGACCGCGCCGGCACCGACCACCGCGCGCTCGACCGGGCCGGTCACGCGCGCGTCCGGCGCGATCAGGCTGCCGCTCCCGGCGGCGTGGAGGTTGGCCGCCAGGTAATCGCGGGGTGTGCCGGTGTCGAGGTAGGTGCCGGCGAACGGCACCACCTCCATCGCGCCCTCGGCCTCGGCCGGCCGCCAGACGGTGCGCACCAGCTCGGCGGGCTCCGGCGTGAGGTCGCGGACGTAGCGCCAGGGCAGCAGCGAGAAGCCGGCGAAGCGGTGGCCGGAGAAGCCGTACGGCTCGTCGGGTGCGGGCTGGCCGAAGAGGCGCACGCTCTCGCCATCCCAGCCGTCGAGCAGCGCCGCCGGATCGGCTCCCGGACCGGCGAGGTAGGCGTCGGCGTTGCCCACCAGCACGCCCCGGCCGTCGATCCAGGTCCGGAGATTTCCAACCCCGCCGCTGGTACCAAGTGGGTGGTCTTCGGGTGAGATGTGCGTCCGCCCTCCGACGTGGGTGACCACCTGGTCACGGAGGTAGCTGGCGTTGACCGCGACGGTCGCCGGGCCGGCGAGGCCGAGCCGGGCGACGCGGGCGAGCGCGTGGTCGACAAGGGGCAGGTTGCCCACCGGGCAGAGGGCCTTGGGCACGAGTGCGGTGAGCGGGCGCAGCCGGCGGCCCTCACCGGCGGCGAGGATCACCGCGCAGATGTCGCTCACCGGTGGAGCGTGGCCCACGGGCCGGGCTGGTCGGCGAGCGGGCCGATGCCGTAGTACGCGAGCAGCTTCGCTGTCGCCCGGGTGAGCTTGGGCAGGTCGTCGAGGCGGTGCCAGGCGGCCTCGTAGACCTCGGCGCCGTCGACGGTGAGCGTGGTGGTGGACGCCGGCACGGACGCCTCGAAGACGACGTCGACCCAGCCCCGGGCGTGTACGACCGCGTTGGGCACGGCCGGGCGGAGGTCGTCCGGGCTCAGCCGGATGCCGGACTCTTCGGCCAGCTCGCGGGCGGCGCCCACGATCGGTGCCTCGCGCCGCTGCAGCAGGCCGGCCGGCAGGCTCCAGCCGCGGCCGGGTGGCTGGCGGAGCAGCAGCAGCCGCTCGCCGCCCGCCTCCGAGTCGCGGACCAGGGTGACCGCGCCGACGATGTACTTGGGGACGACGCGCCGCACGATCCACCGCCGCACGCCGATGGGCAGACGGTAGAAGACTCCGTATGTCGCGGCGCGTAGAGGTTTCACGAGCCCAGGCTAGCCGCGTGGCTACTCGCGCCGGTCGACAAGGGCGATCAGCTGGTCGACCACGTCGTCCGGGGAGATCGTGCGGTCGACCACCGCGACGAGCATCGTCTCCAGGTCGGGGTAGCCGAGGTCGTCGGCGAGCGTGCGCAGCGGCACCTCGCTGGCCAGGCCCCGATTGTGCTTGCGCAGGGCCAGCCCGATCGTCGCGCGGCCCAGGCGCACCTTGTCGGCGATGCTGATGCCGGGCTCCTGGTGGTCGGCGAACCACCTGTTGATCTGCATCTGCGCGTGTGGCGACTTGACGAAGTCGAGCCACTCGCGCTGTGGCCCGTGTGCGGCCTCGGTGAAGATCTCCACCACGTCGCCATCCTGCAGCTCGGAGGCGAGCGGGGCGAGGCGACCGTTGATCTTCGCGGCGAGGCAGTGGTCGCCGGTCTCGGCGGACAGCTCGTAGGCGAGGTCGACCGGCGTGGCGCCGGCCGGCAGCAGCACCTGCCGCCGCTCGGCGAAGACGAGGATCTGCGCCTCGGAGAGGTCGCACCGCAGCGACTGGAGGAACTGGGCCGCGTCGGAGGTCTCCTGCTCCCAGTCGAGCACCCGGCGCAGCCAGGACAGATCTTCGAGCCGCACCGACTCGCCGCGGTCGGCGGGGCGCTTGTAGCGGTAGTTGGCCGCCACCCCGTACTCCGCGGCGCGGTGCATCGCCTCCGTGCGGATCAGCACCTCGACCGTGCGCTCGTCGGGCCCGATGACCGTGGTGTGCAGCGAGCGGTAGAGGTTGTTCTTCGGGGAGGCGATGAAGTCTTTGAACCGGCCGGGCACCGGCCGCCACTGCCCGTGGATCGCGCCGAGGGCGGCGTAACAGTCACCCTCCGGACCGTCGACCACCACCACGATGCGGGGCAGGTCGAACGGCAGGCGGTGGTCGCCGGCGACGGTGTCTTTCCAGATCGAGTAGTAGTGCCGGGGCCGGGGTGCGACGACGGCGGTGACCTTGCCCCGCTTGAGCGCGAGCCGGGCGGCGCCGACGACCGTCTCCAGGTAGCCCGCCCAGTCGGGGCGATTGCGCACGTGGTCGTCGATCCGCTCGAACTCCTCCGGGTGGAGGTGCATCAGCACGATGTCGTCGAGCTCGCGCTTGAGCGCCTGGATGCCCAGCCGGTCGCAGAGCGGCACCAACACCTCCTGCGTGGCCCGGGCGATGCGGGCGCGGGAGGCGGGGGAGCGGGCGTCGAGGGTGCGCATGTTGTGCACGCGGTCGGCGAGCTTGATGATCAGGACCCGCACGTCTTTGCCGGCCGCGACGATCATCTTGCGGATCGTCTCGGCCTCGGCCGCCTTGCCGTAGAACGACTTGTCGAACTTGGTCACGCCGTCGACGAGGTGGGCCACCTCGGGACCGAAGTCGCCGTCGAGCGCCTGCAACGTGTATGTCGTGTCTTCGACCGTGTCGTGCAGCAGCGCGGCGACCAGCGTGGTGGTATCCATGCCCAGCTCGGCACAGATCTGCGCCACGGCCAGCGGGTGGGTGATGTAGGGCTCGCCGCTCTTGCGGAACTGGCCCCGGTGCATGTTTTCCGCGATCGCGTAGCCACGGCGGAGCACGGTGGCGTCAGCGTAGGGGTGGATGCTGCGGTGTGTCCTGGTCAGGACCGTGACCGGGTCGTCGTCGGAGGACGAGCTCCAGGACAGGTAGGAACGCAACCGAGTCGTGAGGGGGAGGTCGGATGTCTGTGTCGGCAGGGCGCGTCCGATTGCGGCGCCGTGGCCGGCGTCGACGTCCACCGAGACACCTCCCTCACGCGATCACGCCGTAAATCGGGCGTTGGCTCCCAGGAATGCACTTGCCTAACAGCCTAAGTGAGTCTCGGTCATACGAATGGTTACTTAGTCATGAGCTTTCGGTCGAGTCTTTACCGGAAGCTGCAATTTCCGCGCGATTGAGCAGATCACGGAAGCGGGCCGCCCCTCGGACGGGTGACGCCCAGCCGGCGGACATCTGCACCAGCCGCGTGTCGGGTCGCTCCAGCCAGGACAAGATCCGCTCGCTCTCCTCGGTGGAGGCGGTGGGCGCGAGGACGGTCTCGGCGCTGATCCGCAGCATGTCGATCGTGGACCGTGGGTGCACCCGGGGCGGTGACACGCCGGCCGCGGCCAGCCGCCCGTGTCGCACGATCGCCAGCTCCCAGCCGCCGGTCGCCTGGTGGCGGCGCGCGGCCACCAGCTCGGCGATGCTGGTCAGGCCGGACAGGCGCTGCATGCGCACGGCCGCCCGGAGCAGGGCCGCCATGCGGGTGCGGACCACGGCGGCCTCCTCGTATCGCTGGGCGTCGGAAAGCTTTCGGATGCGGGCCAGGAGCGGGTCGACAAGCGGCGCCGGGTCGCCCGTGATCGCGTCGCGGAACGGCAGGGCGGCGCGCTCCGTGTACTCCTCGGTGGAGATCCGGTGCTCGCAGGGCGCCGGGCACTTGCCCAGCTCGGCCAGCGCGCAGGCCGGCGTTTTGGTGCGGGTCGACAGGCGCAGCGTGCACTGCCGAAGCGGCACGGCGTCGTGCACGCCGGCCGCCGCCAGCTCGGCCGACCGCCGTGAGCTGAACGGCCCCAGGTAGGCCGCCTCGGGCTCGGCCACCGCGCGGACCAGCGACAACCGGGGGTATGCCTCCGCGGTGAGCTTGAGCCACACGACCCGCTCCGGGTACTTCGACCGCCGGTTGTACGGCGGGGCGTGCGCGGCGATCAGGCGCAGCTCGCGCACCTCCGCCTCCAGCGAGTGGGCGCACTCGACCGGCTCGACCGCCTCGGCCGCCGCCAGCATCTCGGAGATCCGGGCCCGCTTTTCCCCGGCCGTGAAGTAGCTGCGCACCCGGGTCGCGATGTCGCCGGACGTGCCGACGTAGAGGGGCCGGCCGTCGGCGGCGCGGAAGATGTAGACCCCCGGCACGTGCGGCAGCCCCTCGGCCAGGTGGCGCTTGCGCCGCTGGGTGGGGGTGACCGCCTTGGCGAACTCGATCGCGTCGCCCAGCGTGTGCACCCGGAAGCTGCCCAGCCGGCCGATCAGCGCGTGCAGCACCTCCACCGTGGCCTGGGCGTCGTCGAGCGCGCGGTGGGTCGGCTGGCGGACCGTGTGGAAGTAGGCGGCGAGCGTGCCGAGGCGGTGGTTGGGCACCTCGTCACGCGTCATCGCCCGCCGGGCCAGCGCGACCGTGTCGAGCACTCTGGGCTTTGGCCAGCGGTAGCCGTGCTTGGCGCAGGCGGCCTTGAGGAAACCCACGTCGTACGCCGCGTTGTGCGCGACGAGCACCGCGTCGCGCATGAACTCCAGGAAGCTCGGCAGCACCCGCTCGATCGGCGGAGCCTCGTAGGTCATCGCCTGGGTGATGCCGGTCAGCACGGTGATGAAGGGCGGGATGGGCACGCCCGGGTCGACCAGGGTGGCGAGCACGCCCAGCTCCTCGCCGCCGCGCACCTTGACCGCGCCGATCTCGGTGATGCCGCCACCGTCCGGCGCCCCGCCGGTGGTCTCCAGGTCGACGACGACGAAGGTGGTCTCCCGCAGGGAGAGGGCGGCGGGGTCGTCGAAGAGCGTCTCGAGGGTGCCCTGGACGTAGTCCACATTCGTCACAGGCGGCACGCTAGAACACAGGTACGACATCCTGTGCCAGCCCGAAAAGATCGTCTGCGCGACCGGGCGGGGACGGCCCGCGTGGTGGGAGACTTGTGGGATGTCCGTACCGGTTCCGCCCGACGACCGCCCCACTGGTGGCGCGGCTCATGGGGGGTCGGAGCCTGTTTCGGGTGATATGCCCGCATATGACCCGGCCTTGGATCTATCCGAGCCCGAACCGGTGCTGCCCGAGCCGGTCCGCCAGCGGGTGATCGCGCTGACCGCGGCGGCCCTGCCCACCCTTCCCGCCGACGAGGTGCCGGCGGTGCTGCGGCGGGTGGCGAAGTTCGCGCCCAACCGCCGCGCCCGCCACGGCGGCCCGATGATCGCCACCCAGCTCGCCGGCGACCCGCTCTTCCGCCAGCGGATCACGAGCCGGGTCCTCGACGAGGCCGGCGACCTTGGCGCGGCCGTGATCGAGGGCATCTGCCCGGCCGCCGCCGACCCGGTCGAGGTCGCCGCGCTCGCCTACCTGGCCCGCCCCGAGGGCTGGCGCGACCTTGTCTCCGCCGCGGGCGACGCGGTCCGCGCCGAGGCCGACAGCGCCGCCGTGGCCGAGCTGCTCCGCGACGCCGAGCACCGGGCCACCCGCGCCGAGCACGACCGGGCGGTCGCCAAGGTCGAGGCGGAGAAGCTCCGCGACGAGCTGGCCCGCGTCCGCGAGGAGCTGGGCCAGGTCCGCGAGGAGGCGCGCCAGGCCGCGCGGGCACTGCGCGAGACGCAGGCGCGCGAGCGCAAGGCCACCGAGATGCTGGCCACCGAGCGGGGCCGGGCCACCCGGGCCACCGCCGACCACGACGCGGAGCTGCGGCGGATCCGCGCCAAGCTCGCCGAGGCCCAGGCCGTGGCCGGCGACGCCCGCCACACCGCCAAGGAGGCCCGCGCGGTCGACGACGCGCGGCTGTGGCTGCTGCTGGAGACGATCGGCCAGGCCGCGGTGGGGCTGCGCCGCGAGCTGGCGCTCGACCCGGCCGAGCGGCGGCCGGCCGACTTCGTGGCCGACTCGTTCGCCGACCGGCCGGAAGAGGTCTCCAGCACCCGAGCGCTCGACGCCGACGACCCCGCCCGCCTCGACCAGCTGCTCGCGCTGCCCCGGGCCCACCTCGTGGTCGACGGCTACAACGTGACCAAGCGCGGCTTCGGCGAGATGTCGCTGGAGCAGCAGCGCAAGCGCCTGATCACCGGGCTCGGCGGCATCGCCGCGCAGACCGGCGACGAGGTGACGGTCGTCTTCGACGGCGCCGAGCGGGTCCACGGGCTGCCACCCGCGCCGCGCAACGTGCGGGTGCTCTTCTCGCGCAAGGGCGAGACGGCCGACGAGCTGATCCGCCGCCTCGTCCGCGCCGAGCCGTCCGGCCGGCCCGTCGTCGTGGTCTCCTCCGACCGCGAGGTGGCCGACGGCGTGCGCCGCCACGGCGCGTATCCGCTGGGAGCCGACGCCCTCGTGCGCCGCCTGTCCCGCGCCTGACCCCGCGCTCGTGATCAAAGCTCCCGGTTTTGTCGTACCCCTCGCATAGCGTCGATGTCACGGACGGTGCCTATCCGGCCCACCCTGAGGAGGGACCATGCTCATCGACTGCGACACCTGCGCGGTCCGGGGAGCCGCGTGTGGCGGGTGCATGTTGAGCGCCCTGCTCGACACGCCGGCGCAGCACGCCGACCTCACCGGTGACGAGCGGCAGGCGATCGAGGTCTTCGCCCGGGCCGGCTTCGACGTGGAGGTCATCTCCGAGCCGCAGCGCCCCCGGCTGCGCCTCATGCCCGGAGGACGCCGGCGGCGCCACGTCGCGTAACGATTACCATCGGCGCACATGACCCCTAGGCTCTGGGCGGCCGTCGCGCTGGGCGGCCTCGCGGTGGCGCTGATCGTGGCGGCCGTGCTGCTGGTGCCCTGGCACCGCCCGCCCGCGCCCCGCGCCGACCAGCTCGACGCCCTGCGTGACCTGCCGCAGGAGCAGGTGCGCAGGGGGCGTGAGTTTCGCTCGGAGCTGCGCCCGGGGTCGTATGGCGCGATGGCGCTCGGCCTGGCCGTCACGCTCGCGCTCGGCCTCACCCCGCTCGGCAGCCGGCTCGTCGAGCTTGTCGCGCGACCTTTCGGTGACCACTGGATCGCGCGCGCGGTGCTCGGTGGCCTCGCGATCGTGCTCCTCGCCGAGGTCATCACGCTCCCGCTCGCCGCCTGGCGACACACGATCATGGTGCGCTACGGCCTGTCCACCCAGACCTGGGGCGGCTGGACCGTCGACGTCCTGAAGTCGTACGCGGTGAGTGCCGTCATCGCCGCCATCGCCCTGCTCGGCTTCTACACGGTCACCCGGCTGGCGCCGCGCTGGTGGTGGGCCTTCGGCGCCGCGGGGGCGGCCGCGCTCGTGGTCCTGCTGTCGTTCATCCTGCCGGTGCTCGTCGAGCCGGTCTTCAACAAGTTCACGCCGATGGAGCCGGGGCCGCTGCGCACCGAGCTGATGAGCCTCGCGCAGCGCGACGGCGTGCCGGTCAAAGACGTGCTGGTGGCCGACGCGTCGCGGCGCACCCGCGCCGTCAACGCGTACGTGTCGGGCCTCGGACCCACCCGCCGCATCGTCGTGTACGACACGCTGCTGCGCGAGGCGCCACCGGAAGAGGTGACGAGCGTCGTGGCACACGAGCTGGGGCACGCCAAGGACCGCGACGTGGTCACCGGCACGCTGATCGGCGCGCTCGGCGCCGCCGCCGCGGTCGTGGCGCTCTACCTGCTCGGCGGATGGGGGTGGCTGCTGCGCACGGCCGGCGTCGACTCGATGGGCGAGCCACGCGCGCTCGCGCTGATGCTCGCGGTGGTGAGCCTGGCCGGCATCGTGGCCGCGCCGGCGCAGGCCTTCGTCTCTCGCCGGGTCGAGGCGCGGGCCGACGCGCACGCGCTGGGGCTGACGCACGACGCGGGCACGTTTGAGTCGATGCAGCGCCGGCTGTCCACGGTCAACCTCGGCGACCCCGACCCGCCCCGCTGGGAGTACCTGTACTCCGCCTCCCACCCGTCCACAGTGGAGCGCATGGCGGCGGCCCGGGCGTACGCGCGCGGAGACCGATGACCACCCTCCTCGTCACCAACGACTTTCCGCCCCGGCCGGGGGGCATCCAGTCGTTCGTGCACGGGCTGGCCGTGCGGCAGCCGCCCGGATCGCTCGTCGTGTACGCGTCCACGTGGAAGGGCGCGGCGAAGTTCGACGCCGACCAGCCGTTCGAGGTGGTGCGCGAGGCGACCTCGATGCTCCTGCCCACCCGCCGCGCGGCCCGGCGCGCGACCGAGATCGCGAGGGCGTACGGGTGCGACACCGTGTGGTTCGGCGCGGCCGCCCCGCTCGGCCTGCTCGCGCCCGGCCTGCGGCGGCGCACCGGCGTCGAGCGCGCGGTCGCGCAGACCCACGGCCACGAGATCGGGTGGGCGGCACTGCCCGGCGCGCGCGGCCTGCTGCGCCGCATCGCGCGCGGCGCCGACGTGGTGACCTACCTGGGTGAGTACACCCGCGTGCGGCTCGACAAGGCGCTGCACGGCCTCACCGACCTGCGCCGGCTGGCCCCCGGCGTCGACGTCGACGCGTACCACCCGGAGGTCGACGGCAGCGAGATCCGCCGCCGCCACGGCCTCGGCGACCGCCCGGTCGTCGTCTGCGTATCCCGCCTCGTGCCGCGCAAGGGCCAGGACACGCTGATCCGCGCAATGCCCCCGATCCGCCGCCGCGTGCCCGGCGCCGCGCTGCTCGTCGTCGGCGGCGGCCCGCACCGGTCCACATTGGAAAAGCAAGCCGCCGGCCTCCCCGGCGTCGTCTTCACCGGCTCGGTGCCGGCCGAGGAGCTGCCCGCGCACTACGCGGCCGGCGACGTCTTCGCGATGCCCTGCCGCACCCGCAACCGCGGCCTCGACGTCGAAGGCCTCGGCATCGTCTACCTCGAGGCGTCCGCGTCCGGCCTCCCGGTCGTGGCCGGCGACTCGGGCGGCGCGCCCGACGCGGTCCGCGAGGGCGAGACCGGCTACGTGGTCGGCGGCCGCGACGTCGCCGCCGTGGCCGACCGCGTCGCCACGCTGCTGTCCGACCGCGACCTCGCCCAGCGGATGGGCGCCTCCGGCCGCGCCTGGGTCGAGCGCGAGTGGCGCTGGGACACCCAGGCCGCCCGCATGGCCGACCTGCTCCGCGCCGAGCCATCCCGCTGATCTCGCGAGCCGGAAAGACAAGGATTCGAGCTACCGCGATGTTCGTCGTGGTCCGGACCGCTGCTCCCGCGGCCTCACCGGTCCGCCGCCGGTCACGGTCACCCCGGCGGCTGCGCCGGGCCCGCGGCCCGGCGGGGTAGGTGTGCACGGGTGCGTTTGCTCTGCTTCCCTGGAGTGGGCACCCGCTGGCAAGGACCTGACCGTGACCAACCGCGGACGGGTGAGGCCGCGGGAGCAGCGGTCCGGACCACGACGAACATCGCGGTAGCCCAAAGTCTCTAGGGGTCGGTCTGCTCTTCGAGGAAGCGGTCGACGAGGCCGCGCACGACGGCGGCCATGGAAAAGCCGTGCTCCGTGCACCAGTCGCGCAGCTGCGCGTGCCTGTCGGCCGGGAGCCGGATCGTGACGAGCTGGCTGTCTGTGCTCGACAGCAGGCTCGCGGCACGCGGTGGCATGTCGAGGCGCGGGGTGGGCCAGGACAGGCCGGGCATGACGGGGTGGCCCCGGCCGCTCTCGAACAGCCAGGTCGTGATCTGCTGCCGCTCGGTCACCGGCAGGGTCTCCAGGACGTGGACGAGGCGCTCGGCCGGCCCGGGTTCGTCAGCGGTCATGGGGCGACGATAGCGCGCGCTATCGCCCACTATCACGCGGCCTCGGTGTCCGGTTGGTGATAGGCGCTGGCCTGGAGGGTGAAGAGCGTGGCGTACGTGCCGGCCAGCGCCATCAGCTCAGGGTGGCTGCCCTCCTCGGTGATAGCGCCGTGGTCGAGCACGTAGATGCGGTCGGCGTCGCGGACGCTGGCCAGGCGGTGGGTGATCAGCACGACCGTGCGGCCCGCCGCCAGCTCGCGCAGCCGCTGGTAGACGTCGTGCTCGGCGCGGGCGTCGAGGTTGGCGGTCGGCTCGTCGCAGATCAGCAGCGCGGCGTCGCGGTAGAAGGCGCGGCTCACGGCCAGGCGCTGCCACTGGCCGCCGGAGAGGTCGGCCCCGTCGGTGAAGTGGCGGGACAGCAGCGTGTCGTACCGGCGGGGCAGCTCGACGATGAAGTCGTGCGCGTCACCCTGGCGGGCGGCCACCTCGACCTGGGGCTGCTCGGCCGGGCGCTCGTAGCGGCCGATGGTGATGTTGTCGCGGGCGGAGAGCGGCCACCGCGTGGGCTCCTGCATGACGACCGCGACCTGGTCGCGGACGCTGACCGGGTCGACCGTGGCGAGGTCGACGCCGTCCCACGCGACAGTGCCCCGGTCGGGGTGGTAGAGGCCGGCGAGCAGGCGGGCCAATGTGGACTTGCCGGAGCCGTTTTCGCCGACGAGCGCGATCGTCTCGCCGCGCCGCAGGGTCAGCGTGACGTCGCGGACGGCGGGCTGGTCGGCGCCCGGGTAGGCGAACGTGACGTCCCGCAGCTCGATCACCGCCGGCCCGAGGGGCGCGCGCTCGGGCGGCGCCGACTCGGCCCGCTCGGTCGCCAGCGCGCAGAAGCCCTCGTAGTCGCTGAAGTACAGGCCCTGCTCGTAGAGGTGGTTGACGCTGAACGCCACCTGGGTGAGCCGGCCGATGCCGGTGCTGATCGCGTACGCGGCCGCGCCGCCCACCGCCAGGTCCATCCGCCCGGTGACGAGCAGGATGATCAGCACCGTGTACGTCACGCCGGTCGCCACCCCGCCCAGCGCGGCGCCGACGAGGTTGGTGCGCACCTGGCGGGTTGAGACGCGCATGTACTCGCCGGTCGCCACGTCGAGCAGCCGCCGCACCTCGGTCAGCAGGTAGCGCCGCACCGTGAACGCGCGCACCTCCGGCGCCGGCTCGCGGTCGGCCAGCAGGTCGCTGAGCATCCACTTGCGACGCCAGACGGCCACCAGGCGGAGCTGCTGGCGGTAGCCCAGGCGGGCCGAGCGCACCGCCGCCCAGCCGGTGGGCAGCACCGCGAGCACGAGGAGCGGGAGAAGCACCGGGTGGAGCACCGCGAGCACGCTGCCCGCGGCCGCCAGCCCAACGAGGTTGGTGCCCAGCTCGATCGCGTGGTCGACCACCCGCTGTGCCGCGTCGATGCCCCGGTCGCGGGCCCGCTGCATCGCGTCGCGCCAGTCCGGGTCGTCGAACGTGGCGAGGTCGACGCGCGTGGTGAGGTCGAGCAGGCGCATCTCCGCGGTCTGGCTCACCTGCGGGGAAAGGCGGCCCTGCGCGCCGGTCGCGGCCGAGCGGAGGAGCGTGTGGAGGGCGTTGGCGCCGATCATCAGCAGCAGCGACGGCACGGCCGCGCGGATCCGCTCAGGCGTCGGCCCCTCGCGGAGCAGGCCGTCGAGCACGCCGACGACGCTCACCAGGCCCACCGCGCTCGCGACACCGGCCGCCAGCTCGAACCCCACGACGGCCCCCGTGTGGCGCGGGCTCGCCTGCCACGCCAGCCGCCAGGCCTGCGCGAGCAGGTGCGGCAGCCGCCGCAGCATCCGCCAGAATGTGGCGTTGGCGGCCTCGGCGGTGGCCGTCAACCAGTACGGGACCTTGAGCTCGTCGTCGCCCGCGTCCATACCCTTCTTGGTACGTCACAAGCCCAAGCCGAGCCACCGAGTATTCCTCCCGGCGGGGGACGCGGCGGTAGCTCGAATCTCTCTACAGAGCTTTCGGGGTTGAGGTCGGTGTTTGTCCACAATGTCCTAGGCCGCCACGCCGGCGCCGACCGAGCCGGGCAGGCCTCGGTCGCGGGCAGTAGCCACCGCCGTGGGTAACGGGCGCCAAGTTCGCGATCTAGAACGGTTAGGGCGCTATATCAACCCTAACCGTTCTAGATCCA